>Ga0268263_1000745_pt1 | contig 40067 bp, 37 predicted proteins | sample Biomet5_FD_190358 | JGI IMG/M metagenome (GOLD analysis project Ga0268263, IMG submission 190358) | Microbial communities from bioreactor (seeded with sewage sludge) at LBNL, California, USA - Biofuel metagenome 5 (SPAdes) (version 4) | ecosystem: Engineered > Bioreactor > Anaerobic >... | reverse complement strand
TCGCCGATGATGTTGTCGCGGTGGCGCGGCTACACAGCGAGGTGTTCGGACGTCATGGGCCCGACCGGACCGAGCGCACCATCTCCATTCTCACCGAGCACCCCGAGACGATGCAGCTGTGGCTGGTTGCCGCCGGTCGCGAGGCGATCTGCGCCGGTCGGGTCGATCTGGAGGTGCCGGTGGCGGGGCTGTTCGGCGGCGCCACCTCGCCGCAGTGGCGGGGGAGAGGCATCTATCGCGCTCTGACCGCTGCGCGCGCTCAGTCGGCCGCCGCGGCGGGCTGCGAACTGATCTATGCCGAATGCACGCCGTTCAGCCGACCGATCCTGGAGCGGGCCGGGCTGCGGGCGATCACCACGACGACGCCCTACCTGTGGCAGGGCGCAGCGGACTGAGCGATCAGGGAACGCGGGCGGTCCACTCGGGCGTGGCGAACTTGGTCCGGACCAGCTCCTCAGCCGTGGCCAGCTCATCGGCGGTGAGTTCGGAGTCCACCACCCGATAGAGCTCGCGGAAGGTCTGGGAGAAGGAGGCCATCACTTCTGCGCGACTGAGATGAGTCTGCGAGCGCACTGGATCGACGCGCTTGTTGGCGCTCTTGGTGCCCTTGTCCGATAGCTTCTCGCGGCCGATGCGCAGCACCTGCAGCATCTTGTCGGCGTCGATGTCGTAGGCCATCGTCACGTGATGCAGGACCGCACCGCCGACGAACCTCTTCTGCGCGGCACCGGCGAGCTTGCCGGCATCGGAGGCGATGTCGTTCAGCCCGGCGTAGTGGGCCTGAACGCCGACCTCGGCCAACGCAGTGAGCACCCACTGGTCGAGGAACGCGTAGGACGCCTCGTAGCTCATCCCGTCCACGAGGGTCTCAGGGACGACCAGCGAGAAGGTGATGCAATTGCCTGCCTCCATGAACATGGCCCCGCCACCGGAGATCCGCCGGACAACCTGAATGCCAAGCTCGGCGGCCGCCTGCTCATCGACTTCGTTGTGCAGGGACTGGAAGGAGCCGATCACCACGGCCGGATCCTGCCACTCCCAGAATCGGAAGGTGGGGCCGCGGCGGCCGGCGGCCAACTCACGCCCGAGCACCTCGTCCAGCGCGGCGTGCGTCACCGGCGGCAACGGCCCCGGGTCCAGGAAGCTGATCTCGTGATCGGCCCAGCTGCTGGCCTTGCCGAGAGCCCGCCGTACGGCCATGGCGATGGCATGGGCGTCGAAGCCGGCCATGATCACCGCAGCCGGCAAAGTGGCCTCGGTACGGGCGCGGTCCAGGGCGTCCTGCACGCGGCGAGCCAGCTCTGCCGGCGGAGCGGCCACCGGGGCCCCGGCCAGCGAGGCGTTGATCACTTCAAGGGCCTCATCGGGGTCGAGGAAGAAGTCACCGTGGACGTGAACCTGCTCAATGCGGTCCTCGGCAACGCGCAGATCGACGGCGACCAGCTTCCCGCCGGTCACCTTGTACTCGCCATGCAGCGGCTCGCTCATGAAGGCGAGAGTAGGTGGCCTAGACTAGGGCGCGCAAAATGCACCTGCGACGACGGACGGGATGTACATGAGCGGTCACTCCAAGTGGGCCACCACCAAGCACAAGAAGGCTGCTATCGATGCCAAGCGCGGCAAGCTGTTTGCCAAGCTGATCAAGAACATCGAAGTTGCAGCCCGGACCGGTGGCCCCGACCCCTCTGGAAACCCGACGCTGTATGACGCGATCCAGAAGGCGCGCAAGAACTCCGTTCCGGTGGACAACATCGATCGCGCGGTCAAGCGTGGTGGTGGACTGGGCGGCGAGTCGGTGGACTACATCGAGATCACCTATGAGGCCTACGGCCCGGCCGGCGTGTCGATTCTGATCGAGTGCCTCACCGACAACCGCAATCGCTCGGCGGCTGACGTGAAGGTCGCGGTGACCCGCAATGGCGGAACCATGGCCGATGTCGGCTCGGTGTCGCGAATCTTCGATCGCAAGGGCGTGGTCGAGGTCGCCAAGGCACAAGGCGGCAAGACCCTCACCGAGGACGATCTGCTGGAGGCCACCTTGGATGCCGGCCCCGAGGATGTCACCGATGACGGTGAGGTCTTCAAGGTGATCAGCGACCCCAACGTGCTGGTCGAGGTGCGCAAGGCCGTGCAGGCGGCCGGGCTGGACTACGAGTCGGCCGAGGTGCAGTTCATGCCGCAGTACGGGCAGGCCATCGAGTCGGTCGAGACAGCGGAGAAGCTGTTCAAGCTGCTGGACGCGATCGAGGATCTCGACGACGTGCAGAACGTCTACACCAACGAGGACGTCCCTGACGAGATCGGCGAGCAACTGGGCGAGTGACCCGGCGTGGCAGCCGCGCAGCTGACGGTCGCGCGGGCTAGTCTTCGAACATGCGTTCGGATGGCCGCTGATGCGGGTGCTAGGCGTTGACCCCGGCCTGACCAGGTGCGGCGTCGGCGTTGTCGAGGGTGGGCCGGGTCGGCCCCTCCGCTTGGTTGCGGTGGGGGTGATCACCACGCCGGCGGACCTGGCGTTGCCCCAGCGGCTGCTCCGGATCGAGGAGGGGCTGGTCGAATGGGTCTCCGAGCACCATCCCGACGTGGTTGCCGTTGAACGAGTGTTCGCTGATCACAACGTGCTTTCGGTGATCGGGACGGCACAAGCCGCGGGGCTGGCCATGCTGGTCGGTGCCCGCAACGGACTGCCGGTGCATACCCATACGCCCACTGAGGTGAAGGCTGCGATCACCGGCTCTGGCCGGGCCGATAAGGCTCAGGTCGGAACGATGGTGGCCCGGCTGCTCAAGCTCGCTGCGGCCCCGAAGCCGGCTGACGCTGCTGATGCGGTCGCTTTGGCGATCTGCCACCTGTGGCGCGGCGCGGCCGACGACCGGATCGCCGCCGCTCTGGCACGGCAGGGGAGGGCAAGTGCATGATCGCTCAGCTGAGTGGACGGGTGGCTGCTGTCGGCGGCACCTGGGTGGTGGTCGAGCTGCACGGACTGGGGTTGAGGGTCGCCTGCACGCCGGCCACGGCTGGCGGGGCTCGGCCTGGTGAGCCGATCAGCCTGCACACGTCCCTGGTGGTGCGGGAGGACTCGCTGACCCTGTACGGCTTTGCCGAGGCCGAGGAGCGAGACTGCTTCGAACTGGTCCAGACCGCCTCGGGTATCGGCCCGCGGATCGCACTGGCGGTGGTGTCGGTCTTCAGCCCGGCCGACTTCGCCAAGGCGGTCAGCTCGGGTAACACGGCGGCAATCACCAAGGTGCCCGGCATCGGCGCCAAGGGAGCGGCCAAGCTGGTTCTCGAACTCAAGGACAAGGTGGCGGTTCTGGCCGGCAGCGGATCGTCGCGAGATCTCGGTGCCGCATTTGGTGACTGGCGCGATCAGGTGCGCGGCGGGCTGGAAGGGCTGGGCTACTCGACGCGTGACGCCGAAGCGGCCTGCGACCAGGTGGCTGGACTTGTCGAGGCTGAGCCGAACACGCCGGTGGCCGTGCTGTTGCGGGCCGCGCTACGGACCCTGGCAAAGTGAGTTCCGTGGCCTACGACTCCGAGCTCGATCCGCTTGATCCGAACGTCCATTCCGACGAGCGGGCAGCGGAGTCGGCGCTGCGGCCGTCCGCATTGGCGGACTTCCGCGGCCAACAGCGAGTCAGTGACCAGCTCGGTCTGGTGCTGGCCGCTGCGCGTCAGCGAGGCACCGTTCCCGACCACGTCCTGCTCTCCGGGCCACCCGGCCTGGGCAAGACCACCTTGGCCATGATCATCGCCGCCGAAATGGGTGCGCCGATTCGGATCTCGTCCGGCCCGGCGATCCAGCATGCCGGTGACCTGGCCGCGATTCTGTCTGGACTGACCGAGGGTGAGGTCTTCTTCCTCGACGAGATTCACCGGATGTCGCGGCCGGCTGAGGAGATGCTCTATCTGGCGATGGAGGACTTCCGCGTCGATGTCGTCGTTGGCAAGGGGCCCGGCGCCACCGCCATTCCGCTGGAGATCCCGCAGTTCACCCTGGTCGGTGCGACCACCCGCGCCGGGCTGCTGCCCGGGCCGCTGCGCGACCGTTTCGGCTTCACCGCACAACTGGACTTCTACGACAGCGTTGATCTGGAGCACATCCTGGTGCGCTCGGCCGGCGTCCTGGGGATCCGGCTGGAGACCTCGGCTGCGGTCGAGATCGCCTCGCGATCCCGAGGGACACCCCGAATCGCCAACCGGTTGCTGCGCCGAGTGCGCGACTACGCGCAGGTGCACTCCGACGGAGTCCTCACCGAGAAGATCGCCAAGGCCGCGCTCGAGCTCTATGAGGTGGATCCACTCGGTCTGGACCGGTTGGATCGCGGGGTTCTGGAGGCACTGTGCCGCAACTTCGGTGGCGGCCCGGTCGGCCTGACCACATTGGCGCTGGCGGTGGCGGAGGAGCCAGAGACGATCGAAGAGGTCGCCGAGCCGTTCCTGGTGCGAGAGGGATTCCTGATGCGGACGTCGCGGGGACGGGTGGCGACGGCCCGCGCCTGGCGGCACTTGGGGTTGACCCCGCCGAGCCAGCTCGGCATGTCCGCCGGACAACTCGATCTTCTCGAGGGCCCACAAAGCTGAGGCTCGCGGGCGTCGGATGTGACTTGGCTGGTGAGAGCGCTAGGCTTCTACCTCGGCCGGCCTGAACCGTCGGTCCCCACGACGTAAGGAAATGTCTGATGGACTGGACAATGATCGGCCTGATCGTGCTGATCTTCGCTGCCTTCTATTTCATGCTGATCCGTCCGCAGCAGAAACGGGCCAAGGAGCAGAAGGCGCACATGGAGACGCTGGCTCCAGGTACCCGAGTGATGACCATCTCCGGCATCGTCGGCACGATCAAGCATCTGGGCGAGAAGCAGGCCATCATCGAGATCTCTCCCGGAGTGGAGATGACCGTCGTCAAGGGTGCGATCAGCATGCAGCCGGTCGACGACGAGTTCGAGTATGCCGACGATGATGAGAGCACCGAAACAGCAGAGCCGGACGTCACCGACGACGCCCCGACGGCTGAACAGAACTGAACTGACAAGGTAGACAGTGGCAACTAGCAAGCACCACGCGCACTCGCTGCGCACCCTGGTGATTCTCGCGCTGGTGATCGGTGGGATGTTCACCATCATGGCGGCCACCGGTGCCTGGGCCCCGAAACTCGGGCTGGATCTGCGGGGCGGCACCACGATCACGCTGACGGCGAAGAACTCCACCGGGGATGGCCGGGTGGATCCGAAGAGCCTCGAGTTGGCCCGGACGATTCTCCAGCAGCGAGTCGACTCGCAGGGCGTCGGCGAGACCGAAGTCACCACCTCGGGCGAGACCCAGATCGTCGTCACGGCCCCGAACGTCCAGCGGGACGACCTGCTGAACATGGTGGGGCGGACCGCTCAGCTCTACTTCCGGATGGTCTACGCCGCCGACGCGTCACCCTCGAGCGCGATCAACCCGGGCGACGGCTCAACCCCGAGCGCGCCGGCTTCGCCGAGCGCCCCGTCGGATCCGGGTGCATCCTCGAGCGCAAGTGCATCCCCGACTCCGCAGTCGACCGAGTCGACCAACCGGCGTCCACTTCCGGCCCTGCCCACCCCAGTGGCCAGCCCGCGGCCGAGCGTCGAGCCTGCCGGAGGTCAGACCAAGAGCCTGACCGACCTGCTCGCCTGGACGCCCAGTGAGAGGGACAACGCCGATTTCGCGGCCTTCAAGTGTGGTGACCCTTTCCCGGATGTGACCACCGAGCCACTGATCGCCTGCGACCAGACCGGCACCTACAAGTACCTGCTCGGCCCGGCTCTGATCAAGGGCTCCGACGTGGCCCGGGCCACCGCCGGCGTGCCGCAGAACTCGGTCAGCTGGGAGGTCGAGCTGCAGTTCAACTCGACCGCGGCCGACCAGTTCTACCAGGTCACCAAGTATCTCAATGAGCAGTCGAGCCCGCAGAACCAATTCGGCATCGTCCTCGATGGCGAGGTGATCTCCTCACCCGAGGTGACCAAGGGCGCCATCGCTGGTGGCCGGGCGTCGATCTCGGGCAACTTCACCCAGAAGACCGCCGGTGATCTGGCCACCGTGCTCTCCTACGGCGCGCTGCCGCTGACTTTCGACCTGTCCAGCGTGGAGAACGTCTCGGCCAAGCTGGGTATCGACCAGCTGAACGCCGGCATCATCGCCGGTCTGATCGGTCTGGGACTGGTGCTGCTCTACAGCATCTTGTACTACCGAGGCTTGGCCGTGGTGGTGTCGATGTCACTGGTGGTGGCCGCGCTACTCACCTGGTCGTCGATGGTGCTGCTGGGTCAGTCGATCGGCTTCGCGCTGAACCTTCCCGGCGTGGCTGGTGCCATCGTGGCGATCGGTGTGACGGCCGACTCGTTCATCATCTACTTCGAGCGAATACGAGATGAGGTGCGAGAAGGGCGCAGCCTGCGCACCGCGATCGAGACCGGCTGGATTCGCTCGCGCAAGACGATCCTGGCGGCTGACTCGGTGTCGCTGCTGTCGGCACTGGTCTTGTTCATCCTGGCAATCGGTGCGGTGAAGGGCTTCGCGTTCACCCTCGGCCTGACCACGGTGATCGACTTGGTGGTCGTGTTCTTCTTCACCAAGCCGTTGATGACCCTGCTGGGCAAGACCAAGTTCTACGGGGAGGGTCACCGCTTCTCCGGCTTCGAGGCCGAGCACATGGGTGCGAGCAACCCACCGTTGCACAACTCGCGGCGCAAGGCCGTGGCGACTGCAGGAGGGCAGGCCTGATGAGTGATCAGCAGACTCCGGTTGAGTCCGAGCAGAGCGTCGTCCCGGCGACCCGCAAAGCCGGTCTGGCGCACAAGCTGTACACCGGTGAGGTCTCCTACGACTTCGTCGCCAAGCGCAATCGCTGGTACATCATTTCGGCCATCGCGCTGGCCATCGCCTTCCTGGCGTTGGGCATCCGCGGCCTGAACTGGGGCATCGAGTTCCAGGGCGGCTCTGTCTTCCAGGCGCCGATGCATGTCACGTCCACGACTGTCCCGGACGTCCGTAGCGCTGTGGAGTCGCTGGGCATTTCGGCCGCCAAGGAGGTGACGGTCACCACCGTCGGCGACAACCAGGTGCGGGTGCAGACCCTCGCCCTGAATGCCGACGAGGTGACCACGGTCAAGGGTGCGATCGCCAAGGCGGCCGGCCTGCAGCCCGAGCAGGTGACCTACTCGCTGATCGGCGCGTCCTGGGGGGCGCAGATCACCACCCAGGCGGTGATCGCTCTGGTGGTCTTCCTTGTTCTGGTCATGGCCTTGATCTGGGTGTATTTCCGCGATTTCAAGATGAGCGTGGCGGCCATCATCGCCCTGTTGCATGACCTGGTGATCACCGTCGGCGTGTACGCGCTGGTCGGTTTCACGGTCACCCCGGCCACGATGATCGGTGTGCTCACCATCTTGGGCTACTCGCTCTACGACACTGTCGTGGTCTTCGACAAGATCCGAGAGAACACTCGCGACATCACGAACTCGCGGTCGACCTACTCCCAGCTGGCCAACACCGCGCTGAACCAGGTGCTGGTTCGGTCGGTGAACACCACCATCATCGGTGTGCTGCCGGTGGGTGCGCTGCTGACCGCCGGGGTGTTCTTCCTCGGCGGCGGTCCGCTGGAGGATCTGGGCCTGGCCCTGTTCGTCGGCATGATCGCCGGGGCCTACTCCTCGATCTTCATCGCAACTCCGCTGCTGTCGCAGATGCGCGAGGCCGATCCGGACATGGTTGAGCATCGCGAGCGGCTCGAGCGGCGCGCGTCACGTGGAGTGGAGAAGAACCCGACGAAGTCGCGCAAGGTTGCTGTCGCTGTGCCGGGCACCGCTTCACCGGCTGTCGCGCCGGAGAAGCTCGGCCTGATGACGGCTGATCGGCTGGACTCGGGCGATCGCAGTCAGCGGGCCAAGCAGACTCGCAGCCAGCGGAAGAAGTAGGAATGAGCAGCCTTGCCAACAAGGAGCTGATCTCGTCGTTGATCCGGGACATCCCGGACTTCCCGAAGCCGGGGGTGCTGTTCAAGGACATCACTCCGCTGCTCGCCTCGGCGGCCGGCTATCGGGCGGCGATCAGCGAGCTGGCGGCGTCGGCACCGGCCGGGATCGACGTGGTGGTCGGCATGGAGGCCCGCGGATTCATCTTCGCCGGCCCGGTGGCCCTCGAGCTCGGAGCCGGCTTCGTCCCGGTCCGTAAGCCCGGGAAGCTGCCCGGTGACGTCTATACCCAGACCTTCTCCCTGGAGTACGGGGACGAGACCCTGGCCGTCCACACCGACGCGATCATGCCCGGCGCCAAGGTGCTGGTGATCGATGACGTGCTGGCCACCGGCGGGACCATCGGCGCGACGGCGGCGCTGATCAATCGACTGGGCGCGGAGCTGGTCGCGGTGTCGGTGCTGCTCGAGTTGAGCTTCTTGGGTGGGCGCGAGCACCTCGCAGGGCTCGGGATCGACAACGCCACCGCCGTCATCACTGTGTGATGGAAGGACCCGGGGTGCGCTTCGGGCGAGCGCGAGCTCCTTGGGTCGGGCTTGCCCAAGTTCGACTTCCCGGTCGGCGGCGCAGCTGGGCCGCCGAGTTGCTCTGGCGGATGGCGCTGGCCCTCGGCCTGCTGCTGGTGCTCACCCTGATCGTCTACGTTGATCGGGACGCCTACGTCGATCACGCCGCCGGCGATGGCGTCTCCTTCCTGGATGCGCTGTACTACGCCACGGTGACGATGACCACGACCGGCTATGGCGATATCACGCCGGTGGCCGACCATGCCAGGCTGATCAACACCTTGATCGTCACTCCCATCCGAATCGCCTTCCTGGTCTTGTTGGTCGGCACCACAGTCGAGGTGCTGGCCAACGAGGGACGGCGGGCCTTGGCGGACTCCCGTTGGAGGAAGACAATGCGTAACCACACAGTCGTGATCGGCTTCGGGACTACGGGCCAAAGCGCGGTCCAGACTCTGATGCGCGGCGGCCTCACTGCCGACCGGATCGTCGTGATCGACGCCGATTCGCTGGCTGTGGCGGCCGCGAACCGGGCTGGTGTGGCTGGCTTCGAAGGTGACGCCACGGCCCGAGAGCTGTTGCATCGGGCCGAGTTGCCGAAGGCTCGGGAGGTCATCATCACCGTCGGACGTGACGACACTGCGATTCTGGCCACGCTGACTGTGCGGCAGTTGAACCGCGGCGCCCACGTCGTGGTGGCGGTCCGCGACTCCGATAACGTGCCGCTGATCCGGCAATCCGGCGCGGACGCAGTGGTGACGTCCTCCGATACCGTCGGACGCCTGATGGGGCTGTCCTCGATCAGTCCCGACCTGGGCCGGGTGATCGAAGACCTCCTGACCACCGGGGAGGGCCTGGAAGTCGTTCAGCGCCAGGTGGAGCCCGACGAGATCGCCCGAATGCCTGACGAGCTCCCCGGTGAGAAGGTGCTGGCCGTCGTCCGGCATCGCACGATGCGGCGCTACTACGAGCCGGGCGTGGACGCCTTGATGGCCGGCGACCAAGTGGTGGTCGTGCGGCAGGCGGTCAAGCAGCGGACCCCACGGGTAGAGTGATAGCCCACAGCGAGAAGCTCGGAGGATTGAGTGTCGGCCGAAGGCATCCATGGTCCCTACGGTGAGGGCGATGGGCTGCCGGGAGAGCCCAGGAACCGCCTGACCACCGATCAGCCGCGTGCCCGGATGCGGCAGGCCCTGGCGAGGCTCGGTGCGCAGCGCAACCAGCCCGTGGCGGTCCTCGATCCGCTGATCCGGATCGTCCACACTCATCATCCCAAGGCGGATATTGCGCTCATCGAGCGCGCCTACCGCACCGCTGAGCACTATCACACCGGCCAGCTCCGCAAGAGCGGGGACGCCTACATCACCCATCCGCTGGCCGTGGCCACGATCCTGGCCGAGCTCGGCATGAACGAGCCGACGATCTGCGCGGCGCTGCTCCATGACACCGTCGAGGACACCTCCTACACCGTCGAGCAGCTGACCGCAGACTTCGGCCCTGAGATTGCGGCCATGGTGGACGGGGTCACCAAGCTGGACAAGATCGCCTATGGCGAGTCGGCCAAGGCCGAGACCATTCGCAAGATGGTGCTGGCGATGAGCCGCGACATTCGGGTGCTGGTGATCAAGCTGGCCGACCGCCTGCACAATATGCGCACGTTGGGTCACCTGCGCCAGGACAAGCAGATGGTGATCGCCCGCGACACTCTGGAGATCTTCGCTCCGCTCGCGCACCGGCTGGGCATGAACGCCATCAAGTGGGAGCTGGAGGATCTGGCCTTCGCCACCTTGCAGCCCAAGATCTATGACGAGATCGTCAAACTGGTCGCCACCCGGGCACCACTGCGTGAGGAGTACCTGCGTCAGGTCACCGAGCAGGTGCGCGCCGATCTGGCTGACGCCGGGCTCAAGGCGACCGTGTACGGGCGCCCCAAGCACTACTACTCGATCTACCAGAAGATGGTGGTCCGCGGACGCGACTTCGCTGACATCTACGACCTTGTCGGGCTGCGGATCCTGGTCGACACCCAGCGGGACTGCTACGCCGCGCTGGGCACTCTGCATGCGCGCTGGAACCCGCTGCCGGGCCGGTTCAAGGACTACATCGCGATGCCGAAGTTCAACCTGTACCAGTCCTTGCACACCACCGTGCTCGGCCCTGGCGGCAAGCCGGTGGAGCTGCAGATCCGCACCCATGAAATGCACCGGCAGGCCGAGTACGGCGTGGCTGCGCACTGGAAGTACAAAGAGGGCAAGGTCGACGGCACCGAGCTCAACTGGGTTCAGCAGATCAGCCAGTGGCAGCGCGAGACCGAGGATCCGGCCGAGTTCCTGGACACTCTGCGTTTCGAGATAGCCACCGACGAGGTCTTCGTCTTCACCCCCAAGGGCGATGTGATCAGCCTCCCGCAAGGGGCGACACCGGTCGACTTCGCGTATGCCGTGCATACGGAGGTGGGCCACCGGACGATCGGCGCCCGGGTGAACAACCGCCTGGTGTCCCTGGAGTCGGCGCTGTCCAGCGGGGACGTCGTCGAGGTGCTCACCTCGAAGGCCGCAAATGCGGGCCCGAGCCGGGATTGGCTGGGCTTCGTCAAGAGCCCACGGGCCCGTGGCAAGATCCGCCAGTACTTCCAGCGAGAGCGCCGCGAGGAGTCGGTGGAGGCCGGCCGTGAGATGCTCACCCGGCAGCTGCGCCGGGCGGGCTTGCCGCTGCAGCGGCTGCTCACGCCTGAGCATCTGGCCGGGCTAGTCGAGCACTTCCGGGTCGCCGACATCGACGGACTGTATGCGGCGGTGGGGGAGTCCACGATCAGCCCGCAGGCGGTCGTCCAGCGACTGATCACCGCCGAAGGCGGTGCCGAGGAGGTCGCGGAGCTGGGTGGCGAGGACACCACCGTTCTGGGACGAGTCCGGCGGGCGCGCGGTTCGGGCAACGAGGCCGGCGTCGTGGTCCAGGGCGACCCGAATGTGTGGGTGAAACTGGCCCGCTGCTGTCGTCCGGTTCCTGGCGACCCGATCTTGGGCTTCATCACCCGGGAGAACGGAGTGTCGGTGCATCGCACCGACTGCACCAATGCCCAGAACCTGCGCACCCAGCCGGAGCGCGTCGTCGAAGTGGCGTGGGCGCCGACTTCATCGAGTTCGTTCCAAGTGGCGCTCCACGTGGAGGGCCTGGATCGCACCGGAGTGCTCGCCGAGGTGACCAAGGTGATGGGCGACCATCACATCTCGATCCAGTCGGCCAGCCTGAACACCACCAAGGACCACATCTTCAAGTTCCGGTTCACCTTCGAGACCACCGACCTGACCCACCTGGGGCACTTGATCAGTGCCGTCCGGCGGGTGGCCGGGGTCTACGACGTCTATCGGGTCACGGACTGACCCGAGCCGAGCCTGGGGCCGCTCAGGCCTGAAACTCGGCCAGGGTGGTCTTTGCCTGATCCAGCCAGGTGGTGTAGGTCGCGATCGACTCCCGCGCCTTGTCGGCAGCCTTCGCGTCACCCCGGGCCTCGGCCTTGGTGATCTTCTCGGTGAGCTTGGCGATCTCGGTCTCCAGCATGGCCACGGTGTCCTCGGCCCGAGCCCGCGCTTCGGGATCTGTGCGACGCCACTCGTCCTCTTCGGCACGGCGGACGGCGGCCTCCAATGCCTTCACCCGGGCATCGAGGGTGCGGATCTGCTCGCGAGGAACGCGTCCGTACTGGTTGTACTTCTCCAGGAACGAGCGGAACCCGGCGCGGCCGGCGGCCAGATCGGAGACCGGCAGCAGATGGGCCTCGGCCTCGTCCAGAAGTGCGACCTTGGCGTCGAGGTTCGCCTTGAACTCGGCGTCCTGCTCGCTGAGCACCGACGCGCGGTTGTTGAAGAAGTTGTCCTGGATGCCACGGAACTCTGCCCACAGGGCGTCGTCCACGTCGCGCGGCGCAGCGCCCGCGGCCTTCCATCGGGCCATCAGGTCACGGAAGGCACCAGCGGTCGCACCCCACTCGGTGGAGTCGGCGAGCTGACGCGCCTCGGCGATGATCTGCTCCTTGGCGGCCTTCGCCTGGTCCCGTTTGGCCGACTGCTCGGCGAACTGAACCTTGCGGCGTCGGGTGTAGGTGGTGCGGGCCGCAGAGAAGCGGTGCCACAGGGCGTCGTCGGTGGCGCGATCGATTCGCGGCAGCGCCTTCCACTCGTCCAGTAGCGACCGGAAGCGGTTTACGCCGCCACGCCAATCATTGCCCTGGGCCAGAGTCTCAGCCTCGGCGACCATCTTCTCCTTGGTCTCCCGGGTGGCTTCCAACTGCTTGGCGCGCTCGGCCTTGCGGGCCTCGGACTGCTCGGCGATCGCCGGGGTCAGCGCCTCCAGGCGAGCGGCCAAGCCGGCCAGGTCGCCGACGGCATTGGCCGACGCCACCGAGGACTTCACCTGATTGACGCTGTGTCTAGCCTCGTCAGGAGAGAGCGCACCACTGGTGACTCGAGCTTCGAGCAGGGCTACCTCCACCTCCAGCGCCTCGAAACGGCGGACGTAGAAGGCCATTGCCTCGTCCGCGGAAACGTCAGGGATCTGTCCAACGGCACGCTCACCATCCGCAGTGCGGACGTAGACAGTGCCATCGGGGTCGACGCGACCGAAGTCCGCCGGGCCAGCGCTGGAGTTCATGGGCTTCATCTTGCCCGATTGGACGGGGTTTGTGACAACCCCGCCAAAGCCGGACCCACGGTAGGCTGCGGGATGTGTTCCTGGCATCCTTCCCGAGTGGCGCGTGGCAGGCCAACTGCTACCTGATCGCGCTGGCTGAGAAGGCCGAATGCGTAATCGTCGATCCTGGCCAAGATGCGGCGGCGATGGTCGAGCGCTTGGTGGCCGAGCACGGACTGGTTCCATCGGCGGTGCTGGCCACTCACGGCCACTTCGACCACGTGGCCGATGCGGCCGCGGTCGCCGACGGTTACGGCATCCCGGTCTACATCCACCCCGCTGATCGGCATCTGCTGGCTGATCCGGCCGCTGGGCTGGACGCCGGCGGTGCGGCAATGGTTCGCCAACTGGTCGGCCCGGCCATGGCCGAGCCCCGGGACGTCCGCGAATATCCCGCAGATGTGCTGTCGGTCGCCGGCCTGGATGTGGCAGTCCTGCCGGCACCAGGACACACCGCCGGCAGCGTGCTGCTCTCGCTGACCACCATCGAGCACCCCGGCATCGACCGGATCGTCTTCAGCGGAGACGTGGTCTTCGCCGGCTCGGTGGGACGCACCGACCTCCCAGGTGGCGACCAGCCGACGATGCTGAGAAGCTTGCGTGAGGTGGTGCTCGCGCTTCCCGAGCGTACGGCGCTGCTGCCCGGCCACGGCCCGCAGACCAGCCTGGCCAACGAACGGCTCCACAATCCCTACCTGCAACCTGACTTCCTGAGGAACTGATGGCACGTCCCAAGCCACTGTCCGGCTTTCCTGAGTTCACCCCGGCCGGCCGCATCGTCGAACAGCGCGTCCTGGCCAGCCTGGCCGACACCTTCGAGTTGCACGGCTTCGGCTCCATCGAGACCCGGGCCGTCGAGCCGATGGAGCAGCTCACCCGAAAGGGCGAGATCGACAAAGAGGTGTTCGTGGTGCGCCGGCTGCACGCCGATGCCGATGCCCCTGATGAGTTGGGCCTGCACTTCGACCTGACCGTCCCCTTCGCCCGCTATGTGCTGGAGAATGCCGGCCACCTGCAGTTCCCGTTCCGGCGCTACCAGATCCAGAAGGCGTGGCGCGGGGAGCGTCCGCAGGAGGGCCGCTATCGCGAGTTCACCCAGGCCGACATCGACATCGTCGGCTCCGAGACGCTGGCGGCGCACCACGATGTGGAGTTGCCACTGGTCACCTTGGCGGCGCTGGAGAAGTTGCACGTCGACTTCGGCGTGCCGCAGGCAACGATGAGCGTGAACAACCGTCAGCTGTCGGAAGGCTTCTACCGCGGTTTGGGCGTGGAAGATCACCTTGCCGTGCTGCAGCGCGTCGACAAACTGGACAAGATCGGTCCGGATGCCGTCGCCGAACTGTTGATCCAGGAGGTCGGACTGAGCCGGGCCGCCGCGGACAAGTGCTTGGCGCTGGCTGGGATTCGCGCTGCCGACACCAGCTTCGTCGATCGGGTCCAGGCACTCGGAGTCGAGCACCCACTCCTGACCGTCGGCCTCGAACTCCTGGCGGCCGTAGTGGACGAGGCCGCCCGCCAGGTGCCCGGAAGGCTGGTCGCCGACCTGAAGATCGCCCGCGGCCTGGACTACTACACCGGCACCGTCTACGAGACCACGATGGCCGGTTACGAGTCGATGGGTTCGATCTCCTCCGGTGGTCGCTACGACTCCCTTGCCAGTGATGGACGCACCACCTACCCGGGCGTCGGCCTCAGTATCGGAGTGAGCCGGATCCTGGTGCCGCTGGTCGGCAAGGGAGTCCTCACCGCCTCCCGCTCGGTGCCCACCTGCGTTCTGGTGGCCGTGGACTCGGAGGAGACTCGCAGCGCCGCGATCAGCACCGCGGCCACACTGCGAGCCCGGGGCATCGCCTGCGAGGTAGCGCCCAAGGCCGACAAGTTCGGCAAGCAGATCCGCTACGCCGACCGACGGGGCATCCCGTTCGTCTGGTTCTCCACCGACGAAGTCAAGGACATTCGCTCCGGTGAGCAGGTCCCGGCCGATCCGGACGCCTGGCTGCCGCCGGCAAGCGACCTGCGCCCAATGGTCGTAAAATCGCCCTCGGCCTGATTCGAAGGCCCCCGAAAGGACATTGCACTCGTGATTCGCACTCATCAGGCCGGAACGCTGCGCACTGAGCAGGTCGGCACCACCGTCACTCTGGCCGGTTGGGTGGCCAAGCGTCGAGATCTGGGCGGGGTCGCCTTCCTGGATCTGCGTGACGCCAGCGGCATCGTCCAGGTGGTCGTCCGCGACGACATCCTGGAGAGCAGCGGAGCGCACGCGCTGCGCAACGAGTACTGCATTGCGGTGACCGGTGTCGTCGAGCAGCGTTCTTCGGACACCGTGAACCCGAACCTCGCTACTGGTGAGGTCGAGGTCGCGGCGAGTTCGCTGGAGGTGCTCAATGCGTCCGCGCCGCTGCCGTTCCAGTTGGACGAGCGCAGCAGCGTGAACGAGGACGCCCGGCTGAAGTACCGCTACCTGGATCTGCGCCGGCAGCGGATGCACGACGCCATGGTGCTGCGCTCCTCGGTGACGCACACGATTCGCGAGGTGCTCGGCGGTCTGGACTTCTACGACATCGAGACTCCGACCCTGACCCGCTCCACGCCGGAAGGTGCCCGCGACTTCGTCGTGCCGGCGCGGCTGCATCCGGGTGCCTGGTACGCCCTGCCGCAGAGCCCGCAGCTGTTCAAGCAGTTGCTGATGGTCGGCGGCATGGAGCGCTACTACCAGATCGCTCGCTGCTACCGCGACGAGGATTTCCGCGCCGACCGGCAGCCGGAGTTCACCCAGCTCGACATCGAGATGAGCTTCGTCGACCAGGACGATGTGATCGCCGTCGCCGAGAAGGTGATGGCGGCCTGTTGGGCGCTGATCGGCGTCGAGGTGCCCACGCCGCTGCCGCGGATGACCTGGGCCGACGCGATGGACAACTACGGCTCCGATAAGCCCGATCTGCGCTTCGACAACAAGATCCGTGAGCTGACCAGCTTCTTCACCGACACTCCCTTCCGGGTGTTCCAGGCCGAGTACGTCGGCGCGGTCGTGATGCCCGGTGGTGGCTCGCAGCCGCGGCGCACCTTCGACGCGTGGCAGGAATGGGCCAAGCAGCGTGGCGCCAAGGGCCTGGCCTACGTGACGATCGACGAGGCCGGAGAGCTCGGCGGTCCCGTGGCCAAGAACATCTCCGAGACTGAGCGGGCCGGGCTGGCCGCAGCGATGGACGCCCAGCCGGGCGACTGCATCTTCTTCGGTGCCGGACGGCGCGAGGCGACCCAGGAGCTGCTGGGTGCAACCCGGCTCGAGATCGCCCGTCGGTGCGGTCTGATCGATGAGAACGCGTGGTCGTTCCTGTGGGTCGTCGACGCGCCGATGTTCAAGCTGCGGGAGGACGCCGAGGCGTCCGGTGATGTGGCCGTGGCCGGCGGCAAGTACACCGCCGTCCACCATGCCTTCACCTCGCCCAAGCCGGAGTCGCTGGCCACTTTCGACACTGATCCGGCCTCGGCGCTGAGTTACGGCTATGACTTCATCTGCAATGGCAACGAGGTGGGTGGCGGCTCGATCCGTATCCACCGGCGCGACGTGCAGGAGCGCGTGTTCACGGTGATGGGACTGACCCCGGAGGAGGCGCAGGAGAAGTTCGGCTTCCTGCTGGAGGCCTTCGCTTTCGGTGCCCCGCCGCACGGCGGTATCGCCTTCGGCCTGGACCGGCTGGTGATGCTGCTGGGTGGCTTCGACACGATCCGTGACGTGATCGCTTTCCCGAAGTCCGGTGGCGGGTTCGACCCGCTGACCTCGGCTCCGGCGCCGATCAGCGCTCAGCAGCGCAAGGAGGCCGGCGTCGACTTCGTCCCGAAGCCGAAGGCTGACGCGCCGGCCATCTGACTGGGTTCACACAGCACACAAGCTGTGAGTTGCGCGGCGAGTTCGCCGCGCAACTCACAGCTTGTGGTGTCTTCAGCGCAGGTCGTCACCGTTCGGCAGGTCCTGAGTGCCGGCCAGCAGGGCGTAGAGCTTGCGCCGGGCGTCGGCGATCACCTTGGTGGCCGCTTCGACCTCGGCGACGCTGGCATTGCGGGTGAACTCCTTGGCCGCTCCGGCGAGCTTGGCGTACTCCTGCCACAGCGCACCCACCTGGCTGGGGTTCCAGTCGGCCATGGCGTCATTGACGACCTGCCATGGGGGAGTCTCGACCTCGGAGGCGGCTTCGCGGCCGACATCAGTCAGCCGGAAGGCCTTCTGGCCGTCATTGTCGAACGCCTCGATCAGGCCCTCGTCCTCGAGCTGAGACAGTGCCGGGTAGACCGCGCCGGGGCTCGGCCGCCAGGCGCCGGCGGTGCGATCGGCCAGCGTCTGCATGATCTGGTACCCATTCAGCGGGCTCTCGGCCAGCAGCGCGAGAATCGAGGTTCGGACGTGACCGCGGCGGCCGCGCCCGCGTCCCCGAGGCCCCATCGGGCCGCCGGGGCCCAGCGGCCCGCCAGGCCCCATCGCACCACCGGGGCCGAAGGGACCAGCCGGCCCGAACGCGCCACCGGGGCCGAATGCCCCCGCTGGCCCGAAGGCACCGGCTCCCCAGCCGCCCGGACCACCGTAGCCACGCTCGCGGCGGCGGGCGCGTCCGCGGTGGCGTCCATCATCAGGTTCGTCCCAGTAGGGACCATCGTTGTGGCTCATGTGAGCTCCTTTCGTCTGTTCTACGTAACGTCGTCGATATATCGAGAGTATGTCGAGCTATGAGTGAAGTCAAGGACGTCCGCGCGGCGGTGTAGCGTCGCCGCGTGGACACCGATCTCTTCGGCAACCCGGAGCCGACGACACCCGCCGAGCTCGGCGGATCGCTGAGCGGACTGACTCATGCGTCAGTACCGCTGGCGGTCCGGCTGCGTCCGCGCACGATCGACGAGATCGTCGGGCAGCAGCATCTGCTGGGGCCGGGCTCGCCGTTGCGCCGGCTGGTCGAGGGCAGCACTGCCATGTCGGTCTTTCTCTGGGGCCCGCCCGGCGTCGGCAAGACGACCATCGCGGCGGTCGTCGCCGCAGCCGGTGGACGTCGCTTCGTCGAGTTGTCCGCGGTAACCGCCGGCGTCAAAGAGGTGCGCGCTGCACTGGCCGAGGCGAAGGCCCAACTGGCCAGGGGAGTGCCCACAGTTCTATTCGTGGACGAGGTGCATCGCTTCTCCAAAGCCCAGCAGGATGTGCTGCTGCCGGCCGTGGAGAACCGGCTCGTCACGCTGATCGCGGCCACTACCGAGAACCCGTCCTTCTCGGTGATCTCCCCGCTGCTGAGCCGCTCGCTGCTGCTCACCCTGAAGCCGTTGGAGGAGCCGGAACTGTCCGCGTTGCTCGACCGGGCCTTGGCTGATGACCGTGGTCTGGGTGGTGCCTACGAGCTTTCCGCTGATGCGCGCTCAGATCTGCTCCGCTTCGCCGGCGGCGATGCGCGCCGGGTACTGACTTACCTGGAGGAGTCTGCGGCGGGAGCGGCGGCGCTCGGCGTCGCCGAGATCAGCTCCGAGGTGGTCGCCGCTGCGGTTGATCGGGCCGCGGTGCGCTACGACCGCTCCGGTGATCAGCACTACGACGTGATCAGCGCCTTCATCAAGAGCCTGCGTGGCTCGGACGTCCAGGCCGGTTTGCACTACCTGGCCCGAATGCTGGAGGCCGGTGAGGATCCGCGCTTCATCGCCCGGCGGCTGATCATCCTGGCCAGCGAAGACATCGGGATGGCGGCACCGTCGGTGTTGCAGACCTGTGTGGCCGCAGCCCAGGCCGTCCAGCTGATCGGGATGCCCGAAGCCAGACTCAACCTCGCCCAGGCGGTGATCGCTTGCGCGATGGCCCCGAAGTCGAACGCCGTGATCGTGGCGATCGACGCCGCACTGGCCGACGTGCGAGCCGGCCGGATCGGCGCGGTCCCGCCGCATCTACGCGATGCCCACTACGCCGGAGCCAAGGACTACGGCCATGGCGTGGGCTACCAGTACGCCCACGACGCCGAGCACGGCGTCGCCGCCCAGCAGTACCTTCCCGACGAACTCGCGGGCGCGCGCTACTACCGTCCGACCGGACACGGCAACGAGTCGAGTCTTGCCGAACGGCTGGAGCTGCTTGAGCAGCTCCTCGGCCGCACCTCGGAATGATCGGCGGCCTACGCCGGTTGTTTACGCACGTGACATCGCCCAAGAGCGCCTGGCCGGCCCTGTGGGCGTTGGTCGTCGGCTTCTTCATGATCCTGGTTGACACCACCATCGTCTCGGTGGCCAATCCGCGAATCATGAAGGGCCTGGACGCCGACATCAACGCGGTGATCTGGGTGACCAGCGCCTACCTGCTGGCCTATGCGGTACCGCTGCTGGTCACCGGACGCCTCGGCGACCGATTCGGTCCCCGGCGGATCTACCTCGTCGGTCTGGTGGTCTTCACTGTGGCCTCGGCGTGGTGCGGGGCATCGACGTCGATCGACATGCTGATCGCAGCCCGTGCCGTCCAAGGACTGGGTGCCTCGCTGCTCACCCCGCAGACGATGGCCGTGATCACCCGCACCTTCCCACCGCAGTCACGCGGCCAGGCAATGAGCCTGTGGGGCGCCACGGCGGCCGTGGCCACCCTGGTCGGTCCGATTCTGGGTGGCTTCCTGGTGGACTCCTTGGGCTGGCAATGGATCTTCTTCGTGAACGTCCCGGTGGGAGTGGTCGGTTTCGTTCTGGCCTGGCGGCTGGTCCCGCCGCTGGAGACCCACTCGCACAGATTCGATCTGCCCGGCGTAGCCCTGTGGGCGGTCGGCATGTTCGCACTCGTCTTCGGCATCCAGGAGGGCCAAAGCCATCAGTGGGGCGCATTGTGGGGTCCGATCACGATCGCGGAGGTGATCGGATTCGGGGTGGTGGTGCTGGCCGTCTTCGTCTGGTGGCAGCGGATCGGACGTGGCGAGCCACTGCTGCCGTTGGGTCTGTTCGGAGTCCGCAACTTCGCGCTGGGCAACCTCGCCATTGGCCTGGTCGGGCTGGCCGTCACCTCCAATGCGCTGCCGCTGGTCTTCTACTATCAGCTGGTGCTCGGGTTCAGCCCGACCAGGGCCGCGCTGCAACTGGTGCCGATGGCGCTGTTGTCCGGTGGCTTGGCCCCGCTGGTCGGACGCCTTGTCGACCGATACCCGGCTCGCTATCTGGCGACCTTCGGTCTGTCCATGATGGCGGTGGCGATGGGCTGGTACGCGCTGTGGCTGGTGCCGGAGGAGGCCTTGTGGTGGCGGCTGTTGCTGCCCAGCGCGCTGATGGGCATCGGTAGTGCTTTCACTTGGTCGCCGATCGGCGTCACCGCCACCCGGGATCTCGCCCCACGCAACGCCGGAGCCGGATCCGGGGTGTACAACTCGGTTCGCCAGGTCGGCTCGGTGCTGGGCAGTGCCGCAATCGCTGCACTGATGCAGGCACAGTTGGCGATGCTGTTGCCCGGTGGCGGCCAGGCAGCGAGTTCGGCGGAGTCAGCCGGGCAACTGCCGCCGATGCTGCGCGCCGGTTTCGCCCAGGCCATGGCCAACAGCATGCTTTTGCCGGCGACAGCAGCCCTGATCGGGGCCGTCGTGGCCGCATGCTTCGCCATCACCGGTGGCGAGCGGCGCCGCCAGAACGTCGCCGCGGCTTCGGGTGCGAGCGTGCACTAGGCTTCACCAGTGACCTTCGTCTTTGGAATGCGAGGTAGCCAATGTCTGTCGGAGAGGTCGCCGGCCTGATCGCTGCGGTAGCCGCAGTGGCCCTGGTCGGGTTCAGCGCCGTGCCGCTACTGAAGCTCGGTCGCGTTTTGGAGGAGCTGCGGCTGGCTGTCCGCGATGTGGGTCACAACTCGGTGCCGATCCTGGTCGAGTTGAAGAACACCGTCAGCGCCACCAATGACGAGCTGGGCAAGCTGAGTCTGGTCACCGAGGATGTCGCCAAGGTGAGCGCCAATGCCACCGTGGTGACCCAGAATGCGGCCCAGTTGTCGACCCTGTTCACCTCGACCCTGGGCGGCCCCCTGATCAAGACCGCCGCTTTCACCTACGGCGTCCGACAGGCCGTCGCTGGCAAGAGCTCGGTGGCGAAGAAGAAGGGCAAGTGATGCGCAAGCGGCTGTTCTGGCTGGCCGTTGGGGTCGGCGTCACTGCCGTTGTGGTGCTCAAGGGCCGCGAGCTCTATGAGCGGTTCACCCCGAAGGGGGTCGTCGACCAGATCGAGCGGACCCGTAGTGGGCTGTTCGAGTGGGCCGGGGAGTTTCTGGCCACCATGGGCGAAGCCATGGACGAGCGGGAAGAGGAGTTGCGAGACGCTCTCGGCCTGGACGAGTGAAGGCTGATCTCGTCCAGGAGGAACCGACCGTATCCGCAACCGACAACTAAGGACTGTTTCTATGCAAACCGCCGAAATCCGGCGTCGATTTCTCGACTACTTCGCGGCCCGGGGCCACACGATCGTGCCGTCCGCACCGCTTGTCTACAACGACCCCACGCTGTTGTTCGTCAATGCCGGCATGGTGCCGTTCAAGCCCTACTTCACCGGCGCAGAGGACGCACCGTACAAGCGGGCAGTGAGCGTGCAGAAGTGCGTGCGGACCCTCGACATCGAGGAGGTCGGCAAGACCACCCGGCACGGCACGTTCTTCCAGATGAACGGCAACTTCTCCTTCGGCGACTATTTCAAGGCCGAGGCGATCGGGTTCGCCTGGGAGCTGGTGACCGGCAGCCAGGCTGACGGCTTCCTGGGCTTCGATCCGGACAAGGTCTGGGTCACCGCCTACTACGACGACGACGAGGCCGCCGCATTGTGGCGCACGGTGGGCGTCCCGGAGGCGCACATCCAGCGGCGCGGGCTGAAGGACAACTACTGGCACATGGGCATTCCCGGCCCGGGCGGACCCTGCAGCGAGATCTATATCGACCGTGGGCCGGAGTTCGGCCCGGACGGCGGCCCCGAGGCCGACGAGGACCGGTTCCTGGAGATCTGGAACCTGGTCTTCCAGACCGAGGAGCTGTCTGCGGTTCGCGCGAAGGATGACTTCGACGTGCTCGGCCCGCTGCCCAGCAAGAACATCGACACCGGCATGGGGCTGGAGCGCACCGCGTACCTGCTGCAGGGTGTGGCGAACATGTACGAGATCGACGAGATCTTCCCGGTGATCACCAAGGCCGCCGAGATCGCCGGCACCCGGTACGGCAAGAACGCCCAAGACGACGTCCGGCTGCGGGTGGTGGGCGACCACGTCCGCTCGGCGCTGATGTTGATGACCGATGGCGTCACCCCCGGCAATGAGGCGCGTGGCTACGTGCTGCGCCGGTTGCTGCGACGCAGCATCCGCTCGATGCGGCTGCTCGGGGTCGCCGATCCGGTGCTGCCGGAGCTGCTTCCGGTCAGCCGGGATCTGATGTCGGCCTCGTACTCAGAGGTGCCCGATCAGTGGGTCCGGACCAGCCAGGTCGCCTACGCCGAAGAAGAGGCGTTCCGGCGCACCCTCGCGGCTGGCACGCAGATCTTCGATCTGGCCGCTGGCCAGGCTCGGGCGGAGCAGTCCGGGACGCTGAGTGGTTCGCAGGTCTTCGCGCTGCACGACACCTACGGTTTCCCCTTTGACCTCACCCTCGAAATGGCCGCCGAGCAGGGCCTCAGCGTGGACTCCGAAGGGTTCCGCAAGCTGATGACCGAGCAGCGCGAGCGGGCCAAGGCCGACGCGAAGGCCAAGAAGGGCGCCACCGTTGCGTCCGAGGCCTACCGAAGCTTGCGATCCTCGGGCGAGGTGCCGTTCCTGGGCTTCACCGATCTCACTGCCGAAACCACGGTGCGCGGCATCATCGCCGACGGTCAGCTGGTCGACCGGGCTCAGCCCGGCTCGGTGGTCGAGGTCGTCTTGGATGAGACGCCGTTCTACGCCGAAGCCGGCGGTCAGGATGCCGACGCCGGACTGATCACTGGCGACGGACTGAGCCTCGAAGTACTGGACGTCCAACGCCCTGTGCAGGGCCTGGTGGTCCACAAGGTGCGCATCGACGACGGTGAACTCGCCACCGGCGCATCGGTGCTGGCGGCCGTGGACGCTGTCGCGCGCCACGCCGCGTGCCAGGCGCACACTGCGACCCACATCGTGAACGCCGCGCTGCGGCAGTTGCTCGGTCAGGGCACCCACCAGGCAGGCTCCTACAACAAGCCGGGCTACCTGCGCTTCGACTTCAACGCGACCGGTGGCCTCAGCCATGACCTGCAGCAGGAGCTCGAAGGCGTCGCCAATGAGGCGATTCGGGCCGACTACCCGGTGACCGCGACCGAGATGCCGCTGGATCAGGCCAAGGCGCTGGGAGCCCAGGCCATGTTCGGTGAGAAATACGGCGATGTCGTGCGGATGGTCGAGCTGGCCGGTCCGTGGTCGCGCGAGTTGTGCGGCGGCACCCATGTGGAGCGGACCGCACAGATCGGGCTGCTCAGCCTGATCGGGGAGTCCTCGGTGGGCTCCGGCCTGCGCCGGGTGGAGGCTTTTGTCGCTGCGGACGCATTCGCCGATCTGGCCAAGGAACGAGCGCTGGTGTCGGGCTTGTCCGAACTGCTGAAAGTCCAGCCTGATCAGCTCACCGAGAGGGTTGGGAAGCTGATCGCTCAGGTGAAGGCGGCCGAGAAGGAGATCGCTGCGATGCGCGGCCGCGAGGTGCTGGCCCAGGTGCCGTCCCTGGTGGCAGGCGCGACATCGATGGGCCAGTACCGACTGGTCGCCAAGGAACTGCCCGGGCTGGGTGGGGACGACTTGCGGACGCTGGCCACCGAGGTGCGGACGAGCTTCGGCTCGGCGGCCGGCGTGGTCGCGCTGATTGGCGGAGTGGGCAAGCCGGTGATCACGGTTGCCACCACCGAAGCGGCACGCATGCTGGGTGCGAAGGCCGGAGCGCTGGTGAGTATCGGAGCGGCGGCCATGGGCGGTCGTGGCGGTGGACGCGACGACCTGGCTCAAGGTGGTGGCTCGGACGCATCGGCTGCCGCGGCGGCGCTGGCTGCCATCGGCAAGGCCCTGGCGGGCTGAGTTCGCGTGCGGCCGGGAGTACGGCTGGCCCTCGATTGGGGTCGGGCAAGGATCGGGGTGGCGGCGAGCGACCCCGAGGCCATTTTGGCTTTCCCGGTCGAGACGGTGGCTGCGGTGCCGGATCCGTGGTCACGGCTGATCGAGCTGATCGAGTACTACCGGCCGATCGAGATTGTGCTCGGCCTGCCGCGCAATCTGGCCGGAGTCGAAGGTCCGGCAGCGCTGGCGATGCGCGAGATATCGGTTCAGCTGACGGCTGTGGTGCCGGGCGTGCCGATCCGGCTGCTGGATGAGAGACTGACGACGGTGACGGCATCTCGTCAGCTGACCGGCGCGGGTCGCAGCACCAGGCGGCAGCGCTCGGTGATCGACCAGGCCGCTGCCGTAGCACTGTTGGAGGAGGCGTTGCGTTCGGAGCGGCTCACCGGGAAGGCTCCCGGTGAGTTGGTCGAGGGCAGCACAGCAGGAGAGGACGACGCCGAATGAGCGACCGCAATCCGGGGCGGATCAAAGACCCAGAAACGGGCAAGATCGACCCCAAGGAGGTCTGGTACAAGGTGCGGTCCGCTTTCGCGGTGCTGCTGTCGGTCGGCGTCTTGATGGCCGGTGGCTGGTTCGTGTTCGACAAGGCCCATTCCGCCTGGGAGGCGTTCCAGACCTCTGAGGACTATGCGGGCGTCGGCGTTGACCCGGTGGTGGTGACGATTCCGGCCGGAGCTACTTTGTCCCAGATCTCCGACATTCTGGTCGAGGACAAGGTCGTGAAGACTGCCAAGGCCTTTGACAAGGAGGCGGCGGCCAACTCCGAGTCCACCAAGATCCAGCCGGGCAAGTACAACCTGCTGACTGAGCTGCCGGCCCGTACGGCGCTGGCGATGCTGCTGGACAAGAAGAACATGGTCCGCAACTGGATGACCCTGCCTGAGGGCAAGTGGGTCTCGCAGCAGGTGAGCACCCTCAGCAAGGCGACGGGCCTGCCGAAGAAGGATTTCGAGGCCGCGATCAAGGACTGGAAGTCGCTCGGGCTGCCGAAGTGGGCCAAGAACGGCTTGGAGGGGTTCCTCTTCCCCGACACCTACGAGGTGCCGGACAAGCCGAAGGCCGCTTCGGTGCTCAAGATGGCCACCAAGCAGTTCAACTCGGTCGCCAACGATCTCGATCTGGTCAACGGAGCCAAGGCTGTCGGGCTGACCCCCTACGAAGTCGTGGTCATGGCCAGCATCATCGATAAGGAAGCCGGGCCGGTCGATGAGGACCGGGCGAAGATCGCGCGGGTCTTCTTCAACCGGCTCGACCCGAAGCTGTGGCCGCTGGGCAAGCTGCAGTCGGACGCGACCGTGGCCTACGCCAACAAGACCACCGGTCGAGTGGCGACGACCGACACCGAACGGGCTCTCAAGTCGCCGTACAACACCTACTACGTCAAGGGTCTGCCGGTTGGTCCGATCACATCTCCGTCCAGGAAGGCGCTGGACGCTGTGCTGCACCCCGCCGATGGCAAGTGGCTCTACTTCATGGTGGTCAACCTGGACACTGGCGAGACGGTCTTCTCCAATGACCGCAACGGCCAGAAGGCTGCCGGCCAGCAGTACCAGGCGTGGTGCCTGGCTTCGCAAGCCAACCGTGACAAGTGCAACGGCAAGAAGTGACGGGCTGAGCTGATGCTGCGTTATCTGACGGCGGGGGAGTCGCACGGCCGCGCCCTGGTTGCCACTATCGAGGGTTTGCCGTCGCACCTGCTGCTGAGCTCGGCGGACGTGTCGGCGGCCTTGGCCCGGCGACGGCTGGGCACCGGTCGCGGTGCTCGGATGAAGTTCGAAGCCGACGAGGTCACCCTGCTGACCGGCGTCCGGCATGGCGAGACATTGGGTTCGCCGATCGCGATCATGGTCGGCAACTCCGAGTGGCCGAAGTGGGAAGTTGTCATGTCACCCGACGCGGTGGACGCAGCAGAGCTGGAGTCGTTGGCGCGCAATGCGCCTTTGACCAGGCCGCGTCCGGGTCATGCCGATCTACCGGGCATGCAGAAATACGACTGGGGCGAAGCCCGTCCTATTCTGGAACGGGCCTCAGCGCGGGAGACCGCGGCCCGAGTGGCCCTCGGGGCAGTGGCAAAGGCCTACCTGGAGCAGGCCTTTGGGATCTCAGTGATCAGTCACGTCGTGCGGATCGGGTCGGTGGCGAGCTCGGCCGAGGAGTTGCCGACAGGTGCCGATCTGGAGCGAATCGACGCCGACCCGGTGCGCTGTGCGGATCGGCCGAGCAGCCTGGCCATGCAGGCCGAAGTCGAGGCCGCCAAGACCGCCGGTGACACCCTCGGCGGTGTGGTCGAAGTGCTGGCCTTCAACGTGCCACCGGGGCTCGGCTCGCACATCGCCGGTGATCGCCGCCTCGATGCGAAGCTGGCCGGTGCCCTGATGGGCATCCAAGCGATCAAGGGCGTCGAGGTCGGCGACGGCTTCGCCTTGGCGCAGGTCCGCGGCAGCCAGGCTCACGACGAGATCTTCCCCGGAGCGACCGGTCCGCGCCGCAGTAGCAACCGCTCCGGCGGCACCGAGGGTGGAATGAGTAATGGCGAGGTGCTGCGGGTGCGGGCCGCCATGAAGCCGATCGCAACCGTGCCCCGAGCGCTGGCAACCATCGATGTGGCCACCGGCGAGGCGGCCCAGGCGCATCATCAGCGCTCGGACGTGTGTGCGGTGCCGGCCGCTGGCGTGGTCGCCGAGGCGATGGTGGCGCTGGTGCTGGCCGAGGTCGCCAATGAGAAGTTCGGCGGCGACTCGCTGGCCGAAGTGCGCGCGAACTACCAGCACTACCTGGCGCGTCTGGCCGAGCGGCGTCTGGATTGAGTCGGCCCGCTCTGGTTCTGATCGGAGCCCCGGGGGTCGGCAAGTCGACCGTCGGGGCGTTGCTCGCCGCTGAGCTGAAGCTGCCGCTGGTCGAGGTCGACGAGTTGGTCCAAGGTGAGCTGCACGCCACCGCCGAGGAGGCCTTCGCCACCGCCGACGGGGCCGCGCAGTACCGGGCTGCCGAGGAGCGGCTCAGCCTCTCGGCGCTCGTCGACGGGGGCGTCGTCGTCCTCGGCGGGGGAGCCGTCGAATCGGCCCGGGTGCGAGCTGCGTTGACGGGCTTGAAGGTAGTCTGGCTAGAGGCTTCGGTGGTAGCGATAACGCGCCGACTAGGCATGAATTCACTGGGCCTGGAAACTTTGATCGCTATCCGGAACCGACTGGACGCGATGCTGCAAGAGCGTGCAGTCTGGTATCGCGACGTGGCCACGATGTGCCTGGCCACCGACCGGCTGGACGCAGCGGACGTGGCTCGAACGATTCTGATCGACGAGGAGCACGTATGAGCTGGGATCCGATCAATGTCTCCGCCGAGCATCCGTACCCGGTGCTCGTCTGCCACGGCAACTGTCGGCTGCTGCCGGAGTTCCTGGACGGCATTGACAAGGTCGCGATCATCCACGCAGAGAACCTGACCGATCAAGCGCGTCAGGTCGCCTTCGAGCTGAGCCAGGAGGTCACCTTCATCCCGGTTCCGGCTTCGGAGGCGGCCAAGACGGCCACCGTGCTGGCGCAGTGCTGGGAAGCCTTGGCTGAGGCCGGCATCACCCGTTCCGACGCGGTGATCGGGCTGGGTGGCGGTTCCACAACCGACCTGGCCGGCTTTGCGGCTGCCACCTGGCTGCGCGGGGTGCGCTACATCGGCATGCCGACCTCATTGCTGGCGATGGTGGATGCCGCTGTCGGCGGGAAGACCGGGATCAACCTGCCGGCCGGCAAGAACCTGGTCGGCAACTTCTTCGAGCCGTTCGCGGTGCTGTGCGACCTGGACTTCCTGGAGAGCCTGCCGCAGAGTGAGCTGCACGGCGGCATGGCCGAAGTGCTCAAGGCCGGATTCGTCTCCGATCCGCGAATCCTGGACGAGTTCGAGGCCGATCCGAGTGAGGCGTTGCGCGCCGGCAGTGACCTGCAGGCGCGGCTGGTCCGACTGGCCGTCGAGGTGAAGGCCAAGGTGGTGAGCTCCGACCTGCGCGAGCGGACGTCGGAGGGCTCCGACATCGGCCGCGAGTTGCTCAACTACGGCCACACCCTTGGCCACGCGATCGAGCGCTACGAGCGATTCACCTGGCGTCACGGGGAGGCCATCTCGGTCGGCATGGTGTTTGCGGCCGAACTGGCCCACCGGCAAGGGATGATCGACGACGACCTGTTGGCCAGGCACCGTCGAGTACTGACCCTGGCCGGCCTGCCGATCAGCCACGACGGCGAGTGGGCCGGGCTGCGTGAGGCCATGAACCTGGACAAGAAGACTCGTGGTGCCAACCTGCGGTTCATTCTGCTGACCGGGCTGGCCAAGGCGCAGGTCTGCGTCAACCCGGACGAGCAACTGCTGGCCGACGCCTACGCCGCGCTGGCCGGCTGACCGCTTCGGCCTCCGGGTCGCGGCAGCCGCACAGTTCGCGAGGCGCGGCCCACGACCGCTAGACTGAGCGGTCGCGATTTCACATAGCAACCGAAAGCGGGCTCGCAGTGGCAACGGTATCCACCAATGATCTGAAGAACGGCATGGTTCTCGACCTCGACGGCCAGTTGTGGACCGTCATCTGGTTCCAGCATCACAAGCCGGGCAAGGGCAACACCGTCGTCCGCTCCAAGCTCAAGCACGTGCTGACCGGCAAGGTGGTGGATCGCACCTTCAACTCCGACACCAAGGTTGAGTCGGCACATGTGGATCGCCGGGAGATGCAGTACCTCTACCACGACGGCGAGGCCTACGTCTTCATGGACACCGACACCTTCGACCAGCTGAACATCAGCGAAGAGGTCGTCGGCGATGCCAAGAGCTACATGCTGGAGAACCAGCTCGCCACGGTTGCGTTGCACGAGGGCAGCCCGCTCTACATCGACTTGCCGGCTTCGGTCGAACTCGAAGTCACCTACACCGAGCCCGGCCTGCAGGGGGACCGCTCCACGGGCGGCACCAAGCCGGCCACCGTCGAGACTGGCCTGCAGATCCAGGTGCCGCTGTTCATCAGCACCGGTGAGCGGGTCAAGGTCGACACTCGCGACGGCAGCTATCTCGGTCGGCTCTGAGCGTGGCTGAGGCTGCCCCGACTAAGCGCGGCACCACCCGAACGAAGGCTCGCAAGCGGGCGCTGGACATTCTCTTCGAGGCCGATCTACGCGAGCTTCCGGTGGATACGATCCTGGCCGACCACACGCAGTGGGCCGACCCGGCTGTGCGTCCGTTCACTGCTGAGTTGGTGACCGGTGTTGCCACCTCGGTCTCCGCACTGGACGCCGAGCTGGGAAGGCATCTGCCGGACGGCTGGAGTGTGGACCGGATGCCGCGGGTCGACCGCAACCTCGCCCGGCTTGCTGCTTTCGAGATTCTGTACACCCAGACCGACCCGGCGATCGTGCTGGCCGAGTGTCTGACCCTGGCCGGCGACCTGTCGACCGACGACTCGCCTGCCTTTCTCAACGGGGTCTTGGGCGCATTGGTACGCAGCAAGCGTCCGGAGAGCGAGTAGCGTCACCGGTTGTACCGGCACCTTTTGCTAGTCTCGATCCGGTCAACAAAGAGGACGTTTATGCCCGACAGCCTGTTCCCTGCCCAGCACACCCCAGCGTTACTGGTTTTGGAGGACGGCCGTTGGTTCAGAGGGGCGTCCTTCGGCGCCCAAGGCGAGACCTTCGGCGAGGCAGTCTTCTCCACCGGTATGTCCGGCTACCAGGAGACGCTGACTGATCCCAGCTACCACCGCCAGGTGGTGATTGCCACCGCCCCACAGATCGGCAACACCGGGTGGAATGACGAGGACGATGAGTCCGACCGGATCTGGGTGGCCGGCTACGTCGTCCGTGATCTGTCCCGGATGCGCTCAAACTGGCGCTCCAACCGCTCGCTGGATGAGGAGTTGCGCCGCCAAGGCGTGGTGGGCGTCGCCGAGGTCGATACTCGGGCACTGACCCGGCATCTGCGCGACAACGGGGCGATGAGGGTCGGCATCTCGACGGTCGAGCTCGATCCGCAGCGGTTGCTGGCCAAGGTGCTGGCTTCGCCGGGGATGGCCGGAGCGAACTTGGTGGCCGATGTCACCGTGAGTGAGCCGGAGACGACGCCGGCGATCGGTGAGAAGCGCTTCACCGTGGCCGCGATCGACCTCGGCATCAAGGACATGACTCCGCATCGAATGGCCGAACGGGGGATCGAGGTGCACCTGCTGCCGGCGACGGCCACCATCGGCCAGATCAAGGAACTCGGCCCTGACGGGGTGTTCTTCTCCAACGGCCCCGGCGACCCGGCGACCGCGGACCAGGAGACCATGCTGCTCACCCAGGTACTGGACGCGCGGCTGCCGTTCTTCGGAATCTGCTTCGGCAATCAGATCTTCGGTCGCGCCCTGGGATTCGGCACTTACAAGCTCAAATACGGCCACCGCGGGATCAACCAGCCGGTGATGGACCTGACCACTCGCAAGGTCGAGATCACCGCTCACAACCACGGTTTCGCGGTGAACGCCCCCAAGGACGTCGGGGTGGCGACGCCATGGGGTGAGGCGCGGGTCTCCCACGTGAATCTCAACGACGGCGTGGTAGAGGGCCTCGAGCTGCGCGGTGCCGGCCAGCAGTTGCGCGGCTTCTCCGTGCAGTACCACCCCGAGGCGGCGGCCGGACCACATGATGCCGCCTACCTGTTCGACCGCTTCGTCGAGATGATGGCGGCCAATCGTGAATCGGAGGGGCGCGCCTGATGCCGAAGCGGACCGATATCTCCTCGATCCTGGTGATCGGCTCCGGGCCGATCGTGATCGGCCAGGCCTGCGAGTTCGACTACTCGGGGACCCAAGCCTGTCGCGTGCTGCGCGAGGAGGGCTTCCGGGTGATCCTGGTGAACTCCAACCCGGCCACGATCATGACCGACCCGGAGTTCGCCGACGCGACCTACATCGAGCCGATCACGCCGTTCTACCTGGAGCGGGTGATCGAGCGGGAGCGTCCGGACGCGCTGCTGGCCACCCTGGGCGGACAGACTGCCCTCAACGCGGCCGTCGCCCTGCACGAGTCCGGGGTCCTGGCCAGGTACGGCGTCGAGCTGATCGGGGCCTCCTTCGAGGCGATTCAGTCCGGCGAGGACCGGGAGAAGTTCAAGAAGATCGTCACCAGCTTGAACGTCCCCGGGGTGAATCCCGAAGTGGCGCGGTCGTCGATCTGTCACAGCATCGAGGAGGTGCTGGCCGCGGCGGACGACCTGGGCTACCCGTTGGTGGTCCGGCCGAGCTTCACCATGGGTGGGGTGGGCTCCGGCTTCGCTCACGACGAGGATGAGCTGCGCCGGATCGCCGGCAGCGGTCTGTCGGCGTCTCCGGTGACCGAGGTGTTGATCGAAGAGTCCGTGCTCGGCTGGAAGGAGTACGAACTCGAGGTCATGCGGGACAAGGCAGACAATGTGGTGATCGTCTGCTCGATCGAGAATCTCGACCCGATGGGTGTTCACACCGGCGACTCGATCACGGTGGCGCCGGCCATGACTCTGACCGACCGCGAGTATCAGGCGATGCGTGATGTCGGCATCGCGGTGATCCGCGCGGTCGGCGTCGACACCGGCGGCTGCAATATCCAGTTCGCGATCAACCCCGACAACGGCCGGATGATCGTGATCGAGATGAACCCGCGGGTATCCCGCTCGTCCGCGCTGGCATCGAAGGCGACCGGCTTCCCGATCGCCAAGATTGCAGCCAAGGTCGCGGTGGGCTACACCCTGGACGAGATTCCCAACGACATCACCGCCGAAACGCCGGCCTCCTTCGAGCCGACCCTGGACTACGTCGTGGTCAAGGCGCCGCGATTCGCCTTCGAGAAGTTCCCGACCGCCGACTCGACCCTGACCACGCACATGAAGAGCGTCGGCGAGGCGATGGCGATCGGACGCAACTTCACCGAGGCCCTGGGCAAGGCGCTGCGCTCCCTCGAGGATGCGAAGGCCGTGTTCGACTTCGTCACCCCGGTCACCCGTAGCGTGGACGAGCTGCTCACCGAGATGTCGCGACCGCAGGACGGCCGACTGGGTCTGGTCATGCAGGCATTCCGGGCCGGAGCGAGTCGCGAGCAGGTTTTCGAGGCCACCAAGATCGATCCGTGGTTCGTCGACCAGCTCCACCTGATCTACGAGGTCTCCGAGGCCGTCCGGTCCGCGCCGGAGCTCACCGCCGACCTGCTCCGGCTGGCCAAGCGGCATGGTCTGGCCGACACCCAGATCGCCGGATTGCGCAAGCTGTCCACCGAGGTCGTCCGGGGACTGCGCTGGGCGCTGGGTGTCCGGCCGGTCTACAAGACCGTCGATACCTGTGCGGCCGAGTTCGCCGCCAAGACTCCGTACCACTACTCGTCCTACGACTCCGAGACCGAGGTGGCCCCCCGCGAGCGGCCGGCGGTGCTGATCCTGGGTTCGGGTCCGAACCGGATCGGCCAGGGCATCGAGTTCGACTACTCCTGCGTCCATGCGTCGATGGCGCTGCGGGAGGCCGGCTACGAGTCGGTGATGGTGAACTGCAACCCCGAGACGGTCTCCACCGACTACGACACCTCTGATCGGCTGTACTTCGAGCCGCTGACTCTCGAGGACGTGCTGGAGGTCTTCCACGCCGAGTCACTGGCCGGCCCGGTGGCCGGCGTGATCGTCCAACTCGGTGGGCAGACGCCGCTGAAGCTGGCCCAGGCGCTGAAGGATGCCGGAGTGCCGATCGTCGGCACCCAGCCCGAGGCGATCGAGTTGGCGGAGGAGCGCGGAGCTTTCGGCAAGGTGCTGGAGCAGGCAGGGCTGACCGCTCCCGCCTACGGGATGGCCACCTCCGCGGAGCACGCGTTGGCGATCGCCCATGAGATCGGGTACCCGGTGCTGGTGCGGCCCTCCTATGTGCTCGGCGGACGCGGCATGGAGATCGTCTATGACGACTCCTCGCTGGCCGGCTACATCGAGCGGGCCACCGACATCACTCCTGCGCATCCCGTCCTGGTCGATCGCTTCCTCGACGATGCGATCGAGATCGACGTGGACGCGCTGTACGACGGCACCGAGCTGTACCTGGGCGGCGTGATGGAGCACATCGAGGAGGCCGGCATTCACTCCGGCGACTCGGCCTGCTCACTGCCGTCGATCACGCTGGGCAGCGAGGTCGTGGACACGATCCGCAGTTCCACCGAGGCGATTGCTCGCGGTGTGGGTGTCCGCGGTCTGCTGAACATTCAGTACGCCCTGCTCGGTGATGTCCTGTACGTGCTTGAGGCGAATCCGCGTGCGTCCCGGACCGTCCCGTTCGTCTCCAAGGCGACCGATACTCAGCTGGCCAAGGCGGCCACGCTGCTCTCGCTCGGCGCCACGATCGCCCAGCTGCGGGCCTCCGGCGTGCTGCGTGCACCGGGGCTGGACGGCACCACGACCTTGGAGTCGGCACCGATCGCGGTCAAGGAAGCGGTGATGCCGTTCAACCGGTTCCGGACAGCGGACGGCTCCTGGGTCGACACCCTGCTCGGGCCGGAGATGAAGTCCACCGGCGAGGTGATGGGGCTGGACGTGACCTTCGGCAATGCCTTCGCCAAGAGCCAGGCGGCCTCCTTCGGCTCAGTGCCGACCGGAGGGACGGTGTTCGTCTCGATCGCCAACCGTGACAAGCGGTACGCCATCTTCCCGGTGAAACGGCTGGCCGACCTCGGTTTCAAGGTGCTGGCCACCGAGGGCACCGCGCAGGTGCTGCGTCGCCAAGACGTCGAGGTGACGGTGATCCGTAAAGCCAGCCAGGGGCCCGGCCCGAACGGCGAGAAGACTGTCGTGCAGGCGATCCTGGACGGCGAAGTCGACCTGATCTTCAACACTCCGCAAGGCGTGTCTCGTGACGGCAACCCACGCCGGGACGGCTGGCAGATCCGCTCTGCCGCCATTCTGGCCGACGTGCCGTGCGTCACTACCGTCCAGGGCCTGTCGGCCTGTGTGCAGGGGATCGAGGCGCTGCGGCGGGGGAGCGTAGAGGTGCGCTCGCTGCAGGAGTGGAGTGCGGCGGTGCGAGCGGAGCTGGCCGGGATCCACAGATGAGCCTGCCGCTGCCCCTCCTGAATGCCGGCTACCGGCGGGTGCTGCGTCCGGCGATGTTCGCCAGCTATGGCGGGGATCCCGAGCGGGTGCACGAGACGATGATCCGTACCCTGGCGACAGTCGGATCGAACTCGGCTGTACGCACAGTCGTGCGGCTACTGGCTGCCGGAGCAGGACGTCCCACCCGGGTTGCCGGAATCGACTTCCCCAATCGCGTCGGCCTGGCCGCCGGGCTGGACAAGGACGCCACCGCGGTACGGGCCTGGGCCGGACTGGGTTTCGGCTTCGCCGAACTGGGCACGATCACCGGCCAGGCCCAGCCGGGCAACGACCGTCCGCGGGTCTTTCGACTGCGGGCCAGCCAGGCGCTGATCAACCGGATGGGCTTCAACAACCCTGGAGCAGCAGCGGTCGCGGCAACGCTCGCCGCACGCGGAGTGTTCCGCGGGAACGGCGCCGCGGGGCTGCCGATCGGGATCTCGATCGGCAAGACCAAGCTGGTCGAGCTCGACCAGGCGATTGAGGACTACCTGATCTCGCTGCGGGCTCTGGCCCCCCACGCGGACTACCTGGCCGTGAATGTCTCCAGCCCGAACACTCCCGGGTTGCGCAGCCTGCAAGACGCCGGCGCTCTGGCTGAGTTGGTCAGCGCCCTTGTCGCCGAGACCAGCCGGACGGACGCGCCGCTGCCGATCTTCGTCAAGGTCGCCCCGGACCTGACCTGGGGCCAGCTGGACGAGGTGGTCGACGCCTGCGAGAGCAACGGAGCTGCCGGCTTGATCGCCACCAACACCACCGTGGCCAGGGAGGGCCTGTCGGCACAGGATCGTCCGCTGGCCGAGCTCACCGGCGGGCTCTCCGGGGCGCCGCTGACCCGCCGAGCCCGGGAGGTCGTCGGCTATCTGGCCAACAAGTCCAGCCTCCCGGTGATCGGTGTGGGCGGCATCATGACTCCTGACGATGCCGTGGCGATGTTCGATGCGGGCGCCGAGCTCGTCCAGCTGTACACAGGCTTCATCTATGGCGGCCCCGGCCTGGTGGCAGCCATCAACGCTGCGGACAGGGAGCGGGCATGAGCAGCTACTTCGAACGTCTCACCCAGGTCAGCGCGACCCGGGGCGCGCTGTGCGCCGGGGTCGACCCGCATCCAGGCCTGCTGGCAGCGTGGGGGCTGGAGAACAGTGCGTCCGGCCTGGAGCGGTTCAGCCGTCGCCTCGTCGAAGCGCTGGGGGAGCAGCTGGCGGTGGTCAAGCCACAGTCGGCCTTCTTCGAGTCGTTCGGCTCGGCCGGCATTGCCGTCCTGGAGCGTCTGCTGGTCGACATCCGTGACGCAGGCGCGCTGTCAATCCTGGATGTCAAGCGCGGCGACATCGGTTCGACGATGACCGCCTACGCGCAGGCCTACCTCGCCGAGGGGGCGCCGCTTGCCGCCGATGCCATCACCGTTTCGCCCTATTTGGGCTTTGGTTCGCTGCAGCCGGCCTTCGAGCAGGCTCACCGCTACGGGCGTGGTGTGTACGTGCTGGCCCGTACCTCGAATCCCGAGGGCGGCCAGGTGCAGCTGGCCCAGTCGGGTGGCCGTTCGGTTGCGCAGCAGATCGTGGACGAGGCCACCGCCGCCAATCAGAGCACTGGCCAGTCGGAGATCGGGCTGGTGGTGGGCGGTACCCACCAGAGCCTGGGCTGCGACGTCACCGCTTTCAACGGATCGATCCTGGTGCCGGGAATCGGTGCCCAAGGCGGCCGGATGAGCGACCTACCGGCACTGTTCGGTGCCGCTTTCGACCGGGTGCTGCCCATGGTGGGGCGGGATCTGCTCGGCGTGGGACCGGACCAGAATGCCCTGCGCGACAAGGCCACACAGCTGCTGGAGTCGGTTGCTGAGGCGACTCGGTATGACTCGTGATCGCGACCTTGGCCAATATCCACGCGACTTGCCCGAGATGCCGCTAGGTTTATGTCGCAATTGAAGGCTCCTGTACCCCACACGAAGGCAGTCCAGTGACTATTCCGCAGCTCACCACCGAGCAGCTCGAAGCCGCCCGTGCAGCAGCTACCCAGGCACGTCGTCGGCGTGCTGATCTCAAGGGCAAGGTTCGCAGCGGCGAACTGAGCCTGGCCAAGGCCCTCGACTCTGCCGCCGGGGACGACGTTCTCGCCCATGTGAAGGTGGTGGACCTGCTGAAGGCCCTGCCGCGTGTCGGTGAGAAGCGCGCCGCTCTGGTCATGGAGCGCCTCGACATCGCCCCGAACCGCCGCATCCGCGGCCTGGGCCGCCACCAGGTGGCGGGCCTGAAAGCGGAGTTCAGTGATCGGTGACGTCACCGTCATCTCTGGTCCGTCGGCAGTAGGAAAGGGAACGCTGGTTCACGCACTGCTGGAGGCCCACCCGGAGGTTTGGTTGTCGGTTTCGGTGACCACGCGGTCGCCGAGACCGGGCGAGATCGATGGGCTGCACTACCACTTCATCAGCAATGCTGAGTTCGACGAGTTGATCGCCACCGATGGGCTGCTGGAGTGGGCCCTGGTTCACGGGACAGACCGCTACGGGACTCCCGCTGCGCCCGCACTGGCAGCGGTGGCGCAGGGCAAGAAGGTCATTCTCGAGATCGAGATCCAAGGTGCTCGGCAGGTCAAGGAGCGCCTGCCGCACTGCCGGATGGTCTTCATCGCGCCCCCATCGGAGCAGACGTTGCGGAATCGGCTGGTCCATCGAGGCACCGAAACAGAGGAACAAATGGCTCGGCGACTGCGCACGGCAGCCTCGGAGATGGCTGCGGTGAGCGAGTTCGACCACGTCATCGTGAACGACGATTTAGGCACAGCGACCGCCGAGTTGGTAGAGTTGTTAGGTCTGTGACGGCAGGGACGCACTCGTCCGGCCGGTATTACCCGATCAGGAAGCAGAACTTGAGCACTCACACTCCCGAGGGGATCACCAATCCGCCGATCGACGAGCTGCTGACCAAGGTGGACTCGAAGTACCGGCTGGTCCTGTTCGCCGCCAAGCGCGCGCGGCAGATCAACGCGTACTACTCACAGCTCGGCGAGGGCCTGCTGGAGAATGTTGGACCGCTGGTTGACATCGGCATCCAGGAGAAGCCGCTGTCGATCGCGCTGCGCGAGGTGAACGCCGGGGTGCTCGAGTGCACTCAGATCGATCCGGAGGCCGAAGCGGCCGCCCGCGCCGAGGCGCAGGCCGATCCCGACTTCTCCTTCGACCCGTTCGGTACTGACGACGCTCTGAGCTGAGCCTCCGGCCATGAGTCGGATCGTCCTCGGCGTTTCCGGTGGAATCGCGGCGTACAAGTCGTGCCTGCTGTTGCGCCGGTTGACCGAGGCCGGCCATGAGGTCGACGTCGTGCCGACCGCCAATGCACTGAACTTCGTCGGCGCCATCACGTGGGCCGCGCTGTCCGGACGTCCGGTGCACTCAGGTGTGTTCGAAGCCGCTGAGCTGGTCAATCACGTCCGCATCGGGCGGGAGGCCGACCTGGTGCTGGTCGCTCCGGCCACCGCGGATCTGTTGGCGCGAGCCGCTGCCGGACGGGCCGACGATCTGCTCACCAATGTGCTGCTGACCGCGCGATGTCCTGTCGTGTTCGCTCCGGCGATGCACACCGAGATGTGGCAGCATCCGGCGACTCGGGCCAATGTCGCGACGCTGCGCTCTCGCGGCGCCGTCGTGCTGGAGCCCGCGGTCGGACGGCTGACCGGGCCGGACTCCGGGCCTGGACGCCTGCCCGAGCCCGCCGACATCGAGGCCAATGCACTGGCAGTTCTCACCGATCCCGGGCTCGCCGCAGTGATGGCCGGGCAGGATCTGGCTGGACGAGCTGTCGTCATCAGCGCCGGAGGAACCCGTGAGCATCTCGATCCGGTCCGCTTCATCGGCAACTCGTCCTCGGGCCTGATGGGGGTCGGACTGGCGCGCGCCGCCGTTCAGCGCGGAGCGGATGTGACTCTGGTGGCCGCCCACTTGGCCGTCGAGCCCCCGTCCGGGGTCGAACTGGTTCACGTCGGTTCCACTGCTGAGCTGGCCGCTGCCATGGACGTCCACGCAGCCGACGCCGACCTCGTGGTGATGGCGGCCGCGCCGGCGGACTACACCGTCGCTCAACCGAGCGCGGTGAAACTGAAGAAGTCCGGCGACGCCGGACTGAGCCTTGACCTCGTCCAGACTCCCGACATCCTGGCTGGATTGGCCGCGCGGCGCCCCGAGCACCAGGTGCTGGTGGGCTTTGCCGCCGAGACCGCTGCAGACGATCAGGAGCTGCTCGTGCTCGGCACCCAGAAGCTGGCCCGCAAGGGATGCCAGATGCTGGTACTCAACAATGTCTCCGGAGGCGCGGTGTTCGGCGCGGCCGAGAACCAGGTGACCATCATCGGCACCCATGGCCCGATGGCTGCCGCCTCGGGCAGCAAGACAGTCGTGGCCCACTCGATCCTGAGTGCGGCGGAAGCAGTGCGAAAGGAGCTGGCCGGATGAGCCGCTTGTTCACGTCGGAGTCGGTCACCGAAGGTCACCCCGACAAGGTGGCCGATGCCATCTCCGACACTGTCTTGGACAAGCTGCTGCAGAAGGATCCGTCCTCCCGTGTGGCCGTCGAGACCCTGGTCAGCACCGGATTGGTGGTGGTCTCCGGCGAAGTGACTACCAAGGCCTACGCCGATATCGCCAAACTGGCCCGGCGCCGGATCGTCCAGATCGGCTACGACTCGACCGCGGCCAGCTTCGACGGCAACTCCTGTGGCGTGCAGGTCTCACTGGGGCAGCAGTCTCCCGACATCGCCCAAGGGGTCAACCGTGCCGAGGAACAGCGCACCGAAGGCTCAGCCGATGCACTGGACGCCCAGGGCGCCGGTGATCAGGGGCTGATGTTCGGATATGCCTGCACCGACACCGCCACCTTGATGCCGTTGCCGATCGACATCGCTCACCGGTTGGCCGAGCAGTTGGCCAAGGTGCGCCATGAGCAAGAGGTGGACTTCCTGCTTCCCGACGGCAAGACCCAGGTGACCATCGAGTATGACGGCGACCGTCCGGTCCGGGTGGACACCGTTGTGGTATCCACCCAGCATCTGGAGTCGGCCAGCCAGGAGCTGATCGCCGCCGAGCTCACGGCTCGGGTGATCGAGCCGGTGCTGGCCCGCTACCCGATCAGCACCGCGGGACTGAAGACTCACGTGAACCCGACCGGGAAGTTCGTCATCGGCGGTCCCATGGGCGACGCCGGTGTCACCGGACGCAAGATCATCGTGGACAGCTACGGCGGTATGGCCCGACATGGCGGGGGCGCTTTCTCCGGGAAGGATCCCTCCAAGGTGGACCGCTCCGCCGCCTACGCGATGCGCTGGGTGGCCAAGAACGTGGTGGCCGCGGGTCTGGCTGAGCGTTGCGAAGTCCAGGTCGCCTACGCGATCGGACGCTCCCACCCGGTCGGCTTCTACACCGAGTGCTTCGGCACTGAGAAGGTACCGCTGGCGCAGATCACCGATGCGGTGTTGAGGGTGTTCGACCTGCGTCCGGCCGCCATCATCCGCGATCTGGATCTGATCCGTCCGATCTACTCCAAGGTGACCAACTACGGCCACTTCGGTCGGGAACTGCCGGAGATGACCTGGGAGCGCACCGATCGGGCCGAGGCTCTGTCCGCCGCAGTGAAGGGCTAGTTGTACTGATCGGGGAGGTTGGTCAATCGGCTGATCGGGGGTTTGCCTCCGATGGCTGAGTGTGGCCGG
>Ga0268263_1000740_pt1 | contig 40367 bp, 46 predicted proteins | sample Biomet5_FD_190358 | JGI IMG/M metagenome (GOLD analysis project Ga0268263, IMG submission 190358) | Microbial communities from bioreactor (seeded with sewage sludge) at LBNL, California, USA - Biofuel metagenome 5 (SPAdes) (version 4) | ecosystem: Engineered > Bioreactor > Anaerobic >... | reverse complement strand
ATATCGAAAGGCAGCGCGTAAACGGCGGCCGTATGATCAATACGCTGAACCAGCGGTTCCTGCGAGCGCGGTACGGCGGGCGGTACAACACGGTGCCGGGATGCCGGGATGCGTTCTTCCGGGTGTCGTCGCTGGGCTTTGACTGGTTCCCGATCATCCGCGCCTTTGTGGTGTGGCGCGCCGGCAGCATTGATACCGTGACCATCGTCCGGGACCTGGAATCCACCGGTTGTGAAAAGTACTATGCCGATTCCGCGGGCCATGCCTATCATGGGATGCCGACGGCGGATTTTCTGGCCGGGCGCGGCTGCACGACCGCCCTGACCGGCAGAACCGCACCAAGGAAAACCCCGGGCTGGGATCTGTCCTATCGCGTCGCGGAGGTGCTCCTGTCCGGCGGCTTCATGCGCGAGCTGCTCGAAATCCCCGCGAATTGGGGGCGCACACGCGGCACCCTGGAAAAATGGAAGTTCGTGGAGGAGGATTATTTGATCGAATGAAAGGACGACCATGAAGTCCTGATATCAGATTCTTCTTAGCCTCGCTGCCACTTTTCCAGATTCCAAGACGATTGGGACAAACTCCGGTGAAAGCCCAATGAAGCTTAAAGAGGGAGGACCTGATTTTTCCCTCTGCTCAACGACTCCAAGTCTTTCTTCTTTCTATAAACCTCATTATTTGTATCAAAACCGCCGAGAGGCAACTGAAACATTCTCGCCAAGAACAAGACCGCTTGCTGAGAGAAATCCGTAGAATTAGGGGTATAAATAATAAACTTATGCCTTAGGATTTCAAAAACTATTCGGCCCCTTGAATAATGATCAAAACTAAAATCCTTCCATTCCGGCTTCTTAGGCAAGATCTCTATATTCCAAACATCTTTATGGAAAGAATTGAAATCTATCTGCAAATCATCCGGGTTTGCGTCTTCATCATAATTCTGTCCCATCTCCACAGTATTCTTCGTATCATCCAAGACAGGAGACGTACGAATAATCCACTGATTGTCCCCGACATGCCAGAATATTCCGACACAACCTTCTCTAAGATTGTTTGGGATTTCCTTAATCAAATCTGACGGACGAAGATTTTCCACACTATCACCGAATCGTCCGATTTCCTTTAAAAGCATTAGACCAGTCCCTCCTTAAGCAGACAACTAAATTATAACATAAAAGGATTGAGAATCAAATAAGTCCCCGGACAATGTTTGTCGTCCATTTAATCCCTATGTTATACTATTCTCGGGATGAAGCACGTTTTACTTTACGCGGAATTCGCCTGGGGCTTCTGCCATCGTACATGGACGGAGCACCACGCGGTCAACCTTGGGCGCGCGCGTACGGACGGCCCCAGGCGGTTCAATCTCCGGGATTCGGCTCTCGCATCAGCCAGTCCTTTCGGCCCCCATTGTAATCCTCCTATTCGTCCTGTCCCGCTGCCTTGAAGTTGTACAGCGGTTTGATCCTCTTGAGGACCTCCACGGTTTCCCCGATGTTTTTGACGATTTCCTCCGCCGGCTTGTACGCGAACGGCGATTCGTCCAGGGTGGCGCGGTTCACGGTGGACGAGTAGATGCCCTTCATCGCCTTCTCGTATTGCGACAGCGTGATGGTTTCTTTTGCAGCGGCGCGGCTCATGATGCGGCCCGCGCCGTGGGGGGCCGAGTAGTTCCAGTCGGCGTTGCCGAGGCCGGTGCAGATCAGGCTGCCGTCGCGCATGTTCATGGGGATCAGCATCCGCTCGCCCTTTTGCGCCGAGATCGCACCCTTGCGCAGGATCATCGCGTCCAGATCGATGTAGTTATGGACGGTAGTAAACTGCTCGGCGATCTTGAGTTTCGCGCGTTTTTCAAGTTCTTTCACGATGGCCTTGCGGTTCAGGTCGGCGTAGCGCTGCACGATGGCCATGTCATGGAGATAATCGCCCAGCAGCGCCCCCTCCAGGTACGCCAGCACCCGGTCCGAACCCTTGCTGGTACGGTTCAGGCTATCGGCGGCGGCGTTCTGGTAGTAGTCGCACACCCGCTTGCCTAGGCTCCGGCTGCCGGAATGGACGACGAGGTAGAGCCGCCCCTCGTCGTCCTTGTCCAGTTCGATGAAATGGTTGCCGCCGCCCAGCGTGCCGATGGACAGCGCTGCTCTTGCGGGATCGACATGCCTGGCGCAGCGCAGCATAGTTAGATCGATTTCATCTTGAAAGGGATGTGGAGTCTTGCGGACATCGAAGCCGGACGGGACGTACTGATGAATTGCCTTGTCAAGCTGGCCGAGTTCTACGCGCCTGTCCTTGAGCAGCGCGGTCTCCATGCCGCAGCCGATGTCCACGCCGACGAGGTTCGGCACAACCTTGTCCGCAATCGTCATGGTCGTGCCGATTGTGCAACCCATCCCGGCGTGGACGTCCGGCATGATGCGAATCTTGCTGCCCGCCATAAACGGCTGATCAAGCAGATGCTTGATCTGCGTGATGGCACTCTGCTCGGCGGTGTCGGTAAAGACCTTGGCGGTGTTGTAGGTTCCCTGCAGTTCGATCACTTGATCCCTCTTTCATGGCGCCTGCCGCCCGGCGGCGGGTTGAATGGACGCGATTAACCCAGGCACCGCGGGGAATTTCCAGGCGGCGCGCCTTCCTCCGTCCGTGAGGCGGAAGCTCCTTGTCACCCGCACCTTTATAGTATAGCACGGGGCTTGCGTGCAGAGGGACGACAGGTTGGCGGGATCAAATCGGGCGGTGATTTTGCCGCGGCGGCGGTGTTTCTATTCACATCCTCTGGATCAATCCGTCCGCGCCAAACTCCCACAATCCCACCCCGGCCTTCTTAACGTCCTTTTCCAGACTGCCGCGCGACCTGCGCGGCGGTGCGGGGACGGCGTCGATGCCGCGTATTTCCGTTATCGTGCCGATTTCTGCGTTAGGGAACGCGCGAAAGCAGTTTACGTATTGCTCGAATCTGCCCGACTCCTTCATATGCGCCACATAGGCTTCGGCTTGCGAGATCTCCGAATAGCGAATGCCCTCCTTTTCGCTTGGGCCGTTGCGTGAATTTTTGAACTCGATGCCGTATAGGATCCCGTCCTTGTACATGAGCACGTCTGGTTTCGCGGTTTTGCCCTCGGTATCCTCAAACCCAAACAGGACGAATTCGGATGCGACAAAGGTCATGCCGTTCGGATTTAAGATGGAATTCCGGATATAAGCCGCCTGCGCATCCTCCTCCCGGAAGTTTATCCGGCGAAGTCGATATGACCGTAACTTCTTTACTGGATGTTGGGTGCAAATGGAACGATGCGCGAAACTTGATCTGCTCGGATGGGATCTTTTTCAGGAAATATTAGGGCTTGTCCGGGAATGAATAGGGTGCATATCAAGCGAGCCAGATCATAATGCAGACGAGTTAGACGAAGGTGAGGAAGCGGCGGGCGAGCTTATTGAAACACATAGCAATCCCCCGGTACTGCTTGAGCTTCTGGAAGGAGCATTCGACCAGATGGCGTTCCTTGTAAAGGTGCCAGTCGCAGGGCCAGGGCTTCTCGTTCGCCTTGGGTGGGATGCCCGCTTTCATGTTCCTTCTTACGCCCCCACTGCCTGCCGGAGGGTGTCGTCGATGTCCCCTTCAAAGAAGTGAATGTACCGGTTGTAGGTGATTTCCACGCTGGCATGGCCCAGCAGCTTCGAGATGATCTTCACCTCCACGCCTCGCGCGTACAGGTTGCTGGCGAAGGAGTGCCGGAGCGCATGCAGCCCGCGGTGCTCAACCCCCGCCGTCTTGCAGGCTTTCTCCATCATGGCCAGCAGGTTCCGGTAGCTCAGGTACTTGCCGGTCTGCGTGGCGAACACGAAGGGGCAACCGACGATCCGCTGCGCTTTCAAGTGTCGGACAGCTTCCATCGCCCTGCCGTTGAGCGGGATCGTGCGCTTGCCGGACTCCGTCTTGGTGGTGCGCTGGACGAGGTTCTTCCCATCCACCCGCACCATATTCTTGTTGACCTTTAGCGTCCGCTTCTCCTCGTCGATGTCGCCCCACTCCAGCGCCAGCGCCTCACCGGCTCGAAGACCTGTCTCCAAAATAAGAACGGCTCCCCATCCATAGCGGAAGCGGAGCCGTCCGTTTTTCTCCTCGGTGAACGCGGTCACCAGTTTTTCCTGTTCCTCTTTTTCGTAGGGGAAGACCTCCTTGGTGTTGTGGGTCATAGGCGGCATCTCGACTCCCTCGACGGGATTGCGCTGAATCACTTCGGTCAGCATCGCGTGTTCCAGCACCTGACTGAGCAGCAGTTTCTGCTTCTTGATGGTCGAGGCGCTCATGTCCTCCAATCGGTTGACGTACTCCTGGATATGCTCCAGCCGGATCGCCCGGACATCCATCTGGGCCAGTTCATCCTTGCAGAGAAGCTGCAGGCAGAACTGGTACCGTTCGTAGGAACTGGGCCGGATCTTGCCCTTCTTGAACTTCTCCAGCCAGTTCAGCATGTAGTCAGCCAGCGGCATATACTCGCCCGTCAAAGTGGCCTGAGGGATTTTGTCCTTCATGACCGCTTGGATCTTGTTGTCCGCTTTGGGCCGCCCGCGCTTCTTTTCGGGTTCAGGTTCCTTTTCCTGCGCCAATTGGAGCGCTTGAAACCGCTCCAGCACTTCTTCCTCCGAATTGCAGGTGATGAATTTTCGATTTCCGTCCATGTCGCGGTACCCCGCCTGATACCGCCCGTCGGAGCGCTTGGTGATCTTCCCCAGCTTCAGGTGAACGATCGTCACTATATTCCCTCCCGCCTTTGCGTTGCCTTCCTGAGAACCAGTGACATGGTAAATCGTTCGTTCCATTGTATCAACTCCGTTTCAGATCATATTCAGCGTTGTGGGGACATAAAGAAACCGCCGGGATTGGTCCCGTATCCACAAGACAATCCCGGCGGAAAATGCGCGGCGATGCGGCCTGGTATCGGCGTTATTGGGGCTTCTGATCAATTCCAGAGCCGTCGCTTTCGTCGCCCGCGCCATCGTTCTCATCCCGAAGTTTGGTCAGTGCATTGGTAATAAATCCAGGCAGCTTCACACCCATCTCGCCAACATTTTCTACGACCGACAAGCCTTCATTGGCGATAAAGAAGAAGGCTGTGGCGGTGCGGAACACGCCCGCCGCGTTGCCAGTGATCCGGTCAAGCTGCGCCGCCAGAATGACAATCAGGAAGATCGCGCCTTTCTTCATAAGTCCCTCGAAACCGACGGAAGACTTCAACGTCTTGGTCTTGAACGCCGCGCCGACGCCGGTAATGTAGTCCATGATGATGAAGATGAGCAGGATCTCCAGGCTCTTGTCCCAGCCGCCCAAGAGCGTCGAAGCCACGCCCGCGCTTATGGCTGCCAGGGAAGAAAAGGATGTGTCCTTCATATTGTTACCTCCTCCGAGTAGTTCGCACTGATCCAGCATACATCGTTGCCGATGAGGACCGGGCGCCAGCCGTTCGTGTCCACCGGTGTCAGTAGCGTGCCCTTGTTCACCGCCTTCACCACGTCAAAACCGGTGCCAGGGCCGGTGCGGATGTTGACGGAATCCCCTGTGACGCGAACGCCTCTGCTCGGCAGTACCGGTTGATCTGGCTCGTTCGGCGCCTCCACCCCAGGCGCAAGGCCCAGCGCGGCGAGCGTCGCGGCGTCACCCTTGCCGGTAACCGGCAGCCCGGCTTTTTGCTGGAATGCCTTCAGCGCTGCCAGCGTCTTCGCGCCGAACTCGCCGTCGCCATTCAGGTCGGCGCCGTGCGCATTCAGCGTCTTCTGCATCGCAGCCGTGCGGTAGCCCTTGTGGCCGACCACCAGGTCACAGGACGGGTTATACCGGGCCACCGCGCATACCTTCCCGGCATAGGTCGTGATCGAATCGGTCCGCACGCCATACGCCGTGCCGCGCGCATGGACAATCTTCGATTCCGACGCCACCATCGTGACGTGCGTGATCTTGTTCGCCCGGCCGCTGTTCTTTTCGGTGCAGAGGAACTGCAGGTCGCCCGGCTGCTTCGCCTTGGCGATCACGGACGAGTCGCCCAGCTTTTTCCCGATCTCGATATAACTCTCCGGCCAGAGCAGTTCGAAGTCATCGTCATAGACCTCATTGCAGGACAGCGGCACGCGCCCACCGTACTTCCACGCCTTGCCCAGCGCGCTGTACGCGCGGGCGACAAGAGAGGAGCAGTCAAAGATGTTCTCCTGTGTCCGCCTTGCCTGGCTGTACCGACACCCAATCTTTTTCAGCGCCCAATCCCGCGCATCCTTTGCGACTTCCGCGTAGTTCATGGAATCACCCCTTGTACAAATATAGCGCCACCTGGCGCTTGAAATCGGTATCCAAAGGGATTACAATGCAGTTGAGCATCTTGCAAACTGCACACCTTTAGCTTTGCATAGCACCTTCCGCCGGGCCGTCTTTTGTGGCGGCCCGGCACAAATAGCGCCCCCGGCGCTTAATAGCTGAGCAGGACGGGGCCATCAGATGGCGATGTAGCACACCGTAAAATCCGTCGCCGCGGAGCGCGCCGCGTTCCGCGCGATGTTCAGGGTAAAGCCGTTCGCGATGTATCCGTTCGTGGAAACGGAGTATGCGTCCAACCCATCGGCGCTTCGGACGAACCCCACAATCACCGCGGTCGGCGCCGCCGGCAGCGGTGTGTCAAATGTGACCGCATAGGCATAATTGGTGCCTGCGGCCCATGACGAGCGCGACAAGGAATACTTGCCGGCGCGGACCCCCAGCACGGCGAGCGCAGCCGCGGGATTGCCAAACCACACGTTCCCGTCAAACCGCGTATCGGATCCTACGCGCCGCACGTATTCCGTCTCGACATTGCCTGCTTCCAGCTTGGGCGCGGCGAACCAAACATCGCCGTTCCGGTTGAGATATGGGTACGCCGCGGCAAAGGCCGCATCGCTCGCCGTTACCGTAAGCGTGTACACCATCTTCGTCCACTTGCCGTTGTGCGTCGAATCAGGACGGATGGATGCGCTCCCATATTGCACACGCGCTCCCGCCGCATTGAAAATATCAATGCCGGCGCAAATGCCATTGTCCACCGTGGCATAGTTATCCATGTATACATACACAGACACGGTGAATACATTGCCCACGCTACAGGCGGCCCTGTATCCAACCTCACTTCGCGCACCGCGCCAGGCGTTCGTCTCCAAGCCGGACTGCAGGTTGTGGAGGGAGTAGTAGCCATTGAGCGACTTTGACGCATCGCGCGTGACGCCAATCGCAAGCTCCCACCCCGCGGTATCCACATAAAACGCCGGATTATAAGTCAAATTCTTATTCCCGATTTGACCGACGTCCCTCGCGTACACCATGCCGTCGCATTGGAGATCATCACGGAACCTCGCGGGGAGATACGAATCAAACCATCCGGCCGCTGACGCCACACCGCCAATGGCGACACCCTCGCCGGAGGAGTGCAGGTCAAAGAGGATTTTCTTGCTCGGAAGCTCCGCCAGCGCTTCCGGCGCTGTGGTGTACTTGTCCGTCAGTGTTACGGAAACCGTATAGCCGCCGGAGCCGATGGCGCCGCCGCCGATCACGCCGGTGATCGTGAACGAGTAGACCGTCGCGCCCGCCGCGGCCATCGCCGCGTCCAGCGAAATCGGCGCGGAATACGTGCCGCCGGTCACCTTGAACTTCATCGAGCCGGACTTCGCGTTCTTGTTCGCAATCGGCGCAAAGGCGCAGGTCAGCGTGAACTTGATGGATGTGCCGTCATTTGACAGCGAGCCGTCGGACGTCGCGCGGGCGACCGAGAACCCCGTGACCATCGGCGCAAAGTACGAATTCACCGTAATCGCCGAGAACCGCGTCAGCGTCGCCTTCTGGCCGCGCGAATCCGTGACCTCAATGGTTGCGGTCAGCGCGCCGGTTGCCGTCAGTACGTCCGTCGTGATTGAAAAGGGATTCACCGGCGTTTCGCCAGCCGGCACCGCATAGGTCTTGCCGCCGAGGGTCAGCTTGTACTCCCTGATGGGCGCGCCATAAACCGACGCCGCTGAAATGGCGCAAACCGCCTTGCTGCGCCCCTGCACGTAGACGCCGATGCTGTCGCCGGTTGGATTCAGCAGGGCGAACGTCGTGCTCGCGCCGTTGATCGTCGGCGCATAGGACGCCGGCACGTTCAGCGGATAGTCGAGCGGGATCGTTGAGGACAGTGCGCCGTTCAGGTACGATTCCAGCGTCAGCGTGACCGTGCCGGCCATCCCGTCCGTGATTTGGCTCGCGAGCGCAGCGTCCGGCGTCCAATTGATTGTGCCGCCCGCGTTGACCGCGGCCCCACCGTTCAGCGCGCCGCTCGACGTCCCGATGGAATACGATACCTTGTGCGTCAGCCCGCTGCCGGCCGTGCCGACCGTGATCGCGGACGCCGTGCCAATGGTGAACGAACCGCCCGGAACGGACAGCGTCGCCTCCTCGTATTCGACGACCAGGCGCGGCGCGCCGCTGCCGGAGCCGGCCGTCCATTCGCAGTAGGAGGAATCGCCGGAGCCATGATCGAAATGCAGGTACCATATTCCCGGATACCCCTGCAGGATCGCCTTGTACGCGGTCAGGTCCCAGGATTTCACGCCGGTCCCCTTTGAAGCGTAGAGGTTCAGCGACCAGTCCACAACTCCGCGGTTCGCATAGTCGCCGCTTTGGTTTGCGCCCAGCTTCAGCGTCTTGCCGGCATACCCGTCCGTTCGGTTCATGTACAGCTTGATCGACTTAATGTACCAAGCCGGGTTCAGCGCGGCAAAACCCACCCGCCCGCGGCAGGTGTAGTCAGCCGTCCGGCCGAGTGTGAATGGGCTGGCCTCGTTCGTGTAGCCGGAAGTGCCCCATTTCGTCCCGGTCGCATTTAAAAGCGTTACCGTCGGCATCCCATCACGCCCTCCTGCAGGTCAGGTTCCCCGTCCCTGCCTGATACTCAAAGATGATCTCGCCCAGGCGGAGCCGCGGCGATTGCGCGGACTGGCCCACCTGCAGGTACGCCGCCGTGATCGTCTGAAGCAGGCCAAACACCGCGACCGCGACAGCGTCCGCGCCCAGCCCGGCGAGGAATTCAAGCTGCTGCGGTCCAAGCCGCGCCGCGGATTTGCCGTTCAGGCTGGTGATGGTCAGGCCGTTCTCGCCGAAATCCATCGACTTCGCCAGATTGTCCATCAGGTCCCGCTTCTCCCGGCTGGCCAGATCGCCCAGCACGCCGGCGTTCACCATGACATTCTGGAACGTGCTGTTCAGCACCGTCCCCTGCATCAGCGCGTCGATCTGGGAAGCGGCGCCGGCGTAATCGGCGACCATCTGCCACTCGCCCGGATCGCCGCCGGAGCCGGCACGCCAGATCTTCAGCACATAAGTCTCGGTGTTCAGCCACAACAGGCCGTCCGTGGGGTTCTCCGGCGGGTCGGCCTGCCGGATCGTATCGATGGGCGCCACGAGGGTGATCCGGCCGGTGCTATTCAGCTCCGCCACGGTGCAGGTGAAGGCGGCCTGCCGGAACAGGTCCGCTTTCAGCACGGCTACGGATTTCACGCCCTGGTGCGCCGCGTTCCAGGCGGCGTCGCCGTCCACGTCCAGGCCCGTCCGCGCCCAGGAAAAGCAAGAAGCGGCATAGTTCGCGGTCAGGTCGGTGGCGCCGCGCAGCACGCGGGCGGTCAGCACCGTCTCGGGAACGTCGCTGGTCAGCACGGTTCCGCGGGACGCCTCGATCACCACAGTGATCCCCACCGCCTGCTCCGCGACGCCGAGTACGCTGCCGTTTGTGGACAGGTCGATCTCCGCCACCGATTCCGGCTCCAGCTGCGCGGCCGAAATGCTCTCCATTGCGATCCTCCGGCCGGAGATGGTGGAGGGTAATTGCCAGGAGGCGACCGCGGTCTTCCGCATGTCCTGCCGGACGGAGCCCAGCTCAATGGACCGGAACTTCTCGTTCAGGCAGTCGAACTCGACGCGGTTGACCTCGGTGAGCACGTCGATCTTGATCCCGGGATGCTTGACCCGGATCCGGTCGTAAAGGAACACGTCCTCCAGACTCCGGTACTGCGCGTACTCTTCCGTATCGCCCAAGGAGAGGAACTCCACTTTCAGCGATACCTTGGGCAGGTCGGCGTCGTTCGCGAGCGCGGCCAGCGCCTCCCGAATCATCCGGATGCGCACGGCGGTTTTCGAGACCGTCTTGGTCTCCTTGCACTCGCCGGAACAGGTGAGTGACTGCACGTGGGGCGCGGGGTACAGCGAGGCCCGCGGGCTGTCGATCCAGGTCTGGCCGGCGGCAATGGTGTACACCTTGCCATCCACGTTATAGCTGCCCGCGGTCAGCAAGAGGTCCTTGCCGCTCTTGTCCTTGCCGACCGGGACAACGCGGGTGACCACGTCGGACGCGTCCACCTCACAGGAGACGCCCAGCAGGTTCTTGGCATACTCGATTCGCACCCCGCGGTTCAGCCCCGCGTCCCGGAGCAGAAAGAAATCGTAGTTGTCGCGGACCAGCTCCGCGCCCCACAGTGCCGAAACGCCGGCCTCGGGGTCCAGCAGCGCGCTAATCGGATTGACCCGCGTCCAGCCGTCGATCACCCGCTCGCCGCCGATGTCGGTGAAACCCGAAAAGGATGTGGGCGCGAGGCAGTTTTCGAGAATGCCGTCCGCCGCGTCCACGCAGGAGGTCCGTCCAGCCGGGTAGGATGTGAGGTTGTTCAAGAGGTCGTAGAAGATGTGCCGGGCATAGGCGGTTACGCCGTCGTCCCGGAGTTCCACCTTGTAAATGCGGAACAGCTGGTCGGCCACGATCCAGGCGGGCGCGACCGTTTCGATGGCGGCGGGATCGTTCGGCCAGTCCTCGGTCAGTGTGTATTGGATGGCCGACTTCTCGACCCAGCCGTAGTAGGTGTAGCTCTTCCACACCCACTTGCCGTGGCGCTTGACCTTCTTCTTTCCGGTGAAGATTGCCTTGTACCGGTTCTCGCCCTTGAAGAGGATGGGCAGCGTCATGCCCACCGGCAGGTTCTTCTTGCGCACCTTGCTGCCGGTGGCGTTGTAGTAGAGGTTCCGCTGCGTTTTCGTGGTGCCGGTGCGGATGGTCCACACCTCATGGGCGGTAACCAGGGTTCCTCCCGGCGTGATGGGCGGCACGGTGCGCACCGGGACATCGCACTTCAGAATGGTTTCGTTCTGCAGAAACGTCCAGCGCCCGGCCTCGTCGATGGGGTGCTCCAACTGGATCTCCGAAAGATCGTTCTTCGCCTCGGTGTGCACGCAGGAGGTAGGGGAAAGCGCACCGCACAGGCCCATTGTGTCAAAATCTTCGGCGTCGGGGGGATAAATGTACACCTCGCCCACTAGAGCGTCCTCCAGTTGGGGGTGATGGTAATTCGGGTGATGTTCCCCATCCAGGAGATAGCGGTGGTCCCCGTCGGCAGCGTCGGCCACTCGTCCCCGGTCAGCGAGCCGGTCAGGTTGATCCCCTCGCGGTACGCCAGCCGCTGCGGCACGTCGATGGTGATCGAGGACGCGAGCCCGGTGATCCCCAGCGTCACCTCGCCGATGGTCAGGTCGATGTCGCCGGAGCCGGTGATGGTGAGGACGGGTTCCGCGAACGCGGTGCCTTTGTTCGCGATCTGACCGGGCGCGGTCAGCACGATGTCGGGGGTATTTAGAAGGTAGAAAAACGGCTGGCAGCGGAAGTTGACGGTAAATTTCCGATGCGGTCGCCCGCGCACGATCGTCTCAAAGTCGATCTGGTTATTGACCCGGGCGTAATAGAACCCTGTGGGGCGGTTCCCGAACATCACGACGCCGGGACCGTGCAGCCAGGCGGAGAACGTGGGAATCAACGCCGGATTGGGCGCAATGCATTCGCAGGCGGCGATGAACTCATCGTACACGCAGTCGCCCTCGAGGATGGTCAGCGTGCCGCTGCGCCCTGGCACCGTCTGCGTGGTCACGCGCTCTTTGGGGCGCGAGATGGCCGGGTGGGTCAGCACATGGATTCCGTAGTCGGTACACTTCACGCCGTTCCAGGCGAACCAGTCGGCCATTATAATCACCTCGCATGCGTTTAGCGGACACCCATCCCCGCATACTGGGTTTTGTTGAATTGCGCCAGCTCAATGGCAAGGCTCCGCACATCCTTTTCATCCCGGACGTAGAGCTTCTCCACCTGAACGGTCACGCTCTGGTCCTGATGATAGGTGCGCCGGTTGTCATAGGAAGAAGTGCCGCCAACGCCCGCCTGCGCCGCGCCGGTCAGGTATCGAGCGGCGTTTTGAATGATCTTTGCTTGGGCTTTGCTCTCGAGGATGGTGCCCTCGCCAATGCCCCGGACCATCATCCGGCCGACCTCATCCCGGAATACCTTTGAAGGCGACTGAATCTTCAGCTTTGCCTTCGCTGCGCGCACGGCGGCCTCGGCCACAATCCGCATGGAGTTCACGACGAGGTTCTGGCCGCTCAGGATACCGGCGGCCATACCAACCATAGCATTTCTACCAATGGGCCTTGTGGCGTCGGAGGACATTCCCGCTCTCAATGCCGAAATAGCCTTCGCCGCCGTGACCCCAGCCGCAGAGCCGAACCCGTAAGCCATCATGCCGACGGCGACGCCTGCCGCCAGGTCCACACCAATCGGCAGCGTCATGGTGGAAGGCGAGTGTGTCTGCGAAGCGGCACGCAGCGCGGTTTCAATGGAGGAAGCGACGGTGGTTGCATCGCCCATCCAGCCATAAGTAGTCATGCCACCCGCGATGCCGGCGGAGATGTCGTTGCCGACGCCGAAATACTCGTCCGCGGTCTTCACGACGGTCAGCATGGCGTCGAGCTGGGCCTGGACATTCGCAGCGTCGGTATCGCTGAGCGTGCCGCTGCTGAGCGCCGTCATCGCCGCGGCGATGTAGCCGGAAATGCTCTTCAGGTCATCTGCATTCAGACTCATGAGCTGATCGAGCAACACGGATTTACCCTGCTGGGCGCCTAATGTTTCGCCTGCGGCGGTCAGGTCTTCCACGCCCTGCACGAGGCTCTGGATGGAAGTCACCTTGTCCGAGGTGCTGGACTTCAGCCAGTCGGGGAGAAAGTTTTCCGGTACTTGCTTGAGCTGACTGTCCGCAGCATCCACGGCTTCCTTGGTGCCCAGCTTTTGCGTGATCACCACGCCCAGCAGCGCGTTGCCGTGCTCATCGGTCATGCCCTCTAGGAAGATGTCCGTGGGCCCGATCCGCTTCAGGACTTCCGGCGTCACGGTCAGCTGTGCGCCGTTTGCGCCGAACACCTGCAGCGTGCCGTTTGCGTAGGCCGTCTGGAGCGCCTCCGCCCAGCCGGTCTTAAGCCCCACGTCCATGACGACGCTCGGCTTTTTGTCAGGATTGGCGGCGTAGAAAGCGTCCAGCGTCGCCTGGTCGAGTCCGGTGAAGTCGAGGCTGGCCGTCTCGGTGAGGGTGAAGGTCTCATGGTTGTCCACCCAGTCCTTTACGGCCTGCCCCTCCGGAGTGATCCCGATGTCCAGCAGCACGCGATTCGCTTCCGCGTCTGCCGCCCCGAACATGCCGGCCAGGCCCTCAAACGTCCCGCTATTGGCCTGAAGGAACGCCGCGACGGTGTCATATCCGCCCAGCAGGTCGCTGGCCTTGATGGGCGCTTCTTCTGTGCCCAGATTGAGGCCGCCCAACCCGCCCTCGTCGATCTGCTTCAGGAGTGCGAGGTAGCTGGCGAGCTTCCCCTCGTCCAGGGAATCGGCGAACGCCTTCAGTTGGGTCAGCTCATCGCCGGTGACGAGGCCATCGCTCTGAAAGGTGGCGATCATCTGGCGCAGCTTTTCCATGTCCGCCTGCGCCTGCTGAATTTCCGGGGACTTGAACGCCTCGGCGGCGTACTGACCCAGTACCTTGTTGTACGCTTCGCGCGCGACCTTCAGCTGTTCGATGTGCTCCAGATTCAGTTGGTCGAGGGCGTCCTGTTTTTCCTTTTCATCGGTGATCGCGGCAACGTCCGCATACTGGTCGTCGTACGATTGGTTGATGGAATCCACCTGGGCTTTGTACCCGGTAGCGGCCGCGGACAGCGCGTCACCGTAAAGGTCGCTCCCCGGGGTTTGCCCCTCAGCGGCAAGCCGCGCCTTCTCGGCTTCCACCGCCTGGGTGATGCTGTCGTAGCCGCCGCCCTCGCCGGTGATGTAGCGCAGCTTGATCTCGACGCGCTCCCGCACGATCTGTTCGAGCCGCTTCTGATCGTCCTCCGTCAAGGCCTTGTTCCGGCGCTTTTTGAGGAGCGCCGCCACTTCCTTGTCATGCGATTTCAGTTTTTTCAGGTCGTCCGCAGCGGTTTTATCGTTCTTGACTCCGTACTTCTCCTGCGTGGCCTGCCGCGCCGTAATCGCGTCCCGCACCTCGTCCGACCCGGCGATGAACTGGTCGATGTACTCATTTATCGCCGCTTTCGAGTCCTTTGTGCCGTCGGACCACACCTTGCGGATGCTGTCCAGCCAGTCCTTCGCGGCGCCGACACCGCTGGAGAACGCCGATTCGTCGATGCCGAATCGCGTGAACGGATCGTTCCCGGTATCGTAGATCGTCTTGGCTTGGGTGGTTTCCCACTCCCTCGCGGTGTCGATCATGCCCCGCGTCGCTTCCCTCGCGGCCGCGGCCCCCGAGGCGTAGTCGTACCACTCGTACGCGCCGTACAGCGCCGCCACGGCCACCGCCGCGATGCCCGCGGGACCCAATAGGCCCTTCAGCGCGGAGAACATCCCGGCCGCGCCGCCCCCGGCTTCCGTTGAGGCGATGAGCAGTTTTCCAAGCGTGGTCGATATAGCGCCAATGCCGGTATTCAGCTTGCCCACCAGCAGGATGGCGGGGCCGATCGCCGCGACCCAGGCGGCGGTAGAGATCAGCGCCTTCCGCTGCCCCTCGTCCATTTCGGCAAAGCCGTTCAGGAAATCGGAAGCCCCGGCGATCACGTCCTCCATGGTGGGCAGCATCACCTCGCCGAATGTCGCGGCGGTGAGCTGCGCGCGGTTGTTCAGCATCTTGAGCCGGTTGGCCGTGGTGTTGTAGCGCTCGGCCACCCGCGTCGTGATGGCGCTGTTGTCCTTCCATGCCTTGTTGGCGATGGACTGCGTGGAACTCAATAGTTCCGTCGCGTTGACCATGCGCAGCGTCGTATCGCGGAGCCGCACTTCCTTGAATCCAATGTCCTGCAGTGTGGCGATGGCGCTGACGCCCTTATCGTCCATCCGGGCGAGGCCCTCGATGAACGCCTCGAACGCCGCCGCGGGATCGGACTTGAACAGCCGCGAGAATTCGTTTGCAGTCATGCCGGACACCCTCGCGAAGTCCTTCAGCGACTGGCCGCCGTTTTCCACAGCCAGCTCCATCTTGATCAGGGTCTTGCTGAACGCGGTGCCGCCCATCTGGGCTTCGATGCCCACGGATGAAAGCGCGGTTGCGAACCCGATAATCTGGGGCTCGGTCAGCCCCACCTGCTTGCCGGCGGCGGCGAGGCGCATGGACATCTCCACAATGCCGGCCTCGGTGGCCGCGGAGTTGACGCCCAGCTCCAACACCGTGCTGCCCAGTTTTTCGAAGTACTCGTTGGTCTGCTTGGCCCCGGTCACGCCCATGATGTTGGCGAGCTTGGCCAGGTTCGTCGCGGCCTCCTCGGCGGAAAGGTCGGTGGACACGGCGCCCAGATCGGTCATGACAGCCGTGAAACCCTCGATCGCCTGATTGGCGACGCCCAGCTGTCCGGCAGCCTCCGCCACGGCGGCAATCGCCTGGTAGTCCGCCGGCTTGATGAGCGTCATTCGCTTGATGGACGCGTCCAGCGCGGTATACTCGTCTTTCGTCATGGAGACGGTTTTCCGCACCCCGGCAAACGCGTCCTCGAAGTCGATTGCGGACTTGATCGCGAATGCGCCGAGCCCGGCGATGGGCGTCGTTACGTAGCGCGTCAGGTCGCGCCCCACCGGCGTGAGCGCCTTGCCGGCCGCCGTCGCGCTCTTGCCGAACGCGGTCAGGCTGTCGCCGGCGGCGCGAAGCGCGGACTGGGCGGCTTCCAGGCGCTTGCCCAGCTTGCCAATCTCGGATTCGGTCTCTCGGACGGCGGCTTTGGCGTTGTTCAGGTTCGTCCGCGCGGTGGTGACGGCGTCCGCGGCGTTCTGCAGGGTCTTGCCGGTGGCCGCAACCTGCCCCTCCAGCTTCTTGACTTCCGCGCCGGTCTGCTCATACTCGCCGCGCAGCGCGTCCAGATTGGCCTGGGCCGCGATGGTGGCGGAGTCGGACGCGCCGAGGGAAGCGCTGTACTGCTCCACCTGGCGGGCGGCTTTTTCCACTTCGCCCTTCAGCACCGCCTGTTTCTCCCGCGCCTGCTCTAGCGACGCGCTGAACTTTCCGTGGTTCGCCGCGGAGGACTGCAGCTTCGCGTCCGCCGCCGCCAGCGCGCGCTGGTACTGCTCGACCGCCTGGCGCTGGCTGACCAGCTTCTCCCGCAGCGTGCCGATCTTGGCGCTGAGGCCGCCGGCGGATTTCTCAAAGCCGTCAACCCCGGCGGCCGCCAGCAGGAACTTGCTCTCCGCCTCCGCGATCTGCTTGTTGATGCTCCGGAGGTTTCGCGTGAAATTGTCCGAATTCAGCGATAGCGATACCACCAGATCGCGCAGCGTCTCGCTCACGGGAATCCCTCCTCACGCAAGAAAATAAAAACCGCCCCGCATCCTCCGCGAGGCGATTGACAGCCTGGAAATATGGCGGTAGTATAAAGGAAGTTAGCCGGGCTCCGGCCACACTTCGTCGATGAACCGGCGCTTAGGCGTTTTCGTGGCCTGCTTGCGCCGTACGTCCCACGCCCGAAGCCGGAAAAAGCCCGGCATGTCCATTTCGTCGATTGCCCGCATCGTCCAGCCGGACGTCAGCAGTTCGTTGTAGGTGGCGTATACATAGTCGGGCAGCGTCAGGACGCCTTCGCCTTTTCCTGCGCCGCCGTCGTAGGGAATTCCCCCAGCACTTCGGTGGTCTGGGACTGTACGGCAAGCAGTGAGATCACGATGTCGTGCATCAGCCGGTCCACCGGGTAATGGTCATACACGTCGTCGGGGCTGAACTGATTGCCAAACAGGATGCAGAACCAGCGGACCAGCACGTCCATAGCTTCTGCGACGGTGGCCGCCTCGGTGGGCGCCTTGCCGGACAGCGCGTCGCCGGCGACCTTGGTCACCCGGGTGTACATGTCCCAGGCCGGGCCCATCTCTCTGAGTGCGCGGCCGGAGATGAAGTCCACGCTGTACTTCTTGTCCCCCAGCGTACAGGTGATCATGGGGAGCACTCCCTTCTTTATATACTCAGCGCGGGAGATCAGCTTCCGCTGCCGGCGGTGACGACCGGGACATAGACGCTGGTCAGGAAGGCGGCCGCCTTTTCGGGGGTGAACCCGTTCTGCCCCTCGTCCGCCACCGCCTGGTAGCGCCCGTCGTGGGTGCGCTTGATGAAGGTGAACTCCAGCTTCCCTGTCTGGCGGGTCAGCTGCTTGCCCTCTTTCGTATGGTAAGTCTCGCTCATCGGCGCGGCACGGCCCTTGAACAGCCAGACGTAGCGGAACTTGCCATCGCTGCGCTCCGAGCGAAAGCCCAGCGCGAAATAAGGCGGCGCGTCACCCGCGGTGCGGACCAGCACGCCGTTGTCGTCGATGGCGTTGCCCAGGATCTTCTCCTGGAGCATCAGGGGAATATCCGCCATCTCCATCGTCAGCTTGATCTCCGGATCCGGATAGAGCACGTCCAGCTCCACATCATCGGCGTACTGTACATCGGGGTCGGCGTTCTCAGGTGCGAGTTGGGCGTCGATGGCGCCGGCGAAATCCTGCAGCGGGCCGTAGGTGATCACGGCTTCCGTGTCTGCGGTCAGTTCGGCGATGACGACGTTCTTGAGGCCGATGGTGCTGGCCACGGTGGGGGATGGGCTGTTGGGCATTCTCATTTCCTCCTGCTTTCAGGTCGTTCGGTCGAGCGCGTCCCGCAGGCTCTCCCGGATCAGGGCGTAGGCTTCGTCCACGGTGGTGTCGTAGGCGGATCGAATGAACGGGTGCGGCGGCGCGGGGGCCGGTCCGCCGTGCCCGAACTCCACCGCGTTTGCGTAGTACGCGCCCCGCTCGCTGTGGTGGACGCCAATGGTGATGCGCTTCCCGCGCTTGCCGCCGCGGACGCGCCCGGTGTGGATGGAATCGTGCAGGTCCCCGGTGATGATGGCGGGGTCGGTGGACGCATTCGAAAGCATCTTCTGCTCGATGGGCGCCGCGCCGGCCTCCAAAGCCCGGTTGACCGCCGGGCCACCGTCCAGCGCCGCAGCCATGGTGGCCAGGTCGTTTGCGAGATCGTCAAAGCCCTGGAACTGCACGCTCATCATAGCACCTCCTGCCTGAGGCACCAGGTCCACTGCACGGTGTACTGCCGGGTGGCGCTGTCGTAGGCCGGCTGGTTGTAGCCCTTGTCGGTCTCCTCCACCATGGCAAATCCCGCCGCGTACATCGCGATGCGCACCTTTCGCGCGGTTTCCGTAGGATCACTATCGCTCCAAAGGTTCAGGTAGACGTAGGTCCGGTAGGATACCGCCGCGTCGTCCTGATGTGCGTCCTCGGTCGTGGTGGAGGAGTACACCATGTACTGGCCGGGCGGGTTCTGTCCGGAGGCGGTGGGCCGCCAGATGCCGGCGAATACCGGGACGCCCACATCTTTCAGCGCTTTCTGTACCTTCAGCATCAGCCCACACCCTTCACGACGGAGGTCTTGAGGCCCAGATACCGCCGCTTGAACTCGTACTCGCCCATGGTGGTGATCACCCGCTTGTCGCCCAGAAACCGCACCCACATACCGGGGTGTACGTCGGCCCGGTAGCGGATCGTGAAGTTGATGACCCCTTCCGCATTCTCCGTATCGGCGGCGCGGAAGGTCTGGTTGCCCGCCTCGATGGCGGAGGCCCACACGCGGCAAACGATGACGTCCCGGGGTTCCGGGTAGCCATTGTCATTGATGATGTTCTCCGTGTAGCCGATCTCGACCAGGTGCCGGAGGTCCCCAGGGTGCGGGTCGGACTCGAAGTTCTTATAGCCGCGCAAGGCGCTTCACCTCCTCTTGGTTTTCCGGTGGGTTTCAGAAGAACTTGGTGACGTCCCGGTGAGGGTAGAGCAGGTTCTCAAACGCCGTCCGCATCGCCAAGTATACCTGCTTGTCCGGGTTATCCCGGTTCTCGTAGTAGTGGCTGATCATGAGGAGAACGGCCAGCCGCACAGAAGGTGGCGCATCGTCCGAAAGCGGCATGCGGCAGTAGTCCTCCGCGGCCGACTGGGCTTGGGTGATCAGCGAAGCGAGGGGTTCGTCCTCATCGTCGTGCTGGATGCGCAGGTACGCCTTGACCTCTGAAACCGTTACGACCATGCGCTCACCGCCTTACTCGGACGGCACAGCATCCGGCGTCATCAGGCCGGCGGCCTTCATGGCGTTGAGCAGACCGTTGAATTCCTCCCGCAGCGCGGCCACGGTGGTGGCGGTGCCGGCGGGGAGGTTGGGCAATTGGGGCTGAGCACCTATGGACGCGTCGAACAGCCCTTCGGCGCCCTCTATGGTGGCGCCGGACAGAAAGGTCAGCTTGCCGCCGATCACCCATTCGTTGCCGCCGTGGGCGTGGTAGTTCCGGCTGGATTGGCTCATTGGGTTCCTCCTTACAGTGTAAAAAAAGGGCTGCCCTGTCTTCAGCGGAACCACAACATATAGTAGGCTTCCGACATTTTGGCGCGATATGCGGTGGTGACAAAGACAGCCCCTCTAAGGCTTAAGCGGCCTTCATCCTCAGGCACTTGACCGCTTCGGGGAGAATCAGGCGGCCGTCCACGCGCTGCGTGATCTTGAAGCCCACCTGGTCCGTCGCCGCGTACAGCTCGTTCAGCCGCTGCAGCGAACGCCCCTCGCGGTCCGCCAGCCAATAGTAGCTGTAATCCCCGTACAGGATCGCCTTGTTGCCTGCGGCGGGCAGCGGCATATAGCCCGAAGTCAATACCCGCTGGTTGAGCAGCGTATCCGGCTGACCGTACATGAGCCCCGGCTGCCACAGGAACTGGCCGTTGCCGTCCTTGAGTTTCCGGATCATCTTGACAGTGGCGTCGTTCATGATGAACGCCGCGCGGCGGCGATAGCTCGACTTAAGCGCGTGCTGTAGGTCGATCAGCTCGTCCGCGGTGATCGCGGCGGCCGCAGCGGTGGTTATGCCCAGTTCCGCGCCTAGCGTGTCGTGCAGCAGCCCAGTGGGCTTATGGCTGCCGTCGCCGGTGATGATGGCCGCCTCTTCCGCGGCGCCCACGCGCCTGGCGAACTCGCCGGTGATGTACGCGGCAAGGTCGAAGGCGGAGTCGCGCAGCAGTTCCTCCGAGATCCGGATCATGCTGCCCACCTTGTGCGCGCTCAGCGTGATCTGGCCGAACCCATCGTCCGACTCGGGGATGGCCGCCTCCTCCTCCACCCAGGACGCCGCACCCTTGCTGGTCACCAGCGGGATCTTGCGGTCGCCGGAGGAGGTGGTGATCCCATGCACCAGGCCGCGCATGATGTTCTCTTCCTGGAGCGCTTCGACCAGCGTGTGCTCGAACTCGTCGGGCACCGTGTAGCCGCCCTCGCTGAGTTCGCCGATCTGCAGTGCGTTGCGGACCTCATAGCCGCGGCGGTCCACGTCGCGCATCAGCTTCCAGAAGGCGTCATTGTAGGCCTTGCTGCCGCGGCCGGGCTTATCCGTGGTCTTCTCCGGGCGGGAAGTAAGCGCCGGGTTCGCCGGTGCGTTCAGCTCCCGCTCCAGTTCGGCCGCGCGCTCCTCGCGCTCGATGGCGTTGCCCAGGTCCACGACCTCCTGCTCCATCCTCTCGTAGGCGGCGGTGTCCTCCGCGGACAGAAGGCCCCTTTCATCCTGCCTGGATTCCAGAAACGCCTTCGCCTTGTCCCAGACTTCTCCGCGCTTTCTGCGTATCTCCAGTACCTTGCTCATGGATTTCCTCCTTGTTATCGCCTTGCGGGCATAAGTAAACCCAGCCGCTTTTGCAGCTGGGCGATGGGGGCACCGGATGCTTCCGGCGGTGGGGGTGATGTGGGAGATCCGGTTTGCGCCGTCCCGCCCGGGTCGTCGGGCCGGGTAGCCTGATCATCGTCAGGCAATACAGAAGAGGTATGTTCATCGCCCTTGAACGGGCGGGGCGGCTGGGGTTTATGGCGGTTCAGCCAGGCCTGTACCTTGGCTTCCGCCTCCGCGCGGTTCACGGTTCTAGGCTTTGAGGCATTGATGGGGCTGGGGCTCGCATCATCCTCGGCAATCCCGTCGATGAAGCCGCTGGCCAGCGCCGCGTTGGCATCCATCCACGCGGTCGCGGACATCTGTGCGGCCAGTTCATTGCGCTCCATTTTGCATCGGGTGCCGTAGATGTTGAGGATGCTCTCCTTACAGGCTTTCAGTAGGCTGATCGCCTCCGACAGGTCGCGTTCGTTGCCCCAGGCAAGCACGCTCGGGTCGTGCACCATGAACAGGCTGCCCGGGGTCATCTCCAGGCGATCCGCCGCCATGGCCAGCACCGTCGCGGCGGAGGCCGCGGTGCCGGAAATCGTGATGCGGACGTTTCCAGGATAGGCCCGGACATCGTCGAACATCCGGGTGGCGGCATTACAGCTGCCGCCGTAGCTGTTGAGCCGGATGTGCATATCGTCGGTGAATTGGTTGTCGGCTCCATACAGCGCTTCGTGCAGGCTCGCCGGCGTAATCTCGTCACCGAACCACATTTCCTCGTCGATGTAGCCGTTTAGTTGTAGTTCTCTCAAGGGCAACCCTCCGTTTCTTCCACCCAGGCAATGCCGGCCAGGACAAAAAAGACACACGGTACAGCCACGCTGTTTCCGTATGCCTTGTATTCCGCTGCGTCTGATTTTGGGCTTCTCAGCCAATTGGCGATCTGAGCCGCTGTCCTGGGCCTGCCGCTTTTTCCTACGGCTTTCCGCCATATTTCAAAGACGGAAAACCACCAGGCGATTTCTTCCGCATTCGGTTCCGGTGTTTCAAGCCCATCGCACCAGCCATCCGGATAGCCCTGCAGCCTCGCGCATTCACCTGGCGTCAGGCGGCGCACCATATACTCGGATGGCGGCGTTTTTCCAACGACGGGCGGGTCTTTATAGCCCCGGGCTTCGAGTGTTGGCACCTTTTCCGTTTCTATCTGGGCGAACCCGCCGACGGTCATGCAATAGCTTGGATTTCCATCGCTTATTACCGCATGTCTGTCCCTCGTATTGAGCGTGAAACAAACATCGGCATGTACGCCGAGGCCCTGCGGACCGTTCTCGTCGCCGCGCCCGATCGTACTGCCCTGCAGAACAAACGTCTGTTGGTGGATACATGGGGAGTCGGACAGCGCGCCCGCCTGATCCGCTAGACCCAGGACTTCCTCCCGCTGATTCCGCGCAAAGGTCATCACGTCCACAATGGCGATTCCGCCCTGGTGACAAGCAGGATTCCCGCCCGCGCGATCCAACGTCCGGCTCGTCTCCGCTTCGTAGATCCCGACATGCGGATTGTTTGAAAGCATGCCCGCGCTCTGATCCGAGCCGATGCCGTATGCTTTTGTTGCGGAGGATGGTTCCGCTATCCGGGCCACCGAGGCGCGGTTGTCGCCCATTTCAGCGCGCAGGGTGCCGGAAATCTCCTCCCACCAATGTCCGCCTTTGCGCCTCAATAACCCCGGCTCAAAGGCTACCGCTCCGCGTTCTCCGCCCGGCGCTCCAGCGCCAACCGCAGCGTATCCGGTAGGATCTTGCCACGCTGCGCCACCCGGCGGAGTATACCCTGACAGGCCTTCGGACTCAAAGAGTACCTTTCCGCCGCATTGTCCATCAAGATCGAGGACAGCAAATATACGCCTCCGTCTTTGTGCGACTCCCCAACCCTTCGAGCCGTCGAGGATCCGCCAGGCGAGTGAATAACCGTCACCCAGGATCTCGCCCGCGGACAGCCATTTCCCCTTATCCGGCAGAGGAACATCTGCCTCGGGGTCTTTGACGCGGACGAGGCTTTCGAGGACTTCCCGGAAGTCCCGGCCATTTGAAGAGGACAGGGCGCCGGGCACGTTCTCCCAGACAGCCCATCTTGGCTGCGCTCCATTGGTTTTCCGCCTCATTTCCCGTATGATCCGCACCGCCTCAAAGAAGAGCGAGGACTGCGCGCCGCTCAGGCCATCGCGCTTTCCCGCGACGGAGAGGTTTTGACAGGGCGAGCCAAAGGTGACGATGTCCACCGGCTCGACTGCCCCGCCGTCGAGGACGTGGATATCCCCCAAGTGCTTCATCCGGGGGATGCGTTTGGTCGTCACCCGAATCGGAAACGGCTCGATTTCCGACGCCCACTCAGGCCGGATGCCTGACAAGATGCCAGCCAGCGGGAATCCGCCGATGCCATCAAAGAGCGAGCCCAAAGTAAGTTGTCTTCTCAATTGGTTGTATCCTTTGCTGCGCTTTTTACCCCCGTAATGGGCACCATGTTGCCGTTGACCAGGTATGTGCCGCCCCCGGCCCCGTCGGGCAGCGGGTTCATGTTTTCCAGCTCCCGGATGTCGTCAGCCGACAGCCAGCCGTTCTGGCGTCCGATGGCGTAGCCTTCCATCCGCTCTTTGTAGCTGCCCCGCATCAGCCCGTCGATGTTGATGCGCACATAAAAAAGGCTTTTCTCCTTTTCGGTGAAGAGCGCCCGGTTCATCGCCTGCTCGATCCGGACCAGCCAGGGGCGGATGGTATGCATCGCGAAGCTGATCGACTGGTGCTCGATATTACTGAATGTGGCGTGCTCCAGGTCGCCCACCAAGTGGGGCGGGACCCGGTAGACCCGGCAGATTTCCGCCACCTGGAATTTGCGGCTCTCCAGGAACTGCGCCTCGTTGTTGGGCATGGACACTTTTTCGAACCTCATGCCCTCTTCCAGGATCGCCACCTTGCCGGAATTTCCGGAGCCGCCGTAGGCGGCGTTCCAGCTCTCCCGGAGTGCGGTGGGGTTCTTCACGGTGTTGGGGTGGGTGAGTACGCCGCTTGGGGTGGCGCCATTTGAAAAGAAGCGGCTGCCATATTCCTCCGCCGCCATGCCGAGGCCGATGGCGTTCTTCTCCAGCGCGATGGGACTGTAGCCCATGATGCCATCAAAGCCCAGTCCGGGGATGTGCAAGACGTCTTCCGGCCGGAGCCGGACCACGCCGCCGTCCCGCGTGGTATAGTCGTAGATTAGAACGCCGCCCGCGTCCCGGTCCACCGCCATCTTCTCCGGCAGCAGCGGGTATAGGCCCAGGATCTGGCCACGCCCGTTCCGCAGGATCTGGCAGTAGGAGTTGCCCCAGAGCAATAGATGCGAGAGCATCGTCTCCCGCAGGATGAACGAGGTCATCTCATGGTTGGGCTCGTCGTGCAGGATGCGGTAGAGCGGGTGGCCCACCGCCTTCTCGCTGCCCCGGTCCGTGTACCGGTAGACGTGCAGCGGCAGGCTGGCCACCGTTTCGGCGATCACCCGCACGCAGGCGTACACCGCCGTCATCTGCACCGCTGTTCGGGGATTCACAGGTTTGCCGGCCGCGCTGCCGCCGAAGTAGAAGGCTTGCGCCGCGCTCACGCTGTTGGCGGGCGAAGGTCGCCCCCCGGGCGAAGGTCGCCCCCCGGGCTTGTCCCGCGACCGAAACAGCAGGGTCAATGGATTTTTCATGCCAACCTCCGAAAATGGGCATAAGAAAAAGCACCTCATTGCTGAGATGCCTCCTGATACTGGTCTATCCGAACGGATTACGGGACCTTGACGTCTCTGCGCTGATATAGGATTCGTTGAATTTCAACGACCTTCTGTCCCTCGTCCACCACATAAAAGATGTTGTAGCCCTTGACGGGAACAAACCGCACTTCCCTTTCCAGCGCATACAGGGATTGGAATATGGTATGGCGGTAGGGCATTTCCGCCAGTGAATGCACCATTTCGTCCACCGCGTCCACCAGCGCGATCGCTGATTCCGGCGCGGACAATTCTCCCGCGATATACAGCGCCGCCTCCTCAAGTTCTCTCTTGGCGGTCGGCAAGTAGATCACTTCATACATCCTGCTCGACCGCCGTTTCTTTCAGACGCGCCCGCAAACTGCGCATGACTTCGTCGTGCGTGAAGCGTTCTTTCGTCGTCGCGGACTCAACCTCAGCTTCCCTCAGCTTCATGGCAACGCCCAAATCGTACTGCAACTTGTCATAAGCCTCATAGCTGAACACCACCATATCGCCATAGCCATTTTTGGTCAGAACCACTGGCTCCTTGGTTTCGTGCACTGTGCGTGAGATCTCCGCAAATTTGTTGCGCAAATCAGAAACGGGCCGGATTTGTGGCATAACGCATCCTCCTTTCACGATCAACAGCATCATTCTATCATAATTATGCGCTTTTGTCAAGAAGGGCTGCGCGGTCTAGGTTTATGCGGCGCTTACGCTGTTGGCGGGCGAAGGTCGCCCACCGGGCAAAGGTCGCCCCCTGGGCAAAGGTCGCCCCCTGGGCAAAGGTCGCCCCCTGGGCAAAGGTCGCCTTCCGGGCAAAGGTCGCCCCCCGGGCGAAGGCCGCCTCCAGATGGGCAAAGGGAAAGCACCTCATTTCTGAGATGCTCTAACAAAATGCATTTGCGCCGGTTCCCTTATTTCTCCTCGCGATACCGAATTATCGGAACTTGCTTTGTTTTACCGCTGACAATTCTTCGTTTAAATAAAAAAACCATACCATCGGTTCTTTCAAAGTAGCCGAAGTCCCTTCCCCAGCTTACTCCGCATCTACAATGCTGCAGACCAATGAACTGCTGCTTCATCTTCCTGCCGCAGTTTGGGCAGACTTTGTTGCTCTTCCCCAATAGTTCTCACCACCTATATCGGATGGCTATAGTTCCTTGAGATAGTCCTTTGCGAAGTAGACGACGCGCATCACGTTCAGCCTGCGCTTTTCGTCGTCGGGAATATAGAAGACGATATAGTTCTCCGCGACCAGCTTCCGGTACCCCTTTTGCTGGAACAACTCATCGTGGATGGACGGCGCCGCATAAGGGAAAGCACACGCCGCGATGATCGCCGCTTCGATCTCGTTCAGTAGCCGGACGGCGCTGTCCTCCGCGGAAAGCTGAACCGCGATATATTCCGCGATGCTGTCCGAATCCTGTATCGCGGACGGCATCAGTTCGTAGGCGTAGAGGTCACTCATATTTTGCCCTCAGCGCATTGAAGGCCGCTTTCCCATCCACGCCCTCGCCTCTGGATAGTTCATGCTCGGCTTCCATCAGTTTCCGGTAGACATCCGCCACCGCCAGCGTCCGCTCATAAGTTTCGATGCTCATGACCACCATATCGCCGTACCCGTTCTTCGTGACGAAGATTGGCTCCCGGCTGCTTTTGCAGCGCTCACTGATCACGTTGGTATTGCGCAGGTCCCGAATCGGAACAATTTGCATAACCGCATCCTCCCTGATTTCGATCACGGCATAATTGTAGCACAGTTATGCCAGAATATCAAGACGGGCGACAGGTGCGCCCGTTAAGTGGCGGGTGCGCCGTTAAGTGTGCGCGAAGAGCGTCTCAAGCCTTGGAATCACAGCCCTTCACCGGTCTTCCGATCATGGCAGGTCTTACAGAGCGGCTGCCAGTTCGCCTCGTCCCAGAACAGCCGCTCATCGCCGCGGTGGGGGACGATGTGGTCCACTACCGTCGCGGGCGTCAGGCGGTTATCCTTGAGGCACCCGGCGCAGAGCGGATGCTTTTTGAGGAACGACGCACGTGTCCTGCGCCAGCGCCCATCATAACCGCGCTGGGTGGCGATCTCGCGGGCGTACAACCTTTGGTGCTGCTCACAGTATGGCCCGTCGCTGAGGTTGGGACAGCCGGAGTGCCGGCAGGGGCGCTTGGGTGTTCTTGGCATACTTACCTCATATGAACAAAAGTCCGCGTCCGTCGTAAACGCTGCCGCCGGAGCCCTGGTTCTTCATCGCCCGGTCCAGCGCCATCACCAGCGCCACCGCGCCGTCCACCTTCTCGGTGGACTTCTCCTTGTCGATCTTCAAGTTCCCCGCCGGGTCTGTGCGGACGAAGGCATTGTCCAGGTTCCACCGGAGCACCGGGTGCCCGCCGTGTGCGAGCTTCCGCTCCAGCACAATGCGCATCAATTCCTTGGTCGGAGGACTCATATCGCGAAAGCCTTGGCCGAACGGAATCATGGTGAACCCGTCGTCTTCCAGCGCCTGCACCATCATCGTGGCGTTCCACCGGTCGTAGGCGATTTCCCGGATATTGTACCGCTCCCCGAGGCTCACGATGAACCGCTCGATGAACCCATAGTGAACCACGTTCCCCGCGGTGGTCATGAGGAGGTTCTGCGCTTTCCAGACGTCGTACATCACATGGTCGCGGCGGACGCGCAGGGAGAGCGTGTCCTCCGGCAGCCAGAAGAAGGGCAGTACGAAGTACGGCTCCTCCTCGTTTTCTGGCGGGAACACCAGCACGAGGGTCGTCAGGTCCGACGTGGAGGAGAGGTCCAGGCCGGCGTAACAGGCCCGGCCTTCCAGCGCCGTTGCGTCCACTGTGCCGCCGCACTCGTCCCACCGGTCCATCGGCATCCAGCGCACCGACTGTTTGACCCACTGGTTCAGGCGAAGCTGCCTGAACATGTTCTCGTCGGCGGGTGTCTCCAGCGCCTTGTGATAGGCGTCGCGCACCTTATCGATCGCAATCGTGTGCCCCAGCGAGGGGTTCGCCTTATACCAGTTACGCTCATCCTGCCAATCTTCATGATCGCCCAAGCCAAACACTACCGGGTAAAAGCGGGGATCCCGTTTCCGTCCCTCGAGGATATCCATTGCCTTCTGGTGGACCTCCCAGCAGATGCTGTTGCGGTCCGTCCCGGCGGTCGTGAGAAAGAACCACAGCGGCTGCGCCCGCGCATCGCCCGAGCCCTGGGTCATGACGTCGAACAGCTTCCGCGTCGGTTGAGTGTGCAGCTCATCGAAGATGCAGGCGCTGACGTTGAGGCCGTGCTTGGTCGCGACTTCCGACGACAGCACTTGGTAGTTGCTGCCGGTGGGGTCGTAGATCATGCGCTTGGTGGACGGGATGATCCGGATGCGCTTCATGAGTGCCGGAGACTGCTTGACCATATCCACCGCGACGTCGAACACAATGCCCGCCTGCTGCCGATCGGAGGCACAGGAGTACACTTCCGCGCGCCACTCGTCATCATTGGTCAACATGTTGAGCGCGAGCGCTGCGCCTAGCTCCGATTTCCCTTGTTTCTTGGGGATCTCGATATATGCTTGGGTGAACTGCCGGATCTGCGGCTTGTCATCCCGCACGGTGCCGAACACGTCCGACACGATCTGCCTCTGCCAGGGTAGGAGCAGGAATGGTTTGCCGTGAAACTCGCCCTTCGTGTGGCGGAGGCACTCGATGAAGTCGAGCACGCGCCCGGCTTTTCGATCGTCAAACGCCATGCTACCAACTCCCCTTGAGCAACCGCTCCATGGGGTCATCCTGCTGGGATCCTTCCGCGCCGGCGCCGCCGGCGATGATTCGGGCGCGGGTGGCTGGCGTCAGCCCGAACTCGGTGCAGAAGGACTGCATGATCTTCAGGTTCTGCTGCGCGATAGACACTTGGGGTACCTGCTGCACATAACCCGACGGAGTCTTGAAGATGGAGCCGTGCTGCGTGATAAACTCCTCGGCTTCCTTCCAGCGCGCGAACGCCTGGCAGTAACCGGCGAAGGCGGTCAGGTCGGCCATGGTGAGGACACCCATCGCCTCCAGGGGGGGTGCCAGCCGCTTCCATTCCTTCTTGGCTTCCGGCATCAGCCAGCCGGGGCACTTGATATCGCCTTTGGGCGGCACTGGCTCCCGGTCGTTGAGCGGACGTTTGCCGGGGTTGCCATCCAAGAGCTTGAGCGCGGTGGGTTTGGGCTTTCTGCCCCGGGTCGCCATGTGGCACACCTCCTTTCTGAAAAATGGGCACAGAAAAGCCGCCGTGCCTATGCACAGCGGCTTGGGCTAGGATTTGAAACTCAGAGCGTATGGTTTTCCCCTAATTTTCAGGGGAGACCGGCGTCTCCGCGATGTAGCGGTTGGAGCCGCTGCCAGGAACACCCCGCATCAAGAACTTCCGGGCGTCCTTGTACTCATCGCCGATGAACCCCAACCGGAGTAAGAAGCAGCGGAGGGCGTACTTTGGGTTGTCCGTCTCGCGCTCCGTCAACACCACGCGCTTCTGCTGCTTCGCCAGCTTGATCAGCGCGGCGATCAGCAGCGCGCAGGCGTGGGTCAGCTCGCTGGGCGCGGATCCTGGCAGCCATGGAAAGCGCAGCGCATCCTCGGTCTCTTCGATGGGCAGCGCGTCCACACCCAGTGCCATGCGGATCAGCCAACCCTTGCCCTCCACCAACTTTTTCAGATTGGCAATCGCCGCCCCATCCATGCCGTCCTTCGGGAAGACGAGCGTGATGCTGTCCGCGCCTGGGATGCGCATGCATGCGGCGAGTTCTCTTTCCGTGGGTGGCTCTTCCGGCTTGGCCCAGGCGTCGCCCTGCTGCAGGAAACCCTGCGCCCTCAGCGCGATCAGCAGCTGACCCACCACCTTGTGGTCCGCGAAGTCGTCCGCCTCCACGCTGCCATCCTTGAGCACGGTGTAAGGGCCCACCTGATACTGAAACCCCGGCGCGCCCTTGTAGGAGATCTGCTCCCCCGTCGCCTCTGAGATCGCGTTCACTAGCACCTTGCGCCGCTCGCCTGTCATGCCCTCGAATTGAATGGTCATGGGAATCCCTCCTGTTTTCGTTTTCCGTCCCATACATCCCTCTTTGAAGGCGCGTTTGCAAGCTAAGACACAGAATTTGCCCGTAAAAGAATCGGCGCCGGTTCTGGTGGATTTACACTTCTGCCGGCGGCGGGGCCGGATTCGCTTCCTCATAGGACAACTCCACGCCACCGCGCAGCACCTTGACCCCGGCGGCAGACCCTGCCTGTTCAACGAACCGGAGCACAATGACGGAGGCATACTTCGGGTCCAACTCCATTGTGTGGCAGATCCGGTCGGTCTGCTCGCAGGCGATGAGCGTGCTGCCCGAGCCGCTGAACAGGTCGAGCACGACGCCGTTGGGCGCGGAGCTGTTCTTGATCGGGTAGGCCAGGAGAGGGATCGGCTTCATCGTCGGGTGCTGCTCGCTGCGCTTGGGCTTATCGAAGTTCCAGATGGTCGATTGCTTGCGATCAGAGAACCACTTGTGCTTGCCGTTGGGGAGCCAGCCGAACAGCACCGGCTCATGTTGCCACTGATATGGCGAGCGGCCCAGTACCAGCGACTGCTTCACCCAGATGCACACGCCGCTGATGTGGAAGCCCGCGTCCTTGAACGCGCGCCTGAAGTTGAGCCCTTCCGTGTCCGCGTGGAAGACGTAGGCGGAAGCGCCCTCCGCCATGTGTGCGGCCATGTTTCGGAAGGCCGCCAATAGGAATTCATAAAACGCGCCGTCTGCCATGCTGTCGTTCAAAATTGACTTGCCATCCGCGCTTTGGTATGCGACATTGTACGGGGGATCGGTCACGACGAGGTTCGCTTTGACGCCGTCCATGAGCAGCGCGACGTGATCCGCATAGGTAGCATCACCGCAGACCATTCGGTGCCGGCCCAGCGTCCAGACGTCGCCCGGCTGCACGAAGGGCGTGATGCTCTCCACGTCCAGGCCGCAGTCGTCGTCCACAACTTCCTTATCATGGATCTTGGAGAATAGTTCATCGATCTCCGCCGCGTCGAAGCCTGTCGCCCCCAGGTCATAGCCGTTCTGCTGCAAGTCGGTCAGCAGGTCCGCCAGCGCCACCGGCTCCCACTCGCCCACCGCCTTGTTCAGGGCGATGTTGAGCGCCTTCTCATCCGCGGGATTTTCGATGTGCACGACCACGCAGTCGATCTCCGTGGCGCCTTCCGCCACCAGCACCTTGTACCGCTGATGTCCCCCTACGATATTCCCAGTGACTTCGTTCCAGATCACAGGATCCACATAGCCGAAGTCGTGAAGCGACCGCCGGATCTTTTCGTACGCCGGATCGCCGGGCTTCAGGTCCTTGCGGGGGTTGTACTTCGCTGGCTTCAACTTCTCCACCGGGATCCGCTGTAGGTTCATGCTGGTGTTCACGGCCATCCTCCCGTTTTCCGATGAAATGCGAAAAGCCGCCCGAAAGGAGCGACTTGAGCTCATTTTGGGCCGCTGACCCCCACCCCCGGAATATCGCGAAAATTCACGCGAGAGGGGGCTGCGGTCTCCGGCAACAGGTTCGTAGAGATTCGATCCCCCCTCCCCGGCACACTTTCGCGGAGCACAGTCGGAAAGTCGACCGTGTCCGTCGGACTTCTCCGAAGCGGAGCGCGAAAGCCCACTACATCGGTCGGACTTCTCCGAAGCGCAGTCCGAAAGCCGACTGTGCCCGTTGGACTTCTCCGAAGCGGAGCGCGAAAGTCCACCGCGCCCGTCGGACTTCACCGAAGCAAACAGCAGAAGTGTGCCGCCCGGGGCTTGGATCGCCTGCCCGCCCGGGGCCGGGGCCGTCCGCCGGGGCCGGGGCCGTCCGCCGGAGCCGGGGCCGCGCGCCGGGGCTGTGCCTGCCCGCCGGGGCTGGGGCCGCGCGCCGGGGCTGTGCCCGCCCGCCGGGGCTGGGGCCGCGCGCCGGGGCCGGGGCCGGGTTTCGCGTTTGCGCGGTATAGGAAGGCCGCGCCGGCGACCGCGGGGTTATCCCAAACGACGCCAAAAACGATCGCCGAGAAGCGCAAAACGACGTCGCAAGTGGCTTTTTCCGCGGCTCCGGAAACGGTATCCTACGCTCGCCGGCCGGGAACACCAGGCCGGCCGGGGCGGACGGGCCGCTCCGGGCGGAGGTCGCCGGGCGAGGGTCGCCTGCCAGACGGGCGGGGCCCGCGGGCGGCCAGATGGGAACGAAAGGGGCCGCGGGCCGTGAAAACACAGACCTTCGGGATCGAACTCGAGATGAACGGGATCTCTCGGGCGAAGGCCGCCCAGACAATCGCCGACCACTTTGGCACACGGGTCGAGTACACGCCTGGCCGCAGCTACGACCAGCGCACCATCCCGGACGGGGCGGGCCGGGCTTGGAAGGTGGTCTCGGATGCCAGCATCGCCGGCGGGTGGGAACAGCAGACCGAGGTGGTCAGCCCCATCTGCCATTGGGAGGACATCCCGACGGTCCAGGCTTTGGTTCGGGCCTTGCGGGCGGCCGGGGCGAAGGCCGACCCCAGCTGCGGGATCCACGTACACGTCGGGCTGGGTTTGCACACGGCCGCGACGCTCCGGAACCTCACGAACATCGTCAACGCGAAGGAGGACCTCCTGACCCAAGCTCTCGGGATCAGCCCCGAGCGCCGGGAGCGCTGGTGCAAGCCGGTCGACCAGGCCTTCCTGGAAAGGCTGAACCGGAAGAAGCCCCGCACCATGGCCGAGTTCGCACAGCTCTGGTACGACGAGCCCTCGACCTCCTGGGCCGAGCGACGCGCACACGAGCACTACGACTCCAGCCGGTACCACCTTCTGAACCTGCACAGCGTGTTCCAGAAAGGGACCATCGAGTTTCGGGCCTTCAACGCGACACTGCACGCGGGCAAGGTCAAGGCCTACATTCAGCTCGCCCTGGCCATCAGCCATCTGGCTTTGGAATCAAGCTACGCAAGCCCTCAGCGGCCGGAAACCGACAACCCCAAGTACGCTTTCCGGTGCTGGCTTCTGAAGCTCGGGTTCATCGGCGACGAGTTTGAGACGGCCCGGGAACATCTGACGGCCAACTTGCCTGGGAACAGCGCCTGGCGCAACGGCCCGCCCATGGCCGCGGCCATCTGACCCTGGGCCGTCCGGCACGCGCCGGTCACGGTGATCGGCCACAAGCTACTGAATCAAGTTGGGGAGGGATGACCCATGCACACCACCACGCTCAAGGTTGGGCACACCGGATACCACCTGCGTTCCTACCGCGCCGGCAACCCCCGCCTGTGCCTGACCCGGATCGCGCCCTACGATGAGACGGACTACCACTGGGCGGTTTCAAATCAGGCCGGCACGCGCTGGACGATCTACCGGCACAGCCCCGGCGTTCCCGCCGGAATGATAGGGGAGCGCTCGCCCCAGAAGGTGGCCGAACTGTGCAAAGCTCGCGATGAAGCACTCGGACTCAAGCGTAGGGGCGGCATCTGGTAGAACGCCGACTCCGGGAAGCTACTGAATCAAGACAAGGAGGAACACGCCATGTACTACAAAGCCATCTTCGCCCGCAAACCCGTGGACCTGGAGGAGGTCCGCCAGGCACGCGCCCAGGCTCCCGAATCTTTCCGGATCCAGGACTCCATCACGCTGCCCGAGGACGAGTGGCGCGACTTCACACACCACCTGCTCAAGGATCGGGCTTGGATCCGGGCCTACAACCAGCTCGCAAATCAGCAGGGCTGGCACGGCACAGGCATGGTTCGCGACTGCCTGCTGGTGCAGAACCCGGCGGGTGAAGAATGCCTGGCAATCGACCCGCAGGGCTACGACTACGCCCGGTACGTGGCCGAGCCGAGCTTCTGAATCAATCCGCCTGACGAGGGCCCGGCGGCTCCGGGCCGAAACCGGCACACGCCGGTCGCGGAAGCCAATGTCGGCTCCCAAATCAGAAGGAGGTAACATAGATGAATCGGAGCGAGAACGAGCACGATTTTGACGAAGTGTTGCAGGACGGCCTGCGGGAACTGGTCGCCCAGGACGGCGACTATCGCACAGCGGAGGACCTGTGCTGGGAGAACCTTCGGGTTCAGACCTATGCCGAGGACGGCGTGATGACCCGCGATAAGGGCCTGGTCATCAGCTTGCCGGATGGCGCGGAGTACCAGCTGACCATTATTCGGAGCAGGTAAGCCCGGCACACAGCTTTCAAATCGAGTTAAGGAGGAACACCATGACGATGTGCGAGAAGGCACAGGGGGAGCTTCGCCGGGCGGAGCGCGAACTCTCGAATCTCAAGGAGGACATCAGCCAGGTGGCCCAGGAGGTTGCGCGCACTGCGGCCGATGACGCCTTTGGCATGACGCCAGGGCTGGCGCTTGCACACACGACACTGGACATGGCCAGCAAGGGCACGCGGCTTCGTGAGGTTCAAACCCGGATCGACCTACTCCAATGGCTCCTGAATGAAGATGAACCCACATGACGAAAGCCCGGAGGTAACGATCCGAAACCGGCAATCGCCGGTAGCAGGAGGTCCCGCAAGCTCAGAAATCGAGTTGAGGAGGTACGCACATGGTCCTCGAGATCCATCGCGTCATAGCCTGTCAGGCAGAGGGTGGACGCTGGGCCTGGAATAGCGCGCAATACTGCGGGCGACTCCGCACCAACGCCTATGACGTACGTCGCGCCATCAAGCGCGCGCTGGGTGGCATGGGCGTTCGCTTTGGCGGAACCCATACCTGCATCATTTGCGACGACGACCGGTACGAGGTTCGCGTCATCGCGACCGGCGAGCCGCTGTACATTGCGGTCCGGGCGACCACTGCACCACAAGCTTTGAAATCAATTTCCCAATCTACTTCGAGGAGGTTTCTCCCGTGGAACACGAAAGACAGGCCGCACTGAGCGCTGCCCATGCCGCGTCCGAGGCTGCGTACGCACTATGCAAGGCGATGATCGTCGCCGAAAAGACACCGTTCCGGGCCACGACGCGGCGGCCCGGGCGGTAGCGGATGCTACACTGGTTGCGGCCCAGGCGGCGGAGGGCGCTGCGCTGGCCATCGACGCCGAGCAGGCCGAGTTGGATCCCGACCTGATGTACGCACACGCCCATGCCATGCGCATGGCCGAAACTACCCGGCAGTATACCAACCTGAAGATCGCAGACTTGGCGCTGCTTACCGGCGTTAAGGAATCAAGTTGCACTGACGGACAGTCGCTAGGAGGCGCTTGACCAGCCGACTCCAATCAGTTTAAACTTCCCTTGACCATTCTGTCAACACCCGCTTTCAAATTGAGGAGGATTCCCCTATGAAATACATTGCCTATGGCTCCAACATGTGCGCCGACCAGATGGAATACCGCTGCCCGGGCGCCAGATTCATCGATGTCGGCTACCTCCATGGCGTACGCCTGGAGTTTTTCACCCACGCCACCGTGGAACGTTCTCGAATCAAGGGGGTCTCCGTGCCGGTCGCAGTCTGGGAGATCTCCGAACGCGACGAGCGACGTCTGGACCGGTACGAAGGATACCCGGTCTACTACGTCAAAGAGGTGTGGGCGGTTACGTTGGCCGACGGCACCGAAATCACCGGCATGATCTACCGCATGCAGCTGAAGCGGGGCGATATGCCCGACATGGGATACTACGAAGGCATCTGCTCCGCGTACGAGGACTTGGGGCTGCGCTCTGAAATCAAGTCGGTGCTGGAACCCGCGCTGCTCCGATCTCTGCGCCGCCGGTACAAGCCTTCAGCCGGCTGTCAAACGAAATGACGCATCCGACCAGATGCGCTTTGAAATCAAGCTGCCTTCTTACGAGGGCGGCTTTTTTCATTCCAGCGCTTCATCATAACCTTTGAAGCAGAAGCCCCAGAAGCTTCGCGCTTCCAGGGCTCCGTCCGTTTTTGACAGCCTAATCCTACCACAGGGACACCATGACATACAATGACATTTTTGCCACTTGAAAACTTTTTTTCGTGATTCTCAGATTTCCTCGCGCCGCGTACTCTCCCCGGTCCGAAGATCCCTGAGGACGCGATCAACGGCGCGGAGTGCGCCCCGATGTGTGCGATACGCGGACCGAATATCATATCCTGCCGCTTCGGCAATGCTCTCCCATGTCATGAAGCCAAGGTAGCGCATCTCCAGAAGCGCCTGATACATGGGGGTGCGGACGTGCTGGATCACCTGGAGGATCTCCCGCTTCAGGTCGACCAACCCGTCAATGTTGCGATTGACCTCCTCTTCGAGATCGACGATCTTGATGATGGTCGATTCCATGGACTGCAGGTTGGGCGAATCGCCGCGGGGGATGTCCGATAGGACCGACGTTGCCTTGGTTGCCAACTCGCGGAGCTCGGAAACCTGTGCCAGCTTGTTATTGATCCTCGCGTCGATCAGGCGTACCTGCGCCAAATACTCTCTCGCGGTCATTCTTTGTTTTCCCTCCACGGCATCCTGCCTTTGTAATACCGCTCCGAAATTTCCGACTGCAACGCATCCGTCAGCGTCCGAAGCCTTGCGTTGGCTGCTTCCAAATCAGTCTCGTGCTCCCAAAGCGTCCTGAAGAAGGAGCAGCGCCATTTGCCGGGGCAGCCTTTCACGTTCAACGCGCGGCAGCTTCCGTCCCACCGAACCGAAAAGCATTTTTTAAGCATCCGCGCACACCTCCCAGCAGTCCGGGGAGAACCTGCGCACCGGTTTCCCTTGGGCAACCGCGGCAGAAATCTCAAGCGCCATCCCCGCGGTCGGCTCCCCGAACGCCCACAATTCATCGCAGCGTTGCAGCACTTCGATGCCCATCATCAGCCCCGCGCGACGCTCGTCCAGGTCGTCGTCGTTCAGAAAGCGAGGATAGATCAGGTGGGGCGCGAAGGGGACGCATTGCTGCTCATAAACGAAGCGGCAGTACCTTTCGGCCTGCCGCATATTGGCTTCCACATCCCCACGATAGGGGGAGCACACGAAGATCAAAAGATGATGTTGTTCGCTCATACTTCCGCCTCAATCCTGCATCGTCAGAAGGCGTGGGTCGAGCGAGCCCCGTCCGCCGCCGTGGTTGTACGCCTTGACCAGCGCCAGCGCGTGGGCGACATCCGAGGACGACCGCCGTTGCCTGCGCGCCTCGTCTCTTAAGTTTTCGTAGGTTATGCCGCGCAGGCGCTTGACGAACCGGTCCCGATTGATCGCCCCGCCGTACTCCCCGAGGAACACGCTGACGCCACCCAGGATGTAGCTGGTCAAGCTCCAGGCCGCGCCGTCCCAGGTGTCCACGATCAGCCGGAGGATCCGCTCGTATTTCTCCGGGCCGTGATCCCTGTACAGCCTGTACGCCTTGGCCAGCGCCGTGACGGTGTTCTTTGCTGCGCCGCCCTGCCTATCTGAGAGGGCTAGCCCCACGTTTTCGGTGTGCGCACGGAACGACTCCGCCTCAGTGCTGCCGGAGACTAGCATGGCGCGCAGGCGAACCCCGAACGCCACGTCCTTTGATTCCCCGGTCTGCAGCGCGAACAGGTAGGCCTCGTCCTCATAAGTCAGCCCGGAGAACACCTTGCAATCCACCAGGAACGGCGCGTCCCCATGAACCCGCTTGAGCGCCATCAGCGTGTGCGCTCCGTCAAACACATAGAAGTGCCCATCTCGGCTGGATACCTTGAGCGTGTTGACGAGCCGGGGATCGAAGTTTTCTACAATTTTCTCCACCCGCGCTGCGTCCACGGGACGTTGGTAACTGGTGTCTGTGAAGAGCACATGGCTCATCAGCTGGCGGTATTCGTACCAGCAGGTGTCGGTGCACATCCTGACGGTGGCGCTCTGGGTCTGGATGTTCAGGGGGCTGCCGCTCGCGCGGCGGGCGTTACGATTTTTCCTACTCATGGTCGGTCATCTCCTTGACATATTGATCGAAGGCGCGAATGGCGCCGCAGGCGGATTTCAGAATCTCCCTAAGGATCCGGGTGTTTTCGGGGGAAGCCATGCCGGGCGTGTACAACCTCGTGGCGTTGGCCGCCCCGGCGAGGAAGTTGTCAGCGATGAGGTGCATATGATCCTCCAGGTAGGAGAACATCTCCGGCCTATCCGGCAGCGGCGCGCCCACATGGATGGGGTGTCCCTTGTGCATGCCGATGGAGGAGATCGGCTGTGCGACCGTAGTCTGCGCGGTCTGCTGGACGGTGGCGTCGGTTGTCTGGATTTCCGTTTCCGGCGCAGGCTTTTCCTCCCCAGGGCGGTCGCCGGATTTCTCGTTTCCTGTCCGTTCCCGCAGCATGACCTCGTTATAGGCCTTATTGATGGTGATTACCCCTCGATCCAGCTTTTGTTTGGTCTCCTCGTCGGCGGCCTCCATCAACTTCTTGACTTTTTTGATCGTGTCATGAGAAACGCCGGCCAGCTCCGCGAGCTTCGCGCGGGTTTTACCCCCGATTGACGAACATGGTGCAGAATTCTGCACCATGTCTTCCAAATCTGTGCGCCTGCCCCGCCTGGACTGCGCCTGTACCCGCAGCATCGGCTCAAACCGCATCACCAACTTGCCCCTTTGATATGAGCTCAAATTCCGCCGCCCCAGTTGGTTTGTGACGATCCACAGCAGCGCCTCCTCGTGGTCTTTGAAATCTTTCTCCATCACCGCGAAGGGAACGCCGTGCTCATGGCAGATCTCGTAGCGGTTGTGCCCGTCCACGATCACGCCGTTCCAAACGGTGAGCGGCGTCTCGCATCCTTCCTTCAGGATGCCGGCCTCCAGCAGCTCCCGCTCCTCATCGGTGAGCGGAGGAATCAAGTCCCGGAATTCCGGGTCAATGGTCAACGCCCGTAGGTCCTTTTCCATGGTCAAATCCTCCTCGTTTGTTTTGCATCCGCCTGCTTGGCAGCGTCTACCTCGCTGATGACGGCTTTCACATCTTCCACGCACTCCACACGGCGGGCGATGCCCCCGGCGCGGTTGATCTTATCGATGGCCCGTTTCTGGAGTTCGGTCAGCCGTCCGCCGGGCAGTTTCGCCTCCAGTCCCAGAAAGCGCCCCTTGTAGCACGCGATGATGTCGGGTAGACCGCTTACCCCATAAGGCCCGCCATGCTCTTTGAAATAAAAAACGTCGCTCCCCAGCGACGAGAGATACCGCCGGATGGCGGCGATCAGGTCACGTTCTAGCATGTGTTATGCCTCCAATCCTCGCCTTCACCGCCTCCAAGAGCGCGTTCTGATCGGAGGCTTTATCCTGGAGCGCCTTCATCACCTGCTCGTCCATGGTGCCTCTGACCACCAGGTGGTGAATCACCACCGTCTCCTTCTGGCCCTGACGCCAGAGCCGGGCGTTGGCCTGCTCATACAGTTCCAGGCTCCAGTTGAGGCCGAACCACACGATGGTGGAGCCGCCGTGCTGGAGGTTGAGCCCATGGCCGGTGGCGGCCGGCTGTGTTACAGCGATGAGCACACGTCCAGCGTTCCAGTCCTCCAAGTCTTGGGAGGTCCTTAGCTCGCGCACGCCGGCAAATGTCTCTGCGCTCCATTTTCCGAACCGCTCCTGAATCCGCGCCAGGTCGTGTTTGTAGGCGTACAGTACCAGCACCGGCTTTCCGTTGGCCGCCTCGATCAGATCCTCCAGCGCGTCCAGCTTCCGGTCATGGATCACCCGGATGTTGTGGTGCTCGTCATACACCGCGCCGTTCGAAAGCTGGAGGAGCTTCCCCGCCAGCGTCGCGGCGTTCAGCGCCAGCACGTCGCCGTCTGCGTAGGGGAGCAGCATGTCGCGCTCCATCTGTTTGTAGAGCCTTTCCTCCCGGGGCGAGAGTGTCAGTTCCACGATGTTATCCACACGATCCGGCATGTTCAGGTGATCCGACGCCCGCATGGACACGCAGATGTCGAAGAGCCGCCGGTAGATCTCCCCCTCCGCGCCGGGCTTCAGCTCTCGTTTGTAGGGCTGCCAACTGTTGGGCGTTGCGAAGAACAGGTCAAGATATGTGTGCATCGTCCGCCCCAGCCGCTTCCCGCGGTCCAACAGGAAAATCTGTGGCCAGAGGTCTTCCAATCCATTGGGGGCGGGGGTGCCCGTCAATCCGACCACTCGATTGAATTGGCCGATGACCTTTTTCAGCGCCAGGAACCGCTTGGCCCGACTGTTTTTAAAGGAGCTGAGTTCGTCGATCACCAGCATATCAAAGGGGAGCCTGCGTCCGGCGAAGTGCTTCACCAACCACTCCACATTTTCGCGGTTGATGATGTACAGCTCCGCTTTCCGGGACAGCGCGCCAATCCGCTCCTTGGGTGTACCCAGAATCCGCTCCAGACGGAGCGCTTTCAGATGTTCCCACTTTGAAAGTTCCGCAAGCCAGGTGTCCCGCGCCACCCGTAGCGGCGCGATGATCAGCACGCGGCTGACCTCAAAGCGGTCGTACAGAAGGTGGGCGATCGCCGTCAGCGCGATGGCTGTTTTCCCAAGTCCCATATCCAGGAAGATCCCGCAGGCCGGGCGCTCTTCAATAAAGTCCACACAATAAGCCTGATACGGATGAAGTGCATCTTCGTTCAAAAGAGCATCTCCCAATCCTGTCACCCCCATAGATCGTT
>Ga0268263_1000739_pt1 | contig 40387 bp, 45 predicted proteins | sample Biomet5_FD_190358 | JGI IMG/M metagenome (GOLD analysis project Ga0268263, IMG submission 190358) | Microbial communities from bioreactor (seeded with sewage sludge) at LBNL, California, USA - Biofuel metagenome 5 (SPAdes) (version 4) | ecosystem: Engineered > Bioreactor > Anaerobic >... | reverse complement strand
GTCTTCCGTTTCCGGTTCCCATATTCGATATCCGCCAGGCTTTGCTGCTTTTCCATCTTCATCACCGTGTCGCTTTTTCCCTTATTATACCACGCCGCCCTGCTGGTTTAAATCAGTGATTACCTAGCAAGGGTACTTGGCACGCCATCAAAAAATCGGCCTTCTCCGCCTTGAGAAAGCCGATCTTCTATATCGCTGCGTTTTTCCCCGGCGCGCCCCTCCGGTCAGCAGTTCCAAAGGATGACGCCCAGCACCGTCAGCATGAGGCCGATCACCGCCGCCCAGAACCAGTACGGCACGCAGAACAGCAGAATCGCAAGGCCCGTGACGATCATCACCGCCGCCACCACCCGTATGTACGCGCACCGCCCCCGGCACGAGTTCCAGCGCATGGTCCCCACCCCCATGCTCCATGCTATGCCGGATCCGCGGAAGGAGTGCGGGCCGAAAAAGCCCTGGCCAGGGATTCAGATCGCCCGCACCGAGCCGCCCTCGACCAACCGACCCTCGACGATCCGGTACTCGGTATCCTCCGGGTCGTCCAAGAGCCTCAGCATCAATTCCACGCCCGCCTTTGCGAATTCCTCCGCCGGCTGCCGGATGGTGGCCAGCGGCGGCTGTGTGAAGCTGGCCATCTCGATGCCGTCGAAGCCCATCACGCTGACGTCTCCCGGCACATGGAAGCCGGCCTCGTTCAGCGCGCGCATCGCGCCGATGGCCATCACGTCGCTCATGGTGAACAGCGCGGTGAAATCGCGGCCCTGTTCGATCAGTTCGAGCGCAGACCGGTAGGCGCCCTCCAGGTTGAAGGGGCACGCGGTGTACCTGTCCAGCTTCAGGCCGTGGGCCTCCAGCGCGTCGGCCGCGCCCTGAAAGCGCAGCCCGATGCCATCGCCCGTGCCCGTCCGGCCGCCCATGACTGCGATCTTCCGGTGGCCGCACCCAATCAGGTGCTCTACCGCCAGGCGCCCGCTGGCGCGGTTGTCGACGCTGACGCTGGAAATCCCCGGCGCGCGGATTGCCGAGGCGTCCACCGTCACGAACACCGCCGGGATGCCCAGCTGCTCCACCCCGTCCTTGCGCCCCACCACCTCGCTGCCCAGGAAGAAGATGCCCTCCAGCTTCTTCTCCGCCACCAGCCGGCTGGCGATGTCCAGCTCATGCCCCTCCTCGTCGATGAACTCGATCAGGTACTTCTGGCCCATCTCCCAGCCGAAGTCGGTCATCTGCTCGGCGATCCCGGTCAAAAAGCTGTTGCGCCGCCCGCGCACGATGATGGCGGACAGCCCGCTGGCCCGCTGCTTCAGGTTCTTGGCGTTGGCGTTGGGCGCGTAACCCAGCTGCTCGACGATGTGCAGCACCTTCTGCCGGGTCTCCTCCCCCACGTCCGGGCGGTTGTTCAGCGCACGCGACACGGTGGAGATGCCCACGCCCGCCCTCTTCGCGATGTCCCGGATGGTGTATACCTTCATGGCGATCCCCCCGAATTACCGGAATCGTTTACGGACATCATAACCCGTTTTCTTGCTTTTTGCAAGCGCGGCGCTTATAATGGCAAAAAAGGGGGCTCACGAATGATCAAGAACCTCATGATGGACATGGGCAACGTGACCGTCCGCTTCGACCCGAAGGCGATGGTCGAACCCTGGGTGACGAGCGAGGCCGACCGGGACGAAATCATCCGCCAGCTGTTCGACCACCCCGACTGGGGAAAGGGCGACGACGGCAGCCTGACCGAGGCGGAAATTTTGGAAAACGCGAAGCGAAGGCTGCCGGAAAAGCTGCACCCGGCGCTGGAAAATGTAATCAAGCACTGGCCGGAATACATGGTGCCGCTGCCGGGCGCGGAGGAGTTCCTGAAGGCGATGAAGGCGCGGGGGCTCAAGCTGTTCCTCCTGTCCAACGCGCCGGCCCGCTACGAGCAGTTCAAATGTGGCAAGCCGATCCTGAAGCTGTTTGACGGCGAGGCGATCTCCGCGCTGATCGGCCATTCAAAGCCGGACGTTGAATTCTTCCTCCATGCCCTCGACGCCTTTCATTTAAAGGCGGAGGAGTGCTTCTTCGTGGACGACATCCCGCGAAACGCCGCGGGTGCCGAGGCCGCGGGCATCCAAAGTTACATCTTTGACGGCGACTACCGGGCGCTGACGGCCGCGATCGACCGTCTGTAACTCCGAAGGCGTCAATAATTCGCGTCGCCAGCCGTTTCCGGTGATTCAAGCCGCCGGGAACGGTTTATTTTTGCATCAAAATTGCGGCGGGGCCGGGCGTTTTCCGGTTTCTGGGGCAACCGGCGGGACACGGTTTCGTCTAATCTGTGGAAAATGCGTATCGAGGAGATGAGGCCATGAAAAGAGCGGTGGCGGTTCTGATTACGCTCACGTTGCTGTCTTCGGGCGCGCTGGCGGAAGGGCGCAGCTTTTTGCTCAACCGCGATGTGGGTGCGGACATCTACTCGTGGGACGGCGCGCTGTTGACTCAGCCGGGCGCGTACCTGTCGGGATATTCGATCACAACCGATGTGACCCAGCCGGAGAAAGAGCTGTTCGCGGCGCAGTCGGCGTCCCAGCAGATCCCCGCGGGCGGCGACTATGTGCCGCCCCGCTGCGCGCTCATCGACTGGCAGGGCAAGCAACTGACCGACTTCAAATACGACAGCCTGGAGTATGACGCGGACGCGGACGCGGTGATCTACTCGATTAACGGCGTGTTCGGCGCGATGACCCGGTCGCTTCAGGAACTGGTGCCCTGCAAGTACGACGCGGTGCTGCCGGATGGCGAGGGCGGGTTCCTGCTGGATCCCCACGGTGACGAAAGCGCGCCGGCGGTGGAGCACATGGCGAAGGGCGCATCTCCCGAACCCACCGGCGTCAACGCCCGGTTCTACTGGGGCAGCATGGTGGAGGGGCTGGTGTACGCCACCGACGAGAACGGCTACTATGGCTTCCTGAACGGCCAGGGCCAGTGGGCGATTTCGCCCCAGTTCGAATACGCGCAGAGCTTTTCCAATGGCTATGCCATCGTGAAGCAGAAGAACAAGACCGGCCTCATCGAGAAAACCGGCAAATGGACGGTCAAGCCCGTCTATGATGACGACCGGGGGCTGTTGTCCGACGGCAGCGCGGCGCTGCTGATGAAGGGAACGCGCGCCTACCTCGTCCGCCCGTCGGACGGCCAGCAGCTCTATTCGCTCAAATTGACCAAGGACGGCTACGTCTCCACCGGTTCGACGGGCCCGGTGATCGCCGTCACCGACAAGGGCAAGACCACGCTCTATAGCGCCTCCGGCAAATCGATCGTGTCGCTGCCCGACAGCTACTCCTTCGACCTGTTCAGCCCGCTGCCCGAGGGAAAGCTTCTGGCCTCCTCCGCAACCGACGCGCTGCTGATGGATTCGACCGGCAAGGCGCTGTACAAGGCGCAAGGCCTCAACTACCTGGACACCGTGGACGGCAAGGTGCTCCTCTGCTCGAGCCGGTTCAAGACCCACGCGGTCAAATATCCCGGCGACGCCAAGCCCACGACCGAGGTCATCTACAGCACCTACCGCTTCGGCCTCGTCGATTCCGACGGCAACGCGCTGCTGCCGATGGTCTACAAGCAGCTGTACCCGCTGATCCCCGGCCGGTACTACGCCGAGGACGCCAAGCACTGGGGCGTGATCGATCAGACCGGCAAGTGGATTGTTTCCGGTTCCCAATACGACGATTTGGTGGATTGACGGAGGTAAGACGATGAAAAAAACATCCCTGATCGCGCTGGCGCTGGCCCTTTTGCTGGCCGTTCCGGCGCTGGCCGCCGCGCCCCAGATGGCGGTGGACGATTACCCGGTCGTGGACGGCTCCACCGCGACGCTGCCGCTGAGCTACGCGCTGATGAAGGCGGCCACCGGCTGCACCGAGGACGTGGCCGAGGCGGCGATCTCCCACAGCAAGACCACCGAGTCGTTCTACTCGCTGGTGGGAGGTCAGGCGGACCTGCTGCTGGTCTACGAGCCCAGCCAGGACGCCTTCGACTACGCGAAGCAGAGCAACGTGAAACTGCTGATGAAGCCCATCGGCCGCGACGCGCTGGTGTTCCTGGTCAACCCCGCCAACCCGCTGACCTCGCTGACATGGGATCAGCTGGTGGATGTCTACACCGGCAAGGCGACGAACTGGAAGGACGTGGGCGGCGAGGACCTGCCCATCGTGGCCTACCAGCGCATCGAGAATTCCGGCAGCCAGGTGATGATGGAGAAGCAGGTCATGAAGGGCACCCAAATGATGGACGCGCCCAAGGACCTGCGCACCGACGAGATGGACGAATTGGTCGACGAGGTCGCCTCCTATGTGAACGCGCCCAGCGCCATCGGCTACTCGGTGTACTACTACATCCACAACATGTACTCGAACTCCAACATCCGGCTTTTGCAGGTGGGCGGCGTCGCGCCGGACAACGGCACCATCGCCTCCGGGGATTATCCCTTCACCCAGGACTTCTACGCCGTCATCCGCCAGGACGCGCCCAAGGACAGCCCGCAGCGCAAGCTCTACGACTGGCTGACCACCGACGAGGGCCAGGCGCTGGTGGGCGGCGCGGGCTACGTGGCCGTCGCCGGTAAGGAAATCGAGAAATAGCGAATGGGGCATCGCAACACAAAACCCGGGGCATTCAGCGCCCCGGGTTTAAACTATTGACAAACCTCGCCGTGCTTTCAATTCGTTCCCGGCGACCTGTGCGCCGGGAACGCGCTTCTTCCATCAGTGCGCATACTGGTGGACGAAACAGTACATTTGGTCAGTGTGCCGCCCGGAAACGCCGCAGCGTTTCAGGCGCACGCAGTCCTTCTTCCTTTGCGCCCAAAAAACCCTCAGGATTTTTCAACGCGCGTAAAAATTACCGATGAGTGCCCACGAAGAACAGCGCGATGGTGCCCGGGCCGGAGTGGGCGCCGATGATCGGGTTGATCATGCCGATGTGGATGGCCTTGACCGGGATGGTCTTTCGGATCATGCCCGCCAGCAATTCCGCGTCGGCCCGCGCGTCGCCGTGGCCGATGTAGACGGTCTGCTCCCGGAGGTCCACGCCGGTCTCCTGCATCTTTTTCGCAATCGCCTTCAGCGACGTGCGCCGCCCCTGGGCCTTGTCCACCGGGATCAGATGGCCCTGGTCGTCCATGTGCATCATCGGCTTGATCTGCAGCGTCGTGCCGATGATGGCGGTGGCGGCGGAGATGCGCCCGCCGCGCTTTAAAAACATCAGGTCTTCCACGGTGAACCAGTGGGCGTTCTTTAGAACGTTCTGCTCAATCCACCGGGCGTTGTCCTCGATGGGCATGCCCGCCTCGCGGTTCCTCGCGGCTTGAAGCACCGCCAGGCCCTCGCCGAACGTCGCGCCCAGCGAGTCGGTGACCAGCACCTTGCGCCCCGGAAAGCGCTCCGTCAAGAGCGACGCCGCGATCCCCGATGACTGGAACGTGCCGCTGAGCCCCGACGAGAAGCACACGTACAATACGTCCTGGCCCTTTTGAAGCCAGGGAGTGAAGCACTCCTCATAGGTGCCCGGCGTGATCTGGGACGTGGAGGCGGTCTCCCCGCCCCTCAGCCGGTCGTAAAACGCGTGAATGCGCTCGTCCGGCCAGCCGCCCTCATAAAGCGCGTCCTGGCCCGAGAGCCGATAGGCCATCGGAATCACTTGAATGCCATATTTTTGGTAATCTTCCGCCGGCAAATCGACAGTGGCGTCTGTAAAGATGACGTAGGATCCGGACAGGTCCATGTTTTCCCTCCCCTTCCATACGCACTATTATACAGAAGCGGCGGGTGGCTGTCATCTGACAAATTTGCCGGAATGTATAAACGCACTCATTTCAGGGCAGATTAGGCTTTTTTGTCGATTTGGCGGCCGCACTGGCCGCAGGTGACCGTCACATGCCCGGATCCCCGGGGCAGCTTCAGCCACGCCCGGCAGTTGGGGCAGCGAAAATAAGCGTAGCGCTTTCGATTGCGAAAGCGGGCCCGCGCCTGATAGAACTTTGTGACCAGCGGCGCGGTCTTTTTCAGGAACCACTCGTTTTCCCGGCGGCGCGCCTCGATCTTCCGGGAGAACATGCGGACGAAGGACAGGATGACCAGCGCGTACGCCACCGCCAGCAGCGCCTCCAGATGGGGAATCGCGCCCAGCAGAATCAGCACCAGCGACGCATACGTCATTGTCATCGACAGCTGGTCGCCGCCGTAACAGCCCCTGAAAAAGCGCTGAACGCGCGCGCTCATCCTCTGGAAAAACGGCATGCCAAAACTCCCTCCGGATCAAATGTCGCCCTCGTCATGCAAAAGCATAGCAAAGAAATGTGTTCTAATTCGTTCTGCGCCGTGAAATTCCGGCGAAATCGGGCGCGTTCAGCGCGAGAGGTGAAGCAAATGGAGAAAAACATCTGAATTGTCTTGACACGCTTGGGATTATCCCTTAAAATGATAGGGCTGCTCATATGGAGCTTTGTCCTGGAATGCCAGCCCGCGGTCGAACAGGTGCCCGGGCGATTCACAATAATCTCAAGATGGAAAGGGAGTATTCGCCATGTATCGCACCTATCAACCCAAGAAGCGCCAGCGCGCCAAAGTCCACGGTTTCCGCGCTCGCATGAAGACCAAGACCGGCCGCGCCGTCCTCAAAGCCCGGAGGCTCCGGGGCCGCAAGGTGCTATCCGCGTAAGCTGGAATGGACGCCGCCAAAGAGCATCGCTTTTGTTTGGGCCGCCGCTTCAGCCTGGGCCGCAACAAGCACTTTCAGTACGTCTACCGCCGCGGGAAGTCCTACCCCACGCGGCTCATGGTGCTGGTCTACTTGAAGGCGCGGGATGTGAAGGTCGGCTTTTCGGTTTCCGCGAAAGTGGGCAACAGCGTGGTGCGCAACCGCGTCCGGCGCTATATGCGAGAGGACTTCCGCATTGAGCGGCCCTCCCTCCCCGGCGGCAAGTACATCTTCATCGCCCGGACCGCCGCGGCCCAGGCCACCCACCAGGAACTGACGCGGGAGCTTCACCATCTCCTCCGAAAGGCCGGCTTGACCCAATGAAACTCAGGGAAGCGGCGAAGCGCGCGATGCTCGCTTCGATCCGGTTTTACAGGCGGCACATCAGCCCGGCGCTGCCGCCGTCCTGCCGGTTCACGCCTACCTGCTCCGCCTACGCACTGGAGGCGATTGAGCGCTACGGCCCGCTGAAGGGCGGCTGGATGGCGTTTCGGCGCATCCTTCGCTGCAATCCGTTCCACCCGGGCGGATACGACCCCGTTCCGTAACTATCCTGGCCGCTGCGTTTCAAGGGCAGCGCATGAGAGGATTGGACAAATGAACTTTATCAGCGCCTTTTTGAAAGACGTTTTGGACCTGATCAACGGCTTCGTGAGCAGCTACGGCTGGTCGGTGATCCTGTTCACGCTCTTGATCCGGCTGGTTCTGATGCCACTGGACGTCAAGAGCCGCCGGTCCATGATGCGGATGAACCAGGTGCAGCCGCAGATGGCCGCGCTTCAAAAGAAGTATGCCAACGACAAGGAAAAGCTCAACCAGAAGATGAACGAGCTGTACAAGAAGGAAGGCGTCAACCCGCTGAGCGGCTGCCTGCCGATGCTGATTCAGCTCCCCATCCTGTTCTGCATGTTCACCGCGATGCGCGTCGTCGCCAACGAGCACATCGTCCAGATGATCCAGGCGATGATGAACGGTTCCTTCGCCGCGAACAGCGCGCACTACCTGCAGCCCTTCCTTTGGATCAAGAGCATCTACCAACCCGATTCCTTCATGTCCACCGTCATCCCCGCCTTCGGGGACAAGCTGCAGGCCATCCAGCCGGTGGCCGGCACCATCCTGACCCAGGATACTTTGAACACCGTCAGGAATTTCCTGTCCAGCGATACCTACAAGACCATCGCGGCGCAGTTCGGCGCCGCCAACACCTATGTACTGCAGACGAAGATGTTGTTCTGGGATTTCAACATCCCGACGCAGTTCAACGGCTGGTTCGTACTGCCCCTCCTGGCCGGCGTCACCCAGCTGATCAGTTCCAAGCTCCTGACCCCGACCAACACCGCCACCGGCACCGACGCCCAGCAGCAGACCAACAAGATGATGCAGTGGTTCTTCCCGCTGTTCTCCATCTGGATCTGCGCCTCCTACACCGCGGCGTTCGCGCTGTACTGGGTGTTCATCAACTTGTTCCAGATCCTGCAGCAGCTCTTCATCAATTGGTACTTCGATAGAAAGAAGACCAACCCCAACCCGGAAGAGGAGGTCATCAAACCTTGAGGTCCATCGAAACCAGCGGTAAGACCGTTGAGGACGCCGTAAAGGCCGGTTTGGCCGAACTCAAATGCGATTCCGCCGATGTGAACATAGACGTCCTGGAAATGGGCAGCCCCGGGCTCTTCGGCATGTTCGGCAAGCTGGCGCGGGTGCGCCTGACCGTCAAGGAAGTGGTGGACGACTTCGCCATCAACCTTCCCACGATGACGCTGGATACCCCCAAGCCCCGCCAGGAAGCGAAGCAGCCGGAGAAGAAGCCTCCGCAGGAACCCAAGCTTGAGCCCAAGCCGGCAAAGCCCGAGGCCGAGAAGCCCGAGAAGAAACAGAGCGCCGAAAGCCCCGCGCCGGTCATCAAGTCGGTCGCCGAGTTCAAGGCCTCCCGCCGCGAACCCAAGGAACCCCGCGAGATACGTGAACCGCGGGAACCCCGCGAACCGAAGGAGCCGCGCGAACAGCCGGAATCCCGCGAGCCGAAGGAACCCCGCGAGATACGTGAACCGAAGGAGCCCCGCGAACCGCGCGCGCCGAGAGAACCCCGCCGCCGCCCGGAGAGCGCGCCCCGCGAGCAGGAACCCGCGCCCACGGTATTTGCCGAGGAGCTGCCGCCGCTGGACCTCAACGCGCTGGGCGAATCCGGCAAGCTCGCCTACGATTTCCTTTCGAACGTGACCAAGCTCATGGGCGTCCAGGTGGAGATCCGCATCAAGGAAGAAGAAGGCCACGTATTCGCGCAGATGAGCGGCGACGCGCTGGGCGTGTTGATCGGCCGCCGCGGCGAGACGCTGGACGCGCTGCAGTACCTGACGAGCCTTCAAGTCAACAAGGGCAAGGACGAATACACCCGCGTTTCGCTGGACAGCGAGCACTACCGCGCCAAGCGGGAGGACGCGCTGCGCAAGCTAGCCGGTCGCATGGCCGCCCGCGCCCGCAAGACCGGCCACCGCGTCGCGCTGGAGCCGATGAACCCCTACGAGCGCCGCGTGCTGCACTCCGCGCTGCAGGACAATCCCTACGTCACCACCCATTCGGAGGGCGATGAACCCTACCGCCGCGTGATCATCACGCTGAAGTAAAGGCTTGAAACTCCGCAGGCGGCTTTTCAAAGCGGAGAGAAGATCTGCGCGGGCCTGAAATCCTCACGGATTTCCGGGCGGCCCGCTGACTTAGAGGTTTTGTTTCAGCTCCCAGTGTGCGCACTGGGAGCTGAAACGCGCTTCCGGCGCACAGGTCGCCGGAAATGATAGGAACCGGGCGCCTCCCCCGCCCCGTAAACTTTTTATGGCGCGCCGCTTGAACAATTTACCCAATTGCATCGTCAATACCCGTGTGCTATAATAGTTGTATATGCCTCGAGGACTTCAACCAAAGGAGCTGAGCGCCGGTGGCGAATCAGGATTTAAAAGAGCCCTATGAGGAAGAGGATGTCTTTACGCTGGAAAACGACGCGGCTGCGGAAAAGCGCCGCCACATCATCCAGTATGCGCTGGTCTGCGGCTTCGCGGTAATCGTCGTGGCGCTGGCGATCTGGGGTTCCCTGTGGCTGTCCAACCAGCGCGCCTCGGAAGAGGCTGCCAAGCAGAAGGCGCAGGCGGCGGAGCCGACCGTGCAGCCCGAGGCTTCCACCGAGCCCAGCTTCAATAGCTGGCCGTCGGAGCAGTTCCCGGACATCCCGGTATATGATGCCTCCGGCTACGACACCCACCTGTACGGCGACCGCGCCGAGATCGACATCCCGCCGATGAGCGTCAACGGCTTTGACGACTACGCCGCGAAGCTCGCCGACGACGGCGCGCGCATCTTCGTCCAGAGCAAGACGCTGACGGTGCTGCTCTACAAGGACGTGGAGATTCACCTGATCGCCAACGGCTCCACCACGGCGGTGGTGCTCTGCGGCGAAAAGGCCGCGCCCTGGGACGAGACGGATTATTCCACCTTCCCGCTGCCGATCGCGGGCACGCTGGTCTCGGTGGAGAACGGCGTCGGCGCCCGCAGCCGCGTGCTGACCTACCGGGGCGCCTCCTCCACCGACGCCCAGGAGTATCTGAACAAGCTGGCCGCCGCCGAGTGGACCATCTCCGACCCGCTGTCGCTCAAGGATCAGACCTTCAGCGCCGTCTTCAAGAAGTCCGGCCAGCAGATCACCGTGGACTACTTCTCCTCGTCCGACAACTTCCAGGTCAAGCTGGCGTTCCTGGGCTGACGATCATCCGAAGATAAAGGCGGCGGCGCGCTTTGAAGAGCGCACCGCCGCTTTTCGTTCACGGCTTCCTCGCCAGGTACAGGACGATTGTGTCGTTGAGCGTGATCCGGTCGCCGCGGCTCAAAATGGCCTCCCGGACGCCCTCGAAGAATTTCGACCGGTATGGTTCCCGGAGCGTGATGTGGTCGGCGTGGGTGCCGATCAGCGAGACATAGCCGTCCGCGTCGTACACCCTCGCCTTGTAATATTCGCGGCATTCGAAATCTACGAATCCGTGGTTGACCGCGTTGCCATACTGAAGGCTGCATGTGTACGCGGTTTCCGGCCGAAAGTATTGATCGTACACCGCCTGTATTTGGGCGAACAGGCCCTCGTCGGGGGTTTTGTAATCCGTCCGCGTCAGCATCATCGCGAGGGTTCCGCCGCTTCTCAGAATGTCGTAGACCTTCGGAAACCCGATCTCCTCCGGGATCCACTGGATCGCCGCCGCCGAAACCACCAGGTCGAACCGATCCCGCTCAAGATCGTAGGTCTCGAAATCGGCGTTCACGATCTGAAAATTGTCGTAGGTTTGAAACCGGTTCTTCGCATACGCCGCCAGGTGCTCCCCAAGCTCGATCGCGAGGTAATCGCAGCCTGTCTTCAGGATGGGCTCGGTCGCCTGGCCCGTTCCAGGGCCAATTTCGAGAACCGACTTGCCGGGGCCGAGCTTTGCGTATCCGATCAGATCGGCGAAAAGCTCCTCGCAATAGCGGGGCCGCCACCGGTCGAATTTCTCGGGGATACCATCAAAGACCTTCCTGAAATCCACGTCCACCCCTCCCCTAAAGCATCATTCCGGCGCATAAAGCGATGAAAGGGTTCAAACCGCGCGGTTCGAATCCTTCCATCGCTGTTCCCTTGGTGCTGAAAGCGGGATTCGAACCCGCACGCCTCGCGGCAGGGGATTTTAAGTCCCCGGTGTCTGCCATTCCACCATTTCAGCCCGCGGTAAGTATTATACGACGGTTCCGGTACAAAGTAAAGCGGCGGAAGGGCGGAGATCCGCCATAAATTGGGAGCGTTCCTTCCGGATTTCACGGAAGTTTTCTTGTGCGCCACGCGCGTTTGCGGTACAATGGCAGAGATTGCAAGGAGGGATCCGTTTGAACATACTGGTCAGCGCCTGCCTTCTGGGCGCGTACTGCCGCTTCGACGGGCAGTTGATCGAGGACGAGCGCGTGACGGCGCTGGCTGAAAAGCACACGCTGATCCCCGTCTGCCCGGAGCTCTACGGCGGGCTGCCAACGCCCCGGCTGCCCGGCGAAAAATGGGACGGCCGGGTATACGACAAGTCGGGCGCCGACGTGACCGAGTTTTACGAAAAGGGCGCGGAGGCGGCGCTGCGGTTTGCGAATCTCACCGGATGCAAGTATGCGGTGCTCAAGGCGCGAAGCCCGTCCTGCGGCGTGGGAATCGTCTACGACGGCAGCTTTTCCGGCAAACTGGTGCCCGGCGACGGCGTGACGGCTTCGCTGCTGAGGCAGAACGGAATCACCGTGCTGACGCCGGAGCAACTGGACGAGCTCGGCTGAGAGCGGGAGGTATTTCATGAAACTGATCACCTATCTCGAGGGTGGGCGGGAGCGCGTCGGGCGGCTGGACGGCGATACGGTACGGCCGGTCGGCGGTTTTTCCAGCATGCTGGAATTGATCCGCTCCGGCCAGGACCTCACGACGCTCCGGCTGCTAGATCCGGCGCCGCTTTCCTCGGTCAAGCTGCTCTCCCCCATCCCGGAGCCAGGGCAGGACGTAATCTGCCTGGGCCTCAACTACCAGGCCCACGCGGAGGAGTCCGCCCGGTTCAAACAGTCGGTGTTCGAGCGGCCGGAGGCGGCGGTCTACTTCTCAAAGCGCATGAGCCGCGCGGTCGCGCCGAACGATCCCATCGAGGGCCACCTGGAATTGGACGAACAGCTGGACTACGAGGCGGAGCTGGCGGTGGTCATCGGCCGGGACGCGAGAAATGTCCGGCGGGAGGACGCGTTCGACTGCGTGTTCGGCTACACGATCGTAAACGACGTCAGCGCGCGCGGCCTTCAGGGAAAGCACAAACAGTGGTACTTTGCGAAAAGCTTGGACGGGTTCACGCCGATGGGGCCGTGCATCGTCACCGCGGACGAATTCGACCGCCCGCCGGCGCTCCCCATCCGCTCCTTTGTGAACGGCGAGCCGCGGCAGAACGCGAACACCGATCAGTTGATCTTCGATATTCCGTACATCATTGCGGAGCTTTCGGGCGGCATGACGCTGAGGGCCGGGACGATCATTTCCACCGGCACCCCGGCGGGCGTGGGCATGGGCATGCAGCCGCCGCGCTTTCTGAAGAAGGGCGACGTGGTGCGCTGCGAGATCGAGGGCATCGGCGCGCTCGAGAACCCCATCGCGTAATTTTGGATTCCGGAGGGTTTGAAAAATGGAAAAGAACCGGCGGGCCGATTGGATTCTGCGCTTTGTCAAGGGCATCTTCATCGGGAGCGGCTTCATCCTGCCCGGCGTCAGCGGCGGCGCGCTGGCGGCGGTTTTCGGCATCTACGAGCGGATCATCGCCTTCCTGTCCAACATCTTCAAGGACTTCAAGGAGAACATATTGTTCTTCATCCCGGTGGGGCTGGGCATGTTCTTCGGCATGTTCCTGTTCTCCTTCGTGGTCAGCTACATGCTGGGCAACGCGCAAACCTACACGCTGTGGTTCTTCATCGGCTGCATCGTGGGCATGCTGCCCGCGCTGTTCAAACAGTCCGCCAAGAAGGGCCGGAAGCCCTGGCACCTTTATCTGATGGCCGCGGTGTGCGCCGTGTTCTTCGCGATCTTAAAGCTGCTGGAGACCGCCGTCGCCACAAACCTGCCGCAGAACCCGCTCACCTGGCTGATGGCGGGCGGCATCATCGGCCTGGGCGTGATCGTGCCCGGCCTCAGCCCGTCGAACCTATTGGTGTACATGAACCTGTACAAGCCGATGGCCGACGGCATCAAGGGGCTGGACTTCATGGTGATCCTGCCGCTGATGGTGGGCGCGCTGGCCTGCGTGATCCTGCTTTCGAAACTGATGAGCTATATCTTCTCCAAGGCCTACGCGGTGCTCTACCACTGCATCCTGGGCATCGTGTTCGCCTCCACGCTGATCATCGTGCCGTTCCAGTACAACTACCTGAGCCTGGGCGGGCTGTGGTGCCTGCTCGCCTTGGCCGCGGGCGCCGCGCTGGCGTTCTACATGAGCAAGCTGGAGGATAAGTACAAGCCGGAGGATTGAGGAATGCCCGGGTTCCGCGCGGAAGACCCGGGCATTCCCTTTGATCGCGCGCAAGTGCAGCCGCATCCGGTCAAGCTGCGGGCGGTCAATAGTTGAACGTAAAGTACACCCGGTTGAAGAACCAGCCCTCCACGCCCGAGGCGTTGGCCGGCACGACAATGTAATACAGAGAACTGTGGTTCGGGATGTTGGTGACGTAGAAAAGCGTTTCGTGCGCAAACCCCTTATAGCTCAACTTGTGCGCCGCCGACAGCGCCGCCTTGTTGTCCGCCCACGACCTCATCGTGTCCGGCGCGGCTGTGCTGACGTAGACGTCGTACCGCGCCGCCTCGGGGATGGTGTTCCAGCCGAATTCAACCACGCCCGCACCGCCGGAAGGGCCGGCGGTCAGGCCGGTCGGGCCGGGAAGCGCGGCGATTTTGAACATCTGCATCGGGCCTGAATGGTCCCCAAAATAGGCGCGGAATCCATACCACATCGTTGCGCCGGGCAGTACATTCATCGTGAAGGTATCGCCGCCAAACACGTCCGCTGCGGTCTTGACCCCATGCAGGCCCGCCTTCATGCCCGACTTGGACGTTCCGTAATAGAACTTGAAGGTCGGCTCCATCGCACCGGGATAATTGGGGCTGACGGCGTGGCCAAACGCCGCCCTGAGATAGATCCCGCTGTAAGTGTAATTGATCAGCTTGAAATCCGGTTTTGGGGGAGTGGCGGTAACCGAGAGCGTCTTGGAGGAAGCTTTCCCGCTCCTGGCGCTTTCGCCGCCTCCCGCGTTGATTGCGGAAATCCTGAAATAGTAGCGCTTGCCTTCCTTAAGTCCGGTGCTCAGATAGGATATTGCCGCGGTTTCGCCGATCTTGACATACTGCCCGCTCGAGGAACCGGCGCGGTAAACCGCGTACTTGGCCGCGCCCTCGACGCTTGGCCAGGTCAGCAGAATTTTGCTGATCGTCCAGGGCTGCGCGTGAAGCCCGGCCGGGACGGCCGGCAATGTGCGGATGTATACAGAATCGGAATCGGGGCCCTCGCCGGATGAATTGCCCGCCCTCACTTTGAAATAGAAGCCGGCGTCGCTCGCCAGCGAGGAATGCGTGAAGCTAAGGCTGCCGGTCTCCCCTATCTGGACGTATGTCCCGGTGGCTGTCGTCGAACACAGAACCTTATACCGGCTTGCCCCGCTCGCCGCGCTCCAATTCAGCCGGACGCCGCCGGTGGGCAATGCATTCGCGTGCAGCCCGGTGACCGCCGGCGGAAAGGTTCTGGCGCTCGCCTTGACGCTGAAATAGCCCTCCCCCGCGGAATTATGCGCGCGAACCTTATAGTATCTTCGCGTATTGCCAGCCAAACCCATATCCGAAAAATGTGTATACGACGTTACCCCAAAAGCCGAATAGGGGCCGGAAGGCGAATCGGCCCGGTAGAGCACATAGCCATCGGCCCCGGGGACAGCCGGCCACCCCAGGTCGATCTGCGAACTGCTGACCGCGGAAGCGCCAAGGTAGGAGGGCGCCGCGATGCCGACTGCCGTGCGGGCATTGACGGTAACTGAAAACGGGCTTGCCGCGCCCGACGAGAACGCGCGAACCCTAAAGTAGTATTTCGTGTTGCAGAGGAGGGGTTGCACCACACAGCTCGCCGCGCCTACCGAGGCATAGAGCGACAGGCCCGACGAACTGGTTCCATAGTACACCCGGTAGTAGTCCGCGCCGCTCGCGTCCCACGTGAGCTTTATGGAACTGCTTCCCAGCGAAACGGCGGTCAGTCCGGAGGGCCTGGCAGGAGCAGCGTAGGCACCGGAGCCTGGAAACAGAGTTACCAACATCACCGCCAAGAGAAAGAACGACCAACCGCGAACCCGCTTCATCCTCTTTTCCTCCCAAGATCGGTCGCTCATGCCTTATTCTATTTTCCAGGTCGATTCCATTGTATCATGCTCTTTGGGAAAAATCCACAAAAATTATCAAGACCGTTGACCTATTTTTATGACTGTGCCTCAGTCGCGCACGATGACCGCCAGCAACGTGAGATCCTCGTCCCCATCGTTCTCGACCGCGTGGCCGAAGCCGCTGGGCGTGGACATCGTGTCCCCCGCCGAGACCTTCACCCGCTCCCCATTGTCGTTCACCGTGCCGGCGCCGGAGAGGAAGTAGAACAGTTCCGTCTCGTTCTCGTGCACGTGGTAGCCGATGGACGCGCCCGGGGCCAGCCGGATCATCGTGAACAACCGCAGATTCTTCGGAATCTCCCGGGCCAGCGCGGTCAGTTCCGCGGTGCCGCTGCCGCCGCGCATATGCTCGCGGTACTCGGTGATGTGGGTATCCTGATGAAATAACATACGAAGCGCTCCTTTCGATTTCCGGGGTCATTTGCTCGCGTCCGAAGTTGGCTTCGCGCGGCGCAAAAGGGAGAAACGGTTCTTGTCGAAGTCCAGAAAACCTTCCGCCTTGAGCCTGGACAGTTCCGCGCACATGGCGCTGCGCTCCACGCACAGGTAATCGGCCAGTTCCTGCCGGTTGAACGGGATGGCAAAGGCGCGCGACCCGGCCTCGCGGGCCTGCTCCGACAGGTAGGAGAGCAGCTTTTCCCGGGTGCTGCGCCGGGACAGGTGGCGGATCTTCGCGCTTAAAAGGATGTTCTTCCGGGCCAGAATCGCCATCAGGTTTTCGATGAGCCGCGCGTGGAAGGGGCAGGCGGTCGGGCAGGTGACCAGGATGCGCTTCACGTCGATCAGAAGCACCTCGCTGTCCACGACCGCCTCCACCGAGAACGGCATCTTTGCCGCGCCGGCGCAGGCAAACGCCTCGCCGAACAGGTCGCCCGGCTCCATCCGGCCGATGATGGCGCGGTTGCCCGCCGGGTCCTCGCTGGTCACCTGCACCGCGCCCGTTTGAAGCAGCCCCACCGACGGCGGATCGCCCGCGGCGAATACCAATTCGCCCTTTTTGTAGCGCCGCTTCGACGCCTGAAGGCAGGCCAGCAGGTTCTCCCGCTCCTCGCCCTCGATTCCACAAAACAATTGCTCCATCCGGCGCCCTCCCGTTGGAATTCCAACAGACACTCCGCGTGTATTGTACTAAAATGAGGCCGTAAAGTCAAGGAGGTGCTCCAAAATGAAGCGCAAAATCGTCCGCATTGACGAAGAAAAATGCAACGGCTGCGGCGCGTGCGCGGCGGCCTGTCACGAGGGCGCCATCGGCATGGTGGACGGAAAGGCGCACTTGATGCGCGAGGACTACTGCGACGGACTGGGTTCCTGCCTGCCCGCCTGCCCCACCGGCGCGATCACCTTTGAGGAGCGGGAAGCCCCCGCCTATGACGCTCAGGCGGTGGCCGCGTCCAAGGAATCTCAAACCGGGCACGCGGGCTGCCACGGCGGCTGCCCCGGCTCAATGCCGAAGTCCATCGCCCAAAGGCCGGGCTCCGAGCCGGAAGCCTCGCCCGCTCCGGTCAGCCAGCTCGCCCAGTGGCCGGTGCAGCTCAAGCTGGCGCCGATCAGCGCGCCCTACTTCAAAAACGCGAACCTGTTGATCGCGGCCGACTGCACCGCCTTCTCCTACGCCGACTTCCACCGCCGGTTCATGAAGAACCATGTGACCTTGATCGGCTGCCCGAAACTGGACAGCGGCGATTACACCGACAAGCTGACCGAGATCCTGGCGAGCAACGACATCCGGAGGCTCACCGTGGTCCGGATGGAGGTGCCCTGCTGCGGCGGCATCGCGCGCGCCGCGATGGAAGCGCTGAAGCGCAGCGGCAAGTTCATCCCCTGGCAGGTCGTCACGCTGTCCACGGACGGCGAAATCATCGACGAGTAACCAAAGTACGTACATTATAGGAGGAAACCAGAATGAGCATGTTTTGTTATCAGTGTGAGCAGACCGCGGGCGGCAAGGCCTGCACCAGCCGCCAGGGCGTGTGCGGCAAGACCGACGTGGTGGCCCTGGACCAGGACGCGCTGACCCGCGCGTTGATCGCGCTGGCGGCGGCCGCCGGTTCTTCCCCGAAGCCGTCCTCCGTCCGCCTGATGGTGGATGGGCTGTTCACCGCCGTCACCAACGTCAGCTTTGACAGCGAGAGCATCCGCAGGATGACCGCCGAGGTCGAAAAGGAAGTCGCGGCGCTGGGCGGCACGGTTCCCGCAAATGACAACGGCCCGCTGACGCTGTGGACGGAGAACGAGGACGTGCGCTCGCTGAAGTCGCTGATCCTGCTGGGCCTTCGCGGCACCGCGGCCTACGCCGCCCACGCCCACGCGCTGGGCTTTGAGGACGATTCGGTGAACGCCTTCTTCTTTGAGGGCCTGCGCGCCGTGGGCGACCCGAACGCCGCCGCGGACGTGCTGCTGCCCCTCGTGCTCAAGACCGGCGAGATCAACCTGAAGTGCATGGAGCTCCTCGACAAGGCCAACACCTCCGCCTACGGAAAGCCGGTGCCCACCACCGTGCCGCTGATGGTGGAGAAGGGGCCGTTCATCGTGATCTCCGGCCATGACCTGAAGGACCTGGAGCTGCTGCTGAAGCAGACCGAGGGCCGCGGCGTCAACGTCTACACCCACGGCGAAATGCTGCCCGCCCACGGCTACCCGAAGCTGAAGGCGTACAAGCACCTGAAGGGCAACTTCGGCACCGCTTGGCAGAACCAGCAGAAGGAGTTTGACGGCGTGCCGGCCGCGTTCCTGTTCACCACCAACTGCCTGATGCCGGTTCGGCCCAGCTATTCCGACCGCGTGTTCACCACCGGCCTGGTCGCCTACCCGAGCCTGGTCAAGATCGGCGAGGACAAAAACTTCGAGCCGGTGATCAAAAAGGCGCTGGAACTGGGCGGCTACAAGGAAGATCACCCGATGACCGGCATCAACGGCGGCACCTCGGTCACCACCGGCTTTGGCTGGGACACGGTGCTGGGCGCGGCGGGCCAGGTGATCGACGCGGTCAAGGCCGGACAGCTCAAGCACATCTTCCTGGTGGGCGGCTGCGACGGCGCGCGCCCGGGCCGCAACTACTACACCGAGTTCGTCGAGAAATCGCCCAAGGACACGCTGGTATTGACGCTGGCCTGCGGCAAGTTCCGGTTCAACGACCTCGAGCTGGGCACGGTGGCGGGGCTGCCGAGGCTGATGGACATGGGCCAGTGCAACGATGCGTTCTCCGCCATCAAGGTGGCGGTGGCGCTGGCGGACGCCTTCGGCTGCTCCGTGAATGACCTGCCGCTGACGCTGGTGCTTTCCTGGTACGAGCAGAAGGCCGTGTCGATCCTCTTGACCCTCTTGGCGCTGGGCATCCGCAACATCCACCTGGGCCCGACGCTGCCCGCGTTCATCTCCCCCGCGATCCTGAACTACCTGGTGGAGCACTACGGCATCCGGCCGACCACCACCGCCGAGGCCGACCTGAAGGAGATCCTCGGGTAAATCAAACCAAAAATCAGCGCGCGCCGGAAAAAGTCTTCCGGCGCGCGCTTTTTTGATTCTCAGAAATTGAGGGGCCTTACCGGGCCTCCGGCGGCGCGCTCAGGCACTTTGACAGCGTGTACCCGCCGGTGGAGGGGTTGGCGCTCGTCAGATCCAGCGCGTCCAGGTCGTTAAAGTGCCACCACTCGGAGGCGAGCGGCGTCAGGCCCGCCCTGGCGCAGTAGGCCTGCAGCCGGATCGCGGCGTCGTTCATCGCGGGCGCGGGCGCGGCCTGCCTCCAGGCGGTGCGGGATTTTGAGTTGACCGGCCCCGCGAACGCGGCGGACGCCCTCGAAAGCTCGTGTATCGGCGTGGGCATCGCGTACCTCCGCTCGCCGGTCACGCGGGTGTAGCCGTAGGCGCCGGAGACCGCCGGTTCGCTCTTCACGACCTTCGCCAGGCTCACGTCCATGGCCCCGCCCCGCTGGTGGTTGGAAAGCTTCGTCGACGCAAACCAAGAGAGCGTCCAGGGCGGGGTGGAGATGCCCGCCAACACCGTTTTATTTTCGCTCGCCAGTTTTTTCAGCGCGCGCACGATGGTCATCTGCACGGCAAAGGGGCGGTAGGCCTCGTAGATCACCAGTGTCTCCCCGTTTTGAAGCGCGTCCTGCTGCGCCCGGTACACCTTCTTCGCCATCGGGTACAGTACCGGCATGATGAACTGATCTTTTCCGAGCCTGGCGTTTGGCTGTTTGCCGGGGTAGAGGCCGCTGCCGGTGATGCCGGGCAGCGCCGCGCCGGAGGAGTGGATCACCGAATCGTAGGCGTTGGTAGCGTCGTAGACGATGGAGGGCACCAAATCCGGCAGGTTGACCAGGCAGTATTTGCTATTTAGCCAGCCGGAGCCGCCCTCCGCCTGGACGTGAAACCAATCGCCCGATTCGGACAGGATTTCAAAGGGCGCGCCCGCCGCAAGATCCAGCACGGCGGACGACGAGGGCGACGGGCTGGCCCGGAGTTTCATCGGCACTGAGGCGTAACCGGACGCGCCCTGAACGGGCAGCTCGAAGCCCGCAGCCTTCAGCGGCGCGCCGGTGCCGGCGGGCTGGGGCGAGGGGTTGACCGTTGCCAGCGGCGGCGCGGTGATCGCCGGCGCCGCGGTCATCGCGGGCGTTGCGGAAGGAGCCAGCGAAGGTGCCGGGGCGGGCGCGGGCATCCAGGGGATCAGCGCCAGCAGCACCAGCGCCAGCAGGCACGCCATCAGAATATAAGCCACTCTCCCCCGTCTTCGCATGCGCACTCCCCGTTCCGGTATTTATCAGAAGTATTTTTCCCCGGCGGAGCGCGGTCATGCGCGGAGGCGCTCGCCGCTCAGCTTTCGGGGGCCGTCCGGTGCCAGACGTAAATCGCGCGCATTTGCCCCGCGGTCTCGATGATTTTTTCCATATGAAACATTCGCCTTTCGAGCAGCTGCCGGGTCAGCGCGTTTTCCAGCCTCGTGGTGGCCATGATCCATTCGCACCGGGCGGGAAACGCGTCCATCGCCAGTTGAAACAGCGCGCTGGCGAGGCCGCGCCGCCGGTGCTCCGGCGCGATGGCCATGATGTTGGCGTGGCCGACGCGGTCCAAAAGAGCATCGGAAAACCCAAACTGCCGGCCCAGGTTCATCGGGGACAGGCGGCCCGGCACCGAGCAGGTGATAAACCCGGTCATCTCCTCCCCAAGGAATACCCCGAAGGCAAAGTTGTCGAACTGAAAAGCGCGCTCGAACAGCTGGCGGCTGCTCAGGATGAATACGCCCTGGTCGTGCGTCCAACAGCGTTGTTGCAGTTCCAGAATCTGATCCACGTGCCCGGCGTCCAGCCGGGCGTAACGGTATTCCATCTCTCTCACGCTCGCTCGCCTATGTGGCACGGGTTCCGCACCTCACCCTATGCGTTTTGAGCGCGCGTTGCGACAAAAACCGCCCGGCGCTTGAAGCGCCGGGCGGTTCATGGGGGGCAATGTGGTTACTGCTGGCTTTCCTCGCGCTTTTCGCCAAAGCCCAGGAAGTAGTTGAGCAGGATGCCGAAGATGGCCGCGCCCGCGATGCAGGGCACCTGAAGGCCGAAGAACGGGATCGAGCCTCCGAACTTGTACTGTCCGCCGAGCGCGATGACCATGATGCAGGCGATGACCGCGATGTTCTTGGAGGAGAACATGTCCGTCTTCTTCTCGATCATGATCGCAATGCCCTGCGCGGCGATGGCGCCGAACAGGTAGATCTCCAGTCCGCCGATGACCGGCGTGGGGATGGCGTAGATCGCGTTGATCAGCGGCGTGAAGCAGGCGATGATCATCGCGATAATCGCCGCGCCGATCAGCACGGAGGTGGAGAACACCTTGGTGATCGCCATCGCGGAGATGTTTTCGCCGTAGTTGGTGCCCGCGGGGCCGCCGATCATACCGGCCACCATGTCGCCGATGCCGTCGCCGATCAGGTTCAGGCCCAGCTTGTCCGCGATCTTGTAAATCTTTTTGGAACCTTTCTTGCGGGCCAGGTCGTTGACGTAGATGTCCAGCTGGAACACGTGGGCGGTGGATTCCGGAATCGTCGCGATGGCGATGGGCATGATCGCGGCCACGGCCAGCCACGAGGGCTTGGGCAGCGTGAAGATCGGCAGCGCGAACAGGCTGCCGCTGGTGGACTCCGGCGAGAGGTGGCGGAAGAAGTCGAGGCCCGTCGCGCGGCCTGCAGCGAAGGCGATCAGGCAGCCGACGACCGGGCCCAAGAGCAGCGGCAGCTGGCTCCAGAAGCCCTTGAGGTAGCGGGAGAACAGGATCGTGGCCAGCAGCGTCACCAGCGAGACCACCCAGGCCAGGTTGGCGGCGGTCATCTCAAGCCCGACGGGGATCGCGTTGGCGCCGAAGCTGGCGGCGTCGCCCAGCGCGTTTCCGGCCAGCGTCAGGCCGATCACCATCGCGATCGGGCCGGTGACGGAGGCGGGCAGGATCTTCTCGATCGCGTTCTTGCCGCAGGCCTTCACCAAAAGGCCCGCCGCGATGGACACGAAGCCCGACATCACAATGCCGAACTGGGCCGTCGCGATCTGCTCGTTCAGCGTCAACGAGGCGATCTGCTGCTGCGCCATCAGCGCCAGGATCGCCGAAAGGTATGAAAAGCTGGAGCCGTAATAGAGGGGAAGCTGGCGCCCGGTAATCAGGATGAAGCAGATGGTGGCAAGGCCGCTGGCGAAGATGGTGGTGGACACGTGGAAGCCGGTCAAAAGCGCCACGGCGATGGTCGCCGGGAACATGACGATGACCTGCTGCAGCGCGTAGAGCACCAGTTTCCAAATCGGCGGTCGCTCGTCCGGCAGATATCCGATGGCCTGGTTCCTGTTCTCCATTGGGTACTCCTCCTCTATCGAAACGCCCTCGACGGCGTTTTCGGCATGCAAAGCGCGCGCCGCCGCCCGGCGCGCGCGCTCGGGGAATCACGTTTTTTCAAGCAACTGGATTTCGTTTTCGCCGTCGGTCTCCTGAAGCCGCACCCGAACCAGCTCGCTCTGGGAGGTAGGCACGTTGAACCCCACGTAGTCGGCGCGGATCGGCAGCTCCCGGTGCCCCCGGTCCACCAGCGTCAATAGCTGGATCGAGGCGGGCCGGCCAAGCGCGATGACGGCGTCCATCGCGGCGCGGGCGGTGCGCCCGGTGTAGATCACGTCGTCCACCAGCACCACGTTCCTGCGAACCACCGGGAAATCGATGTGGGTGGCGTTGAGCCTTGCGCTTTCCGCGATCTCGCTCAGGTCGTCCCGGTAGAGGGTGATGTCCAGCGCGCCCACGTCCACCCGCCGCCCGGCCAGCTTGAAGAGATTCTGCGCCAGCCGCTCGGACAGCGGCACGCCCCGGGTGCGGATGCCCACCAGGCACAGGTCCCCGTCGCCGTTTTTGTCCAGCACCTGATACGCCAGCCGCATCAGCGCGCGGTCGATCTTCTGCGCGTCCGCGAGGCTTGACACGATGCGCATGAGAATCCCCCCACAAAAAAATGCCTGCGTCATCGCCGCAGACAAGAAAGCCCGCGCGGGCACAGCCCGCCGTAAGAGCGTCTTGTCGGCATCAATGTACCGCCCTTAAAGAGCCCATTCCCGGGAATTATAGCACGGCCGCCTCCGCGATCACAACCGGTTTGTGTTACATTTGTGTCGTAAATTTGAAAATCTCTAGTCGATGCAAAAGAAAAGCGCCCGGCACGTCCGGAGCGCCAAGAGGAATCGCGGTCACAGATCCTTCGCTGCGTAGAGCGCGTTTGACAGGGCAAAGGAAACCCCGTGCATAACCAGCGCGCCGATCAGCAGCAAAAGGCCCAGCGCCCCGTCCGTCAGGCTGCTTATCGCCGCCGTCCCGGCGATCCTGGGGATCAGCGGACTCAGCGCGAAGGCCGCCAGAAACAGCGCCAGCCCCACATACCGGGTGGCCTGCGCGCCGAATTTGTAGCAGAGCGGCAAGGTCACGCCGCTGTACAGGTTGACGGCGAACAGCCCGAGCATCGCGGCGGGAAATGTGATCGGCGGGATTCGGCCGTACCCCACAGCCGCCGAGGCCAGCGAAAGCACCACGTAGACCGCAAGGCATAGCGCGAACAGCACAAAGACCAGCAGGTATTTGCTGAGCACCACGTCGCGCCTGCGGATGGGCAGCACTGTCAAAAGCCGGTCGATCTGGTAGCGCTCGTCGAGCGACATGTTGGTCGCCAGGATCGAATAAACGCAGATCGTCAGGCACAGCATGAAAAGGCCCGCCCCGTTGTCCGCGAAGATGAACAGATAGGCGAGGAAGATCCCAAAGCCTACCAGCATGTACCGGACGTTCGCGGTCAGCTCTTTTTTAATGAGCCAGAGCATCGTTATCCCTCCTGACATAGTAGAGCATCAGGTCCTCCACCGTCGAGCGCTCAAACACCGCCTGATCGCCAAAGCGCCTGCGCGCGGCGGCGGCGTCGCCCGTCAGCGCCTCAAAGCCGTACCCGTTTTTGCGGACGCCGACAAACATCGATTCCGCTCCGTCCGTAAGCAGCGACAGCGGGCCCTTGACGATGGCGTGGCGCTCCGTCAATTCATCCTTGGTCTGGTCAAAGAGCAGCCTTCCGTCGTTGATCAGCGCGATCCGGTCGGCGACCTTGTCCAGATCCGACGTGATGTGCGTCGAGAAGAAGACCGACTTGTTTTCGTCCTGAATCATGCGGCGGAGCAGCTCCAGCAGTTCCTCCCGCACCATCGGGTCGAGGCCGGAGGTCGGCTCGTCCATAATCAGCAGGTCCGCTTTGTGGGAGAGCGCCAGCGCGATGGCGTACTTCATCCGCATGCCCTTCGAGAGTTCGGAAATCTTCTTGCCCTCATCCAGCCGGAAATCCGAGAGGTAGCGCCTGTACTCCTTCTCATCCCAGGTCTTGTAGAACGGGGCGATCAGGTCCTTCATGCGCTTCAGGCTCAGGTGCCCGTAGAAGTACCCCTCGTCCAGCACGACGCCGACGCGGTTCTTCAGTTCGGTCTCATAGCGCACGTTGTCCTTGCCCCACAGCAGGATTTCGCCGCCGTCTTTATGGATCTGGTTCAGAATCGCCTTGATGGTCGTGGATTTCCCCGCCCCGTTCGGGCCGATGAACCCCATGATCAGCCCGGACTCCAGCTTGAAGCTCACGTCTTTCAGTTCGAATTTATCATATTTTTTTCGAAGGTTTTTGACTTCCAGCGCGGTCACTTGCCATCCTCCTCATAGATGAGTTCGAGCAGCCGGTTCACTTCGGTTCGGGAGACGCCCAAGGTGCACGCGCAGCGCACCGCCTCCGAGAGCTTCTCCTCCACCATGCCGAGCCGCGACTCGTGCAGCAGTTCCTGGCTCCTGGGCGCGACGAAGGAACCTTTGCCCGCGACGCTGGCAATGTACCCCTCCCGCTCCAGCTCATCGTACGCGCGCCCGGTCGTGATGACGCTGATGCGCAGATCCTTCGCCAGCGCGCGGATCGAAGGCAGCAGCGCCCCCTCCGTCAGCTCTCCGCGCAGAATCGCGCCGCGCATCTGATCGACGATCTGCTGGTAGATGGGCAAATCCGACGAATTGGAAAGGATGATGTTCAGCGCACCCACCTCCGGCGACCGTTCCTATCGTTCTTACTGTCCATATACATTATATACGGCATGGACGGATTGTCAAGCCGTTTTCAAAAAAAACAGCGGGCCGCCCGGAAATCCGGGCGGCCCGCACAGGCTGTTGACAAACCTCGTCGTGCTTTCGATTCGTTCCCGGCGACCTGTGCGCCGGGAACGGTTTCCATAACCAGTGCGAACACTAGTGGAGGAAACAATCCCTCAAGTCAGTGCGCCGCCCGGAAATTCCTCAGAATTTCAGGCGCACGCAGTTCTTCTCCCTTTGCGTTGAAAAACCCCTCAGGGTTTTTCAACGCTCTGCAGCGGGCCGCCCGGAAATCCGGGCGGCCCGCATAAGTTTTATCTCTTTGCCGTCTTTTAGCAGTGGCCGCAGCCGCAGCAGGACGGATGATCCACAGAGTGCATGTGCTCGATCAGGTCGACAACCTTGTTGGAATAGCCCCACTCGTTGTCGTACCAGGAGATCAGCTTCATGAAGGTGTCGGTCAGCGCGATGCCGGCCTTGGCGTCGAAGATGGAGGTATGGGCGTCGTGGATGAAGTCGGAGGAAACGACCTCGTCCTCGGTGTAGCCCATGATGCCCTTCAGTTCGCCCTCGGAGGCGGCCTTCATGGCGGCGCAGACTTCAGCGTACTTCGCGGGCTTGGCCAGTTCGACGGTCAGATCCACGACGGACACGTCGGCGGTGGGCACGCGGAAGGACATGCCGGTCAGCTTGCCGTTCAGTTCGGGGATGACCTTGCCCACGGCCTTGGCGGCGCCGGTGGAGCTGGGGATGATGTTGAACGCCGCGCCGCGGCCGCCGCGCCAGTCCTTCATGGAGGGGCCGTCAACGGTCTTCTGGGTGGCGGTGGTGGCGTGCACGGTGGTCATCAGGCCCTGAACGACGCCGAAGTTGTCCATCAGCACCTTGACCAGCGGCGCCAGGCAGTTGGTGGTGCAGGACGCGTTGGACACGAAGGTCATATCGGAGGTGTACTTCTTGTTGTTGACGCCCATGACGAACATCGGGGTGTCATCCTTGGAGGGGCCGGACATGATCACGTGCTTGGCGCCCGCGTCGATGTGGCCCTGCGCCTTCTCCTTGGTGAGGAACAGGCCCGTGGACTCGACCACGTACTCCGCGCCAACCTTGCCCCAGGGCAGCTCGGCGGGGTTCTTGATGGAGAAAACCGGGATTTCCTTGCCATTGACGATGATGGAGTGATCGGTGGAGCTGACGGTGCCCTTGAACTGGCCGTGCACGGTGTCGTACTTCAGCATATAGGCCATGTAATCAGGGGTGAGCAGATCGTTGATGCCGACAAACTCAACGCCCTCGTGCTCGAGGCCGGCGCGGAAAACCAGGCGGCCGATACGGCCAAAACCGTTGATGCCAACTTTGATCATAAAACCTTGTCCTCCTCTAATTGTTTCCACAATATTTTACCCCAATCCCTAAACTTTGACAAGCATAAACCCCATCAAAATCGAAACGTCGATGTTAAAACTGTCAGACGTTGTGTTAGGAATCTGATCTCCTCTGCCGGGATTCCGACGGATTTGAGAAATTGTTCCGCGGTGCCGTACGCCGCCTCGAACCGGTTCAGGAACGTCTCGATGTACTCGATGCGCGGCGTGACGACGAAGAACGGGATGTCCGGGTCGGTCTCCAGCAGTTTTCGCGCGGGCTCCCGCATGTAGGCGGCGGTCAGCATGTAGTCAGCCAGCAGCTCCTGCCGGGGCACACCCGCCAGCATCAGAAGGATCGCGGCCACCACGCCGGTGCGGTCCTTGCCCACCGCGCAGTGAAACAGCACGCCGCCCTCCGCTTTTGCGATGATGCGGAAGATCCGCGCCATCGCCTCCCGCTGCTCCGTCATCTGGAAGTAGGAGATCGCCACGCCCTCCTCGGTGTCCGGCATCATCTGCATAGAGGCGCACAGATCCACGTGGTGGTACTGAAAGCCGGGATGCTCCGCCACCGAGCTGGGCCACTTCTGCACTTCCTCCAGCGTGCGGAGGTCGATGTGGGTGGTGATGCCCAGGTGGAGCAGCGCCTCGATGTCCTCCGGCGGGAGGCCGATCGGCGCGTCGCTGCGGAAAAAGCGCCCCCACGCGGTCGCGCCGCCCGGCACCGGGTAGCCGCCCAGGTCCCGGGTGTTCTGCGTGGCCCGAAGCGGCAGGCGGCGCATCACAGCTGCAGGGCGGCGAGGCCGACCTTCTTGCGCACTTTGAGCATTGTCCGGGCGGCGAGCTTTGAGGCGCACTCGGCGCTCGTGGTCATGACCTCCTGCAAGTATGCCTTGTCGGAGACGATCCGGTTGTACCGCTCTTGGATCGGCGAAAGCGCCTCCACCACGCAATCGGCCACCGCGTCCTTGAACGCGCCGTAGCCCTTGCCGTCAAAGTCCTTCTCGATCGCCGCGAAGGGCTGGCCGGTGAGCGTCGAAAGGATGCTCATCAGGTTCGAGACGCCCGGCTTGTTCTCCGGGTCGTAGCGCACCGCGCCGTCGCAGTCGGTGACCGCGCGGCGAAGCTTTCTGCGGATGACGTCCGGCGCGTCCAGCATTGCGATGTAGGTATCCTCCGGGTCGGACTTCGACATCTTGCGGGTGGGCTCCTGCAGGCTCATCACCCGGCCGCCCACTTTCGGGATGTAGGCTTCCGGCACGGTGAATACCGGCCCGTGCAGCGCGTTGAAGCGCTCGGCCAGGTCCCTCGTCAATTCCAGGTGCTGCTTCTGGTCGGCGCCGATGGGCACCAGGTCCGACTGGTACAGAAGGATGTCCGCCGCCATCAGCGAGGGATAGGTGAACAGCCCGGCGTTGATGTTGTCCGCGTGCTTTTGGGACTTCTCCTTGAATTGGGTCATGCGGGACAGTTCGCCCATGTAGGTGAAGCAGTTCAGAACCCAGGCCAATTCGGCGTGGGCCGGCACGTGGGACTGGAAGTAGATCAGGCTCTTTTTCGGATCCAGCCCCACCGCGAGGAACAGGCTCATGACCTTGAGGCAGGCCTTTCGAAGTTCCGCCGGGTCCTGCCGCACGGTCAGCGCGTGCATGTCCACGATGGAGTACAGGCAGTCGTACTCGTCCTCCAGAAGTTTGAAGTTGCGCAGCGCGCCGATGTAGTTGCCCAGCGTCAGGTTGCCGGTGGGCTGTATGCCGCTGAAAATCACCTTGCGCTTTGCGCTCTCCCCAGTCTGCATGGTTGGTCTCCTCCCAAAGTTTGAACTATATCGAAAAAATCGTCGATTTCAGGCTCAGTTCTTCCCTTTCGCGTCCAAAGCCGCGAAGCGGATTTGGACGCATGGATTATTTTATCATTTTGCCGGCTGGGCGTCAATCGCCGCGCCGCTTCCTGGGGCTTTTTCCGCGATAATGGCCATGATCCGGTCGGCGATCAGCCGGTCCGCCCCGGCGCGCAGCGCGAAGTGGGTGGCCAGCCGGTACAGCGAGTAAGTGTCGGAGGGCCAGTCCGCCTTCAGCTGTTCGAGCAGCTGCGCCTCCTCCAGGAACGCCTCCCGCTGGGCCTCCTGAAACTGGTCGTAGCGCTCCGCGTTCAGCGGCGCGCCACCCCGCTCGATCAGCCGCTTCACCGACTCGATGGGCAGCACCCGCTTGAGCGTGCAGGCCATCGTCAGCGACGCCAGGTGCGCCCGGGCGTATTTTTTCCGCTGGGGCCGGGGCACAAACCCCGCCTTCACGTAATTGTTGATGATCGAAGGCGTGATCAGGTTCTCCTGGGCCGAGTCCTGGAACGGCGCCAGCAGCCGCTTCAGGTAGGTGATCACCTGATCCATGTACAGTTCCAGGTCGGGCATCTCGTCCCAGCGCGCGCCCTTGTACCCCCGCAAAAACTCGATCAGCGCGTCCAGCGACTTATCCTCCACGCATGTGCGCCCCCTTTCCCGGAAAATGATAACATTGGATCTCAAAAACGTCAAGATATCTTGCGAATTCACCCTTGACATGATTGGAAAGGCGCTTTATAATGGTTTTGAAAACCAGATGCGTGGAGGCGATTTGATGCAGTATGCGGGCATTCAGGTTTGGGGCGATTCGGTGCTCAAGGGTGTGGTGTACGATCCTGCCCGCAGCCGCTACACGCTTCTGAAGGACAGCGCCATCACGATGCTTCAGAGCACGTTCCGGGTGCCATTTGAAAACCTGTCCAGGATGGGCCGCACCGCGCCGGAGGCGCTGAAGGCGATGCAGTCGATGGAGCCGGAAGCGTTCAAGGACAAGCTGGTGGTGATCGAGTACGGCGGCAACGACTGCGACTTCAACTGGGCGGCGATATCCCGGGAGCCGGAGGCGCCCCATGCGCCCCACACCCCGGTGGATCAGTTCGTAAGCTGCCTGAAGGAGATGACGGAGCACGTGCGGAAGATGGGCGGCACGCCGCTGATGTGCACGCTGCCGCCGCTGGACCCCCGGCGCTACCTGAAGTGGATCGTCAAGGACGGGCTGGACGAGAACCGCATCCTGTCCTTCCTGGGCGTGCCGGAGCGCATTTACCGCTGGCAGGAGTATTACTCCACGCTGGTTCTAAAGGTGGCGGCGGAACTCAACTGCCGCTGGCTGCCGCTTCGGGAGGCGTTCCTCTCGGCGGTCAAGGGCGAGGACGTGCTTTGCATGGACGGCATCCATCCCAACGAGGAGGGCCACAAGCTGATCTACGACGCGGCGGTGGCGTTTGAAAAGCAGTACCCGATCAACGAATAAACGAATGACCCAAATCCCATATTGCATTTGTAAACACCCCCGCGTATACTGATGCGGGGGTGTTTTTTGCGATGAAAATCCCCGGGGGATTTCCATCGCAGGGAAAAAACCTGCGCGAGCCTGAAATTCTGCGGAATTTCCGGGCGGCTCGCTGGCCAAAGGGATTGTTTCTTCCGCCAGTGTCGCACTGGTTACAGAAACCAGAACCGGCGCGCGGGTCGCCGGTTCTGGATGAAACCCCGAAGGGGTGCGTCTGGAGGGTGTTTACATGCTGACCATCGGAATCTGCGGCGCCAGCGGCAGCGGCAAGACCACGCTGGCGAAGGCGCTGGCGGCGTCCATCGACGGGAAGAGCGAACTCATCAAGCAGGATTGTTACTACCGGGACCACAGCTACCTGCCGCTGGAGGAGCGCGCGAAGATCAATTACGACGAGCCGGACGCCTTCGAGCACGACGTGCTGCGGGAGGACATCCGCTCGTTGAAGCAGGGCCATGCCGTCACCCGCAAGGGCTACGACTACACAATGCACCGCCGGGCGGATTCGGAGGAATTGATCGAGCCCTGCGACGTGATGATCGTCGAGGGCATCCACGCCTTCTACGACCCGCGCACCCGGGACATGATGGACTTCAAGCTGTTCGTGCACGTGGACCCGGACATCTGCCTGCTCCGCCGCGTGCAGCGGGACATCCTGGAGCGCGGGCGGGACATCAACGGCATCGCGAGCCAGTACCTTTCCACCGTCAAGCCGATGTACGAGCGCTACATCCGCAACTACATTGAGTTCGCGGACGTGATCGTGGCGGGCGGCGGCCTCAACAAGAAGATCGTGGACATCCTAGCCTTCTACATCAACAGCGGGCAGCTATTGAATCCGTGAGTCCGGCGGGGCGAAGGAAGCCAGCATCTGGGTGGTGATGGCGTCGATGGCGGCCGTATCGGGGTTCATAGAGCTGTTGATGGTATAGGTCACGGTGTAGAGCGCGCTGTCGGTGCAGTGGTACGCCTGCAGCATGATAAAGCTCTGGCCCGACAGCGTGTACTGCCCGGCGGTCTCGACGAACTCACGATCGCCCACGGTTACGGTCGCGGGGTCGGCCAGCTCCTTGTAATCCTGAAAAGCGCCCTCGAACTGCCGCTTCACCAGCGGGCACACCTGGCTCAGGATCTGGTCGCTGGTGAGCTTCGCCGGCACCGCCTGATAGGTGACGTTGGCGTTGACCGCGCCGTCCGGGGAGACGAACATGACCATGTCCATGTTCTCGATCTGGGATTTATACGCCTCCAGCTTGGAGGAATCCAACCCGTCGATGCTGGTCTCGCCGCCGGCGAGGGAACCCATCACCGACTGCAGCGTCTCCTTGGAGATCAGCGTCCAGTTCTCCGGGTAATCGATGGCGTAACCATTGGACTCGTTTGTGTAGGTCGCGTAGGTCACGCCGGCCGGCGCTTCCGCCAGCGCGAGCGCGGGAACCAGCGTCATGAACGCCGCGAGCAGCAGGGTCAGCCATTTCCTCACAACATCGTCCTCCCGTAATCTCTTTTCCCTTTGAGACCATAACACGGATAGAAAAATTTATCAACCCCATTTTTACGGGAGTTCGGAGCTTCAAAAAAAGTCAGGTTTTGCTGATGTGCATCATCAGGTTCGAGGGCACGATCTTGGCGAGAACCCGGTAGACCTTCATCAGCGCCAGCGGCGTATAGACCGCCCGGCCCTTTTTCGCCGCGATCAGCGATTTTTCTGCCACGTGGTCGGGCTTCACGTGGGGCAGCATGTCAAATGTCTTGCTGCGGATGCCCGCGATCTCCAAAAACTCGGTGTTCATCGGGCAGGGGCAGGTGGCCAGCACCTTGATGCCCTTCCCCTTCAGTTCAAAGCGGATCGACTTCGACAGCGCCGACACATAGGCCTTGGTGGCGCTGTAGACCGACATGCGGGGCGTCGGCGCGAAGGCGGCGATGGAGCTGACGTTGACCATCACGCTCCCCCGCCCCATGTGTTTGAGCGAGATGTTGGCCACGGCGGTCATCGCGCGCACGTTGACGTCCACCATCGCCGTCTGGGTGCGCCAGGTACCCTCGCGAAATTCGCCCATCCAGCCGATGCCGGCGTTGTTGACGAGGAGCAGAATCTGGGCGCCGCTCTCGTCCAGCAGCTTCTGGTACTCGTCAAAGCTCATTGGATCGGTCAGGTTCAGCGGGATGCAGCGCACCGCCTTTCCGGGCAACTCCGCCTTCAGCGCCTCCAGCCTGTCCAGGCGGCGGGCGATCAGCCAGTATTCCTGAATCTCCGGGAAGATCCTCGCGGCGGCCAGCGCATAGGCGCGGCCCAGCCCCGCGGACGCGCCGGTGATGACTGCGATGGACATAGCGCTTCCCCTTTCGGCTTTCGAATTTGTTTTCCAACTGGACGCCAAGAACCCCCGGCGCTCTTTTTAATCGTTCCCGCCGACTCGTCGGCGGGAACGATTTCCGTAACCAGTGCGCACACTGGTGGAGGAAACATTTCCACCCGTCAGCGGGCCGCCCGGAAACGCCGCAGCGTTTCCGGCCCGCGCAGCTCTTCCTATCGCGTTGAAAGACGCGCAGCGGATTTCAACGCTTTACTAGTGCGGTTGGAAGCCCTCTCCCAGCGCCTCGCGCACGTCGGTGGCGATCATGAAGGCGCAGGGGTCGATCCCGCTGACCAGCGTCCTCAGGCGCAGCGTCTCCCGGCGGTTGATCACGCAAAGCAGCACCGACCGATCCTCGCCGGTGTACATGCCCCGGCCCGCCAGGCTGGTCACGCCCCGGCCCATGTCTTTCATCACCGCGCCTGCGATCTCATCGGCCTTGCGGGAAATGATGAAATAGGCCTTGGCCATGTTGGGGCCTTCCAGCACGCGGTCGAGCACCCTGGCCATAATGTAGGTGGAAACCAGCGCCAACAGCGCCTCCTGCACGTCGTACACGATCCCCGCGGCGACGATGACCAGCGCGTCCACCGAAAACACCAGCGAACTGACCTTGATCACCTTGATCTTCCGGTGGATCAGCATGCCCAGCATGTCGCTGCCGCCGGTGGTGGCGTCGCCCAGCATGATCAGCCCGAAGCCCACCCCCGCCACGACGCCGCCGAAGATCGCCGCCAGCATCTTGTCGTGAGTCAGCGCGCCGAAGGGCAGGTAGTCAATCATCATCGAGAACGCGAACGACGCCAGCAGCGACCGGATGCCAAACCGCCAGCCCATCGATCTCATCGACAGCGCGAACAGCGGCACGTTGAGCACCAGCGCCACAAAGCCTACGTTCCAGCCAAAGAGCGTATTCAAAATCTGGCCGATGCCGGTGAAGCCGCCCGGTGCGATCTCGTTGGGGATCAAAAAAAGCTGGTAGGCCATCGCGCCGAGCATGAGCCCCGCCAATATCCTCGACCAGTCGATGATCTCCGTGCGCCAGCGCTTGTCCAAGGAACGCGCTTCCTCCCCTGCCTGATTTAGGGACATTATACCACATATCCTGCCAAAACAGAAGCGAGAACATCCGCAAGATGCTCTCGCCGTCGCAAGGTCCGTCTGCTTTGAAAAGGCGCAGCGCCTTATTCTTCAACCCCCAGCGAAACCCGGATCGCCTGGTTGACTTTTTCCATCATTTCCTGCGGCAGGATGCCGATGCGCTCCCGGAGCCTGCGCTTGTCGAGGGTGCGCATCTGCTCTGCCAGCACCACCGACGGCCGGGCCAATCCCGAGCCGCTGACCAGCACATGGGTGGGGAGGCGCGCCTTATCGATCTGGCTGGTCAGCGCAAGCACGACCACGGTGGGGCTGAACCGGTTGCCCACGTCGTTTTGAACGACCAGCACCGGACGCATCCCGCCCTGTTCAGAGCCGACGACCGGATCCAGGTCGGCGGTGTACAGTTCGCCCCGCACAATCATGCTCAGCCCTCCCGCCGCATACTATGCGGTTTCACGGCGGCGCGCGCGGAATTTGACAGGCATCCGGGCATGTTGTACAATAAGAAAGTATAAACGCGCCGGGAGGCGATGCGCTTGGTCACGATGGCGATCTCGGGCGACCTGGTCCCCACCCGCTCGAACGCGGATTTTTTTGCTTCGGGCGACATCGGCCGCGCGCTGGATGATCGGCTCCTCTCAGCGCTCATGGAGGCTGACATCCGCCTGATCAACCTGGAAGCGCCGCTCGCCGACAGCGCCTCCCCCATCCCAAAGGCGGGCCCCGCGATGCGCGCGCCCGCCGCCTGCGTGAGGGGCCTCAAGGCGCTGGAACCCGTGCTCTCGCTGGCCAACAACCACATCCTGGACCAGGGCGCAGCGGGCCTTCAAAGCACATTGCGGGCGATTGGCGGCGCGGGCATCCCGTTCCTCGGCGCGGGAGAGTGCCTCGAGGAGGCCAAAAAGCCCTATATTCTGGAGAAAAACGGCCTCAAAATCGGCCTTCTCGCCGTCTGCGAGTGGGAATTCTCCGTGGCGGGCGAGGCCTCGCCCGGCGCGAATCCGTTCGATCCGCTGGAGACGCCCGACCAGGTGGCGCGGCTGAAAGAGGAATGCGATTTCGTGGTAGCGCTCTACCACGGCGGGATCGAGTGCTACCGCTACCCCACGCCGGGCCTCCGGAAGGCGATGCGCAAGCTGGCCGATAAGGGCGCGGACCTGGTCGTCTGCCAGCACACCCACTGCGCCGGCTGCCAGGAGGAATACCGGGGCTCGATCCTCGTCTACGGCCAGGGAAATCTGCTGTTCGACCGGAAAAACGACGAATACTGGCGCACCGCGCTGGTGGTGCGCGCAACTTTTTCCGACCGTGTCACCGTCCAATACGTACCGGTGGTCCACGAGGGCGGCCGGGCGCTGATGGCGGAGGGCGCCGAGGCGCAGGCCATCCTGGATGGGTTCGAGCGGCGCTCCCGGGAGATCCTGGCCCCCGGCTTCGTCGAGAGCGCGTTCAGCCTCCGGGCGAAGGAGGCGCTGGACAACGCGCTGCTGGCGCTGTCCGGCAAGGACCGGCTCCTGGTCAAGCTCGACCGGCGGCTGGGCGGCAGGCTCACCCGGCGCGCGTTCACCGCGAGGAGACTTCTCGATTCGCTCAACCTGATCGAGTGCGAATCGCTCCGGGAACAGCTGATCTCAAGTCTCAAATCCCGGCTGAACATCTAGCCCACAAAGGAGGCGCCGCCGTGAACAGCGACCTGTACGCGCTCATCGCGCTGGCCGCCCGGTACTGGTTTGTGGCGCTGATCGTCGTACTGCTGTTCCGCGGCTGGCGGATGACCGTGGCCGACAACCGCAGGGCGAAGCTGCTGCGCGAGTGGATGGGCCAGACCGGCTGCGTGGGCGAACTGATCTTAAGCCCCGGTTCGAGGAGGCGCGTCAGCTACCCGATCCCCCGGGAGGGCGTCATGGGCAGCGGCCGCGCCGCCGACGTCCGGATCCGGAGCCGGGAACTGATGCGCGCCCACGCGCACTTCGAACTGCGGGAGGGCGGCCTTCTGATCCGCCCGCTGGGCAAGGCGGAGCTTTCGGTGGGCGACGGGTTCAGCGGGGAGTCGGTGTTTTTGCGGGATGGCGATGTGCTGAGCATCGGCAGGCTGCAGTTGATGCTGGTGCTGTTCGACGCGCCGGTGGAGGAAGAGGAAACCGACGAGTGGTTCGAGGTCGGGCCGGACGCGGCTGTGGAGGACGACTCGGAGGACGACTCGGACGAGTGGTTTGGCGAGCGCCCCGCGGCCCGGCGCGCGCGAATCCCGGAGGATGAGGACGGGCAATATCAGCGCCCCGCCCGGCGCGCGCGAATCCCGGAGGATGAGGACGGGCAATATCAGCGCCCCGTCCGGCGCGCGCGGAAGGTACCCGTCACGCTGGAGGGGCATTTCAGCGAGGCGCCCGCCCCCAAGCGCGCGCGCAAAATACCCGCGGAGGCGGAGTTTCCCTTCGAGGCGGACCCGGCGGCCTCCGGCGGCGGGGCGAGGCGCGGGGCCGCAAAGCCTAAGAACACCAGGGCGAAGAAGCCGGCGGGCGGCAATTCTACGAATGAGGATGCGATATGGCGAGACCTGTAGAGGCGGGCGCGCTGCGCCGGGCGGTGCTGCGCGCAAATACGAGGCTGCTTTTGACCGGCGTGATGCTGTTTCAGTTCACCGGCATGCTGCTGCTCGCCATCCGGTCGGACTCCTTCGACCTGCAGGCGGTGACGTTCGCGGTGGCGCTCCCGCTCGTCACCTGGCTGACGGTCAAGCTGTACTCGAAATTCTGGCCCATCGACCGGGCTCTATTGATCCTGACGCTGATGCTGTGCTCGATCAGCCTGGTGACGCTGAAGGACATCGCCCGGTCCTCGGTCACGCCCCAGACCCAGGCGGTTTACATGCTGGCGGGTCTCATTGCGATGGCGGTGGGCATAGAATTCATGCGGCACGTGCGCGCCTGGGACAGGTGGGCGGTGCCGCTGATGGTGGTCACGTTTCTGATGGTGGCGTCGCCGCTGATCGTCGGCAGTTGGGTGAACGGCGCGAAGGCCTGGCTGAAGTTCGGCTCGGGGGACGGCGCGTTGACGGTGCAGCCGTCGGAGTTCGGAAAGATTTCGCTGATCTTCGTGCTGGCGTCCCAGCTATCCAACCGGCCGCGCTTCCGGAAGTGCCTGCCGGCGCTGCTGTTTGCGGCGGCGCTGTGCGGCCTGTTGCTGGTTCAGCGGGACCTGGGCGCGCTGCTCATCTACTTTCTGACCACGGTGATGATGTTCTACGCCGCCACCTCCAACCTGCCCGTCACGCTGGCCGGGCTGGGTATGGGCGCGGGCGGCGCGGTGGCGGCCTACCACCTGTTCCCCTACGTGGCCAACCGGATCGAGCTGTTCAAGAACCCCTGGAGCGACCCGCTGAACCTGGGCTACCAGATCATCCAGGCGCTGATCGCCATCGGCTCGGGCGGCATGTTCGGCATGGGGCTGGGGCTGGGCTACCCCCGGAACATCCCGCTGTACCACTCGGATTTCATCTTCGCGGCGATCTGCGAGGACTTCGGGCTGGTGTTCGCGCTGGCGATGCTGGGGCTGTACGTGCTGATCCTGATGCGCGGCGCATCGGTGGCGATGAACGCGCGCACCAGCTTCCACGCGCTGGTGGCCTTCGGCGTGGTGGCGCTCGTGGCTTCGCAGACGTTCATCATCGTGGGCGGCAACATCAAGCTGATCCCGCTGACCGGCGTCACGCTGCCGTTTATCAGCGCCGGCGGCAGCTCGATGGTCAGCATGATGGGCGCGATGGGGATGCTGCTGGGCGTGTCCAGCCTGAACGCGGACGACGAGGCCGAGGATTTGCGGCGCCTTGAGTGGCGGGAGGGCGCGCTGTGAAGCGGATGCGGCGCGCCATCCGGGCGGTCACGTGGCTGCTCGTGGCGTCGTTCCTGGGGCTGGGCGGCTGGCTGGGCTACACGGTGTACTCCCAGGGCGCCCGCTGGGCCACGAGCCAGATGAACAGCCGCCTGAACGTGGCGAAGAAGACCAACGCGATGGGCGATATCACCGACCGGAACGGCCTGTTGCTCGCCACGACGGCGGACGACCGCACCCGGAAGTATTCGAACGACCCCAACATCCGCCGCGCGGTGTCCCAGACGGTGGGCGACGCGATGGGCATGTCGGGAACAGGCGTGGAGACCTTCCAGGCCGGGACGCTGCTGGGCCTCTCCGGCTCGATCATCGACCGCACCTGGCAGGTGCTGACCGGCTCCCAGGTCAAGGGCGATAACATACGGCTCACCATCGACGCCGAGCTTGCCGCCTACATCTCCGGCCAGTTCCCGTCCAAAAAGCAGGGCGCGGTGGTGGTCATGAACTACAGAACCGGCGAGATCCTGGCGATGGTCTCCAAGCCCGACTACGACCCGGACAAACTGACCACCCGCCAGTCCGGCGGGGACGAATCCGGTTCCGGCTACCTCAACCGCGCGCTGCAGGGCCAGTATCCGCCCGGCTCCACCTTCAAGATCGTGACGCTGGCGGCCGCGCTGGACTACCTCCCCTCCGCCGTGGATCGCACCTACCTGTGCACCGGCCTCAAGGAATTCGGAAACGGCAAGGTGACCTGCTACGGGAACGCGGTACACGGCGAGCTGTCGCTGCTGCAGGCGTTTGAAAAGAGCTGCAACATCACGTTTGCGTCGCTGGCGGTGGAGATGGGGAGCAAGGCGCTGATCCAGACCGCGGAGAAGATGGGCTTCAACGTCAACTTCAACTTCCGGGACCTGGTGCTCTACGAGTCCTCGATCCCGGAGCAGATCCCGGACGTGAGCGAATTGGCGTGGACCGGCGTCGGCCAGGGGAAGCTCTTGGTCACGCCGCTGCACATGGCGATGATCACCTCCGCCGTTGCGAACGGCGGCGTGATGCCCTCGCCGCTCTTGATTAAGCAGGTGACCGGCGTCGGCGGACTGCCCAGGCTTCGGACTCAGAGCGGCGCCTACGGGCGGGTGATGAGCGAGGGCACAGCGCAGTTCATCGGGCGCTACATGCAGAAGGTGGTTACGGACGGCACCGCCGGGAAGGCGGCGATCAAGGGCTATACCGTGTGCGGCAAGACCGGCTCCGCCGAGACGAGCGACGACAAGTCCGTGCCCACCGACGCCTGGTTTGTCGGCTACCTGGACGACCCGGCCCACCCCTACGCGGTCGCCGTGGTGGTGGAAAAGGGCGGGGCGGGCGGCGACACCGCCGCGCCGCTGGCCGCGAAGGTGCTGAAAAAGGCGGCCTCCCGTAACATTACAGGATGATGGCGATGAAAATCCGCTGCGGCGTCTTTTCATCGAGGGGGGAAGGCCTGCGCGGGCCTGAAACGCTGCGGCGTTTCCGGGCGGCCCGCTGACTGAAGGGAATGTTTCCTCCACCAGTGTACGCACTGGTTGCGGAAACGGCATTCCCGCCGCACCGGTCGGTGGGAATGAATGAAGCCTGAAGATACGCTGCCGGGAACGATTGGAAATGCGGATGGCAATCGGTCGAGGCCGAATCCCGAAGGTTTACCATTCCATCCCCTTGTGCGTTTGACGTTTTTGCCGTACAATATGGGGTGTATGCTGTCTGATACCATGTAAGGGGGTGCTTGTATGAGCATCGTGCAGGCGTTCTGGCTGGGGCTCGTACAGGGGTTGGGCGAATTCTTGCCCATCAGTTCCACGGGGCATTTGGACCTTCTGCAGAAGATCTTCGGTTTTACTTCGCTGAACAATTACATGACGCTGGACATCCTGCTGCACACGGGCACGCTGGCCGCGGTCGTCGTGGTCTACTGGAAGCGGCTGCTTAACATGATCCGCCACCCTCTCAAGAGCGACCTGTGGCTGTTGGTGGTCGCGACGATCCCGGCGGTCATCGCGGCGGTGGCGTTTGACACCAATTTCACCGCCGAGTCGCTGGGCTTTGAGTTCCTGATTACCACGCTGATCATATGGCTGGCGGACCTGGTGGGCGGCGTGTCGTTCGAGACCAAGGAAGTCAAGTGGTACAACGCGCTGGCGATGGGCGTGATGCAGGCGGTGGCGATCCTGCCGGGCGTCTCCCGCTCCGGCGCGACCATCTCCGGCGGCGTGGCGACGGGCCTGTCCCGCAAGCGCTCGACGGACTTCGCGTTTTTGATGTCGGTGCCCGCGGTGCTGGGCGCGATCGTGCTCGACCTGTGGAAGAACAAGAGCGATGTCTTTAACGGCGCGCTGGTCTCTCAGATGGGCGGCTGGATGCCCCTCTTGGTCGGCGTGATCACCAGCGCGGTGTTCGGCTTCCTCGCCATCAAGTTCATGCTGTCCATCGTGCGCCGGGTGCGGCTCACCTGGTTCGGCGTGTACACCGGCATCCTGGGCATCCTGATCCTCCTGGACCAGTACGTGTTCCACTACTTTTTCTAAAGGCGCTGAAAATCCGCTACGCGTCTTTTCAGCGCGGAAGAAAAGTCCAGCGCGAGCCTGAAATTCTCACGAATTTCCGGGCGGCTCGCTGACTTGGGGAAATGTTTCCATGACCGGTGTACGCACTGGTCATGGAAACGCATTCCCGGCGACAAGTCGCCGGGAATGAATTGAAAGCCGATGGGTTTGGAGCACCCAAAATCCGCTCCGCGTCTTTTGGGTGCGAAGGGAAGCGCTGCGCGCGCCTGAAATCCTGTGGGATTTCCGGGCGGCTCGCTGACCGAATGAAATGTTTGCCCGACCAACGCCGCGGCGCTGGTCGGGCAAACGCATTCCCGGCGACAAGTCGCGGAAACGATTGGAAAGTACGACGAAGCTTGCAGGGACGGCTCGCCGCAAAACGCCCTGCGTTTTGCGGCGGATAAAAGGCGCCGAAGGCGGCCACCGCTTCCTCAAAG
>Ga0268263_1000738_pt1 | contig 40416 bp, 33 predicted proteins | sample Biomet5_FD_190358 | JGI IMG/M metagenome (GOLD analysis project Ga0268263, IMG submission 190358) | Microbial communities from bioreactor (seeded with sewage sludge) at LBNL, California, USA - Biofuel metagenome 5 (SPAdes) (version 4) | ecosystem: Engineered > Bioreactor > Anaerobic >... | reverse complement strand
GGCCGCCACGATCAGCAGTGCCAGGTCGGCTCCGGCCGCAGCCCCCTCCCACAGCTGATACTCGGTGACCACGAAGTCCTTGCGCAGCAGCGGGAGACCCACAGCGGCCCGAACGGCCGTCAGATCAGCCAGGCTTCCCCGGAAGCGCCGAGCCTCCGTGAGCACCGAGATCGCCGCCGCACCTCCACGCTGGTACGCCAGCGCCAGTGCTGCCGGGTCGTCGATGGCTGCCAAGCGGCCCTTGCTCGGACTGGCGCGCTTCACCTCGGCGATCACTGCCAACCCCGGAGCCTCCAGGGCCGGCTTCGGATCGCACGGGCGCAGCCCCCGCACCGCTTCTTGCAGCGATTCGAGCGGACGCACGGCTTGCCGACCTTCGAGATCAGCCAGCACGCCGGCGATGATCTCGTCCAGCACCGTCACGTCAGTCCTGCCCGTAGTCCATTCTCCGGACCACCGAGGGAGCCACTACCGCGAGCACCAAGGTCACGAAGGCCAGCCACAGCAACGTCCAATTGGGGCCGGTGAAGGCCGCAACAGCGGCCAGACCCAGTCCGAGGATGACCAGCGCTGCGCCCACGCGTGAGGCCAGAAGCGACTCTGCCGTCGGCAACTCCGCCACCGATTCCTCGGTCCGGCTTGCGCCATCGATCATCGTTGCCCGCTCCTTCCGCCCAAGGTCGGCTGATGATATCTGCGAGCACCATCATGGCCGCTCCCCGGCCGAATGGCTAGGGGTCCAGTTACCCAATCGTGACCAAATCCCCGCTTCGGCGATCGCACCGAGCACTGCAGCCGCCTTGTTCACGCTCTCGGCATCTTCCGCGGACGGCCGGGAATCGGCCACCACGCCGGCGCCGGCCTGGACGTAGCCGATCCCGTCCCGGATCACCGCGGTCCGGATCGCAATCGCGGTGTCGGAGTCGCCGGCGAAGTCGAAGTAGCCGACAACGCCGCCGTACAGGCCACGTCGGGACACCTCAAGGCTGTCGATGATCTCCATGGCCCGCACCTTCGGCGCCCCCGACAAGGTCCCGGCCGGGAAGCAGCTCAAGGTGGCGTCCAGCGCCGTGCGGCCGGTCGACAACCGACCAGTGACAGCGGCTTCCAGATGCATCACATGGCTGTAGCGCCGCACCTTCATGAACTCGACCACCGCGACCGTTCCCGGATCGCAGACCCGACCCAGGTCATTGCGACCCAGGTCGACCAGCATCAAGTGCTCAGCGGCCTCCTTCGGGTCGGCCAGCAACTCCGCCTCGAGCGCCACATCGGCCTCGGCACTCGCACCGCGCGGACGGGTACCGGCGATCGGGTGGGTGGTGACCCGTCCCTCGGTGACCTGAACCAGCGCCTCCGGGCTGGACCCGACAACGGCAAAGCCATCCAGCCTGAGCAGGTAGAGGTAAGGGCTCGGGTTGTTGCGGCGCAGCACTCGGTAGACGTCGAGCGCGTCGGACGGACAGTCGATCTCGAACCGCTGACTGACCACGATCTGGAAGGCCTCACCGGCCCGGATCTCCTCGATCGCCTCGGCCACAGCCTGCTGGTAGGCGGCTGGCTCCCGCTGCCGCCGCGGGGCCGGCAGCTCACCATTGCCGCGCACTGCCACCAGCGGAGCCACCGGCTGCAGCAGAGCGGCAGCCATCGCCTCCACCCGGCGGCAGGCATCCTGGTAGGCCTCGGTGATCCGGGCGTCCGAGCCGTCGAAGTTGATGGCATTGGCGATCAGCCACAGCTCGCCTGTGTGATGGTCGAGCACCGCGACATCGGAGGCGAGCATCATCACCAGTTCGGGCAGTTCCAGATCGTCGGGGTTCTGGTCAGGCAGCCGCTCCAGGCGCCGGACGATGTCGTAGCCCAGGTAGCCCACCATTCCCGAGACCAACGGCGGCAGGCCTGGCACTCGGGGCGTGTGCAGCAGTTCCAGCGTGTGGGCGAGCACCTGGAGCGGGTCGCCACCCTCAGGCAGGCCGACGATCGGGCGTCCATCCCAGCACCAGACCGCCTCCCCGTCCCGCTCGATCAAGGTGGCGGCGGCGCGTACTCCGATGAACGAGTAGCGCGACCACGCCCCACCCTCGGCAGACTCCAGGAGGAAGGTGTTGGTGCGCTCGCCGCACAGCTGGTGATAGAGCCCCACCGGGGTGAAATCGTCACCCAGCAGCCGAGAGTGCACGCTGACAACGCGCTGCTGCGCACCGATCCGCAGGAATTCCGGGAGCTCCGGAGCGATGCTCAGCCTCACGACTGCTCCCAGATCAGATCGGCATCGAAGCATGTTGTCGTCCCGGTGTGGCAGGCCGGCCCCGTCTGGTCGACCTTCATCAAGATGGTGTCCCCATCGCAGTCGAGCCACACCTGGCGGACGGCCTGTCGGTGTCCGCTGGTCTCGCCCTTGACCCAGTAGCTGCGACGGCTGCGTGACCAGTAGGTCGCCTGGCCGCTGGCCAGAGTCCTGCGCAGCGCCTCGTCATCCATCCAGGCCAGCATCAGCACCGCATCGGAGGTCGCGTCCTGGACGACTACCGGGACCAGCCCGTCAGCATTACGCGTCAGTCTGGCCGCCAGCGTGGGATCAAGATCGGCTGTGGTCACCGGCTCATTGTGACAGGGACCTGATCGCCCCCGACTCCCACGAACGCCTCCCGGACGGCTCAGCCGAGCAGGCCGCCGTCGCGGGCCACCCGCGCGGCCACCTCAGACCGCCGGGTGCCCCCGATACCGCCAGCCAGCAAGGTGCCGCCGACACCGCCGGCCAAAAGAGCCACAGTGACCCGCTGCTCCGGCTCGTCGATGACCGCCCAGTCCACGGCCAGCGAGTCGATCAGCGATCGGCCAACGCCAGACCCATCCGACTCGGCGGCCACCGGGGTGCGCCCGGCAGCGACTTCGAGCACACGCAGGCCGACCAGTGCCGGCCCGGCTGCACCGACCACTACCTGGGCGCGGTCGGCCGCACTGTGTCGGACTGCGTTCAGCAGAATCTCGCGGAGCACTTCCACGCAGGCGTCGGCCGCGTCATCGTTTGCCGAGAGCAGCCTCAGACCTCCTGGTCGCAACTGAAGTTCGACGGCCAGGATGCCCGCCCAGATCCCGGTGACCAGGGCCAACCGCTCCTCCACTGTGTGCGAGGGCTTGGCGTCCAGCTCCGCAGCGAGGGCCAATGTGCCGCGCACTCGGTCGATCAGTACGGCGTCCAGCTCACCGCTGGCGTCCAGCCCGGCTCGGGCCTGTCGCAGCACCAGGCCGGCAGCGGTGAGGTTCGCCTGCACTCGTCCATGCAAAGCCAGGGCCAGTCGGCGCCGCTGCGCCCACAGGCGTTGCCGGGTCCGGCGCAGATCCCACTCGGTCTGCGCGATCACCCGGTGCGCCGCCCGCCCCTCCTCCACGCGCAGCTCGTAGAGCGCGGCGACCACGCACAGCACCGAGCCCAGCAGCGGCGGCACCAGATAGGGATCCAGCGAGGACCGGAAGCCCGCTTGGGTCATCAGCAGCAGGCCGGCCAGGCCGAGCAGGTACTGCACCAGGTAGACAGTCGTCGTGACCAACAAGGCGGTTCGGCTGCGCATCTTGCGCAGTGGACCGCCGAGCAGCCGGTCGGCCGCGAGCAGATACAGCAACTGGGCTGCCAAGGCCGCCAGCGAGTCCAGCGAGTCCAGGTCGATGTGATGCGGCTCCGGCAGATACAGGCCGGCCACGGTGATCGGAAGACAGACGATGGCGACCAGCACCGGCTGGAAGGGATGCGCAGTCGGGATCCGGCGCAGCGTGGCCGGCACCAGCTCGCGCCAACCCAACCAGAGCCGCTCGACCTCCGGGGCACGCAGGTCGTCGGGCATCCGTGCCAGGTCGTGGCTGACCGGACGGATCTGATGAGACACCACCAGGTCGACATACTCGGTCAAGTCGTCCAAGGCCTGAGCATCCAGCGGCCGCTCCAGACGGCGGCTGATCTCGGCCAGCGACTCCTCGGTGGTGGCCCTGACCTCGGCCAGGCTGCGGTCGGCCTCGGTCAGCGCCTGCCTGGTGCGGGTCCGGGTACGCAGCAACCGCTCGTACTCGGTGCTCAACTCGATCCGTTGCCGGCGAGCGCGCAGCATCCGGTTGGCCAGCAGCGCACCGGCGGTGTACCAACTGACCGCACTGACGATCCGCACCGGCAGCAACCAGGTGGCCAGGAAGGGCACGTCGGTGGGGGTGAACACCAACAACACGCTGCCCTCGATGGCGCCGGCCAGCACGTAACCGGCCAGCGCGGCGATCACCTTGCGGCTGGTGCCAGCGGCCAGCCGATCCAGCACCGGACGGAACAGCAGCCGCAGGATGACGATCATCGATCCCTGGGCAATCAGCCCGACCGAGAACGAGGTCAGCGGCCCCCAGCCCAACTGGCGGGCGTAGAAGGTGTCGCTGGCCAGGAACCAGAAGAACGGCATCAGAACAACCCACCAGGAGACCGGATGGGTACCGAGGGCCTCGCGCCACTCCGACCAGATCGGACGCAGCCAGCCGCCGGCGACGACCTCGGTCACGTCGGATTGGGACCGTGCGCGTAGTAGAGCTTGGCCAACTGCACCCGCGGGTTCGTTGTCGAGCTCTTCTCGATGTTCAACCGGGTGATCAGCCGCTGGACGATCTGCTCGACCCCATGGGCCGAGGTGCCTCGGCGCATGCCGATCTCCGCATTGGACAGTCCAGCAGCGATCAGCCGCAGCACCTCGAGCTGGTCGCGACTCAGTCCGCTGAGCGGATCGCTTCGGGACGCGTCATCGCGGCGCGGCGCTTCATCACTGAGCACCTCTTCGAGGGTCTGGATCAGCAGTCCGGCATCGGCGAGATTGCGCTTGTGCAGGTATGCGGCCCGCTTCGGGATGAGTTCGCCGGCCACGCCGGCCACCGCGGGCGAGGGTGCATTGGTCAGCACCACAAGGGCCGACCATGGAGCGGCCCGATCGGCATAGGCGAGCACCTCTGCCCCGCCGGGGCCATCACCGAGGTTCAGATCCACCACCAGCGCATCCGGATCGAACTCGCGCAGCTCCTCGATGGCGTCGGTGGCGTTGTCGACGCCCACCGACTCGAAGCCGGCGCTCTCCAGCACCGAGATCACCAGGGACCTGATCAGCGGCTCATCCTCGACAACCAACACTCGGCGCGCCTCCGCCGGCGGGCGCTGTGAGCCTGCACTTTCCTGCACCGGCATGGCTATCCTCACTTCCTGGGGTGGCCTCATCCTCGCATTGGGCCGGGCGGCTGGTCCGGTCGGCACGCCGCAATGCCTGCGCCAGGCGTGAGGCTAGCCGCTCGGCGCCGGTTCCCGCGGACGGCTCGGGGCTACATTCACCGGAACGGACAACGAAAGCCCTCGGAACCGCCTGTCATCACCAGCCGATCCCTCCCCCCATGTCCAGGGGATCGGCCATCGGTCGATGACGCCGAAGGAGACCCCCAGTGAATATCGACAACTTCGTGATCGCCATGCGGCGAGACCGGGATGCTGCCCATCGCGCCCGCGCGGCGGCCGGCAAAGCACCCCGATCGGCGCAGCCGAGCCCTCGCGCCACAGCGGCATCGGCGGTAGTTCCCACTGATCGCTGACCTGACCGAGGTGGACCGATAGCGTCCACAGATGCCGGTCGCGGCGGGGCCCGTGTCATCCAACTGACACAATGTGAACATGCGCGTACACAACTTCTCCTCCGGTCCGGCAATGCTCCCCTTCGAGGTCCTTGAGGCAGCAGCCTCTGAGCTGTCTGATTGGCGCGGAAGCGGTATGTCTGTGCTCGAGGTGTCCCACCGCGGCAAGGATTTCGTCGCCTGCGCGGCCGAGGCCGAGGCACTGATGCGTGAGGTGATGGGGATCGGCGACGAGTACAAGGTGCTGTTCCTTCAGGGGGGTGCTTCGGGTCAGTTCGACGCCATCCCGCTGAACCTCACCGCGAGCGGCGACCAGGTCGACTTCCTGAACACCGGGCAGTGGTCGGCCAAGGCCATCGCCGCAGCCAAGCGTCAGGGCGTCGAGGTCTCGGTTCTCGCCGACCAGGCGACGTCGAACTACACAGACACCCCGGCGCCGGGCAGCATCAGCGTCCACCCCGACGCGGCCTATCTCCACTACACCCCGAACGAGACGATCGGCGGGGTCGAGTTCGGCTACGTCCCTGACTCCGGCACAGTCCCGCTGGTCGCCGACATGAGCTCCACGATCCTGTCCCGTCCGCTCGAGGTGAGCCGCTACGGGCTGATTTACGCCGGCGCCCAGAAGAACATGGGCCCCGCGGGCCTGTGTGTGGTGATCGTCCGCGAGGATCTGCTCGATCGGGCGCGCCCGAACACTCCTTCGGTGTGGAACTACAAGGCGATGGCCGCGGCCGATTCGATGCTCAACACTCCGCCGACCTTCGGGATCTACCTGCTCGGCAAGATCCTGCAGTGGGTCAAGGACGCCGGCGGGCTGACCGCGATGGCCGAGCGCAATCGCGCCAAGGCCGAGGCGCTCTACAGCTTCATCGACGCCTCCGACTACTACTCCAACCCGGTATCGCTCGACTCGCGCTCCTGGATGAACGTTCCGTTCCGCCAGGCCAAAGCCGAGCTCGACAAGAGCTTCGTGGCCGAGGCCGCCGCCGCCGGATTGACCAACTTGGCCGGACACCGCAGCGTCGGTGGCATGCGGGCCAGCATCTACAACGCCATGCCACTGGAGGGTGTGCAGGCACTGATCGACTTCATGACCGATTTCGAACGCCGCAACGGGTGAACAACATGACCTACAAGATCAAGACTCTCAACGCCATCAGCAAGGTCGGCCTGAACCGACTGCCGGAAGCCGACTACCAGGTCGGCAACGATCTGGAAGACCCGGACGCGCTGCTGCTGCGCTCGGCCAGCCTGCACGGGGTCGACATCCCCGACTCGGTGCTGGCCGTAGCTCGGGCCGGTGCCGGCACGAACAACATCCCGATCACCGAATACAGCGCCCGCGGCATCCCGGTGTTCAACACTCCCGGCGCCAATGCCAATGCGGTCAAGGAACTGGTGGTGGCCGCGTTGTTCCTCGCCGCCCGCAACATCATTCCGGCAGCGGCTTTCGCGCATCGCCTCGACGGTGATGCCGCCAGCATGGACAAGGCGGTGGAGTCTGGCAAGAAGGCTTTCGTCGGCTTCGAGCTGCCTGGCCGTACCCTCGGTGTGATCGGCCTGGGTGCCATTGGCGTCGAGGTGGCCAACGCCGCGGTTGGCCTGGGCATGAAGGTGCTCGGCTACGACCCCGGAGTGACCGTCGAGCACGCCTGGAAGCTGTCCTCCTTCGTCGAGCACGTCACCAACCTCGACTCGCTGCTCAAGCGGGCCGACATCGTGACCGTGCACGTCCCGCTGGTGGACGGCACCCGTGGCCTGATCGGGGCCGACAAACTCGCCTTGATGCGCAAGTCCTCGGTTCTGGTGAACTTCTCCCGCGGGCCGATCGTGGATCAGGACGCGGTGATCGCCGCCCTGGAGGCCGGTGCACTGCGCGGCTACGTCTGCGACTTCCCGACTCCCGAGCTGAACAAGCACGATCATGTGGTGACGCTGCCGCACTTGGGTGCTTCCACCAACGAGGCTGAAGAGAACTGCGCCTACATGGCCGCAGAGGAGCTGCGCAACTACCTGGAGAGCGGCACCATCAAGAACTCGGTGAACTTCCCGGATGCGGAACTGCCGCGCTCAGAGGGCACCAGCCGGATCGCGATCGCCAACAGCAATGTGCCCAACATGGTCGGCCAGATCTCGACCCTGGTCGCCGGCAGCGGGCTGAATATCGCCGACCTCCTGAACAAGTCCCGCGGCGAGCTGGCCTACACCCTGGTCGACGTCGAGGGCGTCGTCCCGACCTCGTTACTGGATCAGATCTGCTCGATCTCGGGAGTGCTCTCCGCACGGCTGATCTGAGTCAGTGCTTGGGCAGCCCGCGGGCTGCCCAAGCGCCCGGTGGTTCTGCCCTGCGCGAGTCTGCCCTGCGCGCGGCCCACAGTGCGCGATGATCGCCGTGTGGCGCGCACAAGGCGGGCCCGGACGATCCGCACAGGAGAGACACGATGGCGGTTCCTGGCTGCCCCTCGGCAGAGACCTGCAATGCCCAGCGGTGAAGCAGCCGCGCCGCTGGAGCGGCCAGCGCCGGCATTGATCCGCAGACTCGTCCTGGGCAGCACGCTGATGCTGTTCCTCGAGCTGTCCCTGATCCGCTGGTTGGGCTCCAACGTCGTCCACCTGAGCTATTTCTCGAACTTTGTCCTGCTCGGCTCGTTCCTGGGCGTCGGCTTGGGCTTCCTGATCGCCCGGAAGTCCTGGTCGATCCTGCCGGCTGCACCGCTGATCCTCGCCGTACTGGTGATCGCCACCTTGGCCGCGCCGGTCACCATCGACCGCGCCGGGGACCAGATCATCTACTTCACCTCGCTGAGCACCACCGGACCTCCCGCCTGGCTGGCGTTGCCGCTGATCTTCGTCTTCGTGGCTGCCGCACTGGCCGGTCCCGCCGAGGTGGTCGGGCGCTGCTTCGCCGAGCTCAGCCCGCTCACCGCCTATCGCTGGGATCTCGTCGGCTCACTGATCGGCATCACCTCCTTCACTCTGCTGTCCTTCCTGCAAGCCCCCTCAGTGGTGTGGGGGGTGTTGGTGGCCGCCGCCTTCCTCGTCCTCAGCGCGCGCAAGAACCGGCTGCTATCCGCTGTTGCCGGTCTGGCCACCGTGACTCTCCTGCTGGTTGAGTCGCTGGCCCCGGGAGTCTCCTGGTCGCCGTACTACAAGATCCAGACCCGCGACCAGACTTATGCAGGAGCGCCGCTGACCGACATCTCGGTGAACGGGGTGCCGCACCAGATCATGCGCGCCGCAGCCCAGCGGCTGGTCGAGGAACCCCAGTACGGGCTGCCCTACCAACGCACGCCCGGCAACCCACTGAACAACGTGCTGATCATCGGAGCAGGCTCCGGCTCGGACGTCGCGATCGCATTGTCCAAGGGGGCCAAGCACGTCGATGCAGTCGACATCGACCCACGGATCATGCAACTGGGTGCCGAACGGAACCCGGACCACCCCTACAGCGACCCACGGGTCACCCGCTACGTCAACGACGGGCGCGCGTTCCTGGAGAGCACCTCGGGCAAGTACGACCTGATTCTGTTCGCACTGCCCGACTCCTTGGCGCTGGTCACCGGCGCCTCCCAGATCCGGTTGGAGAGCTTCCTGTTCACCCAGGAGGCGATCACTTCGGCTCGCGCGCACCTCACCGATCAGGGCGCCTTCGCCATGTACAACTACTACCGCGAGGACTGGCTGATCGACAGGCTGGCCGGCACCGTCCAGACAGCCTTCGCCCATCAGCCCTGCGTCGATCTGCCCGGCGACAACCAGGCTGTGATCACCGCGGCTCTGAACGAGGCGAACCAGAAGTGCCAGAGCAGCTACGTCCCGGCAGGCGCGGTGATCGCCCCGGCCAGCGATGATCGCCCCTTCCTGTACTACCAGGGTGGCCCGATCCCGGCCATCTACTTATGGACCCTCGGTGGCATCCTGCTGATCTCGCTGATCGCCGTCCGGGCCCTCGGTGGGCCACTGCGATCGATGCGCCCCTATGCCGACCTGTTCTTCATGGGGGCCGCCTTCATGCTCCTGGAGACCAAGAACATCGCCACCTTCGCGCTGCTGTTCGGCACGACCTGGCTGGTCAACGCACTGGTCTTCGCCGGGGTGCTCCTGATCGTCCTGGCTGCGGTGGAGACCACCCGAAGATTCCGGACGCCACCGCTACCGGTCGTCTTCGGCGGGATCGCGGTGTCGCTGGCAGTGACCTACTTCGTCGAACCGTCGTGGCTGCTCACTCTGCCCGTGGTCCCCCGGCTGATCGTGGCTGTCTTGCTGGCGTTCATTCCGATCTATCTGGCCAACCTGGCCTTCTCTCAGCGGTTCGCGGCCTCCGATGACTCGCAGTCCGCCTTCGGGTTGAACCTGCTCGGTGCCATGCTGGGTGGCTGCCTGGAGTATCTCGGGCTGCTCACCGGCTACCGCAACCTGCTGATCCTGGTCGCGGCGATCTATCTGATCGCGTTCGTAGTCACCCCGCGTGGGCGGAAGCTGGTGGGTACCCGCTAGCCCAGGTCCGTCAGCTAACCGATCGGTCAGTAACCCTGCGCAGGGGACGCTGTTCGGCGTGCCGGATCCGGCCGCCGCTCGCTATCGTCGCTGCTATGGGTCCAGTCATCGGTATCTTCGTCGTCCTTCACTTCCTCGGCATGGCCGCCATCCTCGGCGGCTGGCTGGCCGTCCGGCTCGGTGCGTCCAAGGGAATCACCGTCCTGGTGTGGGCCGCTCGCGCACAGCTCCTGATCGGAGTCGCGCTGGTGGGCCTGCTCGAGTTCGTCAGCGCCGACCTCAACATGGCCAAAATCGCCACCAAGCTGGTCGTCGCCCTGGCCGCCGTCGCCTGCGCTGAGATCGCCAACGCCCGTGACCGCAAGGGCGCCCCGGCTCCGCGACTGGTCGATGCCGCCGCAGTCTTCGCCGTACTCAACGTGCTGATCGCAGTGCTGTGGCGGACCGAGTCCTGAGCTAGGCGCTGGCCAGCCACTGACGGGCCAGCCGGATCCGGGCCTCCACCTGCTCGGTGGTGGCCTGCGCCAAGGCCGGGCCGCCCGCTTCGCGGCGCAGCCCGGCATGAACGTGGCTGTGCGGCACTCCCCTGACCCGTGCCACCTGGGAGACCAGGCTGTTCAACTCCTTGCGCCGCCCTTCCAGCGCTCGGAACAGGCTGACCTCTGCCGGCGCCTTCTCTCGCTTCTCTCGGCGCGAAGCCCGGTTGAGCTGACGTCGCTGCCGATCGGCCAGCAAGGTGGCGACCTGGTCGGGTTCCAGCAGCCCCGGCAGGCCCAGATAGTCAGCCTCATCGGCGCTCGTCGGCTCGGCCTGAATCCCGTAGGCCTGGGCATCGAACAAGACATGGTCGAAGATCGCGTTCGCCTCCAGGGTCTCCTGCTCACCCTCGAAGTCGGCCATCCGCCGCGTCCGGTTCGCCTCGGCGATCAGGGCCTCCTCCTCCGCCCACAGGTCCTCGTCATGCTTCGGACGGCCCAGCACATGGTCGCGTTGCCGCTCCAGCGCACCGGCATGGGCCAGCAGAATCGGGACGGTCGGGAGGAAGACGCTCGCCAGCTCGCCACGACGCCGGCTTCGGACGAATCGTCCGACCGCCTGAGCGAAGAACAACGGGGTCGACGTGGCGGTGGCGTACACACCGACCGCCAAGCGGGGCACGTCGACACCTTCGGAGACCATCCGGACCGCCACCATCCAGCGATCGGCACCCTCGGCGAAAGCCTCGATCCGTCGGCTCGCCCCCGGATCGTCGGACAGCACAGTCGTCGGCTTCTCGCCGGTGATCGTCCCCAGCGCCCGCGCATAGGCGCGGGCCTGCCTTTGGTCGCTGGCGATCACCAGCCCGCCGGCGTCGGGCACCTGCCGTCGCACTTCGCTGAGCCGGCGATCCGCGGCCTGCAGCACCGCCGGCATCCACTCACCGGCCGGATCCAACGCCGTCCGCCAGGCCTGCGCGGTGAGGTCCTTGGTGAGTGGCTCGCCGAGATTGGCTGCCAGCTCATCCCCTGCTCTGGTCTTCCAGCGCATCGGACCGCCGTAGGCCAAGAAGACCACCGGCCGAACCACGTGGTCGCGCAGCGCTTCGGCGTAGCCGTAGGTGTAGTCCGGGACCGAACGGCGGGTGCCGTCGGCCTCCTCGGCGTAGTGGACGAACGGAATCGGACTGGCGTCGGAGCGGAACGGCGTGCCGGTCAGCGACAACCGCCGGGTGGCCAGCGCAAACGCCTGGCCGATCGCCTCTCCCCAACTCAGCGCATCACCGGCATGGTGAATCTCGTCGAAGATCACCAGGGTGCGCGCGTTCGCCGTCCGCGCCTCGTAGGCGAAGGTCGCCGCAGCCACGCCGGCGTAAGTGACCGCCTGTCCCTGGTACTGCCGGGATCGGCCGCGGCGCTGCTGGCCGAGTCCGGGGTCCAGGTGCAGCCCGACCTTGGCAGCCGCATCGGCCCATTGCACCTTCAGGTGTTCGGTCGGTGTGACCACGATCACCTGCTCGATGGTGCGGGCCTCGAGCAGTTCGGTAGCCACCCGCAGAGCGAAGGTGGTTTTGCCGGCACCCGGCGTCGCAACCGCCAGGAAGTCGGTGGCCGCCAGGTCGCGATAGCGGGTCAGCGCCTCCACCTGCCAGGCGCGCAGTCGCGCGGCGGTGCCCCAGGCGGCCCGCCCCGGGAACGCCGGAGACAGGTCATGGATCGGCACCAATCAGCTCCCGGCCCGGCGCAATCGCCGCTCGACGAGCAGCGCAACGGCGATCCCGACCAGGTCAGCCGCGCAGTCCCACACGTCGCCGTCGCGAAATGGCAGGAAGCGCCATTGGACCAGCTCGCTGATCGGGGCATGGATGGCGAAGATCGCCCCGACCAACCAACGACGACCGGTCAGCCGCACCAACAGGAAGGTCGGCACGCCAAAAATGAGCGCATGAATCACCTTGTCGGCGCCGACCACAGTGACCAGCTGCTCGCCGCCGGGCGCGCCGGGCCAGTACACCGCCGCCAGCTGGATCAGGATCGTGAGCGCTGCGACCAGCCACCACCACGGCGAGATGGCCATCTCGCCGACCTCAGCGCCGACCTGGTTCTTCGGAGAAGCCACAGGCTCAGCTCAGTCTGGCCAGGACCAGTTCGCGGACCTTCGCAGCGTCGGCCTGTCCACGCAGTTCCTGCATCACCGCGCCGATCAGGGCACCCACCGCTTGCACCTTGCCAGAGCGAATCCGCTCGGCGACGTCCGGCTTGGCCGCGATCGCCCGGTCGACGGCCGCAGCCAGCGCCGAGTCGTCGCTGACCACCGCCAAGCCGCGGGCGGCCACCACCTCGGCCGGGCTCCCCTCGCCGCTCAGCACGCCGTCGATCACCTGCCGGGCCAGCTTGTCGTTGATGGTGCCGTCCTCGACCAGAGCCTGCAGTTGGGCCACCTGGGCCGGACTGATCGCCAGCTCGGCGAGCTCGCAACCGGCCTCGTTGGCGCGCCGAGCCAGCTCGGTGAGCCACCACTTGCGGCCCGCGGACGGGCTCGCCCCGGCCGCGACCGTGGCCTCGATCAGGTCGAGCGCGCCGGCGTTGACGATATCGGCGAACTCCTGGTCGGCGAAGCCCCACTCGGCATTCAGCCGCTTGCGCTTGCGGTCGGGTAGTTCCGGAAGGGTGTTCCGCAGTTCAGCGATCCACTCCTGGCTCGGCGCCACCGGCACCAGATCCGGCTCCGGGAAGTAGCGATAGTCCTCGGCGGTCTCCTTCGACCGGCCCGGGGTGGTGTGCCCCTCCTCGTGCCAATGCCGAGTCTCCTGGCGCACCTTGCCGCCACCGGCCAGCAGGGCGGCCTGACGCCGGATCTCGTAGTGCAGAGCAGCTTCGATACTGCGCAACGAGTTCACGTTCTTGGTCTCGGTGCGCAGACCGAACTGAGTGGCGCCCTTGGCCATCAGCGACACATTGGCGTCGCAGCGCAGCGAGCCCTGCTCCATCCGGACATCCGAGACACCCAGAGCCAGCATCAGATCGCGCAAGAAGGCCACATAGGCCTTGGCCACGGCCGGAGCTTTGGCGCCGGTGCCGGTGATCGGCTTGGTCACGATCTCGACCAGCGGCGTCCCGGCCCGGTTGTAGTCCAGCAACGAGTAGTCGGCATCACCGATGCGTCCACTCACTCCCACGTGGACGCTCTTGCCGGCATCCTCCTCCATGTGGGCGCGCTCGATCTCGATCCGGAACGGCTCGCCGTCCACCTCGATCTCGACCCAGCCGTTGAAGGCGATCGGCTCGTCGTACTGCGAGGTCTGGAAGTCCTTGGTCATGTCCGGGTAGAAGTAATTCTTCCGGGCGAACCGGCACCAGGGCGCGATCTCGCAGTTCAGTGCCAAGCCGATCCGAATCGCCGACTCGATGGCCTTTGCATTCACCACCGGCAGCGAGCCGGGCAAACCCAGGCAAACCGGACAGGTGCGAGAGTTCGGCTCCCCACCGAAGACATTCGCGCAGCTGCAGAACATCTTCGAGGCCGTGTTCAGCTCGACGTGCACCTCCAAGCCGAGGACCGGGTCGAACTCGGCCATCGCCTGATCGAAGTCGTACAGCTCGACGCTCATCGCAGCGCCCCTTCCAGGTAAGCGCCGGCCGGTGAGCCCAGCAGCTGGTCCAGCAGCGACCCACCCCAGCCGGCAGCCAGCTCAGCCTCCAGCGCCGCACCGACCCGGTAGAGCCGGTCGTCGGCCAGAGCCGGCGCCATCACCTGGAAGCCGACCGGCAACCCGTCAGCGAGGCCGCACGGCACCGAGATCGCGCAGTTCCCGGCCAAGTTGGACGGGATCGTGCACAGGTCCGCCTTGTACATGGCCAACGGATCGTCCACTCGCTCGCCGATGGTGAACGCCGTTGTCGGCGTCGTCGGCGAGACCAGCACGTCGGCCGTTGCGAAGGCCGCGTCGAAATCACGCTTGATCAGCGTACGAACCTTCTGCGCCGACCCGTAGTAGGCGTCGTAGTAGCCGGCCGACAAGGCGTAGGTGCCGATGATGATCCGTCGCTTCGCCTCCGCACCGAAACCGACTCCCCGGGTGAGGTTCATCACTTCCTCAGCACTGGTGCTGCCATCGTCGCCCACCCGCAGGCCGTAGCGCATGGCGTCGAACCTGGCCAGATTGGAGCTGACCTCGCTGGGCATGATCAGGTAGTAGGCGGCCAGGGCGTAGTCGAAGCTTGGGCAGGACACCTCGACGATCTCGGCGCCGCGGCGTTGCAGTGCCTCCAGCGCTTCGGCGAACCGCTGCTCGACGCCGGGGGCATAGCCCTCACCGCCAAGTTCGGTGACCACGCCGATCCTCATTCCGGAGATGTCGCCGCTGCGCGCCGCACCGACGACGTCGGGCAGCGGCGCGTTGATCGAGGTCGAGTCCATCGGATCCCAGCCGCCGATCACCTGGTGCAGCAGGGCCGCATCCAGCACCGTCCGGGCGCACGGGCCAGGGGTGTCCAGAGAGGACGCCATCGCCACCACGCCGTAACGCGACGTGCCGCCGTAGGTCGGCTTGACGCCGACGGTCCCGGTCACCGAAGCCGGCTGGCGGATCGAACCGCCAGTGTCGGTGCCCAGCGCCAGCGGAGCCTCGAAGGAGGCCAATGCCGCAGCCGAGCCGCCGCCGGAGCCACCGGGGATTTTCGTGTTGTCCCACGGATTGTGAGTGACGAAGAAGCCGGAGTTCTCGGTGGAGGAACCCATCGCGAACTCATCCATATTGGTCTTGCCGAGGATCACGACGCCGGCCTCAGCCAGCCGCGAGGTGATCGTCGCGTCGTAGGGCGGCACCCAGCCCTCGAGGATCCGGGAACCACAGGTCGTCGGCATCCCCTGCGCGCAGAAGATGTCCTTCATGGCCAGCGGCACCCCGGCCAATGGGCCGAGCGGCTCCCCGGCCGCGCGCTGCGCATCGACGGCGTCGGCGCTGGCCAGCGCACGATCGGCGGCCACATGCAGGAACGCATTGACCCGTGGCTCAACGGCCTCGATCTGATCCAGGTGAGCCTGGGTGACCTCGCGAGAGCTCACCTGGCCGGCACCGATCAGACCGGCCAGCTCGGACGCGGTGGCCCGCAGTAGCTCGTTCACTGTTCATCCCCCAAGATCCGCGGCACTCGGAACCGACCGTCTTCGGCCGCCGGGGCCGCCGCCAGAACCGCCTCAGCGGCGAGCGACGGACCCGCCACATCGGGCCGGAAGACGTTGGTCAGCGGCACCGCATGGGAGGTGAGCGGCACGTCGGCACTGGCCACTTCGGCCACGCCCGCGACAGCGTCCAGAATCACATCCAGCTGCGGCGCCAGTGCGGACAGCTCGTCGTCGGTGAGCCGGATTCTGGCCAGCTCAGCGAGCCGGGCCACATCGGCTGGGGTCAAGGCCAAGACACATCTCCTGTAGGGATGGAGCGGGCTGAAGCCGTCCGCTCGGTGACGAGGTCTCACTCTACCGGTGCCATTTGACACCCTCGTAACACCGATGAGGCAGACTGTCGGAGTGTTCCTCGTACGCGTACTCCTGCCAGATCGCCCGGGCTCCTTGGGTGCCGTGGCGACCGTCATGGGTGGCGTCGCCGCCGACATCAACGCCGTCGAGATCGTCGAAAAGGGCGACGGCTACGCCGTAGACGACTTCATGGTGGAGCTTCCGGCAGGTTCCCGGCCCGACTCTTTGGTCAGCGCCTGCGCCTTGGTGCCCGGTGTGGAAGTGATCTGGGTGTCCCACTATCCGGAAGCCTGGGGGCTCCAAGCCGATGTGGATGTGCTCGACGCAATGACCGAGGACCCCGAACACGCCGAGAGCATCCTGATCACAGAGGCACCGGCGGTCTTCCGCGTGTCCTGGGCCCTGCTGATCGATCGGCACGCCGGCACCGTGGTGGCAGCCACCGACCTGGCTCCCGAGCTGGACGCGGAGGGGATCGCCGCTCTCGGCGAACTGGACGCCGTGCATGATCGCGAGCTTCCCGAGGGCTGGATCCCCGGCTGGGGTGAGACCTTGATCGGGGTGGCTCCATTCCGCGACTCGAACTCGATCGTGCTCGGCCGCCACGGCGGTCCGGAGTTCATGAAGTCGGAACTGGCCCGGCTGCGGCACCTGGCCGCGCTGGCCCACTAGCCGCGGCTCAGCCGCGAACCAGGGTGTAGACCCAGTAGCCGTACCCGACCACCACGCTCAGCACCACGACGAAGGCGCCGACGGCATACCAGCGCCAGCGTCGCTTGGCCCGGGTGCCGGGCACGTCCACCGGCCCCCACTCGCCGACCTGCGGCATCACCCGGGGCGGCGCACCGGGGTTGAGGTTCAGATCGGAGTTCAGGCCTTCGGGCACGTCACCAGCCTACCCAGCCACTGCGGACGGGCCACCGGACAGCAGCGCCTCGAACTGATCGGCGGCCAGCACCGGAACACCCAATGCCACCGCCTTGTCCAGCTTTGAGCCAGCTCCGTCCCCGGCCACCACGTAACTGGTCCGGGACGACACCGAGCCGGAGGCCTTCCCGCCGCGGGCCGTGATCGCCTCCGTTGCCCCGTCCCGGCTGTAGCCGGGCACCGATCCGGTGACCACGATGGTCAGCCCGGCAAGAGTCTGTTCTGCTTCCTGCCGGCCGACGGCTTCATCGGCCATCGCACAGCCCGCCGCCTGCCACTTGTCGACGATCGCCCGATGCCAGTCGACGGAGAACCACTCCGAGATGGACGCGGCCAGAACCGGCCCGATCCCCTCCACTGCACTCAGTTCCGCCACCGAGGCTGATCGGAGCGCGTCGATGGAGGGGAAAGCTGCCGCCACGTCGGGGGCCACCCCCTTGCCGATGTGCCGGATCGACAGCGCCACCAGGAACTTGGCGAAAGGCCGGCTCTTGGCCACCTCCAGGTTCTTCAGCAGCTTGTCCCCGTTGGCGGACAGCCGTCCGTCCTTGGTGACGAAGACGCCGGCCTCGACCAGGCTCTGCGCCGTCAGCCCGAACAGATCACCCTCGTCGGTGAGCAGGTCCGCGCTGAGCAGCGCGTCGGCGGCCTTCTCCCCCAGCATCTCGATGTCGAGCGCCTGTCGGGAGGCCAGATGGAACAGCCGTTCGCGCAGCTGGGCCGGACAGGATCGGCGGTTGGGGCAGCGAATATCGGCATCTCCCTCCTTCTCGGGGCGCAACTCGGTACCGCAGGATGGGCAGTGGGTGGGCATCACGAAGGCACGCTCCGCACCGGTGCGCAGTTCCACCACCGGACCGAGCACCTCCGGGATCACGTCCCCGGCTTTGCGTAGCACCACGGTGTCACCGATCAGGACGCCCTTGCGGCGTACCTCGGTGGCGTTGTGCAAGGTGGCCTGTTCGACTGTCGAACCGGCGACGAACACCGGCTCCATCACCGCATACGGCGTGATCCGCCCGGTCCGCCCGACGCCCACCCGGATGTCCAGCAGCTTCGTGTTCACCTCTTCGGGCGGGTACTTGTAGGCGATCGCCCAGCGCGGCGCGCTGCTCGTCTGGCCGAGTTGCTCCTGCAGTGCCCGGTCGTCGACCTTGACCACCACACCGTCGATCTCATGCTCGACCGAGTGCCGATGCTCGGCGAAGTGCTCGACGTAGCCGCGCACCTCAGCCGCTGTCCGGCATCGCCGGTAGTGGGTGCTGGTCGGCAAGCCCCAGCTCTGCAGCAGGTGGTAGCCGTCGGACTGCAGCCGCAAGTCGTCTCCGCTGTACTCACCGATGCCATGGACAAGGAAGTGCAGCCGCCGCTGCGCCGTCACCCTGGGATCCTTCTGGCGCAGCGAGCCGGCGGCGGAGTTGCGCGCGTTGGCGAACGGCGCCTTCCCTGCCTCGACCAGCCCGGCGTTGAGGGCCGCGAAGTCCTCGATCCGCATGAACACCTCGCCGCGCACCTCGACCACAGCCGGCACCTGCTCACCGACAAGCCGGGACGGAATCGCCTCGATGGCCCGGACATTGGCCAGGACGTCCTCGCCGATGGTCCCATCGCCGCGGGTGGCGGCGCTGGCCAGGACCGCGTCCCGATAGACGAGGTCCAGGGCCAACCCGTCGATCTTCAGCTCACACAGATACCCGGCCTCGGCCAGGCTCGGCCCGGCAAGCTTCTCGGTCCGTTCGATCCAGTGATCCAGCTCCTCCAGCGAAAACACATTGCCCAGGCTCAGCAGCGGGGTCAGATGAGTCACTTTGGAGAATCCTGCAGCCACCGCTCCGCCGACCTGCTGGCTGGGACTGTCCAGCGTGCGGAGCTCGGGGAACTCGTCCTCCAGCGCGATCAGCTCGCGCATCATCGCGTCGAACTCGGCGTCGGAGATCGACGGTGCGTCCTGGACGTAGTAGCGGCGGCGATGCTCGGAGATCTCGGCGCTCAGCCAGGCGTGGCGTTCGGCTGCGCTGGAATGCGTCATGGCCGCAATCTAGCGCCCGCTGCTGACAGCGCCCAGCTCACGGCTTGCGCTCGGCTGCAGCTCAGCGGGCCAGCTCTTCGCTCAGCTGGCGTCCCGCGGCCGCCAGCTCGGTGAGCGCGGACGAGACCAGCGGCGCCGGCCATCCGGCCAGCCCGCATGCGGGGGTGATCACCAGCTTCTCCGGCTCCACCGCGCCGAGCCGCTCCAGCGCGCGCAGTGCCCGGCGACGCAGCTCATCGCTGCGGACCACCGACGGGCTTGCGGTCGGCAATACCCCGAGGTAGATCGCCCCACCGGACTCAGCCAGCTCGGCGATGGCCTCGTTGTCAGCGGTGGCCAGCTGCTCCAGATCGAAGGAGAAGCCGGTCGTGGCGTGCTGCGGCACCGTACCGAGGAGACTGCGCAGCGGCCAGGCCGGGCCGGGGCCCATCCAGCGGGCACAGCTGTGCAGCACCACCTCGGCGACACCGGCACCGACGACTGCGGCGATCACCGCCTGCAGCCCCTGCGCGAGCTCGGGCAGATCAACGCTGCGGTGCCGGAAGAAGCCGCCCGGGGTGGACACCGCTCCGGCGGCCACAGCGGGGAGCGCGGGCTCGTCCAGTTGGACCACCAGCCGGGCGTGCGGCAGCCGCCGGGCCAGGTCAGTCACCAGCTCGGACGCACTGGCTGCCAGCGACTGGGCCAGATCGCGCCGGGCACCGACGTCTGCCAGTACCCGTCCGGCATTGGTGATGCCGGTGGTGGCGGCCAGGCTCCACGGCCCGGCCAATGCCACCTTGAACCGTCCGGAGTAGCCGTCGAGTTCTTCCTCGATCCGGTCCAGATCGTCGCGCCAGGTGGCCCGGGACCGCCGCTGGTCCACTCCCGGCGCGTCGGAGAGCTGCCATTCCCCTGCGACCAGCTGCGCGGGCAACCCCGACGGCAGTCCCATGCCTCGTCCGGTGAACGCGGCCCACGGGCCGCGCGCCGGGAGCTCGGGAAGGTGAGCGAAATCGCCGAACTTGTCCACGACGAGCCGCACGGCGGCCCCGAAATCGGTGCCGGGCAGCGACCCGAGTCCGGTGACAGCGACCATCACGGCCTCGTCGCAGCGATCGTGGCGCTGCCGATCACGACCTCGTCGTCGTAGTGGACTGCCGCCTGGCCAGGGGCGATGCCGAAAGCTGGTTCGTCCAGCTCGATCAGCAGCCGCTCGTCCTCCGCCACGATGGTGGCCGGCATCGGCTCCCCGTGGGCCCGCACCTGGACCAGCCCGTGCCGGCGACCGAGAACTTGCGGGCCGGCCCAACTGGGTCGGATCGCCTCAATGGTGCGCACCCTCAGCAGCGAGTGCGGGCCGACCCGGACCAGTCGTCGCTGCGGATCGACGCCGGTCACGTAGCGCGGACGTCCATCGGAAGCAGGCACCGACAGGTGCAGGCCGTGCCGCTGACCAACGGTGAACTGTTGGGTGCCCGAGTGCGCGCCGACCACCTCATCGCGCTCATCGACGATGTCGCCGGGGTGTGAGCCGAGCTGCTCGCGCAGGAAACCGGCGGTGTCGCCGGTGGGAATGAAGCAGATGTCGTGGCTGTCCGGCTTCTGGGCGACCAGGAGTCCACGCGCAGCAGCCTCGGCCCGGACCTCGGCTTTGGAGACCGCATCGCCCAGTGGGAACAGCGATCGGCTCAGCTGCTCTGCGTTCAAGACGCCGAGCACGTAGGACTGATCCTTGGCCGAGTCAGCCGAGCGCAGCAGCCGCAGCTGCCCGTCGCGATCCTCCAGCCTGGCGTAGTGTCCGGTGGCCACCGCGTCGAAACCGAGCGCGAGGCCGCGCTCCAATACCGCCGCGAATTTGATCTTCTCGTTGCAGCGCAGGCACGGGTTCGGAGTCCGGCCGGCTGAGTACTCCGCCAGGAAGTCCGCCACCACATCCTGGGCGAACCGCTCGGACAGATCCCACACGTAGAACGGGATGCCGAGCAGGTCGGCGACCCGACGGGCATCGTTGGAGTCCTCCAGCGAGCAGCAGCCACGAGATCCGCTGCGGTACAGCTCGGCATTGCGCGATAGCGCCAGGTGCACCCCGACCACCTCATGGCCGGCCTCAACAAGGCGCGCCGCAGCTACCGAGGAGTCCACTCCCCCCGAAAGCGCAGCCAGAATCCGCATCCGCATCCCCCATCGACGCCAGCAGTCTAGGCGGACGACTCAGCCCCATGCCTGCCGGGCCCTGACGACCAGCTCGGGCAGGACAGCGATCAGCCGCTCGATGTCGGACGCACGGGTGGTCGGCCCGAACGAGAATCGCAGGCTGGCGGCGGCGTCGGCCTGGCTGCGGCCCATGGCGAGCAGCACCTCGCTGGGTTGATGCACCCCTGCCGAGCAGGCCGAACCGGTGGACGCATCGATGCCCGCCTGATCCAGCAGGAGCAGCACATCGTCGGCTCTGGTCCCGGCGAAGGTCGCATTGACGATGGCCGGGCCGGCCGGCTCAACAGTGTTCACCCGAGTCTGTGGCAGCTGGTCGAGCGCCGCGATCAGCCGGTCCCGCAGAAGGCGCAAACGTGCGGCCTCCGCGGCCAACCGATCACCGGCCAGCCGCACGGCGGCAGCGAAGCCGACCGCCAATGCCACCGGGACGGTGCCCGAGCGCAACCGGGCCTCCTGGCCACCGCCGAATCCCACCGGACGCAGCCGCACCCCGCGCCGAACCAGCAGCGCACCGATCCCGACCGGACCACCCACCTTGTGCGCCGACAGCGACAACAGATCGGCCCCACTGGCCGCGAAGTCGATGTCCACATGGCCCAGCGCCGCCACCGCGTCGGTGTGAAACAGCGCACCAAAGGTGTGTGCCAGCTCCGCGGCCGCCGACACCGGCTGGATGACACCTGTCTCGTTGTTCACCCAGATCAGGCTGACCAACGCAGTGTCAGCGGAGAGGAGCTGCCGCGATGCGGCCACGTCCAGCCGACCGTCGGAGTCGACCGGCAGCCGAACCACCGCATCTCTGCGCTCGACGACCGCAGCCACGGAGGCGTGTTCCACGGCCGAGATTGCCAACTGGCGCGGTCCGGCACCCTCGGCCACCCCGAGCAGAGCAAGGTTGTTGGACTCGGTTCCACCGCCGGTGAAGACCACCTCGCCGGGCTGCGCTCCGACTTCCGCTGCGATCGACTCTCGGGCCTCCTCCAGCATTCGACGAGCCTGCCGACCGGCCGTATGCGTGGCGTTCGGGTTTCCGGGAAGGATGAATGATGGAGTCATCGCGTCCAGCACTTCGGGCAGCATCGGCGAGCCGGCCGCATGGTCGAGGTAGCTACGCTCGTCCACGTCCACCCCCGCTCGACACGACTCGCCACCGGAGAGCTTCGGCGCAGAAGTCGGGATCACTCCGAGCAAGATTAGGTCGTCATGGCGAATGAAAGGGACTTCACCTCATGGACACACCGGTCAGTGAACCGCCAGTGACTGCCGTTCTCGGCGCCCATACCGATGACGCCGGCACGACTTTCAGTCTGTGGGCTCCCCGCGCGTCTCGCGTCGAGCTGGTACTCGTGGACGACCAGCTGGATCAGCAGAACTACGATCTCGAGCAGTACCTCGACGGCGTATGGCGCCGCCATCTTCCCGGGATCGGCGGCGGGCAGCGGTACGGCTACCGAGTGCACGGCCAGTGGGTCCCCGAACTCGGTCAGCGATTCAACCCGGCCAAGCTCCTGCTCGACCCCTACGCCAAGGCCATCACCGGCGGGGTCGACTACTCCGGTCCGATCACCGACCACACCGCCGAGTCGAATTTCCAACCCGATCCGACCGACTCATTCGGCTCGGTGCCACTGAGTGTGGTGGTCGCCGATGGGCCCGCGCCCACGCCGCTGGCCGATCCGCGCCCGCTGGAGGACCTGGTGGTCTACGAGGTGCACCTGCGGGGCTTCACCAAGCAGCATCCGGAGGTCCCCGAACACTTGCGAGGCAGCTACGCCGGCCTGGCCTACCCCAGCGTGGTCGAATACCTGGTTGGCCTCGGCGTGAATGCTGTCGAGCTGTTGCCGGTCCAGCATTTCGTCTCCGAGCCGTTCGTGATCGGACGCGGGCTGGTCAACTACTGGGGCTACAACACCCTGGGCTTCTTCGCCCCGCACGCCCATTACTCCTCCACCGGCACCACCGGGGAGCAGGTCGCCGAGTTCAAGGCGATGGTGGGCGCCCTGCACGAGGCCGGGATCGCGGTGATCCTCGATGTTGTCTACAACCACACGGGAGAAGGAGGTCACGAGGGCCCGACGCTGTGCCTGCGCGGCATCGATCACGGCGAGTACTACCGGCTGACCGAAGACCACCGCAACGACTATGACGTCACCGGCTGCGGCAACGCCGTCGATACCTCGAAGCCCGGAGTGCTGCGGCTGGTGCTCGATTCGCTGCGCTACTGGGCGACCGAAATGGGGGTGGACGGCTTCCGCTTCGATCTGGCCACCACCCTGATTCGGGACGGAGCCCATCACGTTGACCAGAACCACCAGTTCAAGCAGGCGATCGCGACCGACCCGGTGCTGGCCGGCAAGGTGATCATCGCCGAGCCCTGGGATCTGGGACCCTACGGCTATCAGGTCGGCCGCTGGGGGGCGGACTGGACCGAGTGGAATGACCGGTTCCGCGGCTTCACCCGGGATTTCTGGCGAGGTGCGGTCGGCGGCGTGCAGGAGCTGGCCACTCGCCTCTCGGGGTCCTCCGACATCTTCGACCACGACGGACGTCCGGTCACCGCATCACTGAACTTCGTCACCGCCCATGACGGCTTCACGATGCGGGACCTGGTCACCTATGACCTCAAGCACAACGAGGCCAACGCCGAGCGAAACCGCGACGGTGCCGACGACAACCGCTCCTGGAACCACGGCTACGAGGGCGAGACCGATGATCCCGAGATCAACGCCGCACGCCAGCGAGCCGCCCGAAACCTGATGGCCACCCTGCTGCTCAGCGCGGGGGTCCCGATGATCACGGCCGGCGATGAGCTGGGCCGCACGCAGGGCGGGAACAACAACGCCTACTGCCAGGACTCTCCGATCTCGTGGCTCAACTGGAACACCCGCCAGGAGTGGCCGGCGCAAGAAGAGTTCACCCGGGCACTGCTGCGGCTGCGCGCCGAGAACCCGCTCCTGCGTCCGCAGCACTGGCGTCGACACGGCAAGGTCACCGATGCGAGTGGACGCAGCCTGGGCCGCTCTCCGATCGCCTGGTTCAACGAGACCGGCTGGGAGATGACCAACGACCACTGGCACGACCCGAGTCGGCGCACCTTGGGGATGTACCTTTCCGATGCCACCCAGGGACTGCTGATCTGGTTCCACGCGGGCGCCGATCCGATCGAGATCGAGCTTCCCGGCGCACCGTGGGGAATGGGATACCAGGTGCTCACCCACAGCGGGACACCCGGAGAGCTGCCGGAAGGCCCCATCGAGCCGGGTTCCAGCTTCTCCCTGCCCGGTACCACCGTGGCCGTGCTGGGGGTGAAGGTGCGAACTGGCGGCCAGTAGATGCTTTGCGCCGGGGGCAGAGGCTAGGTTGGGGCCGTGAGCAGCAGCCCGTCGCGCAAGCGCCCCGCCAGCCCCCCGATCGAGCCCGTCACCGCGGCCGCACCGATCGCCTTGGAGCTGACCGCCCCGAGCGTCCCGAGTCTCGGCTTCGGCCGGATCCCGGTGGCCGGGCTCAGCCCGGTGGTCGAAGCCGGCAGCTATCCGGCCAAGGCCGCGGTGGGCGAGCTGATCCCGATCCGAGCCAAGGTCTTCCGAGAGGGCCATGACGCGGTCAACGCCTCGGTGGTCCTGACCGACCCGGACGGCACCAGCCAGCGACTGCCCATGCTGGCTGTCGAGCCGCGCGGACTCGATCCCTGGGAAGCCTGGGTGCGTCTGGACACACCCGGACGCTGGACGTTCCGGGTGGAGGGCTGGTCGGATCCCTGGGCCACCTGGCTGCACAACGCCGAGGCCAAGCTGCCCGCCGGGATCGACGTCGAGCTCGTCTGTCTGGAGGGCCGGCACGTCTTGGCGCAGGCCGCGGCCGCTGCCGATGCCGCCGGTGACCGGCTGGACGCGTCGGTGTTGCGCTCGACTGCCGATCTGCTGCTGCCCACCAGGGCCCCGGCCGATCTGCTGGACGCGGTCGCCACCGGAGGGGTCGTCCGCGCGATGGCGGCCTACGGTCCGCGCGAGCTGGTCTCGCCCACCCCCGACTATCCGATCCAGGTGGATCGCCGCACCGCGCTGTTCTCCAGCTGGTACGAGTTCTTCCCGCGCTCGCAGCAGGCCAGCTACAACCCCAAGACCAAGAAGTGGACCTCCGGCACTTTCGACTCCAGCCATCGCCGCCTCGAGGAGGTCGCCGAGATGGGCTTCGATGTGGTCTACCTGCCTCCGATCCACCCGATCGGCGCCGCCTTCCGCAAGGGACGCAACAACAGCCTGACCCCGAGTCCGAGCGACCCCGGCTCGCCGTGGGCGATCGGTTCGGCCGACGGTGGCCACGACGCCATCCACCCCGATCTGGGTGACTGGGACTCCTTCGACCGCTTCGTGACCAAGGCCCGCAGCTTGGGCATGGAGGTCGCTCTCGATTTCGCCCTGCAAGCGTCGCCTGATCACCCCTGGGTCACGGCACATCCCGAGTGGTTCACCACCCGGCTGGACGGCACCGTCGCCTACGCCGAGAACCCACCCAAGAAATACCAGGACATCTACCCGATCAACTTCGACAACGATCCGGTCGGCATCTACCACGAGGTGCTGCGGATCCTGAAGCTGTGGATGGCGCACGGCGTCCGGATCTTCCGGATCGACAACCCGCACACCAAACCTGTCCAGTTCTGGGCCTGGATCCTGCGCGAGCTGCGTGAGACCGACCCGGATGTGCTGTTCCTGGCCGAAGCGTTCACCCGTCCGGAGATGATGCACACCCTGGGCAAGGTCGGCTTCCACCAGAGCTACAGCTACTTCGCCTGGCGCACGGAGAAGTGGGAGCTCATCGAGTACCTGACCGAACTCAGCACGGACACCGACGCCTTCTACCGTCCCAACTTCTTCGTGAACACCCCCGACATCAACCCCTTCTTCCTGCAGTCGGGCAACCCGGCCGCCTTCGCGATCCGGGCGATCTTGGCTGCCACCGGCTCGCCCAGCTGGGGCGTCTACTCCGGCTTCGAGCTCTTCGAGCACGAGGCCCTTCGCGAGGGCGGCGAGGAGTATCTGGATTCGGAGAAGTACGAGTACCGGCCTCGTGACTACACCGCCCAGCCGAACCTCAATCTGTTGCTCGGCAAGCTGAACCGGATCCGTCGCGACCATCCGGCTCTGCAGCAATTGCGCCGGGTCAGCTTCGTCTCCGCTGCCAGCGATCAGGTACTCGCTTTCGCCAAGAACGACGGTGACGACACGGTGATCGTGATCTGCAGCCTGAACCCCGATCAAACAGTCGAAAGCGAGGTCTTCTTGGACCTGCCGGCGCTGGGCATCAGCACCGACACCGTCGACCTGCGCGACGAACTCACCGGGGCCGACTTCACCTGGGGCGGGCTCAACTTCGTCCGGCTCACTCCGACCAACCCCGCCCACATCCTGCATGTCTTGGGCCGCTGACGCCGCCGCTGCCTGGCAGCGGCACATCGAGGATGCGCGCTGGTTCTCCGGCAAGGGCCGCTCAGCTCAGCTCAGCGAGCTGACCCCGCTCGACTGGTACACCCCGGTCGGCCAGTGGCCGGCGGTCCGCTCGGAGCTGGCCACGGTCGACTACCCGGACCGATCTGCCGAGACCTACCAGCTCTTGGTCGGATACGACCGCCCCGGAGCCCTCCGCGACCGCCAAGTGCTGGCCCGTGTGGAGCTGGACGACCTGGGCCCGGTCGAGCTGTTCGATGCCACTGACGACCCCGCCGCGCTGAGCGGACTTGTCGGCTCGCTGCTGGCAGATCCCCCGGTCGGCATGCGCTGGCTGGAGCCGGGTGCCATCGATCCGCGGGCACGAATGCGTCGATACCTCGGCGAGCAGAGCAATACCACGGTCCTGCTCGGCGAGGCGGCGCTGCTGAAGCTGTTCCGCAAGCTGGAGCCGGGAGCCAACCTGGACGCCGAGGTGCTGGCCGCGCTGCCCGGCGAGATCACTCCCCGGCTGTTCGGCGTGCTGCAGGCCGGCGACTATGACCTGGGCATGTTCTACCAGCGGATCGACGAAGTCGCCGACGGCTGGGTCTTCGCAACCTCGCTGGCCGCCCGGTCGATCGACTTCGAGACGGCGGCCGGTCAGCTGGGTGAAGCACTCGCGATCCTGCACGATGAGCTGGCGGCAGCGTTCGGCAGCAGCGACTGCAGCGGCGATGAGGTCGCCGAGACGATGCTGCAGCGCTACGCGAGCGCCGTCGACGCAGTTCCGGAGCTTTCCCGGCACGCGGAAGCGGTGACTCGGGTCTTCGACGGCCTGCGCGGCCAGCGGCTGGCGACCCAGCGCGTCCACGGAGACTTCCACCTGGGCCAGGCGCTGCATCGCAACGACAGCGAGCACCCCGCACCATGGGTGATCATCGACTTCGAAGGCGAACCGCTGAAGTCCCATAGCGAGCGCCGCATGTTCGACTCCCCCACTCGCGACCTCGCCGGTGCCCTGCGCAGCCTGGACTATGCCCGCAGCGCCGCTGCAGACCCGGACGCTCCCGGTGCGCTGCGCTGGACAGCACGGGCCGGCCAGGCATTCCTCGACGGGTACCGCCGGCACCGTCCGGTCCAGGCTGGGACGCTGCAGCCTTATGTCGTGGACAAGGCGATCTACGAAGTTGTCTATGAAGTGCGGAATCGGCCCGGTTGGGCACATATTCCGCTGCGAGCGGTCCAAGATGAGCTTGTGAGAGCTCAGGGCGGGCCCACTATCAGACCGAAGGAGCTCTGATGGCACACGATCTGACCGGCGGCCTCACGGGGACCCAGCTGGAGGGCTTTCACAGCGGCGGCGATACCGAGTGCTGGCGCCGCCTGGGTGCACATGAGGTGGTCCTCTTCGACGACGAGCGCGGCGAGATCCATGGCACCCGCTTCGCGGTCTGGGCACCGAATGCCAGCCAGGTCCGGCTGAGCGGCGACTTCAACTGGTGGACCGGTGACGATATGCGCCTGGTCCCCGGCTCCGGGGTGTGGGCGCTGTTCGTCGAGGGCGTCGGCACCGGCGCGCTGTACAAGTACAACATCCTGGGTGCCGACGGGGCCTGGCACGAGAAGGTGGATCCGATCGGCTTCTTCGCCGAACAGGCGCCGAACAATGCCTCGATCGTCTACACCTCGACCTACGGATGGTCGGATCACGCCTGGCTGGACCGGCGGGCTGCGGCCACTCCTCACGCCGAAGCAATGTCGATCTACGAGTTGCACTTGGGCTCGTGGCGCAAGGGCAAGACCTATCGGGAACTCGCTGATGAAATCGCCGAGTACGTGACCTGGCAGGGCTTCACCCACGTCGAGTTGATGCCGGTGAGCGAACACCCGTTCGAGCCGTCGTGGGGCTACCAGGTGACCAACTACTTCGCGCCGCAGTCACGGCTGGGCCATCCCGATGAGTTCCGCTATCTGGTGGACCGCCTCCACCAGGCCGGAATCGGCGTCATTCTGGATTGGGTTCCGGGTCATTTCCCGAAGGACGATTGGGCGCTGGGCCGCTTCGACGGGACGGCGCTGTACGAGCACGCCGATCCGCGCCAGGGCGAGCACAAGGACTGGGGCACCTACATCTTCAACTACGGCCGCAATGAGGTGAAGTCTTTCCTGGTCTCCAACGCCCTGTACTGGGTGACCGAGTTCCACATCGACGCCCTGCGCGTGGACGCGGTCGCGTCCATGCTCTATCTGGACTACTCCCGCAACGAGGGCGAATGGGTGCCCAATATCTACGGCGGCCGGGAGAACCTGGAGGCCATCGACTTCCTGCGCTATGTGAACAAGCACCTGTACGAGCGCGTGCCCGGCGTGGTGATGATCGCCGAAGAGTCGACCTCCTTCGCCGGGGTCACCAAACCCGTCCACGCCGGCGGGTTGGGTTTCGGCTTCAAGTGGAACATGGGTTGGATGAACGACTCGCTGCGCTACCTCGCTGAAGAGCCGATCAACCGGCAGTACCACCACGACCTGATGACCTTTGCCATGGTCTACGCCTACTCGGAGAACTTCATCCTGCCGATCTCCCACGACGAGGTGGTTCACGGCAAGGGGTCGATGATCAACAAGGTGCCTCAGGACAGCTGGCGCCAGTTCGCCACCCTGCGCAGCTTCTACTCCTTCATGTGGGGCTTCCCCGGCAAGAAACTCGTCTTCGCCGGGTGTGAGTTCGGCCAGCGCGCCGAGTTCAGCGAAGCCACCGCCCTGGAATGGTGGGTGAGCGACCTGTGGGGCCACCGAGGACTGCAATTGCTGTTCAAGGACCTGAACCGGGTCTATCGGGAGAACCCGGCGCTGTGGCAGCTGGACAACGAGCCATCCGGCTTCCGCTGGATCAACGCCGACGATCGGGGCGCCAACACCTTCTCCTGGCTGCGCAGTGACGAGTCCGGCAGTCAGATCGCGGTGATCTCCAACTTCTCCTCCGAGCCGTGGACCGCCTATCGCATCGGGCTGCCGTCGGCCGGGGTGTGGGACGAGATATTGAACTCCGACGCCGAGCTTTACGACGGTACGGGCAACTTCGGCAATCTCGGGCAGGTGACAGCCGTCGCCGAGCCGTGGAACGGCTTGCCGGCCAGCGCCACCGTCGTCGTCCCACCGCTGGGAACTGTGTACCTACGGCACCGCAGCTGAGCTGAACGGGGTTCCTGGTCGCCAGCGAGGGCTCATCCTCGCTGGCGACCAGGAACTGTCTCGACTACGGACAGCCGTACCCGGTGCGCACCGAAATCGGGTTGATCGGAGTTGCGGTCGACAGTGGGTTGGCGGTGTCCAACTGCCAGTTCGACAACGTGGTGCCGGTCACAGCAGCAACACCGTTCACCAGCGCCTCCGGTGGATTGACAGAACACACCACCATGTTCAGATTCGTTGCATTGCCGAACCAGTTGTTCTCCACTGCCGTCCCGTCAGCGGTCTGGAACGCCACGTCGGAGGTCGAAGACGTGATCCCGATCAGGTTCAGTCCGACGACTCCACCGGTGAACCAGTTGTTCCGCATGACGAGTTGACCCGGTGAGGACCCACCCTGCTTGTTGAACATCATGGCGCTGGTGGACACGGCGTCCTCGGTCGGCCCGACAACGCCGACACCCTTCTTCAGCCATCCATCGATCCGGTTGCCAATCAGAGTCAGGTCGGTGCCACCGGCCCACTGGATGCCGTCGGAATGGCTGACACCATCGCTATGGCCGGGGTCGGTGAACTTCACCAGGTCGTGGATATAGCTGGCGTAGATCGCGACATCCACCTGTTGGTTCGGTGCCGCCGAGCCGGTCGGGCTCGCCCCGTCCACCGCTCCGGAGGAGTCCACACGGTAGAGCGAGAAGTCGTGGCCCAGGATGTTGTTGGAGTAGCGACTCGGTGTCTGCGGGAGGAACGTCGAGTCCTTGACCACCAGCCCGATCGCCCGGTTGTCGGTGACCTGCAGGCCCAGGGATTCGGTTCCGTTCTTGGTCAGGTCTGCAGTCACCGGCCCGGCAAACAGACAGTTGCGGAAGGTGAAACCGGATCCCTTGATCTCCACCCGATCCAGGAAGCGCTTGTTCCAGATGGTCTTCTGCGTCGCTGAGTCGTCGAAGACCGATACCCCCGTGACATCTTGCAGCACGCTGGGATCGATCAGCCCGGTGGTGCTGGCATCGGGTCGATAGCTTCCTGGCACCAGCGCAGCCCGGGGATCGAGATAGGTGTAGGCCGCAGCCAACGAGGTCGTGCTGCCGCCGGCGGTCACGCTAACGGCCACCGTCGCCGCTTCCTGTGGCGGCACGGTCACCTGCACCGAGGTACCCGAAAGTACGGTGAATGCAGCACTCGCCGTCCCGAACTTCACCGAAGTGGTGCCACTGAGCCGGACACCGGAAAGCGTCAGGGTGCCGCCGCCGGTGACCAACCCCGAACTCGAACTGACCGAGAGCAGGGTCGGGCTGGCGTAGTAGGTGAATGCGGACGCCTTGGTCGCGGTGCCGCCCGCCGTCGTCACCACAACGTCCACCGAGCCGGCAGCATGCGCCGGGGCAGTGGCTGCCAACTCAGAATCCGAGATGACCTGCACGTTCGTGGCAGCCACTCCGCCGATGGTGACCGTGCTCGCACCGGCCAACCCACTCCCGGTGATCCGCACGGCGGTGGTCGAAGCCGTCGAGCCGGCGTTGGGGGTGACGGCCAAGATAGCGGGGACCGCGCGATAGGTGTAGGCGCCGCTCTTGACTGCACTCGGCCCTCCGGTGGACACGGCGACATCCACGCTGCCTGCCGAATGGCTGGGAGTGGTCACCGTCACCGAGGTCGCCGAGGTCGCCGAAGGAGTGACCGCGGTGCCACCGAAGCTGACTGTCTTGACCAGTTTGAGGTTCGTGCCCGAGAGCTGCACGACCTGCCCCCCGGCCACCGGGCCAGCTGTCGAGTTCAAGGAGGTGATGGTCGGCTCACTTGACCACTGGGTCGTCCCACCCGAAATCACTACGAAAGTTCCATCGTCTTGCAGCTTCGCGTACGACCCGGACGCCGAAGTGCCCGACGACCACTTGGTCACGCCGCCGACGGAGGTGACCAGATTGCCGCCGGTCTCCATCACCGTCTTGGCGACGGCCGAGGCCGAGCCGCCGCGCGCACCGTTGTCCCAGACGTTCAGGTCATTCTGAGTGGAGTAGTAGATCGACAGACCTCCACTGGCCAGTTGGACGATGTGGAAGTCCCGGTTCACCGAACGCAGATACTGGTCAGCAGCCAAGGTCCGTCCGGACAACAGCCGGTCACCGATATAGCCGTTCACGCGATCCCAGAGAGTCCGGCTCCTCTGGCTGATCTCCAAAGAACCATCGTCACCGACGACGAGGGTGGCGCCGCCGAATCCCGAGGTCGCGGTATGCCAGATCTGGGTCCCGGTTGCTGTCGTCACCACCAAGTCGCCGGCCCTCTGCATCTCGGCGGTGCAGCCGGTGGCAGTCGAGTTCCCACTCGTCCATATCTGAGTGGTGCCGGCGCTGAGCACGAGATTGCACCCCGTCAACCGAAGCACATAGCTCCCGTTGGGAGATGGCACTGTGCCTCCGGCCGGCAAGGTGGCTTGCGAGGCGAGCACTCCGCTGTTCACGGCAGCGGCCGGGCTGGGAATCGAGCCGGCCCAGATCAACATGGCTGCGAGCCCAACCGCGATTGGGCGCCAAAGACTCCGAGTTCTCCGCATGGGATTCCCTTCTCCTGTCTCCTGGGGTGGTGAGCTGATGCTCTCGGGGGGGCATCTTCAGCTAAGCACGCGGGCGGCCATCCCGCCGAGGCTTCGACGAATGACTGCACTCGCCCGGCGTCGTTGAGCGCCCACGAGCCGTAAGTATGTTTGTCTAGCCCTTGTCGCCAATGAGGTGCGAGCTACCCGCGCTCGCGATGAGCTGGCCGGCCGCGGATCGACGTGGCGCTCACTCCGATCTGCCGCCGTGAGAAGATCGCCCGGTGAAGCGCGCCGCAATTCTGTTGTTCGACGGAGTCGAGGAGCTCGACGCAATCGGGCCCTGGGATGTTCTGGCGCACTGGACTCTCGAGTTCCCCCAGGACGGCTGGGAGGTCGTCCTGTGCGCCGATGCGGCGGGTCCGGTGACTGCAGCTAAGGGCGCAGTGCTGACTCCGCACGAGGTGCGTACCGACGACTACGACCTGATTCTGGTTCCCGGTGGCCACGGAAGCCGCCAGGTCCTGCGCGATCCAGAGGCCTTGGCCTGGGTGCGCAGAGCGCACGACCGCGGGGCCCTGGTCACCAGTGTGTGCACCGGCGCGCTGGTCCTGGCAGCCGCCGGGCTACTCGCCAGTCGTCCGGTGACGACCTATCACTCCGCCTACCAGGAGTTGATCGAACTGGCTCCGGACTGCCTGCCTGATCGCGAATCCCGCTGGGTGGATTCGGGCGAGATCGTCACCTCGGCCGGAGTCAGCGCCGGGATCGACATGGCCCTGCACCTCGTCGACCGGCTCGCCGGAACCGAACGAGCTCGCCAGGTCCGCCGCGGGATTCAGTACGACCCCGAGCCTCCGGTCTAGAAGAGCCCGTCCTAGAACAGAGCGCTCATCAGGTCCCGACGGGCCTTCAGCACCGCCGGATCGGCGCCTCCAACGGTCTCGAACAGCTCCAACAAACGCAGCCGCACCTGTTCGCGCTGCTCGCCGGAGGTGACCCGGATCACCGCGATCAGCCGCGCAAACGCCTCGGCCGCCGCGCCGCCGAAGACTTCGGCATCGGCTGCGGCCAGCTGCAGATCGACATCCGACGGTGCCGCAGCGGCCCGCTGCACCACCTGACTCGGGTCGAGCGCGCTCACCCGGCCCAGCAGAGCAGCCTGAGCTCGTCCGGCCTTGGCTTCGACGTCATTGGGTGATGCCGCCAGCAGCTTGTCGAACTCGGCCACAGCCGCATCGAAGTGACCCTCAGCCAGGGCCGCATCCGCGGCCGCGAACCGCGGATCAGGCCCGGCGTCGGCATCCACGCTCACCGGATCGGCCCGTCCGACCACACCGTTGGTCGCGGCCACCTGCAGCAGCTGGTCCAGATACGCCTGGGCCTCGACCTTGTCCTTGGTTCCCTGCCACATCGGGGCCAGTTGTCCTCCGACGACACCGATCACCGCCGGAACCGCCTGTATCCCGAACGCCGCCGCCACCTGAGGTGAGGCATCAATGTTGATCCGGCCCAGCAGCCACGCACCGCCCGCACCGTTGGCCAGCTCGATCAGGGTCTGCGACAGCGCATCGGCGTTGGCTCGAGGCGAGTTCAGCTCAAGGACGACCGGGAAGCGCACCGACAGCGAGACCACCTGCTCGAGGTTGCGCTCGTCCACCTCCATCACGTAGCTGGCTCCGGGCGGTGGCGGTGGCGCCTTGGCCGCGGCCACGATCGAAGACAGGTCCATTGCACGGGTGGGGTTGAAACCAGCAGAAGTCACTCTCGCATTGTGCCAGTCGGGCCGAAAACCTGCCCAGCCCCGCACTGCGCATGGCCGTCTGCTCTCTGGGTTGGCAAGATGGACCCATGGTTGATGCGCGCGCCGGGCAGGTCGCCGGAGAACAAGATCTGATCGATGTCGACGCCCTGATCGGGGCCTATTACGACCGGGTCCCCGACCCGGCCAATCCCGATCAGCAGGTCGTCTTCGGAACCTCCGGCCATCGCGGGTCCAGCCTGGACACAGCCTTCAATGAGGCGCACATCGCCGCTACCACCCAGGCCATCGTGGAGTACCGCGCCGCCCAGGGGATCACCGGGCCACTGTTCATCGGCAAGGACACCCACGCGCTGTCCGAGCCTGCCTGGCGCACCGCCATCGAGGTGCTGCATGCCAACGGCGTCACCATTCGTGCCGAGCACGACCAGGACTTCACGCCGACCCCGGCGGTCTCCCGGGCGATCATCGTCCATAACAAGACCCACGACGGGCCTCGTGCCGACGGCATCGTGGTGACGCCTTCGCACAACCCGCCGCGAGATGGTGGCTTCAAGTACAACCCACCGCACGGAGGACCGGCCGACACCGATGCCACCGGCTGGATCGCGGCCCGGGCCAACCAGCTGCTCGCCGACCCGTCCGTGATCGCCCGGACGCCCTACGCCCGCGCCGCAGCGGACGTCGTCCGCGAGGACTATCTCGGCGCCTACTGCGAGGACCTGCGCAATGCGATCGATCTGGAGGCCATCGCTCGCGCCGGCGTCCGGATCGGCGCCGATCCGCTGGGTGGGGCGTCGGTCCAGTACTGGGGCTACATCGCCGAGCGGCTGGGCATCGACCTCACCGTGATCAACCCGACTGTGGATCCGACCTGGCGGTTCATGACCCTGGACTGGGACGCCAAGATCCGGATGGACTGCTCCTCGCCGTATGCAATGGCCAGCCTGATCGCCAACCGCGACCGTTTCGACATCTCCACCGGCAATGACGCCGACTCCGACCGGCATGGCATCGTCACCCCGGACGCGGGCCTGATGAACCCCAACGCCTACCTCGCCGTCGCCATCGGGTACCTGTTCAGCCACCGGCCGAACTGGCGCGCCGACGCCGGCGTGGGCAAGACGCTCGTCTCGTCCTCGCTGATCGACAAGGTGGCTGCAGACCTCGGTCGCACGCTGGTCGAGGTGCCGGTCGGCTTCAAGTGGTTCGTCCCCGGACTGATCCGTGGCGAGCTCGGCTTCGGTGGAGAGGAGTCCGCCGGGGCGTCCTTCCTCGCCAAGGACGGATCCACCTGGACGACCGACAAGGACGGCATTCTGCTGGCCCTGCTGGCCAGCGAGATCACCGCGGTGACCGGCAAGACGCCCAGCCAGCTGTACGCAGAGCTGGAGAGCCGCTTCGGCGCGTCCAGCTATGCCCGGATCGATGCCCCGGCCACCCGCGAGCAGAAGGCCAAACTGGCAAAGCTGGACGCCTCGGATGTCACCGCCACCACCCTGGCCGGCGAGCCGATCACCGCCACGCTGACCCATGCCCCCGGCAATGGTGCGGCCATCGGCGGGCTGAAAGTGGTCACCGACTCGGCGTGGTTCGCCGCACGCCCATCCGGGACGGAGAATGTGTACAAGATCTACGCCGAATCCCTGCGCGGCCAAGCACATCTGGCCCAAGTTCAGGACGAAGCCAAACAGGTGGTCGACGCAGTTCTGGGCTGAGCAACTGTGAAAGGCTGAAAACATGAACAATGACGATCTCTTCATCTGCATCGACCACGTCGGGCTCGCCGTGCCCAACCTGGACGAGGCGATCAAGTTCCACACCGAGGTGATGGGCTGGCGGCTGCTGCACCGCGAGACCAACGAGGAGCAGGGCGTTGAGGAGGCGATGATCGGCACCGGCGACCAGCTGCCGGAGAGCGCACAGATTCAGCTGCTCGCCCCGCTCAACGAGAACTCCACCATCGCCAAGTTCCTGGCCAAGAATGGCCCGGGTATGCAGCAGCTGTGCTACCGCGTGGCCGACATCGACGCCGTCTGCGCCACGCTGCGCGAGCGCGGCGTCCGGCTTCTCTACCCCGAGCCCAAGACCGGCACCGGCGGCGCCCGGATCAACTTCGCTCACCCGAAGGACACCGGCGGCGTGCTGCTCGAGCTCACCCAGCCGGTTGCAGGCCACTGAGTACTGAAATTGGCGCTGGCCCGGCACTGTCATCGGCGGTCCGGGCCAGTAGCATTTGCAGTCGGATGTGAAAGGGATCACCACGTGAGCAATGACGAGACCACCACCGGTCTGGACCTCTTCGATGAGACCGCTTCGGCGGTCGGCAACTTCCCCGCCGCCCTGCGCGGCTACGACAAGGGCGCTGTGGATGCCTATGTCCGGGATGTCGAGGCCCAGCTGGCCAAGGCGAAGGCGCAACTGCGCCAGCAGCACAAGCAGATCACCACGGCGACCGCCAATGCCGAGAACACCGACTTCTCAAAGCTCGGGTCGCATGCGCGGGGCATGTTGCGTGCGGCCGAGTCTCAGGCTGAAGAGCTCATTGCCACTGCCCAGACACGGGCGAACCAGCTGATCACCGACGCCAAGAAGCAGGCAGACAAGCTGACCAGCGAGACCCGCGTTCAGCTCGACGCGTCGCGTGAGGCGTCGAGCGAAGAACTGGCTTCGCTGCGCAACCGACTCAGCGAGCAGACGGCTACCGAACTCAGCGAGGCCAAGGACGAGGCTGGGATGATCCGGGCCGCTGCCCAGCGCGAGGCTGCGCAGATCGTCGCCGAGGCCCAGAGCAAGGCTGCGCTGCTGGCTGAGCAGGCCGCGGCTGCCGCCCAGGCCCGCCAAGCCGAGGTCGAGCGCCTGGCTGCTGAGCAGGCCGCCAAGACCCAAGCCGAGAAGGAGGCCGCCCTGGCCGCCCTCACCCAGGCTCAGGACACGGCGTCCACCCAGCTCGACGGGATCGTGGCGACTGCCCGTGCCCAGGCCGAGGAGTACCAGCAGAAGATCAACGCCGACTCGGTGACCTGGAGCCAGCGGCGCCAGGCGGCCATCGACGAGGCAGCGAACATCGTGGCTGCCGCGAAGACCCAGGCCGACAACATCGTGGCCAGCGCGAACAACAAGGCCAAGGCGATCCACAACGCCACGATCGAAGCCGCCGAGGCGAAGCGCAACGAGATCGAAGCGCGGGTGCAACTGCTGAAGGGACGCCAGCGGGCCATCCTCGGCCAGCTCGGTGAACTCTCCGCTCTGGCCGGCAAGAGCATGGCCGAATACTCCGATGACGACGAGCAAGCCAGCCCGTCGACCCCGGCCACTCCGTCCAGCCCGGTCGAGGCACAACCGGAGCCTGCTCCGGCCGAAGCTGAGGCAATCCAAGAGTCATGACCAACGCTGAGGGGCAGCCGCAGGCGATTCCGCCCACTCCCGGCCCGGGATCGGTCCCGGCGGGGTCGGCGAGGACGCCATCGGCTGCCTCCGGCGCAAGTCGCAGCTGGCTGCAGCGCTGGCGACGGATCACCCAGCCGACCCCGCCCGACCTGGCCGGAGCCATGGGTACCGAGCCGGAGCATCGGATGTCGCTGCTGAACCGCAACCCGATCCAGCTCGGCTTCGAGGTCACCATCGGGGTGCTGGCCGCCATCGGGGTGGTGAACCTCGTGATGGGCGTGCGGGCTGTACTCATCCTGGTCTGTCTGGCCTTCGCTATCGCGCTCGGCCTGAACCCGACGGTGAGCTGGTTACACAATCGTGGGCTGCGTCGTGGCCTGGCCGTCCTTATCGTCGCTCTGGGGCTGTTGATTCTGCTCGGCCTGGCCGGGTGGGCCCTGGTGCCGCTGGTCAGCGACCAGGTGACCAACTTGATCACCCAAGCGCCGTCCTTGCTGCAGAACCTGCGACAGAACCCACAGATCGCCGCCCTGGACTCCCAGTTCGGGCTGATCTCGAAAGCAACCGCGTTCCTGACCTCGGGCGATCTCATCGGCGGGCTCTTCGGCGGCCTGGTGGGAGCTGGACAGCTGGTGGCCAGCACCGTGTTCTCGGTCACGATCACCGTCGTGCTGACCTTGTACTTCTTGACCGCGCTGCCCTCGATCAAGGAGATCATCTACCAGTTGGCTCCGGCGTCCCGGCGTCCACGGGTCCGCTATCTGGCCAACGAGATGTTCAAACGGGTCGGCGGCTATGTGTCGGGGCTGTTCACCGTGGTCTCGATCGCCATGGTGGTCGCCTTCACCTTCTTGAACATCGTCGGCCTGACCCAGTACTCCCTGGCATTGACCGTCGTGGTCGGCGTGTTCGCCTTTGTGCCGCTGGTGGGCACGACGATCTCGATGGTGATCGTCTCGATCGTGGCGTTCGCCTCGAACCCGACCACCGGACTGATCACCTTGATCTTCTTCCTGGCCTACCAGCAGTTCGACGCCTACTTCATCCAGCCTCGGATCTTCGCCAAGTCGGTGCAGATCCCCGGCATCCTGGTGATGCTGGCCGCCATCTCCGGAGGCTTGCTCCTGGGCATCGTCGGGGCGATCCTGGCCGTGCCGACCATGGCCGCGCTGCTGCTGCTCTACCGCGAGGTGCTGGTCCCCCACCTCGATCGCACCTGAGCCCTAGAACAACCGCTCTTCGGCATTGTCCAGGCCGCGCAGACCGTCATAGTCGAGCAGCACACACTCGATCCCACGGGTGCCGGCCAATGTCCGCGCCTGCGGCTTGATCTGTTGCGCGGCGAACACCCCCCGCACCGGGCTCAGCAGCGGATCGGCGTTCATCAGTTCCAGATAGCGGGTCAGCTGTTCGACACCGTCGATCTCACCCCTGCGCTTCACTTCCACAGCCACATAGGCACCGCCGGAGTCCCGATAGAGAAGGTCTACCGGACCGATCGGCGTCTGGTGCTCCCGAGTGACCAAGGTCCATCCCTGGCCGAAGGTCTGCGGGTTGGCTGCGAGCAACTGCTGCAGATGTGCCTCGACACCGTCCTTCTGCAAGCCAGGATCCAGCCCCAACTCGTGGCTGGAGTCATGGACGACCTCGCCGATCGAGATCAACAGCCGGTCGCCATCCTTGTTGCGCACCTCCCAGAGCTCCGTCAGGTCCGGGGGCAACCCTTCGGCGAGCTCGCTGGTGGCCGGGTCGTGCAGGGTGAGCGTGCACGGTGCACTCATCCAGTTCAACGGCTTGTAGGCGCGATCATCGGCATGGACCGACACCGAACCGTCCGACTTCACCATGATCAGCCGCAGCGCCATCGGCAGATGAGCCGACAGTCGTCCGGCGTAGTCGACCTGACATTTGGCAATCAACAAGCGCACTGCAACAACTTACCCTGAGCTGCGACTTGCCTGTGGGAGGGACCTTGGCATAGGACTTCGGTATGGCCAAGCGACCCTCCAAGCACCTGCGGCCGGCCCGGCCGCTGTCCAGCGGCGCCTTCGCCCGACTTGAGCACAAGGGCGACGGCGACTGGATGGTCCAGACCATGCCGGCTGACGCCGCCGACAAGACCTATCTGTGCCCCGGCTGCAATCAACAGCTGCCACCCGGAACCGCACACCTGGTCGCGTGGCCGCGAGAGGCCAGCCTCGGCGTCACCTCTGCAGTCGAGGAGCGTCGGCACTGGCACACCTCCTGCTGGGCTCGGCGGCGCTGATGACCACCGGCATCTATACCGAGCTGGTCGGCCACGGACGTCCCCGCTTCGCGATCCTGCCCGGCCTGTTCGGCCGCGGACGCAACTGGAGCGGCATAGCCCAGGCTCTGGCCGACCGGGGCTACCCCACGGTGCTGTTCGATCTGCCCAACCATGGCCGCAGCGGATGGACCGAGACGTTCAGTTATCCGGGCCTGGCAGATCTGGTGGCCCAGGAGATCGAGTTACGGCTCGGCTCCGCAGCCCGGCTGATCCTGGTCGGCCACTCGCTGGGAGGAAAGGTAGCCATGCTGACCGCGCTGCGGCACCCGGGCCTGGTGGCTGCCCTCGGGGTTGTCGACATCGCCCCGGCGGTCTCCGACCAGGTCGGGAGTTTCGCTCCCCTGGTCAAAGCGATGCGCAACCTCGACCTGTCCGTTCTCGAGTCGCGCACCCAGGCCGACCAACTGCTGGCCACCCAGGTCCACGACGATGCCAGCCGTGGGCTGCTGCTGCAGAACTTGCGCCGCCGCGGCGGCTGGCACTGGCAGCTCAACCTGAAGCTGCTCGGCGACTCGCTGGAGGAGATCTCCGGCTGGCCCGATCCGGGCCCCG
>Ga0268263_1000733_pt1 | contig 40562 bp, 38 predicted proteins | sample Biomet5_FD_190358 | JGI IMG/M metagenome (GOLD analysis project Ga0268263, IMG submission 190358) | Microbial communities from bioreactor (seeded with sewage sludge) at LBNL, California, USA - Biofuel metagenome 5 (SPAdes) (version 4) | ecosystem: Engineered > Bioreactor > Anaerobic >... | reverse complement strand
TTCATGCTGATGGTCTTGTCGCCATCCATGATCCAGCCTGTCAGCTCCTGACCGGCTTTCACCCCCTCGACCACCACGACGCCGACCATGTCGCCCGGCTCGTGCACGATGAATTGTACGGACATGATGTTCCTCCTTTGTGAAATACTGGTCAACACGCAAGTCCTGCGTATTATGTCTTACATAAGACGTCAAGTAGAAACCGCGATTTGTCTCGTGAAATAAATTTTTAGCATGGAATACTACGGCGATACACCTGACGTCTGCGCGCGGGCGCAACAGGTGGAAGCGCGCGGCGGAAGCGGCCTCTTGCCGCACAACCGGCCTTTTCCCCTTCACCGGTCGGAAACATCGCCTGCGCTGGCGAGGACTTGCGGGGAGATGCCTGGGCTACGGGACGGCGAGACATAAAAGCTGAGGGGAAGCTGACCGGCAATGCCGGACCGAGCCAAATGATGCAGGCGTCGCCGGGCAGGCCTGTTCCACTTAAAGAGGATGCGTGAAACGCCGGCAGAGGGAGGATGGGGCGTCGCCGCGCACCGGCGCGAAGCGGCCGGGCAAGGGCAAAAAAAAGCCGGGCAGGCCCCCCACCTGCCCGGCAGACACGCCGGTCCGACCGGCGAGGCCGCCGGGAACGTTGCCGCCCGGCGCACGACACGTTTTAAACAAGTTCCGTGCCAGAGCATATTTATCCTTCCGAAACAGAATGTTATCGTTTTTGCCGGATAAAAATGCCCCCTTCGGCTAGTCAAGATTCCTGTTTTTAGGTATGGTTTTCCCGGAATCCTTCCGGTAAATCCAGAAAACACAACAAAGGAAGGCGCATGGCCAGCATCCTGGTGGTGGATGACGACGAGCTGTTCCGGGAGCTGCTTTCCAGCGCGGTGGAGCGCCACGGGCACCAGCCCAGGCCCGCGGCCACCCTGGCCGAGGCCCGCCGCCTGCTTAACGACGGCGGCGTCGATCTGGCCTATCTCGACGTGCGCCTGCCCGACGGCTCCGGCATCGAGGCGCTGGAGAGCATCCGCGCCACAGCGGACCCGCCCGAGGTGATCATCGTCACCGGCCGCGGCGACCCCGACGGCGCGGAGCTGGCCCTGCGCTGCGGCGCCTGGGACTACATCGAAAAGCCGGCCTCGGTGGACCGCATGATCCTGCCCATGCTCCGCGCCCTGGCCTACCGCGAGGAGAAACGCCGCCGCCGCGCGCCCGTTTTGCCCCAGGACACCGGCATCATCGGCAAGAGCCCGCGCCTGGCCGCCTGCCTTGGCCAGGCCGGCATGGCCGCGGCCAGCGGCGTGGACGTGTTCATTTCCGGCGAAACCGGCACCGGCAAGGAGATCTTCGCCCGGGCCATCCACAACGCCGGCAACCGCGCCCACGGCCCCTTCGTGGTGGTGGACTGCACCACCCTGCCCGACACCCTGGCCGAATCCCTGCTCTTCGGCCACGAACGCGGCTCCTTCACCGGCGCGGATCGCCGCCAGACCGGCCTCATCGAGCAGGCCGACGGCGGCACCCTCTTCCTCGACGAAATCGGCGAGCTGCCGCTGTCCGTCCAGGCCAAGTTCCTGCGCGTGCTGCAAGAGCGCAGCTACCGGCCCGTCGGCGGCGGCCAGCTGCGCCAGAGCGACTTCCGGCTGGTGGCGGCAACCAACCGCGACCTTGCGGCCATGGCCCGGCTGGGCAGCTTCCGCCAGGACCTGCTCTACCGCCTGGGCGCGTTCTGCATCGAACTGCCGCCCCTGCGCGAGCGCGAGGGCGACATCGAACTGCTCCTGCACTGGCGGCTGACGCGTCACACCGCCCAGACCGGCCTGCCCGCGCCCGAGCCCAGCCCGGAATACCTGGAGCTGCTCTGCGCCCACGACTGGCCGGGAAACGTACGGGAACTCCTGCAAGTCGTGGACATGAGCCTGATCTCGGCCCACGAGGAGGGCATGCTCCTGCCACAGCACCTGCCCCTCGACCTGCGCGTGCGGCTCATGCGCGGGCAGGTGGCGGCCCGGCCGGCCGATGCCGCCGCCCCGGCCGCCACGCCGCCAGCCAGCCCGGAGCGCTCCGCCCTGGACGGGACGCAGCTCGCCCCCTGGCGCGAATACCGGGCGCGGGTGCTGGATCAGGCCGAGGCCGACTATTTCTCCGCGCTCATGGAGCAGACCGCCGGCGACGCGTCCCGGGCCGCGCAGCGTTCCGGCCTGAAGACCGCCCGCCTCTATGAGCTGCTGGGCAAACACGGCCTGGTGCCCCTGCGCCGCGGACGCGGCCGGCGCGGGGCGCACGAGATTCCGGGATTTCCGGAATAGCCGCGCGGCGAACGCCCGGACGAGCGGCGGCAGGGGCAGGAGCGCCCCCGGCCTCCCGCGATCCGGGCCTTGGAATGGTTCTTGATGCGCACACCCGCGGCCGGCCCGCGTTTCCGGGCGGCCCGCAGAACGAATGCCGGAGGAAGGCCATGCACAAGGTGCTCATCGCCGAGGACGACCCCGTCTCCCAAAAATTCGTTTCCCTGGTGGTGGAGCGCATGGGCCACTGCGCCTTCGTGAGCCCCAACGGCCGGCACGCCTGGGAGGCGCTCCAGGCGGAAAACCACTTCAGCCTGCTGATCACCGACGTGATGATGCCCGGCATGGACGGCACCACGCTCATCCGCAACCTGCGCAGCATCGAACGCCTGCGCGAGATGCCCGTGCTGGCCATGTCCGCCTACGTCGGCGTCAGCGACATCTCCGGTTTGCTCGGCGTCGGGGCGACCTGGTTCATCCCCAAGCCCGTCGAGGTCAAACCGCTTGAGGAGTACGTGCGGCGCGCCCTGGGCTAGTCGGGACCTCGGGGGAGCCGCCCATGCAGCGCATCACGGCGTCGGGACGCTTTCCGCAGCTGCCGCCCCTGCGGGGCCTGCTGCGTTGCGCCCTTTGGGCCTGCTGCGCCCTGGCCGTCCTGACCGCGCCGCCCGCCTCCGCCGCCACGGGAGATCAGGCGCGGCCCGTGCTGACGGCCGCCGTGCCGGTCAACCTGCCGCCGATCTCCTCCAAGACGGCGGACGGGGCGCCCACCGGCTTCGCCGTGGAGGTGCTGCGCCGCGTGGCCGAAAACGCCGGCTACGGCGTGCGGCTCATCCCCGTCGAAAACGGCGAGGAGGCGGTGCGCCTGCTGCTCGCGGGAAAGGTCCAGGCCGTGCCCGGGCTGGGCTGGAGCGAGCGGCGCGAAAAGATCGTGGCCTACACCCAGGTCATCGAGACCCTGCCCGTGCACATCTATTTCCGCGCCGGAGGCCCGCGCTACGAAGGCCTTGCGGACCTGGACGGCCGCAAGGTGTCGCTGGTGGCCGGCGCGCTCTGCCTCGAACGCCTGGGCCCCGCCCCGCGCTTCGTGCCGCACACGGCCGCCTCCCTGCCCGAGGCGCTCTTCGCCGTGCTCTCCGGCGAAACCGAGGCGCTCATCCATTCGGCCCCGCTGGTGGAGTTCGCGGCCCGGGCCACGGGCGCGGAGGACCGGCTGGAGCACAGCCGGCACGCCCTGTTCGAGGTCGGCCGCGCCATCGCCGTGCGCCGCGACCAGCCCGAGCTGCGCAACAGGCTGGACGCCGCCCTGGGCGCCTTCCGCGCCACCGAGGAGTTCCGCGACCTCTACCGCCGCTGGCACGCCCCGCCGCGGCGGCCCGTCTTCGATGCCGCGGCCCTGTGGACCATGGCCGCCCTGGCGGTGTCGATCACGGTGGTGCTGCTGGCCTGGCGCTACATTTCGCTGCTGCGCGTGAACCGCAGGCTCACCACGGCCCTGTCCGAGCGTGACCAGGCCCTGGCGGCCCTCGGCCTCACCCGCGAGCGTCTGGAGTCCCTGTTCACCCTGGCGCACATGGAGGCCGCGGACGTCGACGAGCTCACGCGCTTCGCCCTGGAGGAGGGCGTGCGGCTCACGGGCAGCGAGGTGGGCTATCTCGTCTTCCCGGAGGACGAGACCATCGACCTCGCCCAGATCCGCTGGTCCAGCGGGGTCCGGGACACCTGCACCGTGGCCTCCCGGGGGCGCTACCCCCTGGAGCAGGCCGGCGTCTGGGCCGAATGCATCCTCGGCAAGGCCCCGCGCGTGATCAACGACTATTTCGCCTATCCGTACCGCCGCGGCCTGCCGCCGGGACACGTGCCCGTGCGGCGGCACATGGCCGTGCCGCTCATCGAGGACGGCCGCGTGACGGCGATCTTCGGGGTAGGCAACAAGGCGACGCCTTATGACGCCAACGACACGCGGCAGCTCCAGCTGTTCCTCTCCGGCCTGGGCCAGGTGCTGCGCGCCCGGCGCGACGCCCAGGCCATCCGCGAGGCGCGCGACTACGCCGAGAGCCTGATCCAGGGCGCCAACGCGCTCATCGTGGGCCTGGACCAGGAAGGCCGGATCACCATGTTCAACGCCGCGGCCCGGGCGGCCACGGGCTACGGCCTGGAGGATGTCCGGGGCCGGCCCTGGTGGGAGGTTTTGCAGCCGGCGGAGGACCTCGAACAGAGTTCCGCACGCTATCTCGACTTCATGGCCGGCCGCGCGGCCCTGCCCCGGCAGCACGAAAGCGTCCTGCGGACCAAGTCCGGGGCCCCGCGCCACATCTCCTGGCAGATCAGCCTGCTGACCCACGGCGAGGACGTCTCCGGCGTCATCGCCTTCGGCATCGACATCACCGAGCGCAAGGCCGCCCAGGCCGAGCTTACGCGGCTGTACCAGGCCATCGAGCAATCGGCCGAGGGCGTGCTCGTCATCGACGCGGCCGGCCGCGTGCTCTTCGCCAACGCGGCCTTCGAACGCCTGAGCGGGCTCAAGCGCGAGGATCTGCTCCGGGACGGCGGCTCCCTGCTGGATGTGGACGCCTCGCTCTTCGAGCATCAGGCCTCGATCATCAAAAGCGCGGAATCCGAGGGCGTCTGGCGGGGCTCGTGCACCTTCGTGGCCGCCGGCCGCGCCCCGGCCGAACTGGAGTTCACCGTCACGGCCATGCGCAGCCGGGACAAGGAGCCGGCCTGCTACGTCACGGTCTGCCGCGACGTGACCGAAAAGCGGGCCCTGGAGCAGCAGCTCTGGCAGGCCCAGAAGATGGAGGCCCTGGGCACCCTGGCCGGCGGGGTGGCCCACGACTTCAACAACATCCTGGCCTCGATCCTGGGCTTCACCGAGCTGGCCCTGGACGACCTGCCGCCGGGCTCGCGCGCGCGATCCTGTCTGGAGCGCGTGCTCAAGGCCAGCACCCGCGCCCGCGAACTGGTGCGGCAGATCCTGACCTTCAGCCGGCGCGGCGAGCGCTGCCTGCGCGTGCTCCGCGTCGAGGCCGTCGTGGCCGAGAGCCTGAAGCTGCTGGAGGCCTCCCTGCCCAAGGACGTGACCATCAACACGCGCTTCGGGGCCGCGGACTGCGCGGTCCTGGCCGACCCCTCGCAGATCCACCAGATCGTCATGAACCTCTGCACCAACGCGGCCCAGGCCATGCGCGGCCAGGGCGGGGCGCTCACCGTGCGCACCTCCGCCGGCCGGCTTCCGCCGGAGCAGGCCGCGCGCCACCGGCTGCCCCCGGGCGACTACTTCACCCTCAGCGTGGAGGACCAGGGGCCGGGCATCGCCCCGGAAGTGCTCGGCCGCGTGTTCGACCCCTTCTTCACCACCAAGGGGCCTGGCGAAGGCACCGGCCTGGGCCTGTCCGTGGTCCACGGCGTCGCGGCGAGCCTGGGCGGAACCGTCCTGGCCGAAAGCGAGCCCGGCCGCGGCGCGCGCTTCAGCGTGCTCCTGCCCGTCCGGGAGGGCGAGCCCGAATGCGTCCAGGAGGAGGACGTCCGGCTGCCCACGGGCCAGGGCCGCATCCTCCTGGTGGACGACGAACCGGACCTGCTGGACCTGGGCCGCCAGACCCTGGAGCCCCTGGGCTATCAGGTCACGACGACCAACGACCCGGAGGCCGCGTTGCGCGCCTTCACGGCCAAGCCCGCGGCCGTGGATCTCGTGGTCACGGACCAGAGCATGCCCCGCCTCACCGGGCTCATGCTCGCCGAGGCGGTCCGCCGCGTGCGGGCCGATCTGCCCATCGTGCTGATCACCGGCTACAGCAAGGCCATCCCCCCGGACCGGCTCGACGCCCTCGGCGCGGTGCGGCTGCTGTCCAAACCGTTCTCCACGGGGGAGTTGGCCCGCACGGTCGGCCAGGCCCTCGCCGGCGGACAAGGAGCGGAACATGGCCTGCATCCGGACGGTTGACGGCGCAGCCGATGTGCGCCAACTGTTGCGGCGGAAGGCTGCGACCTTCGGCTCCGGAGGCCGAAGCGCCCGACGGCGACCCGACGCCGCGCAAGCCCTTCGCCCGGACCGGGACATTCGACGCCGCGCGCAGCGCGCGGCAGGAGAAACGATATGCAGACCGACGCCGAACCGCTTGCCCTGGCCTTCGTGCACCAGTCCGCGGCCGCGGCCAGAAACCGCATCCGCGCGCAGAAGGCCGCCCAGGAAGGCGGGCCAGCCGCCCTGTTCCTGGCCCTGGCCCAGGCCCAGGAAGTCCACGCCAAAAAGGCGCTCATGCTCCTGCGCGGGCGCATCGGCAACACCGCGGAGAACCTCGCCGAGGCCCTGCAGGAGGCCCGCGAGCTGGCCGTGGAGACCCTGGGCTGGACCGCGCAGGCCCAGGAGCAGGGGACTCCGGCCGCGGCCGCCCTGCTCCTGCAGATGGCCCGCGCCGTGGCCAGCCACGTCGCTATGCCGGCCCCGGCCGACGGCGAGGCCTATTGGGTCTGCGCCGTCTGCGGCCACATCCATGTGGGGCCGCCCCCCGGCCGCTGCCCCGTGTGCCAAGCCGTGCCGGAAAAGTTTTCGCGCATCGCGGCCTAAGCGCCGAAACACCACGGGGGGCGCCATGCTTGCCGAGGCCCTGCTCTACGCCCAGGCGCGCCTGACCGGCCAGGCCGACCCCTACGGCCACTTGACCGAGCAGGTCTCCATCTGGTCCCGGCACCGACGCCGGCGGCAAGCCTGGGCCGACCACCTCGCCCGGGCCAGACGGCTCTGCCTCGCCGCGGCCGAGGCCCTGCCCGCCAGCGCGCGGCGCACCGCCCTCGTGCTCGGCGCGGGGCCGCTCCTGGACGTGCCGCTGGCGGAACTCTCCGCCCGCTTCCGGCGCGTGGTCCTGGCCGATCTGGCCTTCCTGCCGCGCGTCCGGGCCCGGGCCCGGGCCCTGGGCAACGTGGACTGCCTCGCGGCCGATCTCTCCGGCTGCATGGACCGCCTGTCCGGCTGCACCGCCCCGCCCGAGGTCCCGACGCCGGACCTCTCCCTGGGGCTGCCGGATCTGGACTTCGCCTATTCCGCCAACCTGCTCTCGCAGATTCCACTCTTCGCACGGACCGTCCTGCGCCGACGCGGCCCGGCCTTGGACGAGGCGGCGCTCGACCGCTTCGCCGCAGCGCTGGTGCGCGCGCACCTGGCGGCCCTGCGCGCCCTGCCGGCCGCCTGCCTGGTCACGGACACCCTGGAGCGCGGCCTGCGCCGGGGCGCGGCGGATTACGAGGCCGACCTGCTCTTCGGCGCGGGCCCGGAGCTGCCGCCCGGCGAGCGCTGGATCTGGCGCATGGCCCCGGACGGCGAGGCCGCGGCCGGGCTCGACGTGGAGCGCGAGGTCCTCGGCGCGCCGGACGTCCGCGCCGGCGTCCTGCGGGGTGCGGCATGAGCCCGGCGGACCGGCCCTTCACCCCGGACGGCCCCGGCGATCCCCGGCGCGCGCCCCGGCCGCCACAGCCGCCCGACCCGACGCAATGCCTGGAGAACGACGTCCTGCGCCTGCGGACCCTGGAGCACCGCGTGCTGCAAAAGCTGGAGGACGCCGAAAACTTCGGCTTCGGCCTCGACGAGCAGCGCATGCTCAACGTGTTCTTCGACCTGGCCCAGGAATACGACAGCCGCCGCGACATGCTCACCATTTGCGTGCTTCTGCCGCTGCTCTTCTTCGCCCAGGACATGCGCGTCTACCTGCGCACCGGACCGGACGTCTGGCGGCTGGCCCGCTGCCTGCATCTGCCCGCCGAACTGCCGGGCTTCGAGCCGCCCAACCGGCCGGCCGTGCGCGGCGCGGACTTTTACGCGCCCATCCGCGGCCGCAGCGACACCGGCGAACTCCTCGGCTTCCAACTGTCCGGAGGCGTGCTCGGCTGGATCGAGGTGGCCGGCGGCGCGGCCCTCTCCAGCCACCGCCAGCTCTTTTTCGAAAAGTACGCCGGGCGCATCGGCTTCCAGCTCCACAACCGCCTCGTGCGGGCCAGGAACCGCGAACACTTGGCCTTCATCCAGAACCTCGTGGCCGACATCGGGCACAACGTCATCGTGCCCAACATGACCTTCAAGCTCTTCTTCAACCGCCTGGGCAATTCGCTGAAGGCCCTGGAGGGCATGATCGCCGAGGCCCCCGACGACGTGCCCGGCGGCTACCTGGAAGGCCTGGACTTCCTCCAGACGCGCCTGCGCGCCCAGTTCGAGGAGATCACCCGGCACTACGAGCAGACCAGCCTGTTTCTGGAGACGCTCCTGCGCCGCCGCCACTTCGAGGAGGGCCGTTACGTCCTGGAGAAGCGCCGGGTGAACCTGCGCACCCAGGTGGTCGAGCCGCAGGTGGAGCGCTACCGGCCGCGCCTGTCCGACCGGGGCGTCGCCATCGATCTGTCCATGGGCGGCCTGCCGGACCAGCCCGTGCACCTCATGGCCGACCTCGGCCTCATCGCCCAGGTCTACGCCAACCTCTTCTCCAACGCCGTCAAGTACACGCGCGAGGTCATCGGACCCGACGGCCTGCCGGTCAAGTTCATGGCCTATGGCTGGGAAATCATCGAGGACGTCTTCGGCCCCGGTCGCGACGGCGTGAAGCTCAACGTCTTCACCACCGGCCGCAACGTGCCCGAGGAGGAGCGGCCGGGCCTCTTCTCCCCCGGCTACCGCGCCAGCTCCTGCGGCCACGAGTACGGCACCGGCCAGGGCCTGGCCTTCGTCCGCCAGGTCGTCGACCTGCACGGCGGCAAGGTCGGCTACGAGCCGCAGCCCTACGGCAACAACTTCTTCATCGTCCTGCCGATCGAGCCTGAGACTGAAGCCTAGACTCGCGCTCCTCGGCGATGGACTGGCGGCGCATCTCGCGCCGGCGCATGGCCTCGCGGTGCCGCCGCTCCGCCACCTCGCCCCGGATGATCAGCGGCGGGGCCGGACGCGGACGGCCCGCCTCGTCCAAAGCCACGAACGTCAGATACGCCGAGTTCGTGTGCCGCACCTCGCCCGTCAGCAGGTTCTCCGCCTCCACCCGCACGCCGATCTCCATGCTCGTCCGACCCACGAGATTCAGGCTCGCCTTGAGGATCACCAGCTCGCCCACGTACACCGGCTTCAAAAAGTCCATGCGGTCGATGCTCGCCGTCACCGCCCAGCCGCGCACGTGACGCATGGCCACCACGCCCGCCGCCGTGTCGATGAGCTTCAAGATCTCGCCGCCGTGCACGTTGCCCGCCGGGTTGGCGTGGTGCGGCAGCACCTGATGCGTCATCACCACCGCGGACTCCTCGGCCGTCTTGCCCTGCACGGGCTCTTCTGCGCGCTCGGTCATGCTACGCTCCTTGTCCGCTTCCTCTAGGCCGCCGCGCCGCTCCGGGTCAAGGCGAAGACGCCAGCGTGCGTGGCTCCATGCTCCGCCCCCCCCCCGGTCTGCGTGCCCCCTGGACCCGGCGCAATGGAAGCCCCCTGCTCTTCCCTTACCGGGTGTCCAGAGGGCCGCAGGCCCTTTGGCCGCCGGAGGCATACCCCAGACCGCAACGTCGTGGCGTGTGACTCGTGCTCCGCAGGCCGGGGGCTGCGCGCCCCCGGACCCGGCGCAATGGAAGCCCCCGCTCTTCCCTTATCGGGTGTCCAGAGGGCCGGAGGTCCTTTGGCCGCCGGAGGCATACCCCAGACCGCAACGTCGTGGCGTGTGACTCGTGCTCCGCAGGCCGGGGGCTGCGCGCCCCCTGGACCCGGCGCAATGGAAGCCCCCCGCTCTTCCCTTACCGGGTGTCCAGAGGGCCGCAGGCCCTTTGGCCGCCGGAGGCATAAACCAAACCACATCGTTGTGGCGTTGGTTCATGCTCCGCAGGCCGGGGGCTGCGCGCCCCCTGGACCCGGCGCAATGAAAGCCCCCCGAGCTTCCCCTTACCGGGTGTCCAGAGGGCCGCAGGTCCTTTGGCCGCCGGAGGCATATCCCAAACCACATCGTTGTGGCGTTGGTTCATGCTCCGCAGGCCGGGGGCTGCGCGCCCCCGGACCCGGCGCAATGGAAGCCCCCGCTCTTCCCTTATCGGGTGTCCAGAGGGCCGCAGGCCCTTTGGCCGCCGGAGGCATATCCCAAGCCACAACGTCGTGGCTTGGGACTCGTGCTCCGCAGGCCGGGGGCTGCGCGCCCCCTGGACCCGGCGCAATGAAAGCCCCCTCGCTCTTCCCCTTGCCGGGTGTCCAGAGGGCCGGAGGTCCTTTGGCCGCCGGAGGCATAAACCAAACCACGCCCTCACGGCGTGAGATGCGCGAACGGAGACGCTGTTACCAGGGCTGCCAAGCGCCGGCGGTGTCGGAGATGACGTTCTCGGTGTGCTCGATGGCGTCGACGCGGCCCTGGCGCACGAGGACGCTGACGAGGTCGAAGCGGCAGGGCCGGTCCCACTGGTCGTGGAGTGAGAGATAGAGCCGGGCGGCGCGCAGCAGGCGGTCGGACTTTTTGCGGTCCAGGGCGTCGGCGGGCGCGGCGAGGGAGCCCTCGGCGCGGGTCTTGACCTCCACGAACACGAGGGTGTCGCGGTCGCGGCAGACGATGTCGAGCTCCAGGCGTCCGAGGCGGACGTTGCGGCCGAGGATGCGCAGGCCCTTGCGGGCGAGGAGGTCGGCGGCGGCGTCCTCGCCGAGGCGGCCTATGTCGAGATGCCGGGCAGGCACGGCTGACGATCCCGGCGGGATCCGTTTTCGGGCCGGACGCCGCGGAAGCTCAGGCGGTGGATGGACGAGGGGCCGAGACGTCTGAGCGCGGCGAGGTGCTCGGCGGTGCCGTAGCCCTTGTGGACGGCGAGGCCGTAGCCGGGGTGCAGGCGGTCGAGGACGCCGAGCAGGTGGTCGCGGTAGGTCTTGGCCAGGATGCTGGCGGCGGAGATGGCGGGGATTTTGGCGTCGCCGCCGACGATGGCGCGCTGGGGGATGGCGCTTTGGCAGGTCTGGTTGCCGTCGAGGAGGAGCAGGGCGGGGGCGACGCGCAGGCGGAGCACGGCGCGCTCCATGCTGCGCAGGGAGGCCTGCAGGATGTTGATGCGGTCGATTTCGCGCGGCCAGGCGAGGCCCAGGGCCCAGGCCACGGCTTGGCGGCGGATTTCGCCGGCGAGGACTTCGCGCTTGTGGGCGGAGAGGGCCTTGGAGTCGGTGAGGCCGGGCAGGTCGTAGGAGTCGGGGAGGATGCAGGCGGCGGCCACGACGGGACCGGCGAGGCAGCCGCGGCCGGCCTCGTCGAGGCCCGCCACGGGGCCGGCTGCGACGGGGAGGCCGCAGAGCGGAAGTTGCACGGACGCCTTGCGGGGCATGGACCCTCCGGGCCTTCCGGAAAAGGCGCGCGGTCCCCGGCAGCCTGGGTGGCCGCCGGGGACGCGTGACGGGTCCGTCCGGACCGGGTTATTCCCAGGTCTGGCGGGACTTGACGCGGGCGGCCTTGCCGGCCAGGTCGCGCAGGTAGTAGATGCGCGAACGGCGGACCTTGCCGCTGTTGACGACCTCGACGCGGTCGATGGCCGGGGTGTGCAGGGGGAAGATGCGCTCCACGCCCACGCCGTCGGAGACCTTGCGCACGGTGAAGGTGGCGTTGGTGCCGCCGCGGTTCACGCGGAGCACGACGCCCTGGAAGACCTGGATGCGCTCCTTGTCGCCTTCGATGATGCGGGTGTGGACCTTGACCGTATCGCCCGCGCGGAACTCGGGCAGGTCCATGCGCAGGTGTTCGCTTTCAACCTTTTTGATGCTGCTGTTCATATGTCGACTCCTTCCTTTCCGGAAATTCCGTCTTTGTTCGTGGCTACCAGGCGTCGCCCAGCAGCCGGTCCACGAGGATGGCCGCGGCGGCGCGCACCGGCAGGTGGTTGTACGCCGAAAATCCGCGCACCGGGGCGATAACCGCGTCGGCCCGGGCCAGGACCTCCGGGGCCAGGCCGTGCCCGGTGCCCAGCACCAGGACCGCCGGGCCCTGCTCCAGCCAGCGGCGGACGACCGCCGGCGGCGTGAAGGCCAGGGGCCGGAGCTTGCCGCCGCGCTTGGGCCGCCAATGCGACCGCGCGCTGGTGGCGATCACCCTGGGGGCCAAGCCCGTCTCCCCGGCCACCCAGGCCAGGGCCTCGTCCAGGTCCGCCGCCATGCGCCCGAGGCGCAGAGCGCTGGCCCGGTCGGGATTGGCGCGCGCGCCCGGACCGCTGATCCAGTGGTCCAGCAGACGCTGCCCCAACTCCCGCTGATCCTCCAGGGGCGTGGCGAAAATCGCGCCGCCCAATTCATAGGACCGGGAAACGCGGCACATATCGTGAATGTCGAGGTTTGTCAAAGACACCGTGCCGGGTTTTCCCGACTTGTCGAGCACCGGATGGTGCAGAAGGCAGAGGAACAGGCTGCGCCCAAGGCCTGCCGGACGTTCCGCCGCGCGCAGAAAATCCAGGTCCGCGCCGTCCAGCGGCGCCGTGGCCAACAGATCCGGCCGGCGGGCCAGCGTCCGCGCAAGGGACCGGTCGCGCCGCCAGCGGGCGATGGCCGCGTGGGAGCCGGAGCGCAGCGTCTCCGGCACGGGCAGGCCGCGGAACTCCTCGGGGCGCGTGTACTGCGGATACTCCAGCAGCCCGGCGGAAAAGCTCTCGTCCTCGCCGCTCTCCTCCTTGCCCATGAAGCCGGGCAGGAGCCGCGCCACGGCCTCGATGAGGCACAGGGCCGCGGCCTCGCCGCCGTTGAGCACGGCCTCGCCCACGCACACCGGCTCCACGCCGCAGGCTTCGAGGAAGCGCTCGTCGAAGCCCTCGTAGCGGCCGCACACAAGGGTCAGGGCCGGCTCGGCCGCAAGCTCGCGGGCCAGCACCTGGGTCAGCGGCCGGCCCGAGGGCGCAAGCGCCAGCACCCGGCCGGGAGCGGAAACGCTGGCCAGGGCGTCGGCCAGGGGCCCCGGCTGCATGACCATGCCCGGCCCGCCGCCGTAGGGGCGGTCGTCCACGTGCTGGTGCCTGCCGGGCGCGAAGTCGCGCGGGTTCACCAGATCGAAGGACACGAGGCCGGCCTCCGTGGCGCGGCCCATCTGGGCGGCCTGCAAGGGCCCGGCGAAGAACTCCGGGAACAGGGTGAGGATGTGGATGCGCATGGGTCGGCTCAGCTCCCCGCGCCCGGCGCGGGGTACAGCTCCAGCAGCCCCGGCGGCGGGGCGATGACGATCTCCCGCCGGGCGGCGTCCAGACCGCGGATGAATTCCGGCACGGCCGGGAACAGGATCTCCTGCCCCGCGGCGCCGCGGATGACGAAGGTGAGCTGGCCGGGAGTGTCGAGCACGGCCTCGAACACGCCCACCACGGAGCCGTCCTCCAAAAGCACGCGGCCGCCAATGAGGCGGTACAGGTACTCCTCGCCCTCGTCCGGCGGCGGCAGATCGGCCGCGGCGGCGAAAACAGCCGCCCCGCGCAGGGTCTCGGCCGCGTTGCGGTCGGCCACGCCGGCCAACTGCACCAGCAGCCGGCCGGAATGCTCCCGGCTGGCGGCGACGGCGTAAGGACGCGGGCGCGCGCCCCCGGCTGCAACGCCGAGGAACACCGTGCGTCCGGGCTCGAAAAGCAGCGGGGAGCCGGCATGGACGTCCATGCAGAGCTCCCCACGGATGCCGTGCGCCTTGGTCACGCGGGCCACGCAGACCAGCCCCTCGGGTTCGGGCCGCGAGGCCCCCGGGCGGCCGCTCCGCGCCTTTTCGGCCATGGCGCTATTCGATGATCTCAAGCACCGCGCGCCGCTTGGCCTTGGCCGAGGCCGCGCCGAGCAGCGTGCGCATGGCCCGCGCCGTGCGGCCCTGCTTGCCGATGACCTTGCCCAGGTCCTCTTTGGCGACCTTGAGCTCCAGCACGGCGGTCTGCTCGCCTTCGATCTCCGTGACCTTCACCTCGTCCGGGTTGTCGACCAGCGACTTGGCGATGTACTCGATCATGTCCCTGAGCATGACGTTCCCCCCTGAATGACCGTGAACGGGAGTCCGTGCCGCGAGCCCCTAGCCGCGTGAGACCGGACGCGCACCGTCTAGCCGAGCTTGGTGAACAGCGAGCGCACGGTGTCGCTGGGAGTGGCGCCCTGCTTGAGCCACTTCTCGTAGCCCTCTTTGTCGATGACCACCTGGGCGGGCGAGAGCATGGGATTGTAGTGCCCCAGGAACTCGAGCGGGCGGCCGTCGCGGCGGCTGGCGCGCTCCAGCACCACCACGCGGTAGAACGGACGCTTCTTGGAGCCCATGCGGGTCAAACGGATAGTCAAGGCCATGGTGTCTTTCCCCCTGATTTGGGTTTGTTATTCGGTTTCAGTCCAAATGGCAAGCGGGCCCGCGCCCGTTGTCCGCCCCCCGCCGGATCGCTCCGGCCGGGCGCGCGCCTCAGCGCTTTTTGCGCTGCTTCTTGTTCATCTTCTTCTTCTTGCGTTCGGCCAAGGTCTTCTTCGAAAGCTGCTTCCTGCCGGAGCCGGACGGCTCCGCGGGCATCTCCGGCATGCCGGGCAGACCGCCCAGGCCGCCCAGACCGCCGCCCAAGGCGTTGGACATGCCGGGCATCGGCTGGCGCACGCCGGGAGCCTTGGTGCCCGGCGGGGTGTAGCCCGCGGGGACGCCGGGAATGCGCGGCATCTTGGGCATCTGCGGGGTCTTGCCCCCGCCACCCAGCATCTGCTGCATCATCTTGCTCATCTGGTCGAAATTCTTCAGCAACGCGTTGACGTCGCCCACGCTCATGCCGCAGCCCTTGGCGATGCGCGCCCGGCGGCCCGGATTGATGATCGCCGGCTCCTGGCGCTCCTTCTTGGTCATGGAGTTGATGATCGCCTCGGCGCGGTCGATCTCCTTCTCCGGCACCTGCATGTCGCCCAGCTTCTTCATCATCCCGCCCATGCCGGGGATGAGCTTCAGGATGCTCTCCAGCGAGCCGATCTTGCGCATGCGGCGCATCTGCGTCAGGAAGTCCTCCAGGTCGAACTTGGCCTGCTGCATCTTGACCGCGAGCTTCTGCGCCTCCTCGGCCTCGATGGTGTCCTGGGCCTTCTCGATGAGCGTCATCACGTCGCCCATGCCGAGAATGCGCTGCGCCGCGCGGTCCGGGTGGAAGACCTCGATGTCCGAGAGCTTCTCGCCCATGCCCACGAACTTCAGCGCCTTGCCCGTGACGCTCTTGATCGACAGGGCCGCGCCGCCGCGCGCGTCGCCGTCCATCTTGGTCAGCACCACGCCGGTGATGTCCAGACGCTTGTTGAAGGCGTCGGCCACCGTCACCGCGTCCTGGCCGGTCATGGCGTCAGCCACGAACAAAATCTCGCTCGGCTTGCAGCGCTCCTTGATGGCGGAAAGCTCCTCCATCAACGGCTCGTCCACGTGCAGGCGGCCCGCCGTGTCGAAGAACACCGCGTCGCAGCCGGCTTCCGCCGCCTTCTTCAGGGCGTCCGCGCAGATGTCCACCGGCTTCATGTCCGTGGTCGAGGGATAGACCGGCACGCCCAGCTGCCGCGCCAAAACCTGCAACTGGTCGATGGCCGCCGGCCGGTACACGTCCGCCGGCACCAGATAGGGCTTCATCCTCTGCTTGGACCGCAAGAGGTTGGCCAGCTTGGCCGCGCTCGTGGTCTTGCCCGAGCCCTGCAGGCCGACCATCATGATCACCACCGGCCGGCGCTTCAGATCGAGCCCCGTCTGCTCGCCGCCCAGAAGCTCCACCAGCTCGTCGTGGACGATCTTCACCACCTGCTGGCCCGGCGTCAGGCTCTTCAGCACGTCCGCGCCCAGGGCCTTCGCCCGCACGCGCTCAATGAAGTCCTTGACCACCTTGAAGTGGACGTCGGCCTCAAGCAGCGCCAGCCGCACCTCGCGCAGGCCATCCTGGATGTTCTGCTCATCCAGGCGGGCTTGGCCACGCAAATTGCGGAAGGCTTCGGACAGGCGATCAGTCAGGCTGTCGAACACGCGCGCAGCTCCTCGAAATTCCACGACAAAAATAATGCACGCCGGCATCCCCGCCACTGCGGAAAACCCCGGCCCGCGCAAAAAGAGACTGTGTGTTACATAAGCCCCAGGGGCAAGTCAAGCGCCCTGGCGGCCCGCCCGGCGGCCGCCCTCCCCTGGCGCAGGGTCCAGGGGGCGCGCAGCCCCCTGGCCTGCGGAGCACGAATCTCACGCCACGACGTCGTGGCTTGGGATATGCCTCCGGCGGCCAAAGGACCTCCGGCCCTCTGGACTCCCGATAAGGGGAAGCGCGACGTCTTCCTGTACGCAGGGTCCAGGGGGCGCGCAGCCCCCGGCCTGCGGAGCACGAATCACACGCCACGACGTCGTGGCTTGGGATATGCCTCCGGCGGCCAAAGGACCTTCGGCCCTCTGGACACCCGATAAGGGGAAGCGCGACGTTCAGGCCATGGCGACCTGGGCGTGCCCCTTGTCCTTGGCGAGGGAGAGGGCGGTCTTGACGCGGGCGACGAAGGTTTCGGGGCTGTCCTCGGGGGTGGCCTGGGCGACGCCGAGGGTGGCGGAGAGGCTGACGTCCTGGCGGAAGGCGTGCTGGCCGACGATGTCGCGCACCTTTTCGGCGAGCTGGCGGCCCTGCTCGGCGGAGATGCCTGCGGCGAGGATGAGGAAGCGGCCGCTGCGCCAGCGGAACAGACAATCGACCTTGCGGATGTGCTGCTTGAGGAGCTGGGCGAGTTCGGCCAGGACGAGATCGCCGGCCTCGTAGCCGATCTGCTCATTGACGGCGCGGAAGCCGTCGACGTCGAGCATGATGCCGCAGAGGGCGACGTTGTAGCGGCGCAGGTTTTCCATCTCGCGGCCGATCATGTGGTCGAAGGCCATGCGGTTGAGGGTCTTGGTGAGCTCGTCGAGGTGGCAGTGCTGTTCCAGGGCGGTTTTGAGCCGGGCGATTTCCGCGGCGTCGTCGTGTACGCGGCGGATGAAGGCGGCGTAGACGAGGACGGCCTGCGCGGCGAGGACGAGGAGGCCGAAGGCCAGGGCGGCGTAGGTCTCCCCGGCGAGGTCGTGCATGCGCGCGGGGCTTCCCAGCAGCAGCTGGTAGGCGATGAAGAACTGCGCGGCCAAGCTGGCGGCGACGGCCAGGAGGCTGGCGACGTAGAGCGCGCCGGGGGCGCGGTCGGGCGAAGACGGTGCGGCTTCGGGCTCGGGCTCGCAGCTTTCCTCGGATTCCAGCGGCGACTCCATGGCTCCCTCCGGCGCGGACGCCTTATTGTTGTTCGAAGGTGTAGCGCAGCTCTCCGGCGCCGGACTTCAGGCGCAGCTCGATGTTGCAGTCCTTCCAGGTCCAGCCGTAGCGATCGCCGATCTGGCGGCCGGGGCCGTAGAGTTCGATGAGGTGATCCTTGATGAGGAAGAAGTTGGCTTCGCCCTCGAAGGTGATGCCCACGCCGCTGAAGCGGCCCTTGGGGAAATAGTAGGCCACGGTGCGCAGGTCGGCCATGCCGAGCTTGAGCAGCTCGTCCTTGCGCATGAATGTGTCCTTGAGGGCGACGGGCTCGGTGACGGGCACGATGGCCAGACGGGTCTTGGCCTCGGCCAGGGGCGCGCCCCAGTCCAGGCCGTGGAAGCCCTTGGGGCCGGGCTTGACGGCGAAGGTCAGGTCCGGGCGGGCCGGTACGGGCTTGGCCACGTGCGGGCGCATGAACGGCGGCGGGGTGTCGTCGTCCGGCAAACCGGCCGGAGCCTTGGCGATGTCCGAAGAAACGGATGCCGCCGCGTCCGGGGAAACGGACGGGACCGGCTGCGCCTCCGCGGCGAAGGTCGGGGCGGCGAGGAAGAAACATGCCGCCAGAATGAGGGCGGCCGGGGCACGTCGCATGAAGCCTCCTGGGCGCACACATGCGCTCCTGGCGGATTGTCCACCGGCTTTGCGGGAAAATCAAGGGGTTCCCGCCGGGAAATTCGCCGGCGTCAGAGGTAAAGCGCCTCGGCCTCGGCCTGGGCCAGGGCCAGCTCGCTGGTTTCCAGGACCAGGGGGCCGAGGGCGATCAGGCTGCGGCCGCAGCTGATATCCTCGCGCAGGCGCTTTTCGCGGTCCAGCCGCAGCGCCAGGCGGTAGGGGCGCGGATGGAAGGGGTCGGTGGCCTCGTAGACGCGGAACAGGTCCATGGACGGGACGTCGGTCGGGTCTGCGGTGTTCATGGCGGACTCCTTGTCACGAATGGAGCAAGAAGCATGCCCGCAGTCCCGCCGCCCGGCGGGATGCATTCCGGCCGAAACGCCCGCGGCGCGCGCATGAAAAAAGGCCCTCCGATGTTGCACCGGAGGGCCTTTGCGGTTGCGTTTTTGCAACGGATCAGCCCTGGGGCGTCAACCCCTGCATGACCCAGATGACGCGGCCGATGGCGCGTTTGCCCATCTCCTCGGCCGGCACGTGCTGGTCGGCGTGGGCGGAGTCCTCGGCCTTGAGGACGAACTGGCCGTCCTGATAGAAGACGCGCCGCACGAGCAGCCCCTGATGGGGAAAATGCACGGCGCAGATCTCGCCGTCCGGATGCTGGCGCTGGGCCTGGTCCACGCCCACGAAGGCGCCGCGCAGGAACAGCGGCTCCATGCCGGCGGAGTCGACCTTGAGCACGAGCAGCTCGGGCCGGAAGAAGCTTTCGGGGATGGAGAGGTCCTCGACGAACTGCGGCTGCCAAGTCTCGGCGTCGCTGTCCGCGCCGGCCAGGGAGGAGACCTGCACCACGCGGCCGCGGGCGTTGCTGCGTCCGTAGGAGGCCGGAACCTCGCGGAGGAGGTTTTCGGCCGGGACGCCGGCGCGGTCGGGGTTCAGGTAGACGGGCTCGTGCCCGTCGGAAAGCCAGTTGGGGTTGAGCCCGTGGCTGCGATAGAGTTTGAGAAACCAGTCCGCGGGGACGGAACAACGTCTCTTGGCGTCGGAAATGCTGGACTGACGAACCTCCAACACTTCGGCAAGCTGGACCTGCGTCCGCGCTCCCGTTGCTTTTTTGATGCGCTCCATGGCTTCCTCGAACCAACGCTCGAGTCGCTCGTCGCACTTTTTCTTCAGCTTTGCCACCGTAATTCCTCCATATTGGTCAACCTGTATCGATATAGCACTACGTTGGCGGGACTTTCAAAAAGCCTCGCCCAACGGGCGGCTCGTCGGTGGCAACATAGTTGCTCACTTCTACAGTCGTCAAGTGGAAATATACCGCGTTTCATACATGCAAACATGCACATCGTAGGGGCAGCTCAACATGATGAAATCGTTCCATTGGTGCATGTTATGCTTTTATTGGCACAATCTGGACGCGGATTGTGGTGCTTGCGCCTTGTGGAACTAAGTCAGAACACTCTGCAGTAACCTGCACAAAATCAGCTTCACAGTAGTTCTGCATCAAAGGCAAAAATTGAGAACTGGCCTACATTCCGCGGGCGTCCACTCCGCCGGAACCGATCCGGCGACGCTTCCCACCCGGCGAGCTTTATGCTATGCGCAAACTCCGGCCCTTCGGCCGATCCCGACCGACCGCCGGGCCGCAAGGAGCCACCATGTACCCCAACGACAGCAGCAACGCCGCCAGCGTCTTCCGCGCCTACGACATCCGCGGCGTCGTCGGCCGCGACTTCGACGCCGACTGGGCCGAGCGCCTGGGCCGCGCCTGCGGGGCCTATTTCCTGGCCCGCGGGCTCTCCCGCGCCGTGGTCGGCCACGACTGCCGCCTCTCCTCCCCGGAATACGCCGAACGTCTGGCCCTGGGCCTCGCCGCCACGGGCGTGGACGTGCTCGAACTCGGCATGGTCCCCACTCCGGTGTGCTACTTCGCCATCCGCCACCTGGGCTACGCCGCCGGCGTCATGGTCACGGCCAGCCACAACCCCAGCGACTACAACGGGTTCAAAGTCTGGGCCGGCAAGAGCACCATCCACTCCGAGGAGATCCAGAACATCGCCGCGCTGTTCGCCGCCGGCCGCTTCCCTGCGGGCGCCGGCGTCATCTCCCGCCACGACGTGACCGCCACCTACCTGGAGACCATCCTCGCCCACGCCGAGCTGCGGCGGCCGGTGAAACTCGTCCTCGACGCCGGCAACGGCGCGGCCGGGTCCGTGGCGCTGGAGCTTCTGCGCCGCGCCGGGGCCGAGGTCGTCCCGCTGTTCTGCGAGCCGGACGGCCGCTTCCCCAACCACCACCCCGATCCCATCGAGGAAAAGAACCTCGCCCAGCTCAAGGCCAAGGTGCTCGAAACCGGGGCCGCCGCAGGCATCGGCCTGGACGGCGACGGCGACCGCATCGGCGCGGTGGACGAGGCCGGCCGGGTCGTCCACGGCGACCGCCTGCTGGCCATCTTCGCCCGCCAGGTCCTCGCCGCCCACCCCGGCGCCACGATCATCGGCGACGTCAAATGCTCGCACCTGCTGTTCCGGGACATCGCGGGCCACGGCGGCCGGGCCGTCATGTCCGCCACCGGCCACTCGCTGATCAAGGACCGCCTTTTGCGCGAGAACGCCGCCCTCGCCGGCGAACTGAGCGGGCACATGTTCTTCGCCGACCGCTACTTCGGCTTCGACGACGCGCCCTACGCCGCCCTGCGCCTCGCGGAGATCCTCGCGGCCTCGGAGCGGCCGCTCTCCCGCATGCTGGACGACTGGCCCCGCACATATGTTACGCCCGAACTGCGCATCGACTGCCCGGAGCAGATCAAGTTCGCCGCGGCCGCGCGCGCAAAGGCGGAGTTCGCCAGGCGCTACACGCTGGAGGGCGACGACGGGGCGCGGCTGGTCTTTCCCGACGGCTGGGCCCTGGTGCGCGCCTCGAACACGCAGCCCGCGCTGGTGCTGCGCTTCGAGGCCGAAAGCGAGGCCCGCCTGAAGGAAATCCGGCGGTTGGTCGAAGAGCCCCTCAAGGAATGGATCGCCGAACTCGGCGGCTGAGGGGGCAAACCTCCGGAACCCGCGCCCCCTTTGCGGAAGCAACGGCGGCCGCAGATCCCCGGCACGAAACGCAACATGAAGCGCAAGAAACTCATCCTCACCCTCCTCGCCCTGGCGCTGCTCGCCGCCGCCGGCCTGTGGCAGCACCAGCGCACGCGCGCGGCCGCCCGGACCAAGGTCCTGGCCACCGCCCGCGTGGAGCGCGGCGCGGTCCGGCGCGTGCTGGAGGCCACGGGCATCATCAAGGCCCAGGTGGGCGCCAGCGTCAAAATCGGCGCGCGGGCCACGGGCGAGATCTCGCGCGTGTTCGTGCGCGTGGGCGACCCGGTCCGAAAGGGCCAGGTGGTGGCGGAGATCGACGCCCGCGAGCTGCGCGCCCAGCGCGCCGAGGCCGCGGCCCGGCTCAACCTCTCCGAGGCCAAGGCCCAGTACGAAGCCCTCAACCTGCCGCGCCACGAAAAGCTCGTCGGCCAGGGGCTGGAGGCCCAGAGCGTGCTCGACGAGGCGCGCCAGAACTACCGCGTGGCCAGGGCCGACGCCTCGGCCACGCGCGCTGCGCTGGCCACCCTGGACGTGCGCATCTCCTACACGCGCATCGTCAGCCCCATCGACGGCGTGGTGTCGCAGGTCACGGCCCAGGAGGGCGAGACCATCGTGGCCGGGCTCCAGGTGGCCAACCTCGTCACCGTCCTCGACCCCAGCCGCCTGGAGATGTGGATCTACGTGGACGAGACCGACGTGGGCCGCGTCAGGCCCGGCCTGCCCGTGGAGTTCCGCGTGGACTCCCAGCCCGACCGGACCTTCAACGGCCGCATCGACCGCGTGTACCCGGACCCGGAAATCCGCGACAACATCGTCTACTACAAGGCCCAGGTGGGCGTGGACCGCGCGGAGGCGGCCTTCCTCCGGCCGGAGATGACCACCCAGTGCAGCATCGTGGTGGACACCCGCGAAAACGTGCTGACCCTGCCCAACCAGGCCCTCAAGTGGGTCGGCGGCCGCCAGGTGGTCTTCGTGGTGGACAAGGCCGCGCCCGGCGGCGTGCGCGAGACGCTGCCCAGGCTGGGCCTGCCGGGCCTGGAGAAGAGCGAGGTCCTGGAGGGACTCCGGGAGGGCGACGAGGTGGCCGTCCAGATCGTGCTCTCCGGCCAGGAGAAGCCCGCCGAAACCAAGCCGGAAGAGGCCAAGCCGGCCGTGAAGCCCGCGGTCAAGCCGGCGGCCGGGAAGGCCGGCTGATGGACGCGCCCGGCGGCGAATACGTCGTCGAGCTCGACGGCCTGCGCAAGGCCTACGGCCCGATCCTGGCCCCGGAGTCCCGGCGCGGCCTGCTGGCCCGGCTGTTCCCCGGCGCACGGCCGGCGGCGGGAGCGCCGGAGCAGGCGGCCGGCGACGCCGCGGCCGGAGGCGTCGAGGTGCTCGCGGGCGTCAGCCTGCGCGTGCGCCGGGGCGAATTCGTGGCCCTGCAGGGCACCTCCGGCTCGGGCAAGAGCACCCTGCTCCACCTGCTGGGCCTGCTGGACACCCCCAGCGGCGGAACCTACCGGCTGCTCGGCCGCGACGTCTCGCGCCTGGACGACGACGAACGCTCGCTCCTGCGCAACACCAGCCTGGGCTTCGTGTTCCAGAGCTTCTACCTCGTGCCCTACGCCACGGCCCTGGAGAACGTCATGCTCCCCGGCATGTACTCCGACCTGGGCCAGGCCGAGCTGCGCGCCCGCGCCCTGGAGCTGCTGGAGCGCGTGGGCCTGGGCGACCGCGTGAACTTCCGGCCGGCCAACCTCTCGGGCGGGCAGCAGCAACGCGTGGCCATGGCCCGCGCCCTGCTCAACCGTCCGGACCTGCTCCTCGCCGACGAGCCCACCGGCCAGCTCGACAGCGCAACCAGCGCCGAGATCATGCGCCTCTTCGCGCAGATCAACGCCTCCGGCGCGACGATCATCCTCGTCACCCACGACGAGCACGTGGCCGCGCAGGCCGGCCGCGTCATCCGCATCGCCGACGGCCGCATCGTCGCCGACTCCCGAACCCCGGCGGCCTGAGGCCCGCCCGTGCGCGTCCTCGACAGCTTCCCGCACCCCGCGCCGCCGGCCCCCCGCGGCCGCATCCTGCCGCTGTTCCTGCCCTTCGCCGGCTGCCCGCAGCGCTGCATCTTCTGCGACCAGCAGGCCCAGACCGGCCAGCCCCCGGAACCGCCCGAGGCGGCCCTCGACCGCCTGGCCGCGCTGCTCGCCGCGCCCGGCCCGCCCGCCGAACTCGCCTTTTACGGCGGCACCTTCACCAGCCTGCCCGGCCGGCTCGCCGAGCGCCTGCTCGACGCAGCCGCCCCGCACAAGGCCTGCGGACGCCTTACGGCCATCCGCTGCTCCACCCGGCCCGACGCCCTGGAGCCCGGACGCCTGGCCGATCTCAAGCGCCGCGGCCTGGACACCGTGGAGCTCGGCGTCCAGAGCTTCGCCGACGCCGCCCTGGCCGCCTCCCGGCGCGGCTACGCCGGAGCCGTCGCGGAAGCGGCCTGCGCCCTGGTCCGCGCCGCCGGCCTCGGCCTCGGCGTCCAGCTCCTGCCCGGCCTGCCCGGCCACACGCCCGCGGACTTCCGCCGCGACATCGCCCGCGCCTGCGCCCTCGCCCCAAACTTCGTCCGCCTCTACCCCTGCCTCGTCCTCGACGGCACGCCCCTGGCCGCGCTCTGGCGCGCCGGCCGCTACGCCCCCTGGTCCCTTCCGGACGCCGTCGAGGCCCTGGCCCAGGCCCTCCTCACCCTCTGGGACGCCCGCGTCCCCGCCGCGCGCATCGGTCTGGCCGAGCAGGACGGCCTGCCCGTCCTCGCCGGGCCGCGCCACCCCGCCCTCGGCCAGATGGCCCGCGCCCGCGCGCTGTTCCTGCGCGTCCGCCAGCGCGTCGCCCGCCTGTCCGAAAGGGCCGAGCGGCCCGACACCCTGCTCTGCCCGCGCCGCTGGCAGGGCGAGATCCTCGGCCAGGGCAACGCGCTCGCGGCCGACTATGCCGCCCTGGGCGTTGCGGTGGCCTTCGCCGACGTCGCGGCGTTCACGCTGGGGATCGGCGGCGGGGACGGATAGGCCGGGAGGGACGCTCCCGGCGGGAGGGAGGGGGGGTGCCTCCGGCGGCCAGAGGGGGCTGCGCGCCCCCTCTGGACTTCCCTGCGCCCCCTTTCAGGGGGGCGAGTAGGGTCCCGTGGCGGGCCTGCTGTCGTGCCTGTGGAAATTTGTTTTGTTGAGCCGCCAGTCACGCGCAAGCTCCCGTCCCGCAACCGGGACGGGGGCTTGCGCGTGAAAAAGGGCGTGCAGAGGGTCGCAGGCCCTTTGCCGCGGGGGTCCGGGGGGCGAGGAGCCCCCCGGCCGCGCCTTACAACGCCTGAACGGCCGCCAGTGTGCCGGCGGACTGGGCGATGACGTCGTCCTTGCCGGGCAGGTTCTGGGGCGCGAGCTTGGCCAGGACGTTCCTGGGGCCGATCTCGACGAAACGCCGCGCGCCGGCGTCGTAGAGGCCGCGCACGGTGTCGGTCCAGAGGACGGAGGAAGTCATCTGCGCGGCGAGCATGGTCTTGAGCACGCCGGGGTCGGTTTCGCCGCGGCCGGAGACGTTGGGATACACGGGAAACTTGGCCGGCGACCAACGCAGGCCGTCGATGATTTTGGCGAAGGCGTTGGCGGGCTCGCTCATGAGCGGGCTGTGGAACGCGCCGGAGACGGCGAGCGGGATGGCCCGGCCCTTGGCCTCCTTGACGAGTCCGGCCGCGGCCTCGAGCGCGGGCTTTTCGCCGCTGATGACATACTGCGCGGGCGAATTGCGGTTGGCGATGCGCAGGAACGCGCCGGACTGTTTGGCGGCCTTGTCTACAATGACTTCAACAATCTCCAACGGAAGTTTAATCACGGCGGCCATGCCGTGGCCGGCCTTGCCGGCGTCGGCCATGAGCCGGCCGCGCTCGCACACGGCGGCGACGGCGTCCTCCACGGAGAGGACGTCCGCGGCGGCCAACGCGGCGAATTCGCCCAGGCTGTGGCCGGCCGCGCCGACGATGGGGGCGGCGGCCAGGGCGGCCCTGCCGGCCAGCCAGAGGCTGATGTTGACCACGGTGAGGGCGGGCTGGAGCGCGCGGGTGTCGCTCATCTCCGGGGCCGGGGCGGCGTCCGGCGCGCCCCAGTAGATCTCGCGCAGGGCCAGGCCGGAGCGCTTCTCGGCCAGGAGCCAGAGGTCCATGGCGGCGCTCTGCGCCTCGGCGACGTCGCGGCCCATGTTCAGCTCCTGGGAGCCCTGGCCGGGAAACATGATTGCGGTGGGTAGCATGGCAGTCTCCTCGGGGGTATCAGGACGCAGCTTTGCCGAAGAGGGTCCGGCGCAGGTCGTCCAGTGTTTTGCAGGTGCCGGGGTGGAACAGCGGGCCGTAGCCCAGGCGCGTGGCCTGCTTGAGGCGGGTGTCGTTGCCGGCGACGGGCCGCACGTGGCCGTTCAGGTCCAGCTCGCCCCAGAAGGCCGCGCCCTCGCGCAGGGGCGCGTCGTAGTACGAGGACAGCACCGCCGCGGCGAGACCCAGGTCCAGCCCGGGGTCGCGCAGGGCCAGTCCGCCGCCCTGCTTCACGTAGATGTCCGACTGGCCCAGCGGCAGGCGCAGGCGCTTCTCCAGCACGGCGAGCAGCAGGTGCAGGCGGTTGGCGTCGAAGCCCAGGGCCACCCGCCGCGGGATGGACAGAAAGCTCTTGGCGGCCAGGGCCTGGATCTCCACGGCGAAGGGCCGGCGGCCGTCCAGGGCCAGGCTCACGGCCGCGCCGGACAGCGAGGCGTCGCGCGCGCCGAGGAAGAAGGTCGAGGGATCGTCCACCACGCGCAGGCCCTGCTCCTCCATGGTGAACACCAGGAGTTCGTCCGAGGGGCCGAAACGGTTCTTCAGCACGCGCAGGACGCGCGAATAGTCGCGCCGGTCGCCCTCCAGGTAGAGCACCGTGTCCACCATGTGCTCCAAAAGCTTGGGTCCGGCGATCTGGCCGTCCTTGGTCACGTGGCCCACGAGCACCAACGTGGCCTGGGAGCGCTTGACCGCCTCCACCAGCTCGCCGGACACGGTCCGCACCTGGCTCACGCTGCCGGGAATGCCCTCGGCGCGGGGGCTGGCCAGGGTCTGCACGCTGTCCACGATGATCAGGCCCGGCGAGCGGCCCAGGTCCGCCACGACCCCCAGGGCCTCGTCCGCGTTGTTCGTGGCCAGGGCCAGCAGCCCCGGGCCCAGCAGGCCCAGGCGCTCCGCCCGGCCGCGGATCTGCGCCAGCGATTCCTCGCCGGAAATATACACCGCGCGGCCCGCGCGCTCGCCCAGCTCCGCCTGGCGCGCCGCCAGCTGCAACAGCAGCGTGCTCTTGCCCACGCCCGGCTCGCCGCCCAGGAGCAGCGCCGCGCCCGGCACCAGCCCCGCGCCCAGCAGGCCGTCCAGCTGCGGGATGCCCGTGGGCCGCGCGCGCACCGCCTCGGCCCCGAGATCCTCCAGCGCCTCCGGCGCGCTCAGGGTCGCCGGACGCTGCTTCGCGCCTGCGCCGCGCGCGCTCCAACCGCCCGCCGGGGCCACCGCCGCCATGGTGTTCCACGCGCCGCAGGACGCACACTGGCCCGTCCAGCGCGGACTCCGCGCGCCGCAGGCCGAACACTGGAATTCCTCGCGTTGTTTCGCCATGCGCCGGTTATGCCCGGTTTGCCGGGGGAAGACAATGCGGGCGCATCCGGGAGGCTTCTCGCCCCCCCGCCCCCTCGGCAAAGGGTCTGCGACCCTCTGCACGCCCTTTTTCACGCGCCAGCCCCCGTCCCGCAACCGGGACGGGGGCTGGCGCGTGACCGGCGGCTCAACGAAACAACCGTCCCGGGCACGACAGCATGCCTATCGCGGGACCCTACTCCCCCCCTGAAAGGGGGCGCAGGGGAGCCCAGAGGGGGCGCACAGCCCCCTCCGGCCGCCGGAGGCGTCTCTCCCGGCGAAGCGTCAGGGCGCGACCGTGAAGTCGACCACGCGGTCGAGGAGCGTGGCGGATTTCACGCCGCCGCAGCTGGACTTGGCGATGAGATTGACGAGGATGCGCAGGCGGTAGCGTCCGGGCGCGCGCGGGGTGACGTCGCTGACGGGCACGCCGCTGAGGATGTTGGGTCCGGTGCCCTCGGGGCCGGAGACCACGTCGATGATGGCGCTGACGAAATAGCCCTCGGGCGGCTTGTGCGGGGTCAGGCGCACGCGGATGTGGCTGGTGACGCCGACGCGGCCGGTATAGGCCTTGGCGTCGAGCCGGGCCTTCATGGTCGGGCTGGCGAGCGGGCAGGAGGGCGCGCCGCCGGGCTGGGCCGCGGCCGGCAGGGGCGCGGCGAGGAGCAGGCCGAGGAGCAGCAGCGCGAAGCGGGCCGCCGGCCGCCGGCTGTGCCTCATGTTGTCAAACGCGTGTGAACTTCGTATGGTCCGCATTGGATTCCTCCATACCCCTTGCCGCGTGGACGCGCGGGAGCCCGCATGCCGGAAAGACTTGTGCTCGCACTCCGGAACGAAGTCCAGACCTTCCTCGCCAAGTGGGAGCGCGGGATGGAGCTTGCCGGCTACCTGCAATCCACCACGGCCAAGTGCGAGGACTGCATCCGCTCCTATCTCGGCTTCCTGGAGCCGGTGTGGGCGCGGCTGGAGCGTGGCCAGCCCGGCGACTTCGCGACGCTGCTCAAGAACCCCGGAGGCTGGGCCGATCCGGTCGTCGGCATGGCCCGGCGGCACCGCCTGCGCGGCGTCACGCCCGAGATGTTCGTGGGCTGCTTCCTGACGCTGGAGCAGGCCATCGAGGAGATCCTCCAGGCCATGGACGCCCCGGCGGAGCGCAAGCTGGCGGCGACGCTGCTGCTGCGGCGCTACGCCGACGCGCTCACGACGCTGCTCGTGGCCGACGCCGCCCTGGTGGGCGAAAACGAGCTCCACGACCGGCTGGACGCCTCCAACCGCCAGCTCACCCTGGAAAAGAACAAGTTCGAAAACATCTTCGCCGCGACGTCGGACCTGGTGCTCGTGACCGACGCGGACGGCCTGGTGACCGAGGCCAACGCGGCGGCCCGCGTGTTCCTGGACGAGGCCCGCGGCGTGGGCGCGCCGGTCTGGCGGGTCCTCGGCCTGGAGGGCGCGGACATGGCCGAGCTGCTGGCCTATTATCCGCCCGGCGCGCCCCACGAGGTCAGCCTGTACGGCGACGCCTACTACTTCGAGCTGAACATCGCGCCGCTGCGGGGCGTCAGCCTGGCCTCGCGCGGGTACCTGTTCCTGCTCACCAACATCACCATCCACGTGCGCCACCGCGAGGCCCTGGTGGGCAAGGTGGCCGAGCGCACGGCCGAGCTGGAGGCCGAAAAGGCCCGGCTCGTGGAGATGAACATCACCCTGCGCAACGTCATCAGCTCGATCAAGCGCGAGCGCGAGGAGCTGCTGGCGGACCTGGCGCGCAAGGTGCGCCAGGAATTCCTGCCCTCGCTGGCGCGCTTCCAGCAGGAGCCCTCGGCCGAGGTGCGCCGCGCCTACGCGGACATCCTGGCGGACCAGCTCCAGCGGCTCTGCGCCGGGGCCGAGGGCGAGGACGCCCGCCTGCTGCGCCTGACGCCCATGGAGCTGCGCGTGTGCCGGTTCATCCAGGCCGGCCGCCGCACCAAAGACATCGCCGAGGCGCTGAACCTCTCGGTGGAGACGATCCAGACGCACCGCAAGAATATCCGAAAAAAGCTGCACCTCAAGGGTGGCAACGCCAACCTCTTCGCCTTCCTGCGCGGCAGGGAGCAGGCCGATCCCGGGCAATAATCGGGGAGCGCCGCCTACCCAACTTCTCCCCGATTTCTCCACTTTAATTTCCGCTCGTTCTGCTCCAGTTAAAAGATGCGTGAAAAAGCATCAGCGACATGGAGCGGCTCATGAGCAACATCCCTGACCACACCGGCGCACTGACTTGCGGCCTGCGGGACTTCTTCGCCGCGGCGGACGGACGCGGGCTCGCCCAGGCCTACGCCCGCATCGCCGCGGCCGGCGCGACGCCTCCCCCGCCCGCCGACTGGGACGAGACGGAATACGCCTTCAACCGGCTCTTCGTCGGTCCCGGCCCCCTGGCCGCGCCCCCCTACTCCTCGGTCTACCTGGACCCGGAGCCCCGGCTCATGGGCCGCTCCACGTCGCTGACGCGCGCCGTGCTCCAGGCCGTGGGCCTGGAGTCCACGTGGATCGGCAGCATCCCCGACGACCACGTCGCCGTGGAGCTGGACGCGGCTTTGGCCCTGCGGAACATCGCGGCGACCACCGGGCCGGGACCGGGCGGCGAACTGGCCGCCCTGCGCCGCTATTTCGTGGCCGGGCACATGGCCCGCTGGGTGCCGCGCTTCGCCGACCGGGTGCTGGGGCAGCTGTCCCTGCCCGGCCCCATCGTCACGGCCACGCGCAAGCTGGAGCTCTGGCTGGAGGCCGAGCTCGCCGCCCTCCCGCCGGACGCTGGCGCTGCGCCGGCGCGGGACATCCCTCAACCGTCAACAGGAGGAGACTACGCATGAGCGGATGGGACAGAACACGAATGGAGCGGACGCTGGAGAACGGCGTCACGCGGCGCGGCTTCCTCAAGGGCCTGGCGCTCACGGGGGCCGCGGCCGCCGCCCCCTGCCTGCTCCTCAGGGCGCTTTCGGCCGACGCCAACCAGCGCTTCGGCGAGGGCTACCAGGTCTTCCGCAACGCCTGCCCGCGCAACTGCTACGACACCTGCTCCATCAAGAGCTACGTCAAGGACGGCGCGGTGCGCTTCGTGGAGGGCGCGCCGGAGTCGACCTACACCCACGGCGGCCTGTGCGTGAAGGGCAATTCCTACGTGCGCTACGCCTACAGCCCGGACCGCATCAAGTATCCCATGGTCCAGGATGGCCGCGGCACGGGCCGCTGGAAGCGCATCTCCTGGGACGAGGCCATGGACCGCATCGCCAAGAAGATCCTGGAGCTCAAGCAGCAGGACGGCTCGCTGCTGGGTCTGGCGCTCACCAAGTACTCCGGCAACTTCGGCATCACCAACTACGGCGTGGAGGGGCTGATGTCGTCCCTCGGCTACACCACGCGCCTGGTGGGCACGCCCTGCTGGCCGGCGGGCATCGACGCCCAGAACTTCGACATGGGCAACATGTGGTGCAACGACCCCGAGGACATGACGCAGAGCCGGTACATCATCATCTGGGGCGCCAATCCGGCCTGGTGCTCCGTGCACAGCATGAAGTACATCTACGCCGCGCGCGAGGCCGGGGCCAAGATCGTCGTCGTCGACCCGGTGCTGACCCAGACCGCGGCCAAGGCCGACGAGTTCTGGCAGGTGGTTCCCGGCTCGGACGGGGCCCTGGCCCTCGGCATGTGCCGCCACCTGCTCGACCTGGGGCTCCACGACGCGGGCTGGCTCAAGGCCAACGCCCTCGGCTTCGACGCGTTCGCCGCCTACCTGCGGGAGAACGTCACGGTCGAATGGGCGGCCAAGACCTCCGGCGTCCCGGCGGAGCGCATCCGCGCCGTGGCCGAGGAGTTCGCCCGGGCCAAGCCCGCCACCATCTGGATCGGCTACGGCATGCAGCGCCACGTCAACGGCGGCGCGTCCGTGCGCGCCATCGACGCGCTCGTGGCCATGACCGGCAACATCGGCAAGGTCGGCGGCGGCGCGCGCTACGGCCATTTGCAGACCTGGGGCTTCAACTACCACGCCATGATCCGCAAGCCGCCCGAGGGGTCCAAGGGCTTCGTCGGCGCGGCCGGCCCCAAGGGCGAGTTCGACTTCGCCCAGGGTGGGGCCGCGGTGAAGTACACCGACCGCGCGCTGAACATCAACAAGACGGCCCAGGAGATCCTCGACGCCAAGGACCCGGCCGTCCGCATGCTCTGGGTCTCGTGCAAGAACGTCCTGTCCCAGGACTTCGACCGCAACAAGCTGCTCCAGGCCTTCAAGAAGCTGGAGCTGGTCGTGGTGGCGGACCACTTCTTCAACCAGACCGTGGAGCAGGCCGACATCGTGCTGCCCGTGACCACGCTCTTCGAGGAGTGGACCGTCAACGTGTCCTACTGGCACTACTGGCTCTCGCTCAACGAGCAGGCGGTGAAGCCGCTGTTCGAGTCCAAGAGCAACATCGAAATCGCCGCCGCGCTGTCCAAGCGCCTGAACGAGCTTGCGCCCGGCTCCTGCACCTTCCCCACCCAGCTCGACACCAGGGAGTGGATGGAGAAGGAATTCAACAAGAAGGTCTACGAGCTGTTCGGCATCCAGAGCTGGGAGGACCTGCGCAAGGGCCCGGTGAAGGCCAGGATGCCCCAGGCCGCCTGGAGCGATCTCAAATTCGGCACGCCGTCCAAGAAGTACGAGTTCACGTCCGATCTGTGCGCCAAGAACGGCAACAACGCCCTGCCGGTCTACGTCGAGGGCCGCAAGCCCTATGACAAGCTGCGCCTGTTGACCCCGCACAGCAAGTTCAACATCCACTCGCAGTTCCAGAACCTGGACTGGATGATGGGCTTCAACCCCGCGCCCGTGGTCTATGTCCACCCGGCCGCCGCGGCCGAGCGGGCCATCAAGGACGGCGACACGGTGCGCGTGTTCAACAAGACCGGCGAGGTCCGGCTCACCGCGCGCCTCACCGCCAACGTGGCCCGGGACACCCTGCTCATGTACGAGGGCTGGTACAAGGGCCTGGCCTTCAACTGCCAGAACCTGGTGGACGACACCCCGGCCGACATGGGCAAGTTCAAGACCGGCGCGCCCGGCGTGGCCATCCACGACCAGTTCGCCGACCTGGTCCGGGCCTAGGAGGACGACATGGCAAAGCGACTCGCATTCCTCGTCGACGCCAAGCGCTGCCTCGGCTGCTTCACCTGCGCCATGGCCTGCAAGAACCAGTACGCCACCGAGCCCGGCGTGAACTGGCGCGAGGTCTATCCCCTGCAGGCCGACATCTACCCGCACCACGAGCGCGCCTTCTACTCGCTGGCCTGCAACCACTGCGAAAAGCCGGCGTGCCTGGAGGTCTGCCCGGTGCAGGCCTACTCCAAGCGCGAAAAGGACGGCATCGTCGTCCATCACCAGGAGAAGTGCATCGGCTGCGGCAACTGCATCCGCTCCTGCCCCTACGGCGCGCCGCGCTACAATCCGGTGGAGAAGCGCGCCGAGAAGTGCAGCCTGTGCCACGAGCGCATCGACGCCGGGCTCCAGCCCGCCTGCGTGCAGAGCTGCCCCGTGGCCGCGCTCACGCTCATCGACCTGGCCGCCGGCGAACCGGACAACAGCGTGCAGTTCCCGCCGGGCTATCCCAAGATGCCCGCGCTCAACCCGGCCACGCGCTTCCGCCAGGCCGAACTGCCGATCATCCACAGAAGGGAGGACATATGAAGCCGAGCATGGAGCTGCCGCTCGTTCTCTTCACCATCCTGAGCCAGACGGCCGTCGGCATCGTCCTGCTCTCGGGACTCCGGCGCTGGAGCCTCGCCGGCGGCGCGGGCCAGGCCGACCGCCGCGAATGGACCGCCGCGGCCGCGCTGCTGGCCCTGGGCCTGGTCTTCTCCCTGTTCCACCTGGGCCATCCGCTTGACGCCGTCACCGCGCTCAAGCACCTGTCCACGTCCTGGCTCTCCCGCGAGGCCCTGGTCTTCGCGCTGCTCGCCGGGCTGATGCTCCTCGCCGGGGTCCAGGGCCTGCCCCGGGGCATCGTGCGCCTCACCGTGGCCGGCGGCCTGCTCGGGCTGCTCATCCAGGGAATGACCTACGCCCCGCCCAGTTTCCCGGCGATCAACAACGTCCTGCCCTTCGTCTTCTTCCTCGTCAGCGCCGTCACCCTCGGCGCGGGCGCGGCCAGCCTGCTGGCCCCGGAAGAGGCCCGGCCCGCGCTCGTCCGCGTGCTCATCGCCGGGCTCTGGGCCGGCCTGGGCGTCCACCTCGCGGCCCCCTGCGTCTGGCTCTCCGGCGGAACGGTCATGCGCCTCACCGGGCAGGCCTACCTCGCCTCGCCGCTGTACTGGGCCCACATCGTCATCGGCCTGGCCCTGCCCCTGTGGGTGGTGCTGAAGTCACGGAGCATCCCGCGCTGGCTGCCCTTCGTCCTGCTCGCCGGGGCGCTGTGCGGCCGCATCGTGTTCTACCTGGAGACCATGCACACCGCCGCCAACATGGGGGCGCTGTACTAGCCTCCGCCCCTCGCGCAAAGGCCCTGTTCCAGCGCCGGGACAGGGCCTTTCTCATTTCCGCCGCAGGACGAAACGCAAGGCGGCTCCCGCCATGCCTTTCCCACTCACCCCCCTGAAAGGGGGCGCCAGGGGAACGCGCAGCGCCCCCGGCCGCCGGAGGCGTCCCCGTCTCCACGCCGAGGGCCTCGCCGACCCAGGTCCCGGCCGCCAGGAGGACTGGGCGTCCCCGCTACACGCTGAGGACCTTCCAGCCGTCCTTGAGGTAGCGGGTCAGGGGCTCGCCCATATACACGACCTCGAAGCCCAAGCGCTCCAGCTCGGCGCCGACGCCGTAGGCGTCCGCACAGGCCTTGCAGGCCCGCAGCCGCACGCCGGCGGCCGCGCATTCGGCCACCTCGGCCTGGAGCCCGGCGTCGGCGCAGACCAGCCGGCTGGCCGGCCCCCAGGCCACGAGGATCACCCGGTCCCACCAGCCGTTGAGCCGCGAATTCTTGGCGTACATGAGCGCCATGAGTCGAGCGGCCTCGGGGTCGCCGCTGGTCCAGAGCACGACCAGACCCGGGGCCTCCGGGCGATTCGTCGCCGCCATCATCCGCCTCCTTGACCTGCGCCGCGGCGTCCGCACGCGCGCCCAAACGCGCCGGAAGGCCGCATGAAAAGTGTTAGAGATTATTAAGACTATTTCTATAAAACCGCGAGAGTTCCCGGCCCACGGGCTTTTTCAGGCGTCCCCCCGCAAGGCGGCGATGGGATCGAGGCGCGCGGCGGCCTGGGCGGGCCGCAGGCCGAACACCAGGCCAATGGCCAGGGCGCTGCCGAGCGCAAGGAAGAAAACCTTCCAGGAAAAAAGGATCTGGAGCAGGCCCAGGCGGGTGAGCAGCTGGCCCAGCCCGAGCCCGAGGCCCAGGCCCACCAGCCCGCCTACCGCGGTGAGCAGGGCGGCCTCCAGGAGGAACTGGGCCAGGATGGCGCGGCGCGGCGCGCCCAGGGCCATCTTGAGCCCGATTTCGCGGCTGCGCTCGGACACGCTGATGGAGAAGAGATTGGCCAGGACGAAGCCGCCCACGAGCATGGCCGCGGCGGCGGTGACGCCGAGGAAGGCCACCAGCCCGCCCTTGAACGCGGCCAGGAACTTGAGGATCTCGTCGGCGGTGATGATCGAGAAGTCGTCGTCCTGGCCGGGGTCGAGGCGGTGGGACATGCGCAGGAAGCCGCGCAGGTTCTCGGTGTGGGCGGCCATGCGCTCCGGCTCCAGGAACTTGATGCGCATGGCCCGGTAGGTGCGGCGATCAAGGTTGAAGCGGCCGGTGAGGGTGGTGATCGGCAGGATGACGCGGTCGTCGATGTCCCCGCCGCCGCCCGAGGCCCCGCGGTACTTGAGCCGCCCGATGACCTCCACCTGGAACTTGCCGAGCTGGAAGCTGCGGCCCACGGGCGAGTCCTCGCCGAAAAGCTCGCGCGCCGGGCGGTCGCCGATGATGGCCACGCGCGCGGCCAGACGCACGTCCTCCTCGGAGAGGTCGCGGCCCTCGACCAACGGCCAGTTCCAGGCCTGGGCGTAGTTCTCCGTGGCCCCGATGACGGTGGTGGCCGGGACGTTCCGGTCCCCGTGGCGCAGGGGCACGTCCTGCTTGAGGCGCATGGGCACCACCAGGGACACGCCGGGCAGGGACTGGCGGATGCCGCGCATGTCCGCGTCGGTGATGGTGTTGGTGCGCATGCCGATGGCCTGCTTCTTGAAATTGCCGCCGAAGACGAGGGCGGCGTCCGGGCCGAACCACTCCACCAGCTCCACGGCCTTGCGCTCGGCTCCGTCCACGGCGGTGACGATGAGCGTGAGCGCGGCGACGCCGAAGCCCACGCCGAGGATCACGAACAGGGACCGCGCCTTGTAGGCCAGGACCGCGGCCAGGGCCATGCCGCGCAGCCGCGACCACTGGCGGAGCGTGGGGCGCAGGCCGGCGGGCGCGGACACGGCCTCAGCCCTCTTGCGGGTCCGCGGCCAGGCCCAGGCGCATGGCCCGGCGCTGCCGCCACAGGGACAGGACCCAGGGCGCGGCCAGGAGCAACAGCGTGGCGCTCCAGGCCCAGGCGGCGAGGTTGACGAGCGCCTCCTGCACCGGAATGACGGCCGCGCCCACGGCGAACACGAACACGAAGAGCCATTCCTCGCGCGGGGTGCCCACGGGCCGCGCCGGCCCCCGGGCCAGAAGCGCCCGCAGGAGCAGGCAGAGCCCCGCCGGCAGGAACTGGGCCACGCGGAACTCGCGGTAGCGCGGGTCGATGATCAGGCCGATGGTCAGGGCCACGGCCGTGAGCGTGCAGACGAGGTCGAGCAGGCCGATGAGCCCGGTGCGGCTGGCGTCGATGCGCAGGCGGCGCAGGACGTCCAGCCGGGCCACGGCCGGCAGGAGCGGCCGGGGGCCGGGCAGCCCGGCGGCCAGGTCGGCCAGTTCACTGAACACGAGCAGGCCGAGCAGCGCGCCGCCGCCGGTCAGCAGGACGCCGGAGGCGACGCCGGCCGCGCCGAAGGCCAGCAGAACGCTCTGCTCCGCGCTCACGGCGAGGAGCCCGGCCAGGCCCTGGGCGGCCAGGGCCAGCAGGGCCGCGCGGCCGGGGCTGCGCGGCGGCCGCAGGCGCAGGGCCAGCCCGGCCAGGAGCGCGGCCAGGGCCGTGGAGGCGAGGAAGGCGTCCAGCCAGTAGGGCTTTTCGGACATGGGCCCGGTGAGCGGGAACTTGATCCGCCGGTCCACGTCGATGAGGCCCCAGTTGGCCCCCACCGCGCCCTCCTGCCCGGCCTTCCAGGGCTCGTCGAAGAGTTCGAAGATGTTGTAGTCGATGCCGCGCGCGTGGGCCAGGTTGATGATCTCGCGCACGAACCGGGCCTGGGCCACGCGGCCGGGGATGGCGTCGCGGCGCTCCCGCCCGGCGCTGGGCCAGCCGATCTCGCCGATGAGGATGGGCTTGCCGGGATAGGCCCGGGCCACGGCGTCGTAGGCGTGGAGCATGTGCTCCAGCACGTGGTCCAGGGACGTCGGCGGGTCCTCCCAGTAGGGCAGGATGTGGATGGTGATGGCGTCGACCTCGCGCACGATCTCGGGGTGCAGAATCCAGTAGCCCCAGACGTCGGCGTAGGTCACGGGCTGCCGGATGGCGGCCTTGACGCGGCGGATGTAGCGGATCAGCAGCTCCGGGGTCAGCTCCTCGCGCAGGAGGACCTCGTTGCCGACGATGACCCGCTCCACGGTGTCCGGGTAGGCGTTGGCCAGGCGGATGGCCCCGGCGATCTCGTCCTCGTTGTCGTCCAGATGCGCGCCGACCCAGGCCCCGAGCATGACCTTGAGGCCGTGCTTCCGGGCCAGCTCCGGCACGGGCTCGAACTGGCCGCGGTTGGAATAGGTGCGGATGCGCTGGAAGTGGCGCGCGGCCACGGCGATGTCCTCCTCCAGCTGCTCACGCGTGAAGGCCGTGTTGAAGGGGCTTTGGCCGCGGCGATAGGGGCTGAAGGAGGCGCTTTTGATGCGCGGCTCCAAGGCGTCGGGCAGGTTTTGCAGGCGGCCCTGGGACCACCAGAACAGGAAGTTGAGGGCGGCGCCGGCGGCCAGGGCGGCGAGCGCGGCGAAAACGCCGGCCAGGACGGGAGTCGGGGAACGCATGCAAACCTCCGCAGGGGGGACGCCGGCGGCTCGGTCCGCCGCGCATGAAGCCCGGAAGGCCCTGCTACCCGTTCCCCGGCCCGGATTCAAGCCCCGGGCCGCAGGTGCCGGACGTGTCGGCCACGACGAAGCGGTTCTTGCCCGCGCGCTTGGCGCGGTACATGGCCTGATCGGCCAATTCGAGCAGCGTCACGGGATCGGCGGACTGCTCCGGGGCCAGGGCGATGCCGATGGATGCGCCCACACGCACCTCCTGCGTGTCGATGGTCACCGGCGCGTTCACCGCGGCGACCACCCGCTCGGCGAGCTTTTCCGCCTCGTGGCAGGCGCAGGGCCACAGCTCCAGGAGCACGAATTCGTCGCCGCCGAGGCGCGCGCAGTATTCCGGGCGGGACACGCAGTGGCGCAGGCGCTCGGCCAGGGCCTGGAGCAGGATGTCCCCGGCCAGGTGGCCCAGGGTGTCATTGACCTCCTTGAAGCCGTCGAGGTCGATGAACAGCAGGGACAGGACGTGCCCGTGGCCCGAGGCGGTCTCGATGAGCCGCGGCAGGGAGTCGGTGAGGTAGAGGCGGTTGGGCAGGCCGGTCAGGGTGTCGTGATAGGCCGCGTGGCGCAGGTCGCTGACCTCGCTCAAATCCTTGACGATGCAGTAGAACAGCTCGTTGTCCGGCGAGTAGAGCACGTTCCAGTTGAAGCGCTTGTACTCGCCGCCCTCGCAGCGGAAGCGGAAGTCGAAGGTGGTGGTCGCGGTGTCGCTGGTGATCAGCGACTGGAAGCAGGCCAGCACGCGCTCGCGGTCGTCAAAGGCCATGAACTCCAGGAGATACTGTCCGCGCAGGGCCTCGGGCCAGAAGCCCGTGGAGCGCTGCCAGGCCGCGTTCACGGCGAGGATGCAGCCGTCCATGTCCATGGCCACGGCCATGTCGTAGGACAGCGCCATCCAGGCGTAGCGCTCCATGCGGAACAGGCGGGAAAGAGGCTCGCCGCCGGCTTCCCGCTCCAGCAGTTCCTTTACATTCATGGGGACAACAGCTAGCATTTGTCTAAAAATATGTCCACGGTCAACGCGATATGCTTTTTTTGTCACAAAGACAGGATACATCCGCATGACGCCGCAAGCCAGCTATGAAACCCTGTTCGTCGCACGGCAACCCGTTCTGGATGCCAAACGCGCCACCTGGGGCTATTTCCACTACTACCGCCGTTGTCTGAACCACACGTATTCCGAATTCACCGACCCCCTGCTGGCCACGCTCTCCGTGATCCAGTGCCTGCCGGCCTGCATGGACGCCTGCACGCTCCCGCGCAAGGCGCTCATCCATCTGCCGACCCAGGCGCTGCTGACCGGCATCCCCAAGGCCCTGGGACCGGCCTGCGTGATGCCCGTGCTCCACGACGACATCACCGTGGACGACGAGCTCATCCGCGCCCTCAAGGGCCTACGCCGCGACGGCTACAGCCTGGCCCTGGACCTCATCCGGCCCCACCGTCCGGCCGACGCCCTGCTCGAACTCACGGAGATCGTGATTCTGGACATGCGCGCCCCGGAGCACGAGGGCGGCCGCCTCGCCGAACGCGCCAAGGCCCTCAAGGCCGGCGGCCACACCCTGCTGGCCAAGCGCGTGGAGACCCACGAGGCCGCGGACATGGCCCTGGACATGGGCTTCAGCCTCTTCGCCGGCCACTTTTTCCGCGAACCCGTGACCCTGACCCAGCGCAAAATCTCCGCCGCCGAATCCACGCGGCTCACCCTGCTCGACCTGCTCTCCCGGCCGGAGCCGGACACGGAACGCCTCGTCACCACCATCGAGGCCGACGCCTCCGTGTCCTACCGCGTGCTGACCATGCTCAACGCGGCCTACTTCGGCCTGCTCAAGAAGGTCAGCTCCGTGCGCCAGGCCGTGCTGCGCGCCGGGTGGGACCAGCTCTCCGCCTGGCTCCGCGTGATCATCCTCAGCGACGCGACGCCCTCATCCAAGGCCCGCGAACTGCTGCACCTCTCGGCCCAGCGGGCCAAGTTCTTCGAGCTGCTCGCACTCGCCGCCGGACGCGAAGCCGAGGCCGACGCCGTGTTCCTGCTCGGCCTGTTCTCGCTGCTTCCGGCCATGTTCGACATGCCCATGCCCGACGTCCTCGCGCGGCTGTCCCTGGCCGACGACCTCCACGCCGCCCTCTGCGGCGAACCCGGCCCCTACGGCCCCTGGCTCGACATGGCCAAGGCCATCGAGGACACCCGCTGGGACGACATGGCCCAGTTCGCCCTGGACCTCAAGCTGCCCACCGGCTCCGTGGCCGAGGCCTACAACGCCTCGTTCCAGTGGGCCGACAGCCTCATGGCCGCCATTCCGCACAACCACAACGGCGTCGGAGGCCAGCAGCCCCGCTGACCGCCCGACGCGAGACCCCAGGCCCGGCGCGCCTGATTGCGAGGAGCCCGTGCAGCAGAACGCCGCCAACGACGCCCACAGCCTTTCCGGACTCTCCGGCTTGGCCGCCGCCAACGGCCCCTGGCTGTGCGCGCGGCTGCGCCGTCTGGCCGAACTCGCCGGCCTGCCGCTGCCCATGGAGGTCGTCGAGGCCGCCGTCCACAGCACCTCGCGCGTGCTCGAACAAATCCTCGCCGCCGAAGGCCGCCCCACCGCCAGCCCCGACGCGCGCCTCGACCCCGCCGTGGCCCTGGGACGCGAACAGGCCCGGCTCCACCAGTCCGCCGCCATCTCCCTGCCCGAATCCCTCAAGGTCCAGCGCCTGCTGCGCCGCGCCTACGACGACCTCGTGCGCGAATCCTGGGTCGAAAAGGACTCCCGCGCCCTGGCCCACGAGGATGTGGAACGCTTCTTCGAACGCGCCCTCGCCGGCCTCGTCGAAACCTGGGCCGGGGCCGCGCCCACACCGTCCGGCGAGGACCTCGCCCAGCTCGTCGCCAAGCGCGAGGACGAACTGCGCCGCGCCCTCGACGCAGCCAAGCAGCTCTCCCAGGCCCTGCGCCAGGCCAAGGCGCGCATCGCCGCCCTGGAAAACGCCCTGCGCGCCCGGCAGGCCGCCGACCGCGCCGCCAACTCCTGACGCCGCCCCACAACCTGAATGCGCCGCCGCCGCGGACTCTCCCCTTGCGCGGGGTCCAGGGGGCGCGCAGCCCCCTGGCCTGCGGAGCATGAATCCCACGCCACGGCGTTGCGGCTTGGTTGACGCCTCCGGCGGCCAAAGGGCCTGCGGCCCTCTGGACTCCCGATAGGGGGAAATGCGGGGGCTTCCCTTGCGCAGGGTCCAGGGGGCGCGAAGCCCCCTGGCCTGCGGAGCACGAAGCACACGCCACGACGGTGCGGCTTGGTTGACGCCTCCGGCGGCCAAAGGGCCTCCGGCCCTCTGGACACCCGATAGGGGAAGGACGGGGGGCTTCCATTGCGCAGGGTCCAGGGGGGCGCGAAGCCCTCTGGCCTGCGGAGCATGAATCACACGCCACGACGTTGCGGCTTGGTTGAAGCCTCCGGCGGCCAAAGGGCCTGCGGCCCTCTGGACACCCGATAAGGGGAAATGCGGGGGCTTCCCTTGC
>Ga0268263_1000730_pt1 | contig 40672 bp, 38 predicted proteins | sample Biomet5_FD_190358 | JGI IMG/M metagenome (GOLD analysis project Ga0268263, IMG submission 190358) | Microbial communities from bioreactor (seeded with sewage sludge) at LBNL, California, USA - Biofuel metagenome 5 (SPAdes) (version 4) | ecosystem: Engineered > Bioreactor > Anaerobic >... | reverse complement strand
CGCGCCGAAGGTGGGCGGGCTGGAGTAGTTGGTGCGCACCACGATCTTGAGCTGGCTGAGCACGCGTGCGGTCTCGTCCGCGTCGGTGCAGACCACCGCCAACGCGCCGATCCGCTCGCCGTAGAGAGAGAAGGTCTTCGAGAACGACACCGAGACGAACAGGTTGCCGCCGGATTCGACGAAGCGGCGCACCGGGGACGCATCGTCGGTCAGGCTGCGCGAGAAGCCTTGGTAGGCCATGTCGACGAAGGGCACCAGGTCCCGCTCGCGGACGACGGTGATCACCTGCGTCCACTGCTCATCGCTGAGGTCGTAGCCGGTGGGGTTGTGGCAGCACGGGTGCAGCAGCACGATCGTGCCCGGCGCGGCGGCCCGCAGATCCTCGAGCATGCCGGCGAAGTCGATGCCGTGCCCGGCCTCGTCGTAGTAGCGGTAGGTGCCCACCTTCAGGCCTGCGCGAGTGAACAGCGCCCGATGGTTCTCCCACGACGGGTCGGAGACCAACACGGTGGCCTCTGGGCTCACCTGGGAGAGAAAGTCGGCGCCGACCTTCAGCGCACCGGTGCCCGACAGCGTCTGCAGCATCGCCACGCGTCCGGTCTCGGCGACCTCGGAGCCACTGCCGAAGATCAGGTCGCGCACCAGGTTGTAGTAGGTGGCCAGGCCCGGAATCGGCAGGTACGGACGCGGCGCCCCTTCGGCGTTGACCCGGTCGGCTGCGATCCGGACGCACTCGAGCACCGGCACCTTGCCGGACTCGTCCTGGTAGACGCCCACCCCCAAGTTGACCTTGCCCGGGCGCTGATCGGCAATGAATGCCTCGGTCAGACCGAGGATCGGGTCGGGCGGAGCTGCGGTTACCTGGGAGAACAGCGACATCAGTTGGTCCTTATCGTGGGATTGCCGTCCAGAACTCTAGTCAGCCCCGACGTCCGCCCTCGGTGCCGCGCCCCTCGCGGACAGCCCGTCTCGAGGACCGCCAACCCCGCAGAAAAGGGGACTGTCCCCTTTCCTGCAGGGACCGGGAGGGCTTTCGCCAGTCAGGAAAGCAGTCTGGCGTAGTCGCGGACGCCCTCGCGGGCGAAGCCGGTCAGCAGATTTCGGGTGTCCGGGACGAAGGCCCAGGCCGGCTCCCGCAGCAGGGCCCCCAGTTCTTCAAGGGAGAGCCAGTCCCCGGAGACGATCTCTCCGTCGGCGAAGCGGACGGGGCCGTCCCAGCGCGCCTCGAAGACGTACTCCCACACCCGCACCGTGTCGTCCTCATACAGTCGGGTACCCAACGGCTCGAGCACCGCACCCTCGACGCCGAGCTCCTCGGCGAGCTCTCGCGGCGCATTCTCCGCCGGGTCCTCTCCGAACCGAACCACTCCCCCACAAGCAGCGTCGTGAGCCGAAGGGCACCAGTCCTTCAGCGGGGAGCGCTGGTGGACGTAGAGCTGGCCGGACGCGTTGCGCAGCAGGATGGCGCTGGCGGCGTGCCGGAGATTCTCTGCCCGCATCCGCGAGCGTGGGGCGCTGCCGAGCACCGTCCCGTCCGTGGCGACCAGAGCCACCTCTTCATCCATCGCTGTCCTCCTGCGTCTGCGGCCAACACGTCGATTCTGCACCCGGGTACGACCCCGGAACTGTCCATCCCGGCCCGGCCTGGTTCGGCCCTACCCTGTCGCCTCGGTAGGCTGGTCCGGTCGCCGATCCAGGAGTACAACCCGTGTCCGACTTCGCCAGCACCGTTTCCGGCATCTACCAGCAGACCTTGAAGGTGATCGAGGCCGTCGAGCCGCGCATCGCCGCCGCCACCCGCGCCGAGCTCACCGACCAGCGAGGTTCGCTGAAGCTGATCGCCAGCGAGAACTACGCGTCCTTGCCGGTGCTGCTGACCATGGGCACCTGGCTCTCGGACAAGTACGCCGAAGGCACCGTCGGACACCGCTTCTACGCCGGCTGCCAGAACGTCGACACCGTCGAGAGTGTGGCCGCCGAGCACGCCCGCGAGCTGTTCGGCGCCGAGTACGCCTACGTCCAGCCGCATTCGGGCATCGACGCGAACCTGGTCGCCTACTGGTCGATCCTTGCCCATCGGATCGAGAGCCCAGCCCTGGAGCGCCTCGGCGCCAAGACCGTCAACGACCTCGAAGAGGACGACTGGGAGCAGCTGCGGGCCACCTTCAACGCCCAGCGGGTGATGGGGATGAGCCTGGACGCCGGCGGTCACCTGACCCACGGTTTCCGGCACAACATCTCCGGCAAGATGTTCCGCCAGCACTCCTATGGAACCAACCCCGCCACCGGCCTGATCGACTACGACAAGCTGCTGGCCGATGCTCGCGAGTTCAAGCCGCTGATCTTGGTGGCCGGCTACTCGGCCTACCCGCGCCGGGTGAATTTCGCGAAGATGCGCGAGATCGCCGACGAGGTGGGCGCCACCCTGTTCGTCGATATGGCCCACTTCGCCGGCCTGGTGGCCGGCAAGGTGTTCACCGGCGAGGAGAACCCGGTTCCCTACGCCGACGTGGTCGCCTCCACCACCCATAAGTCCTTGCGCGGGCCACGGGGCGGCTTCGTCCTCGCCACCAAGGAGTACGCGCCGAGTGTCGACCGCGGCTGCCCGATGGTGCTGGGTGGACCGCTGTCCCATGTGATGGCCGCCAAGGCGCTGGCCTTCGCCGAGGCTCGCCAGGACTCCTTCCAGGTCTACGCGACCAAGGTCGCCGAGAATGCAAAGACCCTTGCCGAAGGGCTGATGAAGCGTGGAGTGAAACTGGTCACCGATGGCACCGACAACCACCTGGTACTGATGGACGTCAGCGGCTTCGGCCTCACCGGACGCCAGGCCGAGTCGGCGCTGCTGGACTCGGGCGTGGTGACCAACCGCAACTCGGTCCCCCACGACCCGAACGGCGCCTGGTACACCTCCGGTGTGCGGATCGGCACCCCGGCGCTGACCTCGCGCGGCTTCGGTGCCGCCGAGTTCGACAAGGTAGCCGAGTTGATCACCGACGTGCTGAAGGCGACCAGCCCGGTCGCCACCGCCGCCGGCGCACCCGGCAAGGCGAAGTACACCATCGCCGACGGAGTCGCCGAGCGCACCCACTCCGCCGCAGCAGAACTGCTCGACGCCAATCCGCTGTACCCCGGTCTGGAACTCTGACCCTCGGGCGTCCAGCCTCCCGCGGCACCCCGCGATCAGGACGGGGTGCTCAGCGGCTGAGCAGGACGCCCTGGACGGTGGTCACGAAGCTGTTCAGTGACGCCGGCAGATCAGCCAGCTGCCAGGTGGACGGTCCGTGATACCAGCCCAGGTCGGTGGAGTCCGGCTGGTCATCGTCATCGGCGTCGGCCAGCGCTTGCAGCCAGCGCTCCCGTCCGCCGAGCACCACCGCGTAGGGCAGCAGGCTGGAGACCTGTTCCAGCCGATCGGCCAGCGGCAGTTGTTCGACCGGCTGGGTGAGCAGGCTGCCGCGCAGCACGTCCAGGCCGGCAAGCACCGCCCGGCCGGACGCGGTCCGCGCCGGCAGTTCCTGAGCCAGGAAGATCATCCCCAGGGCTAGCACCACCAAGACCAGACCGGCCAGGCCGAAATGGGTGAAGGCCGCCAGCGCCACCGTGGCGGCGATCGCCAATCCCACCGTCACCCAGCCGAAGGCCGTCCAGTGGCTCCTGGTGGTATCCGGACGGCGGGCGAACCAGCCACGGTCGACGACTTCCTCATACAACTCGGACTGGATCTGGCCGATCGAGCCGGCCACGCTCCCGGCCAGGTTGGTCAGCAGCACCGGATCGCCCTGCACCGGCGCGATCGCATCCAGCAAGGTGCGCTCGTAGTCGAGCAGCGGGCCGTCGTGGCGGCGGCGCGAGAACGTCCACTGGGTCGGTGCGTGCGCCGACTCTCGCTCCAGCTCGGTGATCAGCAGATGGCCACGAACGGCAAGATCCAGCACCGACGCCGTGATGTCGATCGGGTCGACCCGCTCGTCGACCAGCGTCCCGATCGCACCCGGACGGATCCCGTCCACCGTCGTGAAGCTCACTTGCCCGGCCCCGGTGGGGCTGAACATGGCCACCAGTTGTGGGGCCACTGCCAACGCGTCCCGGCCGACCCGGCGATGCAGCAGCCACAGCACTAGGGCGCCGAGCAGGACGGTGCCGGCCGCGACGGCCAGTGGCAGCGGCTCGGTAGAGAAGGCCCGATCCAAGGTCCACAGCTCCCGCAGATCCTGGTTGGCCGGAACGGCATTGGCCGGGAAACGCAGGCTGGCCACGACGACCTCACCGGCACCGCGATGCTCGTCGCGGAAATAGGGGTTGGGGTACTCGTGGGTGCCGCCGCCATAGAAGGTGCAACCGCTGGGTGCGGCAGGGGCACCGGCAGCGCAGTCGATCATGGTGAACGCGGACGGGGCGTGGACAGTCGCCTCGAAGGTCTCCACCGGGATGTTGAGGCCCTGCAGCAGTGGCCAGGAGACCAGGGTCTCCTCGCCGGCCTCGATCGCGGCACCATGAACGAGGTAGCTCAGCTTCACCTGGGTGGCACCGCCGGTCGGCACGCTGATCCGGGTCGAGGTCGGCCCCACTGTGGTGTCGAAGGCGGCCGCCGGAGAGCCACCGACCTCGACGGCGATGTCGCTGATCACGAAGTAATAGGCACGGGCGTCAGTGGTTCGAGTACGGGTGCTGAGCTCCTGCACCAGGGTGGCCGGGGCTGCGCCGGCAAAGTCGATCGTGGCCGAGACCTTCACCATCCCGTCCGGCTCGATGGCGGCGTCGACGGTGTAGCTGCCGGCCCGTCCTTCGGCGTGAGCCGGGGCGGCCGAGCCGACAGCCAGGGCCAGTCCCGCAACCAGGATCGCCGCCGCCCGACGCATCATTCCTCGGTTCATCCACCCGTCCTTCCGTTCCGCGCACAGCCTATGGGCTGGTCGCCGAGTGCGTACACGGCAGCGCCCGACTCCTCCCGCAAGATCTGGTCAGCGTCTAGGCTGTGCCCGTGACGCAGCAGTGGGGTGGGCCGCCCCCGCAATGGCCGCCCCCGCAATGGCCCCAGCCAGGTCAGTGGCCAGCGCCGGCCGGGCAGCCGTCCGGGCAAATCCCCGCACCGGGCACCTTCAGCCCCGCCCCGCAGCGGGCCTATCCGCCCTACCCAGCGCCAGGTTCGTTCTATCAGCCGCCGCGTCGCCCCAACCCGCTGCGTGGCCTGCTGTTCGCCGCATTCCTGGCGATCGGAGTGGTGATCTTCGCCATCTCCGTTCTGAGCTGGCTCAGCGAGGACGTCTCGGCACAGGACTATCCGGACGGCACGAGCAGCGCCACCGCCTGGCCGACCGGCGCAGACGCTCCTGACGACGAGCCGGCGACCGCCCCGGGTACCACCGACGAAGGAGTCGATGCCCCGGATCGCCATCCCTCTGAACTGCCCACTCCGGACACCTACGCCGAGGCGACCACCTGGCTGCAGAAGAACCCGGTCTACCGGCAGGCACCCGCGATCCCGACCGATTGCGCACTGCCTGAGATCGACATGACCCGGGCGTCAAGCGCTGCACTGGAGAAGCATCTCAACGACCTCACCGCCTGCCTGGTGAAGGTCTGGAAGCCGCCGCTGGCCGCGGCCGGCTTCGAGCTGCCGCGCCCGCCGGTAAACGTCTACAACGGCGCGGTCACCACCAAGTGCGGCAAGCTCGACGACATCAACGCGGTCTACTGCTCAGCCGACCAACAGATCTACTACTCGCGTCAGCTGTGGAAGATCTTCCCCACCGATCAGCAGCGGGACAGGTTCGTCGTCGAGACGGTGCTGGCGCACGAGTTCGGGCACACCATTCAGGCGCGTACCGGGATCCTGATCTCCTCGATGGCCTGGGAGCAGCGCGCCGAGGAGAAGGACGACAGTTCGGCGGCCAATGTCTACTCCCGGCGACTGGAGGTCCAGGCCGACTGTTTCTCGGGGATGTTCAGCCATGCGGTCGCTGCGTCCTCGGGACTGTCGGGCGACGAGCTGACCAACCTGCGCGAGGTGATCTACAACCTCGGCGACGACGTGCTCACCGGACAGGCCAGCTACGACGGGGATCACGGCTCCGGCAAGGCTCGCAAGACCTGGTTCAGCACCGGACAGAGCGCGACATCGATGGGCGCCTGCAATACCTACACAGCCAGTGAGAAGGCGGTGCGGTAGGGCTCTCGACCCGCGATCGGGGCCGGCTTCCTTCAGCCCTGGATCAGCGCTGTGGCGATCGCGGCCACACCCTCGCCGCCTCCGGTCAGGCCGAGCCCGTCAGTGGTGGTGCCTGAGACGCTGATCGGAGCGCCGACCGCCGCGCTCAGCACGGCCTCTGCTTCGGCCCGGCGGGCAGCCAGCCGGGGCCGGTTGCCGATGACCTGGATCGCCACGTTCACCACGGAGAAGCCGGCCTCACGCAGCATGCCCACCGTTGCGGACAGGAAGGCCACCCCGCTGGCTCCGGCCCATTCTGGCCGGTCCACCCCGAAGTTGCTGCCCAGATCGCCGAGCCCAGCCGCCGAGAGCAATGCGTCACAGGCCGCATGAGCAGCCACGTCCCCGTCGGAGTGCCCGGCCAGTCCGGACGGCTCGTCAGGGAACTCCAGCCCAGCCACCCACAGCGGGATGCCGACGGCGAAGGCGTGGACATCGGTGCCGATTCCCACCCGCAGGTTCATCGCCGGCTCCGCTCGATCGCCTCGGCCAAGATCAGGTCGAGCGGCTCGGTGACCTTCAGTGCGTCCCGCGAGCCCTCGACCAGCGCAATCGGAATGCCGTCCGCCGCCACAGCAGAGGCATCGTCGGTGATCGGCAAACCGTCTCGCCGAGCCCGAGCCAACGCGTCGACCAGCACTGAGCGCTCGAAGCCCTGCGGGGTCTGGACGAGGCGCAGCTGGGAGCGATCGAGCACAACTGAGCCGTCGGCGGTCAGCTGCCGGACGGTGTCGACAACCGGCACCACCGGGACGCAACCGCGAGCACCATCACGCAGTGCTGCGATCACCCGCGCCACCACGTCCCCGGGAATCAGGGCCCGGGCGGCGTCGTGGACGAGCACATAGCGGCAGCCGTCGAACTCCGGGTCGCCGGCCATTGCGGCCAGCCCGGCCTCGACCGACGCCGCGCGGTCGTCCCCGCCGTGCACATAGACGGCCGAGATCGGAGAGTCCGCAAGAGCAGCCTCGAACTCGGCCTCTGCCCCCGCAGCGATCACCACGACCGCGCGATCGACACCACCGGCAGCAAGGCCGTCCAAACAGTGACTGATCAGGGGACGCCCACTCAACAGGCGCAGTGCTTTGGGCTCGGTTCCACCCAGGCGCACACCAGCTCCAGCGGCAACGACGACCGCGACCACCGGCTCCATGGCTGGTCCTTAGGAGGCCAGCACCTCGTCGAGCATGACCTCAGCCCGATCCTCGGCGACCTTCTCGGCCAACGCGAGTTCGGAAACCAGGATCTGCCGAGCCTTGGCCAGCATCCGCTTCTCTCCAGCGGAGAGACCGCGCTCCTTCTCCCGGCGCCACAGATCGCGGACGACCTCAGCAACCTTCATGACATTGCCGGAGTGCAGCTTTTCCAGGTTCGCCTTGTAGCGACGCGACCAGTTGGTCGGCTCCTCGGCGTGGGGTGCTCGCAACACGGTGAAGACCCGCTCGAGGCCATCGGCGTCCACGACATCCCGAACCCCGACGAGATCCAGATTGCAGGCCGGGACACGTACCACCAAGTCATTCTGACCAACGATTCGCAGGACGAGGTACAGCTTTTCCTCGCCCTTGATCGTCCGATTCTCCAGAGCCTCGATGACTGCCGCGCCATGATTGGGGTAGACCACGGTTTCACCAATTGTGAACGTCATAACAGCTTTGCCACCTTTCCCGGGTATCCATTCTAGCACGCGGGTCCAGCACCCCAAAGACCGTCTGGCCTAGCCAACTGCACATTCCGATGTTGACAACCCCGCCCGGCTGTGCCTGACAGTCCCCCGAACAGATGACCCCTAGTCGGCGCGACTTTGCACGAATGTGCGCCAGACTCAGCCGTAGGTCACTTCGTCGGAGAACAGTCCAGAAATCGACTCACCACAGTTGATCCGACGCATCGCCTCCGCGAACAGCGGAGCGACGGTGACCACCGAGAGTCGGTCCAGGCCGACTGGCGGCGGGACGGTATCGGTGGTCACGATCTCGACGATGTCGGGGACGGCGTTGAGCCGCTCGACCGCCTTGCCGCTGAACAGACCATGGGTGCAGGCCACCGAAATCGAGTTCACGTGGTAGCGACGGACGGTCTCGATCAACTCGACCACCGAGCCGGCGGTGGCGATCTCGTCGTCGAGGATGATCACATCCTTGCCACCGACCTTGCCGACGATGGCGTCGATGACCACCTTGTCGTCGGCCTGGCGTCGCTTGGAGCCGGCCGCCATGCCCACCCCCAGCATCCGGGCGAACTGGTTGGCCTCTTTGGCATTGCCGAAGTCGGGCGAGACCACCACGGTCTTGGACAGATCGCGGCTGCGGAAGTGCTCGGCAAGAACCTCCAGCGCACTGAGGTGATCGACCGGCATCGAGAAGAACCCGTGCACCTGCTGGGCGTGCAATGCCATGGTCAGCACCCGGTTCGCACCGGCGGTGTGGATCAGGTCGGCGACCAGGCGTCCACCGATGCTGATTCGGGGAGCGTCCTTCTTGTCCGAGCGGGCGTAGGCGTAATGCGGCATCACCACCGTCACTGAAGCGGCCGACGCTCCGCGGGCTGCGTCAGCCATCATCAACAGCTCCATCAGGTTCTCCTGGGTGGGAGGAACCAGTGGCTGGATGATGTACACATCCCGTTGGCGGCAGTTGGCCCGCAACTGCACCTGAAGGCAGTCATTGGAGAAGCGGGAGAGCCGCGACGGGGAGAGTTCTACGTCGAGGAGTCGGCAGACATCCTGAGCGAAAGCTGGATGACCATGGCCAGAGAACACGGTGATGTCCGTCGTCACCGGAGTACCTTAGCCTTCTCCGACGGCCCCGCGCGCCGCGCCGAGTGGCGCGAGACGCCCACGATCAGCTGTTGAACTTGTACCCAAGCCCGCGGACGGTGACCAGGAGCTCCGGATTCGCGGGGTCCACTTCGAGCTTCGCTCGCAGCCGCTTGACGTGGACGTCCAGGGTCTTGGTATCGCCGACATAGTCGGGCCCCCATACCCGATCGATCAGCTGACCCCGAGTGAGCACCCGGCCGGAGTTGCGCAGCAGCAGTTCGAGCAGCTCGAACTCCTTCAGCGCCAGCTGAGTCGGGATCCCGCGCACCGTGGTCTCGTGCCGTTCGACATCCATCCGGACGCCGCCTGCTTCGATCACATCGGTGACCAGATCGATCTCGGCGCCACGTCGCAGCACTGCTCGGATCCGGGCCACCAGCTCGCGTCCGCTGAACGGCTTGGTGACGTAATCGTCGGCACCGAGTTCCAGCCCGACGACCTTGTCCACCTCGGAATCGCGGGCCGTCACCATGATGATCGGGACGTTCCCGCGGGCCCGCAACTGCCGGCAGACCTCGGTGCCGGACAGGCCCGGCATCATCAGGTCGAGCAACACGATGTCGGCACCCTGGCGGTCGTAGGTGGCCAGACCCGCGGATCCGTCCGCGGCCGAGGAGACTTCGAAGCCTTCCCGCTGCAGCAGGAAGCCGATGGTCTCCCGGTAGCTCTCCTCGTCTTCGATGATCAACACCCGAGTCATCGGGACTCCTCCTCGCGTTCAGCCGGATTCCCGGCGGCAGGCTGGACGGGGAGCCGCAGAGTGAACGTCGACCCCTGCCCTGGACGGCTCCACACACTGACGTCGCCACCGTGGGCCGAGGCGATGTGTTTGACGATGGACAGCCCCAAACCGGTACCTCCGCTGGCCCGGCTCCGGTCGGCGTCGACCCGGTAGAAGCGCTCGAAGATCCGCTTCTGGTCGGCATCGCTGATGCCGATACCGGTATCGGACACTCGCAGTTCGACCTCACCGACGGTCTCCTGGGCGGAGACGGCCACCCGGGCACCGCGCTCGGAGTAGGCGATCGCGTTCTGGACAAGGTTGGTCAGCGCCGTCTCCAACTGCTCGGCATCCCCACGCAGGGTGAGCCCGGGTTGAACAGAGCTGGAGACCGATATGCCGGCCGCCTCAGCCTGTTCCCGGGTTCGGGAGACGGCGGCCGCGACCACGTCCGCCACCACCACGGTGCGGGCATCGCCGGAGGAGTCAGCGGCTTGTAGCCGGGACAAGGCGATGATCTGGCTGACGAGCTCGTTGAGCCGGTCAGCTTCGGCGATCAGCTTGTCCAGGAAGTGCTTGACTGCGGCCGAATCGTCGCTGGCTGCCTCGGCGGCTTCGGCCAGCAGGCTGATCGCCCCGATCGGCGTCTTCAGCTCATGGCTGATGTTGGCGACGAAGTCGCGTCGGGTCTGGCTGAATCTCAGGTCGGCCGAACGGTCTTCTCCGATCACCACCGCACCCTCGTTGCTGAGCAGGACGGCCCGCACCGACAACAGCAGCGGAGCACCCGTGCTCGGCTCGATCAGCCGCATCTCCGCCTCGTTGGAGCGGTGCTGGGAGCGGGCGTCGGCGACCAACTGCTGCACCTCGGCCAGCGAGATCGATGATCCGCGGACCATACCGATCGACTTGGCGAAATCAGAGCAGGCCAGCACCCGATCAGAGTCGGACAGCACGACCACGGCCGCACGTAATGGTCCGAGGATCTCGCCCAAGTGGTGGCGATTCACGATCTGGCCGGCCACCCGACGGGCGGAGCGGCGCACCAGCAGCCACAGCACTAGTGCTGCGATCCCGGCACCGAGCACCACACCGAGAAGAGCTGAGGCTATGGGCGTCACAGTTGCTGAGTGTAGGGACTCGGCAACCCCGGAATGCGCCGATGCGAGCGGTTGCCGGTCAGGCTTGCCGGAAGATTCACTGACTGTTTACCAATCGTTCGCCCGGCTGCACCACGACGAGGGGGCGGCGTGTCTAGCCTTCTTCCTGGAAGCCACTGGGCGCCTTCGGGCGCGCCCCGGAATGGAAGAAGAACATGCGGGACAACTACCGAGAGAACCTGGAGAGTGTCGTCGCCGACCTGGTCGGGCTGAGCGAGGCCGTCCAGGTGGCCGTCCGCCAGGCAACCAAGGCGCTGCTCGATGCCGACCTCACCGTGGCCGAAGCGGTGATCTCCGACGACTCGTCGATCGACAAGATGCACGACGAGCTCGAGGCCCGCTGCTTCTCGCTGCTGGCCCGGCAGGCCCCGGTGGCCGGTGAGTTGCGCACGGTCGTCGCCGCGCTGCGAATGGTCGCCGACCTGGCTCGAATGGGCGACCTCGCGGCACACGTGGCCAAGATCGCCCGGCTGCGTTACCCGGAGCGGGCCGTCCCCGAGGGCCTGGTGCCGAACTTCACTCTGATGGCCCGGGTGGCCGAAGAGATGGTCGCCACCGCCGGACGCTCGCTGCGTGAGCGCAATGCGCACGACGCCGGACGCCTGGCCGACTCCGACGAAGAGATGGACGAGCTGCGCAAGAGCCAGTTCCGGGTGATGCTCGGACAGGACTGGCCCTACACCGTCGAGGCCGCGGTGGACGTGGCTCTGCTCGGTCGCTACTACGAGCGCATCGCCGACCATGCCGTGATCATGGCCGCCCGGGTGATCTACGTGATCACCGGCCTACTCCCCGAGGGCGAGAACTGGCCGGTCGCCTGACCCTGCCCCGGCTGAAAGCCACAAGGTGGACATCTCCACGCCGTCAGGGCGTGGAAATGTCCACCTTGCGTCTGTTGGGGACGGGTGGGACGGGTGAGTCCTACTTCTTGCCCTGGTTCTTGACCGCCTCGATGGCGGCCTTGGCGGCCTCCGGGTCGAGGTAGCGTCCGCCCGGGGTGATCGGACGCAGGTCCTCGTCCAGTTCGTAGAGCAGCGGGATGCCGGTGGGGATGTTGAGACCAGCGATGTCGGCGTCGCTGATCCCGTCCAGGTGCTTGACCAGGGCGCGCAGCGAGTTGCCGTGGGCCACCACCAGGACGGTCTTGCCATCGCGCAGATCCGGGACGATCGAGTCGTACCAGTAGGGCAGCATCCGGATCACGACATCCTTGAGGCACTCGGTCATCGGACGCGCCTCCGGCGGCAGGAAGGCGTACCGGGCGTCATTGAACTGGGTGTACTCGTTGGCGTCGTCCAGGGCTGGCGGCGGGGTGTCGTAGGAGCGACGCCACAGCATGAACTTCTCTTCGCCGTAGGACTCAAGGGTCTCGGCCTTGTTCTTGCCCTGCAGATTGCCGTAGTGGCGCTCGTTGAGCCGCCAGGAGCGACGCACCGGCACCCAGTGCCGATCGCAGCCGTCCAAGGCGAGGTAGGCGGTATGGATGGCCCGGCGCAGCACGGAGGTGTGCACCACATCCGGCAGCAGCGCCTCGGACTTCAGCAGCCCGGCGCCCCGCTTGGCCTCGGCGACTCCCTTGTCATTGATGTCGACGTCCACCCAGCCGGTGAACAGATTCTTGGCGTTCCACTCGCTCTCGCCATGGCGGAGCAGGATCAGCTTGGCACTCATATCGGCAAGCCTATCCGCGTTCGCGGCACCAACATTCACCGTGTCTGCAAGCTGGCAGAATCGGTGTCCATGACGCAATCTCGGCGAGCAGTAGTGACCGGAGCCAGCAGCGGAATCGGGGCGGCGACCGCCCGGCAGTTGGCTGAGGCAGGCTTCGAGGTGATCTGCGTGGCGCGGCGCACCGAGCGGATCGAGGCCCTGGCCACCGAGATCGGCGGACGGGCCTTGACCTGCGACATCACCAGCGATGCCGACGTGGCTCGGCTGGCCGAGCAGGTCGGCGGACGCCTGGACGTCCTGGTGAACAACGCCGGCGGAGCCTTCGGATTGTCCCCCGTCGCCAGCGCAGACATCACCGAGTGGGATCGGATGTACCAGCTGAACGTGCTGGGCACCGAGCGGGTCACCCGGGCCTTGCTGCCAGCCATCGTCGAGGCGCACGGCGCCGTGGTCTTCGTCACCTCCACCGCCGCCGAGTCCGCCTACGAGGGCGGCGCCGGATACTGCGGCGTCAAAGCCGCCGAACGAATGCTGGTCGGGGCGCTGCGCCTGGAGTTCTACGACAAGCCAGTGCGGATCACCGAGATCAGCCCCGGCATGGTGCGCACCGAGGAGTTCTCGCTGGTGCGCCTGGGCGGCGATCAGGCCAAGGCGGACGCTGTCTACGCCGGGGTCCCCGATCCGCTGGTGGCCGACGATGTGGCCGAGGCGATCGTGTGGATGGCGACCCGTCCGGCGCATGTGAACATCGACCGGATGGTGATTCGTCCGGTGGCCCAAGCGGCCAACCACAAGACCTACCGGGTCAGCTGAGCTCGCCCGGAATCAGTGACGTGGGTCAGCTGATGCGACGGTAGTTATCGACATCGTCGGGATCGGCGTAGCGGTCAGCCAGATCGGCGTAGGGGTCGTCCTCTGCTACCTCCTCGACCTCAGCCACGGGCTCGGGGTCGTAGGGGTCACCGCGCAACTCTCGCTCCAAGGAGGAGAAGTCGGTGGAGTAGGAACGGTATTTCAGATCGCGAGCGACTTTCGTCTGCTTCGCCTTTGCACGGCCGCGCCCCATCTGGTCGGGTCAGCCCCCTCGCCTGTCGCAGCGGTCGAAGCCGCTATCTGTGAATCATGGTTTCGTCGTGAGGCAAGGGTACCCAATCCCGGCAGCCCAGCAAAGACGGACGCTCAGTAGCCGGAGTGGCTTCCGTGCAGGCTCACCCGTGCGGGCGACCCCGGCTCAGCCACCGCAGCCCCCACCACCCAGGCATGGATACCGGCAGCTTCGGCGAGCTCGATCGCCTGAGCCGCGGACGACTCCGGCAACACCAGTGCCATCCCGACGCCCTGGTTCAAAGTGGCCTCCACATCGGCCAGCGGCAGCTTCCCGGCCTGCTGCACCAGCGAGAAGACCGGCGGCGGCGTCCAGGTGGCCCGATCAAGGTCGATGCCGATCCCGTCCGGAATGACCCGGACGAGGTTGTTCGCCAGACCGCCGCCGGTGATATGGCTGATCGAGTGCACCTCGACGGCCCGGATCAGCGCCAGCAGATCCTTGGCATAGACCCGAGTCGGAGTGAGCAGCGCCTCACCCAGAGTGGTACCTAGTTCTTCCACCTCCCGATCCAGAGCCCAACCGGCCTGCTCGAGCAGGACGTGGCGGACCAGGGAGTAGCCATTGGAGTGCAGGCCGGACGAGGCAAGGGCAAGCACCACGTCGTCGGGGCTGACCCTGTCGGCACCCAGGATGTCGTCGTACTCGACGACGCCGGTGGTGGCACCGGCCACGTCGAAGTCCTCGGGGTCCATCAGGCCCGGGTGTTCGGCGGTCTCCCCGCCCAGCAGGGCGGCTCCGGCAGCTGTGCACGCTGCTGCGATACCGCCGACGATGGCTGCGATCCGCTCAGGATGAACCTTGCCGCAGGCGATGTAGTCGGTGACGAACAGCGGCTCGGCACCGGTGACCACCAGATCGTCCACCAGCATGCCGATCAGGTCGTAGCCGATGGTGTCATAGACGCCCATGGCCCGGGCGATCGCCACTTTGGTGCCGACGCCGTCGGTCGAGGTTGCCAGCACCGGCCGCCGGTAGCCGGCCAGAGCGGACGCGTCGAAGAACCCGGCGAAGCCACCCAGCCCGCCGAGCACCTCGGGGCGGTGGCTGGCGGCCACCGAAGCCTTCATCAGTTCCACCGCGCGCTCACCGGCAGCGATGTCAACTCCGGCCGCGGCATAGGCGTTCTCAGCAGCCACGCTTCCGCTCCAATCCCATTTGCTCGGCCCGGTCGGCCGGGATCGGCACCGGGTAGTTGCCGTCGAAGCAGGCCCGACACAGCCGGCGTCCCGATACTCCGGTGGAAGCGGTCAGGCCTTCCAGCGAGATGTAGCCCAGTGAGTCGGCACCGATCGAACGGCAGATTTCGTCGGTGCTCAGCCCCGGCGCGATCAGCTCGGCGCGGGTGGCGAAGTCGATGCCGTAGAAGCACGGCCACTGCACCGGCGGGGACGAGATCCGGACATGCACCTCGGCCGCACCCGCTTCACGCAGCATCTTCACCAATGCGCGCTGGGTGTTGCCGCGGACGATCGAGTCGTCGACCACGACCAGCCGCTTGCCCTCGATAACGTCGCGGATCGGGTTCAGTTTCAGCCGGATGCCGAGCTGGCGAATGGTCTGGGACGGCTGGATGAAGGTCCGTCCGACGTAGGAGTTCTTGACCAGGCCGAGCCCGAAGGGGATCCCGGACGCCTCGGCATAACCGATTGCCGACGGAGTGCCAGACTCCGGGGTCGGAATCACCAGGTCGGCGTCGACCGGGCATTCCAGAGCCAGCGTCCGTCCGATCTCAACCCGGGCGGCGTGCACCCGACGTCCGGAGATCAGCGTGTCCGGCCGGGCCAGATACACGTACTCGAACAGGCAGCCCTTCGGATCCGCCTCGGCGAAGCGGATGCTGTTCAGACCCGACTCGTCGATCCAGATCAGTTCGCCCGGCTCGACTTCGCGAATCAGGGTGGCACCGATGATGTCCAGCGCCGCGGTCTCGCTGGCCACGACCCAGCCGTGCTCGAGTCGTCCGAGTACCAGCGGGTGAATGCCCTGCGGATCGCGGGCGGCGAACAGGGTCTTCTCATTGCTGAAGACCAGGCAGAAGGCGCCGTCCAGCCGGGGCAGCACCTGCATGGCCGCGTTCTTCAAGCCGTCCCCGGAATAGACCGACAGCAAGGCAGACACCAACGCGGTGTCGGAGGTGGAATCCATCCGGTCCTTGCGCGGCACCTCGGACTCGGCGATCTCGCCGGCCAGCCAGGTCTCCAGCTCATCGGTATTGGTCAGGTTGCCGTTGTGCGCCAGCGCCATGCCGCCGGCCTCGGTGCCGCGGAAGGTGGGCTGCGCATTGCTCCAGGTGCTGGACCCGGTGGTGGAGTAGCGGCAATGGCCGACCGAGAGGTGGCCCTTCAGGGAGTTCAGGGTGGCTTCATTGAAGACCTGGGAGACCAGCCCCATGTCTTTGAAGACCATGATCCGCTCACCATTGCTGACCGCCATGCCGGCAGATTCCTGGCCGCGGTGCTGCAGGGCGTAGAGGCCGAAGTAGGTCAGTTTGGCGACGTCCTCGCCAGGAGCCCACACGCCGAAGACGCCACAGGCGTCCCTCGGACCGGGGTCGTCGGAGTAGTCGTCACCCGGGTTCAGCACGCCACAACCTTACTGGCGAGCCGAACCCGGGTGCGACCAAGCTCACTTCACCAGGCGAAGAGCGAAGGGGTACTTGTAGGTCTCGCCCTTGTTGGCGGCCATCGCGGCGATGATCGAGAAGATGATGTTCAGGATCGGGAGTGCGATGTAGCCGACGATTCCGATGACCACAAAGCTCAAGATGAAGCTCGCAAGATAGCCAATCGCCAAGGTGATCTGGAAGTTCAGCGCCTCGACGGCGTGATCCTTGACGAACTTGTCCTGCTCACCCTTGGTCAGCCAGATGATCAGCGGGCCAATGAACCCGATCAGAATTCCCAGCCAGTGAGCCATCGACGCGAAAGTCGTGTCACCGGCAGCCGGTGCGGCGCTGTAGGTGGGCGGAATGTAGGGCGGTGTGTAGGGCGGGGGCACCGAAGAATCCGGTGCTTGTGGGGCGACCGGGTCGCCGAGGTTGAAGTCCGGAGTCTGGTCGGCGCCGGGTTCGCCGTTGGACGGTGTCTGCGTCATGCGAACAACATAGCGCCGTAAAGGCCCATGAGGATATGGATACGAAATACGAGTTTCGCGATCGAATCCCCTACTCAACCGACCTCCACTAGGCATTTCTCGCCAACCGCTTTGCTCCACGAATGGGGCTGCGTCCGTCCACTGATAGTGCGGCATTCCCCCTCACCGGATGGTGAATTGAGGGCGGCGGAGCACACTCCCGGGCCGCCGTGGGCAGTCCCCCGCCGACCTCCTGCACAGGCGTCGACCCACCGCGTAGCCTGTCGGCGTGTCCAGCGAACAGTTGATCATCCACCGCCCCTTCGACGGCTCCGAGTACGGCACTTTGCACACCCATAGCCCCGGCGAGGTCGCCGACGCTGCCGCCCGAGGCCGGGCCGCGCAGCATGACTGGGCTCAGCTCCCGGTTCGCGAACGGGCGAAGGTGTTCAGCCGACTGGCCGAGCTGATTCTGGCCAACCGAGAGCGGGTGCTGGACACCATTCAGGACGAGACCGGCAAATCCCGACTGAGCGCCTTCGAAGAGGTGCTGGACGCGGCCCGCGCCGTCCGGGTCTTCGCCCGGCAGGCGCCAGGACTGCTGCGTCCGGCGCGGCGAGCGGGGGCGATACCGGTGCTGACCAAGACCGTCGAGCGCCACCTTCCGCTCGGACTGGTCGGCATCATCAACCCGTGGAACTACCCCTTCAATCTGCCGGCATCGGACGCGGCACAGGCGTTGCTCGCCGGTAACGCAGTGATCCTCAAGCCGGACTCGCAAACCCCGCACTGCGGGCTGCTGCTGGCCGAACTGCTCGCCGAGGCCGGGCTCCCGGACGGGCTGTTCCAGGTGGTGGTCGGAGCCGGCTCGGTGCTCGGCCCAGCGCTGGTCGAACAGATCGACTTCTTGATGTTCACCGGATCGACGGCCACCGGAAAGCTGCTCGCGCATTCCTGCGCCGAACGCCTGATCGGTTTCTCTGCCGAGCTGGGCGGGAAGAACCCGCTGCTGGTGCTGGCGGATGCCGACCTACCCACCGCGGCGGCCGGGACCGTCCGCGGCGCCTTCGCCAACACCGGCCAGGTCTGTGTGGGAATCGAGCGGGTGTATGTGGTCGCCGACGTCTGGGACGCCTTCGTCACCGCGCTGGTCGCGGCCGTGGGCGAGCTACGGATCGGCGCCGGGCACGACTGGAACATCGATGTCGGCTCACTGGCCTCGGCCAAGCAGCTGGCCACCATCAGTGCCCACGTGGACGACGCTGTCGCCAAGGGGGCCACGGTGCTGACCGGCGGGCGTCCCCGTCCCGATCTGGGGCCGTACTTCTATGAACCCACCGTGCTGGCCGACGTCACCGAGGAGATGAGGCTGTGCCGTGAAGAGACCTTCGGACCGGTGGTCTCGCTGTACCGGGTCGCGGACGAAGCCGAAGCGATCACCCGGGCCAACGACTCGGTCTACGGGCTGAACGCCTCAGTCTGGTCGGCGCGCCGCGGCGAGGTGGTCGCCACTCAGCTGCGGGCCGGCACTGTGAACGTCAACGAGAGCTACGCCGCCGCATGGGGATCGCACGCCGCCCCGATGGGCGGCTTCGGTGAGTCCGGAATGGGCCGACGGCACGGCAGCCAAGGGCTGCTGAAGTACACCGAGGCGCAAAGCGTCGCCGTCCAACGGCTGCACCCGATCGCACCACCGCGCGGATTCACCAACCAGCGCTACGCCGAGTGGATGACCAAGGCGATCGCTCTACTGAACAAGGTGAACTGATGAAGCTGACCGGAGCGAGGCTGCTGATCACCGGCGGCGGCAGTGGCCTGGGCCGGCAACTGGCCCGCCAGAGCGTGGCTCGCGGAGCGAAGGTCATGCTCTGGGATCGCAATGGATCCGCCGCCGAGAAGGTGGCCGGCGAACTCGGGGTGTCCGCGCGCTCGGCGCAGGTGGACGTCACCGATACCGCCGCAGTGACGGCGGCTGCGTCCGAGGCTGGTGAGATCGACGTCCTGATCAACTGCGCCGGAGTGGTGACCGGCAAGCCGCTGTTGGAGGCCAGCGAGGCCGAGATCCGGCGGACCTTCGAGGTGAACACCCTGGCCGGCTACTGGACCACGCGCGCCGTGCTGCCAGGAATGCTCGCGCGTCGCTCGGGCCTGGTGGTCACCATCGCCAGCGCGGCCGGCCTGGTCGGGGTGGCTCGGCAGACCGACTACGCGGCCAGCAAATGGGCGGCGATCGGCTTCACCGAGTCGCTGCGCGGGGAGTTGGCCGGCACCGGGGTGGGCACCTTGATCGTGGCCCCGTTCTACATCGACACCGGCATGTTCGACGGCGTGAAGACCCGGTTCCCACTGCTGCTGCCGATCCTCAAGGAGGCCGCGGCGGCCGGCAAGATCCTGGATGCCATCGAGCGCGGACGCCAGCAACTGATCATGCCGCCGATGGTGCGAACCGTGCCATGGCTACGGATTCTGCCCGTCCGGGCGTTCGACGCTGTGGCCAACTTCTTCGGGATCAACCACTCGATGGACGAGTTCCACGGACGCCAGGGCTGAACCCGGATCCGCTCCGCCCGTCCCGTGGATGTCTCTTGACGTTCGTGCCCGCCAAACTCACTCTTGCCCTCGAACCTTCGCGGGCAAGAGTGAGTTTGGCGGGCGCGAACCGGTGGGGAAGGTCCGGAGAAGCGAGAAGTCGGTGCCGGTGAGCCGACGGTAGGCCTCGAGGTAGCGGTCACGGGTGGCGGCGACCACGGCGTCCGGGAGCGCCGGAGGTGGGGTGTCGGACGCGCGGTCCCAGCCGGACTCCTTGGCCAGCCAGTCGCGGACGTACTGCTTGTCGAAGCTGGGCAGGCTGCGGCCGGGCTGCCACAGGGCGGCATCCCAGAAGCGGGACGAGTCCGGGGTGAGCACCTCGTCGGCCAGCACCAGAGTGCCGTCCGGCCGCAGACCGAACTCGAACTTGGTGTCGGCCAGGATGATCCCCCGCTCGGCAGCCAACTCGGCAGCCCGGGAGTAGATGCTCAGCGTGGCGTCGCGGAGCCGTCCGGCCAGTTCGGCGCCGTGCAGTTCGGCGATGGTGGCGAAATCGACGTTCTCGTCGTGCTCCCCCAGCGGAGCCTTGATCGCCGGGGTGAAGATCGGCTCGGGCAGCTGGGAGCCGTCCACCAACCCGGGGGGCAACGGCACCCCACAGACCGAGCCCGACGCCTGGTACTCCACCCAGCCAGAACCGGTCAGGTAGCCACGGGCGACGCACTCGACCGGAACCATGTCCAGACGCTCGACGATCACCGCACGGCGGGCCACCTCGTCCGGCACCTCGGTGGAGACGACGTGGTTGGCGATCAGGTCGCGCAGCTGGTCGAACCACCACAGCGACAGCTGGGTGAGGATCGCACCCTTGTCCGGGATCTGCGTGGAAAGCACGTAGTCGTAGGCCGAAATCGCATCGGTCGCGACCATCAGGATCTGATCGTCGCCCCAGTGATAGAGCCGTCGGACCTTGCCGGAGTGGAACGGAGTGTCGAGCACGCGGCCAGCCTAACCTTGTGCGCACGGATGCGCGCCCGTCAGGTCCGGCGCGATACGGGTTCTCGCCGAGCGAGGCGCGGACGCTGCCGAGCCCCAAGCCCGATAACCTTGAGCCGCCGCCAGTAGTGCCGATCCGGAGGTTTCATGACCGCGTCCGCCGCATTCGTCCTGACCAGTTTCGGGGGCGGAAACGCGCTCTCCCCGTTCCGCGCGAAGGCCGTGCTGCAGCGGCTGCAGGGCGTCAGTGAGGCGATCACCGCCGTCAGCGCCCGGTACGTCCATTGGGTCGCCGGCGACGCCGCACTCGACCGGAACACCACTCAGACGGTGGCCACGCTGCTGCGCTACGGCCCGCCCGAGGGCCCGACCGCCGAAGGCATCAAGACCGCGATCGTGGTCGTCGCCCCACGGCTGGGCACTTTGTCGCCGTGGGCGTCCAAGGCCACCGACATCGCCCACAACTGCGGGGTGGCGGTACGCCGGGTCGAGCGGGTCATCGAATATTCGCTGGCCTGCACCCGCGCCCTCAAGCCGGACGAGTGGGACGGCGCCGCAGCGCTGCTGCATGACCGGATGACCGAGTCGGTCTTCGCCGATGTCGAGGATTCGGCGGTGCTGTTCAACGAGCGTGAAGCCGAGCCGATGGCCCATGTGGACGTCCTGGGCGCAGGCCGGGACGCCATCGCCGAAGCCAACGTCACTTTCGGACTGGCGCTGAGCGACGACGAGATCGACTACCTGGTCACCGCCTTCACCGAGCTGAAGCGCAACCCGACCGACGTCGAGCTGATGATGTTCGCCCAGGCGAACTCCGAGCACTGTCGGCACAAGATCTTCAACGCCGACTTCGTGATCGACGGCACCCCGGCCGAGCACACTCTGTTCGGGATGATCCGGCACACCGAGAAGGTCAACGGCGCGGGCACCGTGGTGGCCTACCGCGACAACGCTTCGGTGATGGCCGGCGGTGTGATCAGCCGCTGGGCCCCCGAAGCCGCGGACGGGCCGAGCAGCTACGTCCATCGCGACGACGAAGTGGACGTGCTGATGAAGGTGGAGACCCATAACCACCCGACCGCGATCAGCCCCTTCCCGGGTGCGGCCACCGGCTCGGGCGGCGAGATCCGCGACGAGGGCGCCACCGGACGCGGCTCGGCCCCCAAAGCCGGCCTGACCGGCTTCGCCGTTTCGAACCTGCACCTGCCCGGCACCAACGAGCCGTGGGAGGCCGACGACTTCGGCGCGCCGGACCACATCGCCTCGCCGCTGGAGATCATGACCACCGGACCGCTGGGTGCGGCCGCCTTCAACAACGAGTTCGGACGTCCGGGACTGGGCGGCTTCTTCCGGGTCTACGAGCAGACAGTGGCCGGGGTGCGCCGCGGCTATCACAAGCCGATCATGAGTGCCGGCGGGTTGGGCTCCATCAGCGCGAGCCAGACCGAGAAGATCAGCTATCCGGCAGGGTCCCTGCTGATCCAGATCGGCGGTCCGGGGATGCGGATCGGGATGGGCGGTGGTGCGGCCTCGTCCATGGCTGCCGGGGCGAATGCCGCCGAACTGGACTTCGATTCGGTGCAGCGGGGCAACCCCGAGATTCAGCGGCGCTGTCAGGAAGTGATCAACCACTGCGCGGATGCCGGGGCGGACAACCCGATCCTCTCGATTCACGACGTCGGCGCCGGTGGCCTGTCGAACGCCTTCCCCGAGCTGGTGGACGGGGCTGGCCTCGGTGCCCGCTTCGACCTGACGGCGGTGCCGCTGGAGGAATCCGGCCTGGCCCCCAAGGAGATCTGGAGCAACGAGAGCCAGGAGCGCTACGTCCTGGCCATCGCCCCCGAATCGCTGGAGCGGTTCGCCGCCCTGTGCGCGCGGGAGCGCTGCCCGTTCGCCGTGGTCGGGGTGGCTCGCGACGACGGACAGCTGGTGCTGGCACCTGCCGCGGAGGACGCCGAGGGCGACGATCGTCCGATCGACATGCCGATGGAGGTGCTGCTCGGACGTCCGCCGAAGATGACCCGCGACGTGCACCGGGTCACCTGGACGTCCCCGGCGCTCGACCTGGACGGCGTCGATCTGCGCGCCGCCGCCTATGCCGTGCTGCGGCACCCGAGTGTGGCCTCCAAGCGTTTCCTGATCACCATCGGCGACCGGTCGGTGGGCGGACTGAATCACCGCGACCAGATGGTCGGGCCGTGGCAGGTGCCGGTGGCCGACGTTGCGGTGACCCTGTCGGACTACACCGGGCTGGCCGGCCAGGCCATGGCCTCGGGTGAGCGGATGCCGCTGGCTGCGGTGAACGCCCCGGCGTCGGGACGGATGGCCGTCGGTGAGGCGCTGACCAACCTGCTGGCTGCCCCGGTCGAGCTGGGTGGAGTGAAGCTGTCGGCCAACTGGATGGCCGCCTGCGGCGAGGACGGCGAGGACGCCGCCCTGTACGACACCGTGGCCGCCGTTGCCCTCGAGTTGTGCCCGGCACTAGGGATTTCGATCCCGGTCGGCAAGGACTCGCTGTCGATGCGGACCCGCTGGACCGACCCGGACGGCACCGCCAAGCAGGTCACCTCGCCGGTGTCGTTGGTGGTCTCGGCGTTCGCCTCGCTGCCCTCGGTGGTCGGCACCTGGACCCCGCAACTGGCCGAGGATTCGGCGCTGGTGCTGGTCGATCTGGGCGCCGGGGCGAACCGGCTCGGCGGCTCGATGCTGGCCCAGGTCAGTGGGCAGTTCGGCGATACCGTTCCCGATCTGGACGATCCGTCCCGGCTGGTGGCGCTGGCCGCGGCGCTGACCGAGCTGCGCGCGTCCGGGCTGGTGCAGGCCTACCACGACCGCTCCGACGGCGGCCTGTGGGCCGCGGTCTGCGAAATGGGCTTCGCGAGCGCGTCCGGGTTGCTGGTGGACGTGCCCAGCGTCGACGCGCTGTTCGCCGAAGAACTCGGCGTGGTGCTCGGCATCGCCCCCGAGAACGAATCCGCCGTGCTCGCCGTCCTGGCCAAGCACGGCCTGGGTGAGCTGAGCTCGCTGGTCGGTTGCACACTGCCCGGACGCCGGGTGCGGGTGGACGTGGCCGGCGAGGTGCTGCTGGACGAGGATCTGCGCGACCTGGCCCAGGCCTGGGACGAGGTCTCCTGGCGGATCGCCGCCCTGCGCGACAACCCCGAGTGCGCCGACGCCGAGCATGCCGCTTTCGGTGCGGACGTCCGCGGCCTTGTCGTCGCGCCGAGCTTCGACCCGACTCACGACATCGCCGCCCCATACATCGCGACCGGCGTGCGGCCGAAGGTGGCGATCCTGCGCGAGCAAGGCGTGAACAGCCACGTCGAGACCGCCCACGCCTTCGCCGAGGCCGGCTTCGACGCGATCGATGTGCACATGACCGACCTGCAGGCCGGACGCTTCGACTTGGCCGATGTGGTCGGGCTGGTGGCCGGCGGCGGCTTCTCCTACGGCGACACCCTGGGCGCCGGCGAAGGCTGGGCCCGCTCTGTGCTGTTCAACCCGGCGCTGACGCAGGCGTTCACGAGCTTCTTCAACCGTCCGGACACCTTCGGACTGGGCATCTGCAATGGCTGCCAGATGTTCGCCGCACTGGCCGACCTGATCCCCGGTGCCGAGGCGTGGCCGGCGTTCACCCGTAACCGCTCCGAGCAGTTCGAGGGACGCCTGGTCCAGGTCGAGGTGGCCGCCAGCCCGTCCATCTTCTTCGCGGGGATGGCCGGCAGTCGGATTCCGGTCGCCGTGGCCCACGGTGAGGGCTTCGCCGACTTCTCCGTCCGCGGGGATGCGGCCTCCGTCCGCCGGGCCGCACACTTCGTCGGCCCCGACGGCCGCCCCACCGAGGCCTACCCGTACAACCCGAACGGCTCCCCGGCCGGCCTCACCGCGGTGACAACGCCGGACGGACGCTTCACCGCCTTGATGCCGCACCCCGAACGCGTGGCCCGCAACGCCCAGCTCTCGTGGACCTCGGCCCCCGTGGACGAGCCCAGCCCCTGGATGCGGATGTTCCGCAACGCCCGAGTCTGGATCGGATAGGCACCTCGGCGGCTGAGCTTGGCGACCCCCCACCCGGTAGCTGAGCTTGGCGACGCCGCGCCCGCTCGACGCCACTCTGAAATGGGGCACGCCTGCGGAGCCGGGTCTCCTGCCTGTAGCTTGCTGACGTGCGAGGACTCCGTTTCGCCGCTGTGCGGCCTGCATTTGAGTCACGCCGCAATGCCAAGCGGACGCCTCTGATCGGTGCGAGTGCATGACTGACGCGGGACCGCATGCATCCCCGGCCAGTCGGCCTGGGCCAGGCAAGCAGTCGAAGCCACGGAATCGGCGGCGTGGGGTCGTCGGGATCGTCCTGCTCATCGTCCTGCTTCTCAGCCTGCCTGTCGCCAGCGTGGCCTACCTCTATGTGGGCCTCGAAGGCGGCTGGCAGGTGATGGAGTGGAATCGGTCGCCGGCCCCGGATCAGGACACTCCGGAGGTCGTCGCGAAGCGTGCCGAAGCACGTTCCAGGGCCGAAGCTGGCCTGCGTGACCTGAGCCACTCGAAGGTGTTGGCCTCGGGGCCGATGTCGTACTCCGCGTATTGCGAACGCGGTCAGAACAACTACAAGGTGCACCAGGGTTACCGGCATGACTGCTATGTCGTCGCGGCGCAGTTCTACAGCTGGAAGGGAACCTTCCCTGCCATGGCCCGTGCGCTTGACCAGGAGTTGCAGCAGGCCGGCTGGCAGTCGGAATACCAGGGGGGTGGGCTGCTTCGCCTCGCGGATGATTATCAGCAGAGCAAGGCGCGCCCCGAAGACCGCACACCGGGGCCGCTGGTCTCGTCCGACTTCTCAGAGATCTGGTGGCACACCTGCTACGACAAGGGCGAGCGCCACATTTGCTTCCAGTTCGCCGACCGGGACACCGACCTGGCCGATCAAGCCGATTCCTTCGACTGGCGCCAGAGCAGAGGTCTGGAAGACGTCCGCTCCTACGCCGACACTCGCGAAACCGTCGGCTCCCGGGCGGCGATCGATGCCCTGCTGAGCCAAGCCGATGGAGTCCTGTTTGCCTCCTCGACGGAGCCCTACTACTCGATCCAGCGATGACGCCCTCCTGGGTTCCGGCTGACTGGCGCAGTCCCTCGCCTTGCTGCCCCGTGGGTCGAGTCCTATGGCAGCTGGGCCGACCCGGAAGCCTGCGAGCTATAGCGCCGGATCACGGCCCCGTGAACTTGGGTCCGCGGATAGCCTGACAATGTGTCGGCAGCACCGTCGCAAGGCCCCGTGAACGCGCCTCGGGTAGGCACCAGCTTCGTTGTCGGCGTGGGCTTGGCGAGCGCGTCCTGGCTCATCCTGACCGCGCGGCTGTGGATGGTGCCGCTCGCTCAGTGGCATCTCACGCCTCCCCTGGTCAGCGCCCTGATCGTCCGCCCGCCGAACCTGTTCGTGATCGCCCTTCTGTACCTGCTCCTGCTGATCGGCGTGGGCATCGCAGTCGGGGCGGCGCCGCGTCACAAGTGGCTGGCCAGCGTCATCGGCGTTGTGGCGGCAGTCACCGCTTTCGCGTCGTTCACGCCGATGGGGTTCTGGTGGTCGGGAGAGGTCTACTTCCAGGCCCATCGGGACGAGTTCGCAGCGCTCGCCGAGCACTTCGACAGCCCAGCGTTCACCGAGGATCCCGAAGCCAGGGAGTACTACGGCGCCGCGCTGCCGCCGCTCTTGGCACTTGTCTCGTCGGACGGCCGCGCGTCCTACGACGGTGCGGCAACCTTCGTCCCCGTGTGGCAGGGAATCCCCGGCGATGCCGGCGGCTTCTTCTACTCCCGGACCAGCCCCCAGGACTACGACATGTATGGCCTGATCTGCGACCAGCCCGAGCAGGTCGCCGAGAACTGGTGGGCCTGCGGTATGCCCTAGTCCGGGCGGCGTGGTCAGCTCGACGGAGTCGCAGGCCATCATCTTCACGATCCCGCCCGACATCGCACTCGGGGTCCAGTAACTTCGGTGCATGACCACCCCACACGTCTGGGACTTCTACGAGGCGATCGCACTGAAGCCACGGGCCGGGCTCACTCGTACAGAACGGACGGTCGCCGCGATCTGCGACCTTCGCCAGGAGATCAACTCTGACGGCTTTGACGCCTACTTCCGCTACGACTGGGGAGATACCGCGATCGTTGCGCTGGAAGGCATCGGCTCGATCCTCGGCACCGAGCGGCACAGCCTCCTGGCCGAGGCCATGTCACTCCTGGGCGAGCCTTACCCGCCCGGCTCCCAGACGCGAGCCGACCTGCTCGACGAACTCGAGCTGGACGACGAGTTCAGCGCGCTGGACGACCGGTTCTACGCGCTGGAAGCCTCGACAGACGCCGATGGACTGATGAGTCGGGCGCTCGCCACGTAGCCAGCGAGCGCGGCCACTGCCCACCTCGCGGCTCCCCTCCGGCGAGTCCGGCGACCCCATCGGACAGCTAGCCACGGGGTGAGGCCCGGCCCAATCGTCCTCAGATGTTGAGCCGTGACTCGAATGCTTCCCCTCGCCCCCGGCGTCGTGACGTCTGGGTGGTGGCGCCTGCTGCGAGCCTTTGCGCCAGCGAGGTGAGCAACCCGTCATAGGCCTCGACCGCGAACTCAAGGCTGAGTGGAACCTCCAGCGAGTCGTACCCATCGGTGCGCGGGACCTGCCAGCCGAAGTCGCTCCAACGGACGGTGCCGGCGCCCCTGGTCACGCGCACACTGAGCGCACCGCACTCGAGGTCGCCACACACCTCGCAGACCAGAACGGCCGCACGCCCATCAGGGAACTCCCCGCCACCTTGATGCCGCAGGCTCTCGAGCCAAGACAACGCGGCGTCCAGGCTCCATCCCGAAACCATCGCAGTCAACTCACTTGGTGGACTAGCCCACCCCAGCATTCCCCGAAGCAGGTCACCATTCACCGTCCAGTCGAGGAATCGACGCTCGCTCGACTCAGCGGTCCCTACCGCCAGCGACACTTGCGCCGTGCTCTCCACTGCCCCGAGCAGATCCACAGCATGAGCCTAGCCGCGCGGTCAGGCGAACCCGCCTTCTACAGGTCGACGAGAACTGGTGGGCCTGCGGGATGCGCTAGTCCGGGCGACCGACGCCCTGACTGCCGGCGCTCAGCCCACCCGAAGTGAGCCCGGCGGGCAGTCGCCAAAGCCGGCCGGACCGGCGGTCAGAAGTCGTCGTCGTTCAGGCCGAGTTCCTGCCACTTCGCCGCAGCCTCGCCGGCGGGGAGCCACGCGAAGCCGTATACCTGAGGCTCTCCACCCTGAACATCGAAGCGGGCGAAGAAGCGAGAGGGTCTCGGAGTCATCGTGGTCGGGCCGAAATGGTCGAAGTAGCCCGCGTCCAACTCCCGCACGATGAGCCACTTCGGCCCGTAGTCTTCGAGCGGGCGTTCCCTGCGCCCATCCGCCCAGACGACGACGAACCACACCCACCATTGCCGAGCAGGGAACACCATCTCCAACCGGACGCTCGCCAGGTAGCCCTTCAGTACGCCCTCGACCCGAAGCTCACCGAGGCCATGGTCGTAGGCGCTCAGGCTGGGATCGAGAAGCTCGTAGTCTGGAGGCATCTGATCAGAAAACAACTCCCGGAGCCAGCTCCAGATCCGTCTCATCACGCTGCGCATCCTCGCACGGCGAGCGACCGCGCGTGCGCACATCGCGCTGAGCCGGGCCCAGCCTGGAACCTCGCACCTTGATCACATCACCGCCGGCCGTGGGATGCTTCTCGCCGTGAGCAGCGACAGGCCCCCGGCATCGCCGAGGCTCGCGCCTGCATCGTTGGCGATGGCTGCGCTGAGCTTCCGGCTGCTCGACGTAAGCGCGAGCAAAGCCGCATCCCGCAAGACCCTCGCGTGGTGGTGGGATGACACGAGGCGCTCCCCCGAGGGCAGCTGTCTCCTGGCCGCTGGCGCTTGGTTCGTCACAATGATGGCGCTGTTCATTCCCACGGCGCTTGTGTTCGCCGCACTCCAGAAGGCCGGGATCGACCTTGTCTGGTGGAGCTTGATCCCGACGGGACTGCTGGGAGCCGCGATCGCCGGTGCCGCAGTGAACGGCGTCCGTGATCTCGTCAATGACGATGCCGCGCCAACCATGGGCGCTGACGTCGGAATCGCCGCGCTGACTCTTGCGTTCATGGCTGCGAGCATCGTCGTACAGCTCGCCAACTAGCGCGATCGGCCCCACAGACCACTCGCTCGCCAGATCGAGGCTCTGTGAGAATTCACCGGTGTCGGAGGACTCTCAGTACCCAAGGAAGAACACCCCGGCGGCGGCGGCGACCGACGCCCAGAGCGCCCCGAACGCGAGCCGTCGACCGGTCGCACCCTTCTCCCGCCAGATGCGGCCAGGGTGAAGTCCGCTCAGGAGAATCCACGTGACCGCGAAAGTCCCAACCGCAATGGGATGGGGCCAGGGCTGCCTTGCGGCGGACGGCATGAGGAGGAGTGCGCCCGCCGCCGGGATGAGCATCACGGCAATGCGAGGGCCGCTCGCGGGCTTGGTATCGGTCTCGCGCCCGATCAGAACGAGCAGGAGCACCATACCGCCGACGGCAAAGGCCCAACTCGTCACTGGCACATGCTCCCACGGCCACCGACGAACCGGACACTCAAGCTGGCACGTACGCCAGCCTCAGGACGCCGTCGCCGACCTCGTCATGGGCGATCAGCCGAAGGGGCGGACGAGTGCCGGCGAGGTAGGGCGTCCCATCACCCAGGACGACCGGATGCAGGTAGATCTGGTACTCATCGATCAGGCCGAGGTCGGTGAGGCTCTGGGCCAGGTTCGGGCCGGCGACCTCGATCGAGCCGTCGACTTCGGCCTTCAGCTTCGCGATGGCGTCCGCGAGATCGTCCGTCACCAGCTGGGCGTTGGGGCCGACCGAAGTCAGCGTGCGGGACACCACCCACTTCGGCATCGCGCGCCAAGCCTCCGCGAAGGCGTGCTCGTCGGCGTCCCAGTCGGACTGCTCGTCGTCCCAGTAGCGCATGATCTCGTACATGCGGCGCCCGTAGACCGCCCCGGCGCGAGCCCTCGTCTGCTCGACGAAATGGCGAAACAGCGTCGAACCCGGCCCGAACCGGTCGTGGTCGACGTAGCCGTCCAGGGACTGGTTCATCCCGAAGATAAGCCTGGCCATTGGAATCCTCCCTTGTCGCCCTACCGCTGATCAGACGTCATGAGGCGGCGGCTGTACAGGGCACGACAGGAACTACTGAGAAGGGCCAACCTGGCCCAGGCCCGGCCCGATGGCTATCGAGGTGGTGCAGTCGTTCCACGGACGATCAGCTGCGTCGGAACCAGCACTCGGTCGCGAGGAATGCTCGCGGTGGCACGGATCTGCGTCAAGACCAGCCGGACCAACTCGTGGCCAAGCCGAGGAAAATCCTGCTTAACGGTCGTCAACGGTGGCGAAGAGAACTCGGCCAAAGCGATGTCGTCGAAGCCGACGACCGACACGTCCTCAGGCACTCGGCGGCCACACTCGTGCAATGCCCGCATCAGGCCGAAGGCCATCTCGTCGTTCGCGCTGTAGACCGCGGTGATATCCGGATCGAGTGCGATCTCCTGACCAACGGCATAGCCAGAGCGGGCACTCCAGTCCCCCCGCCACGGCTTCGGTGAGTGGACGCCGGCGCTCTCCAAGGTGCGTTGCCAGGTAGCTGCCCGCACCCTGGCCGGTTCGGAAGTCACGGGCCCGGCGATGTGGTGGATGTTGCGGTGGCCCAACTCCAGGAGGTGCCGAACGGCATCGGCCGTGCCCTGCACCTGATCTGCCGAAACCGCCGGATAGTGGCCCGCCAATCGAGAGTCGGCCACGGCCACCGCCATCCCGGTCGGCAGCGATAGCGACTCAGGGGTTGCCTGCTCGGCGCGGATGATCACCAGACCGTCGATCGCCTGGTGCGACAGCCGATGTGCCGCCGGTTCCCAACCCTCGGCATCCGGGTCACGGACGGTCAGCAGCGTCACCGAATAGTCCTCGGCCTCCGCCGCCTCAAGCACCGCTTCGGTGGTGAGCGCCTCGCCAGTCCGTCCGAATCGGTGAGCGATCAGTCCGATGGTGCCAAAAGACCCGTTACGCAGGGCCCGGGCCGCATAGTTGGGTGAATAGCCCAGCTGCCCCATCGCCTGGAGGACGCGCTCCCTGGTCGCTGGCCGAACCGGGTTCGCGCCCGTGGACACGCGCGACACAGTCTGCGCCGACACGCCAGCAAGTCTCGCGACGTCCTCAATCGACGGACCGGTCTTCGGTCGACCCCTGCCCGTCGTCGTCGCCATGACCCAATACTAGCGGACTAGTGGCAACGTCACCATTGGGCCCTCAACAGGCGCCGCAGCAGCCATTCACGCTTGAATCATCGCCCCACAGAAGGGGGTGACACTCACTGATGAGTCTGTTATGTTTACCTAAACATTCGGTCCTCGGGCGCTCCTGGCACCGTGCAGAGTCGACGGAAATCCGGCCCGATCACTGGGTGTCATGCCGCAGAGTGGCGGCGGGCCCCCACCGCTACTCGACGGCAATGCAGCCTTCCGGGAGTGCACCGACCCGAATCTCGGTGAAACACGAGAGACAAGGAACGTCATCGAAATGAACCTACGAAAGAAGCTCCTCTCGCTGGCACTGGCTGTGCCAATGATCGCGCTGGCAGCGTGCTCCACCACGGGCCCGGCGGCGCCCAGCGCAGGCACCGAGGCCAGCACCTCAACGTCAGCACCCGCAGGCGGAAAGCTCACCGTCTGGTGCTGGGACCCCACTTTCAACATCTACGCCATGAACGAGGCCGCCAAGATCTACGCCAAGGACCACCCCGGGGTGACCGTCGATGTCGTCGAAACTCCCTGGGACGACCTTCAGACCAAACTCACCACGCTCGCCCAGTCGAACGAGACCAATCAGCTGCCGGACATCTTCCTGATGCAGAACAACGCCTTCCAGAAGAACGTCATCAACTACCCGGCGCTGTTCAAGGACTTCTCCACATCGGGCATCGACTTCTCCCAGTTCCCGGCGGGCGTCACCGGCTACTCGACCGTTGACGGCGTCAACTACGGGCTGCCCTTCGACAGTGGCACCGCCATCACCGCCCTGCGCACCGATGTGCTGAAGGAGGCCGGCTTCACCGTCGCAGACTTCACCGATATCTCGTGGAGCGACTTCCTGGCCAAGGGCAAGCAGGTGCTCGCCAAGACCAAGAAGCCGCTGCTGTCAGGCCAGGCCGGCTCGTCCGACATGATCATGATGATGCTGCAGAGCGCCGGCGCCAGCCTGTTCGACGACAAGGGCAACCCGACGATCAGCGGAAACGAGGCGTTGCTGAAGGCAATCTCGATCTACAAGGAGCTGGTGAAGTCCGGCGTCTTCGTCGAGGTCAACTCCTGGGACGAGTACATCGCCAGCCTGGTCAACTCCAACGTGGCCGGCACCATCAATGGCGTGTGGATCCTCGGCTCGATTCAGACCGCGAAAGAGCAGTCGGGCAAGTGGGGCATCACCAACCTGCCGAAGATGGACGGGGTCGCCGGCGCGACCAACTACTCCGCCAACGGTGGTTCCTCGTGGGCGATCAGCGCAAACGCCAACTACGACCTTGCAGCCGACTTCCTGAAGAGCACCTTCGCGGGTTCGACCGAGCTCTACGACACGATCCTGCCCTCCTCCGGCGCCTTGGCCAACTGGCTGCCAGCAGGCAAGAGCACCGTGTACTCCGAGCCCCAGAAGTTCTTCGGCAACGAGGCGATCTTCGCCAAGGTGATCGGGTTCTCCGCCCTGGTTCCGAAGAACAACACCGGCGCCTACTACTACGAAGGCCGCGACAACGTCAGCGCTGCGATCACGAAGATCCTCAACGGCACCGACCCTGCTGCCGCACTCGACGAGGCCCAGAAGGCCGTCGAGTTCGCGATGAAGTGACAGTTCGACACTGAACAGCGCGTGGGGGCCGGCGCGTCCGGCCCCCACACCACACAGAGAAGGTGAGATGCCAGCGTGTCACACACTCGTGTCATCGAAGACGGGCCGCCGGCGGCGACCACCGAACCAGGCCGTCGCCTCGGCAGGATCGGCGTTGAGCAGCGCCGCAATCTGACCGGCTGGGCATTCCTGCTGCCGGCTTCCCTGCTCATTCTGGCGATGAACTTCTACCCGATGGTTCAGGCGCTGATTCTCTCCTTGCAGACCGGACGCGGCACCCGGCTCAAGTTCGCCGAGCCATTCTGGTACAACTACCAGCGCCTGTTCGAGGACGACATCTTCAAACTCACCGTCCAGAACACCCTGATCTACCTGGTCGTTCAGGTGCCGATCATGCTGATTCTGGCGCTGATCCTGGCCACCTTGCTGAATGACCGACACCTGCGCTTCAAGGGCCTGTGGCGGACGGCGATCTTCCTTCCCTGCGCAGTGTCGCTGGTCTCGTACTCGCTGGTGTTTCGCACGATCTTCGCCAACGACGGCCTGGTCAACGACATGCTGACGGCTCTGCACCTGGTGGACTCCCCGGTGAACTGGCTCGGCCAAACCGCCACGGCCCGTTTCGTGCTCATTCTTGGCCTGATCTGGCGCTGGACCGGCTACAACATGGTGTTCTACCTGGCTGCCATGCAAAACCTCGACTACTCCACCTTCGAAGCCGCCCGGATCGACGGGGCCGGCCCGTTCAAGACGTTCTGGTACGTCACCGTTCCCCAGTTGAAGCCGATGATCCTGCTCACCGCGATCATGTCCACCAATGGCACGATCCAGCTATTCGACGAGTCGTGGAACCTCACTCAAGGCGGGCCTGCTTACACCTCGATGACCATGTCGCACTACCTATTCGAGTTGTCGTTCCAGAAGAACCCGAACTTCGGCTATGCGGCGGCGCTGTCTTACGCGATCTTGATCATGGTTGCCGTATTCGCGGCGATTCAGATGCGGATCGGTGATAAGCGTGACTAGGCGCCTGCGCCGGATCCCCGGCTATCTCTTCTTGTCCATCTCGGCTCTGCTCTCGGTGTTCCCGCTGTACTTCATGGTGGTGTCCGCGACCAACACCAGCCAGGACGTCCTGGGCTCACGACTGCTGCCTGGCGGATACCTGATCGCCAACTTCCAGGCACTGGTGAGTTCTCAGCCGGTCGCCTCCGCGATGTGGTACTCGACGGTGAATGCCGTTGCCACGACCGTATTGTCGCTGGCGGTCTGTTCGATCGCCGGCTACGGCTTCGAGGTCTTCCACTCCAAGGGGAAGGACCGCTTCATGGGAGTGCTGCTGCTCGCCATGATGATTCCGTTCGCGGCGACGATGATCCCGCTCTTCCAGATGTTCGCCACCTTCAAGCTGGTGAACACCACCGCGGCAGTGATCCTGCCCGCGATCGCAACACCCTTCCTGGTGCTGCTGTTCCGACAGGGATCCCGGTCATTCCCACACGAGATCCTCGAAGCGGCTCGCATCGACGGGCTGGGGGAACTGAGCATCTTCGTCCGGATCTTCCTCCCGACGATGCGCTCGACCTATGCGGCGGCGGCCGTGATCACCTTCATGGCTGCGTGGAACAACTTCCTGTGGCCGAAGGTCGTCCTCATCAACAACGCCTATCAGACAATGCCAATGCTGATCTCGAATCTGCGCGCCGGCTACGTCACCGATTACGGCGTCCTCATGCTGGCCGTCACGCTGGCCTCGCTGCCCACGATGGTGATCTTCCTGATGTTGCAGCGGAACTTCGCCGAAGGTATTACAGGAGCTATCAAGTGAATTTCGACCTCAGCCGTCTCGCCGACCCCGAGTTCTTCGCCGAGAACCGGCTGCCCGCCCACTCCGATCATCGCTGGTACGCCAGCGCAGTCGAGGCCGCCACCGACACCAGCAGCTACGAGCAATGCCTGAACGGGCTGTGGAAGTTTCACTTCGCCAAGAACCCCGGCCAGGTGATCGCAGGCTTCGAAGCGGTCGAGGTCGACTGCTCCTCCTGGGACGACATTCCGGTGCCGGCCCACATCCAGCTGCAGGGCTACGACCGCCCTCAGTACACCAACGTGCAGTACCCGTGGGATGGCCAAGAGGACGTCGAACCGGGCGCGGCGCCGTCCCGCTACAACCCGGTCGGCAGCTACGTGAAGCTGTTCAGCCTCGACCGGCCGCTGGAGTCCGGCGAGCGGGTGAGCGTCTCCTTCGCCGGTGCCGAGAGTGCGATCGCCGTCTGGTGCAACGGGATCTACATCGGCTATGCCACCGATTCCTTCACGCCATCCGAGTTCGACCTGACCCCGGCCCTGGTTGACGGCCAGAACAAGCTGGCCGCCCAGGTGTTCCGGTGGAGCTCCGGCTCGTGGATCGAGGACCAGGACTTCTACCGCTTCTCCGGACTGTTCCGTGATGTGGTGCTGTATCGCCGACCGGCCAGCCACGCCGAGGACGTCCGTGTCACCACGGCAGTATCGGACGATCTGAGCCGCGCCGTCCTCACCGTCCGCGTCGCCCTCTCCGGGGCCGGCCGCGTCCGGGCAGAGCTTTGCGGAGTCGGCGAGCTGACCGACCTCGGAGACAACACCTTCGAGCTGACCATTGCAGAGCCCAGGCTGTGGAGCAGCGAGGACCCGTTCCGCTACGACCTGGTGATCGAAGTGCGCGACGACGCGGGCCGGCTGACCGAACACATTCCCCAGAAGGTGGGCCTGCGCCGCTTCGGCATCGAGGACGGCCTGCTGCGCATCAACGGGCGCCGCATCGTCTTCCACGGGGTGAATCGGCACGAGTTCGGCTCGCAGGGCCGGGTGATGACGGCGCAGGAGACCGCACACGACCTGGAGCTGATGAAGCAGATCGGCATCAACGCCGTTCGGACCAGCCACTACCCCAACAACTCCTTCTTCTACGACCTGTGCGACCACTACGGGCTGTATGTCATCGACGAGATGAATCTGGAGTCGCACGGCATGTGGGACCGGGTCACCAATGGCGAACTGACGATCGAGGAAGCGCTGCCCGGTGATCGTCCGGAGTGGCTGCCGACTCTGCTCGACCGGGCCAAAAGCATGTTCGAGCGCGACAAGAACCACCCGTGCATCGTGATGTGGTCCTGCGGAAATGAGTCCTTCGGCGGCAGCGACCTGTTGGCGGTGTCGGACTACTTCCGCAGCGTCGACAGCCGTCCAGTGCACTACGAGGGCGTCCATTGGGATCCGCGCTATCCACAGACCACCGACGTGGTCAGCCAGATGTACACCCCCGCCTCTCAGGTGAAGGCCTGGCTGAAGACTCACCGCGACAAGCCGATGATCCTGTGCGAGTACGCCCACGCAATGGGCAACTCCTTCGGAGCAGTGGACGCCTACCTCGACCTGGCGTACTCCGAGCCCCTGTTCCAGGGCGGCTTCATCTGGGACTTCGCCGATCAGGCGATCCGGCTACGCGATCGCCATGGGCATGAGTTCTTCGGCTACGGCGGCGACTGCGAAGAAAGCCCGACCGACTACGACTTCAGCGCCGACGGGATCTTCTTCGCCGATCGCACGCCCACACCCAAGGTGCAGGAGGTGAAGTATCTCTACCAGGGCTTCCACATCGAACTCAGCACCGACACCGTCGAGGTGCACAACCGCCTCCTGTTCACCGGCTCCGAGACCTTCGACTTCGTGGTGACCCTGAGCAAGGAGGGAGCTGTGCAGGCTGAGTGTGGGCTGGACACCGCCGTGGCTCCGGGGGAATCGGCTGCCTACCCGCTGCCGTTCGCGATCCCCACCGTCCCTGGCGAGTATGCGGTGGACGTGTCCGTCCGGCTGCGTCAGCGGACGAGCTGGGCGCCCGCCGGATTCGAGATCGCCTGGGAGCAGGCCGTGTTCACGGTCACCGGCAACGCGCCGGAGCCGAAGGCCGCGCCACTGCCGGAGCTGATCGTCGGCACCCACAACCTCGGCGTGCGGGGCGACCACTTTCTGGCCTCGTTCTCGCGTCTGCACGGTGGGCTCAGCTCCTACCGGTACGGGCTGACCAGGGACGGCGGCAAGGAACTGCTGCGATCGATCCCCCAGCCCAACTTCTGGCATGCGCCGACGTCGAACGAGCGTGGTTGGGGCATGCCCTTCCTCGACGGCCAGTGGTTGCTCGCCAGCCGCTATGCCCGGTTCGAGCCGGGTCCGGAGAACCCTTCGGTGGAGACTCGGGAAGACTCGATCGAGGTGACCTACCGCTACTCCTTGCCCACCACCCCGGCCAGCAATTGCACGGTGGCTTACCGGGTCTTCGGGACCGGACGGATCGAGGTGACCACCACCGTCCGGCCGGGTCGCGGGCTGCCCGACATGCCGGAGTTCGGCATGCTGCTGGCCACCGATGCGGACCTGCATCACCTGCGCTGGTACGGCGAGGGCCCCCAGGAGTGCTACCTCGACCGGCGCAACGGGGCTCGGCTCGGCGTGTACACCAGCGACGTCGCGGAGGAACTCACCTCCTACGTACGGCCTCAGGAAGCCGGCAGCCACACCGGAGTTCGCTGGGCCGAAGTCACCGATGATCGCGGCACCGGGTTGCGCTTCGACAGCGCGTCCGGGATGGAGTTCTCTGCGCTTGCCTGGACGCCCTTCGAGATAGAGAACGCGAACCATCCAAGTGAGCTGCCGCCCATCCAGCACACGGTGCTGAGGCCCGCACTGATGCGAAGGGGGGTCGGCGGCGACGACTCCTGGGGGGCGGAGACTCATCCGGAGTACCGCCTGCCACGCGGCTCGGAGCTGATGTTCCGGTTCGGGTTCCAGGGCATCCGATAGGCCCCGCATCAGCGAGTCACGGCCGGTGCCGACTGGGGACAAGACTGCTACTCCCGATTGACCTTCACGTTAGGTGAAGGTTTTCACTAGGAGGCGGAGGTGGTCGAGATGACCCAAGACAATGTCGAGCTGATCGTGGAGCGGCTGAAGGCCGCGCTGAAGGCAGAGCCGGCATCCGCACGCCTGCAGACGGCGATGGCGGCGGGGCTGCGTCCCCACGACAGCTACATCGAGCCGCTGATCGAGCGGTTCACCGCCGAGCCGGACTTCTACGTCCGCGACATGCTGACCTGGGCGCTGATCCAGCACGACCGCGACCGCACCCTCGAACGGGTGTTGCCCGAGCTGAGTTCGGTCTTCCCGCAGGCCCGCGCGCAGGCACTGCACACGCTGTCCAAGCTCGGCGACCAGCGGGCCTGGTCGGCAATCACCGTCGAACTCCTACACGACGCCGAGGACGAGGTCGCCCGGACGGCCTGGCGGACGGCGGCCACTCTGGTGCCCGAAGGCGAAGCCGCAGGGCTCGCCGAGGCGCTCTCGTTCGAGTTCGGGCGCGGGGACCTTGCCACGCAGCGTGGCTTGAGTCGCGCTCTGGCTGCGCTCGGAGACGCGGCGACCCCAGTGATCGAGCGGGCCAAACGGGATCGGCGGGCGGCCGTCCGCACTCATGCAATCGCTACCGAGCGGCTGATCAAGGATCCCGAGGCCGGCTTCGACGTCGCGATCGCAGCCGCCGACCGGATCGTCGCCCTGCGCGGCGCTCCGCTGGTGGAGGACGTTGAGGAGTAGGCAGGCCTCGCCCTGAGGTTGTCGGACCCGCGGGTGACACCCGCGTCCGACAATCCAGGGGGGACTGCGCCAGGCCACACCCCACGCGAGCGCCGACGGCCCGAGAGCCTGCTGAGAGCGACATAGTTGGCGGTCGAACCGGCTCGCCAAGGATGGGTAACCCACACGGCTTGCGGCGCGCGCAGCGCCTCGACGGCACACTCGCCCCCGTGAGCCCTCAGGCCGAGGCGGGCCTCCCCGGCGACATCCGGCCACGGCGTCCCCGCTGGACCGGTGGCCGAGTCATGGAGCCGTGATCGCGCAGCGAGCGGGCCAACACCCACGGGCACCGATGGTCCTGCCAAACAACCTTGTCAGATCCGGTCCGGAGGACGGCGCCACACATTAGGCTCCCGGGCATGGGGTGGTTCACAGCGAAGGACGATGCCAGCTCGGAGCGGGACCCGGAGCTGCCGCTGACAGTGGCCCAGGCACGTCGCCTGCGGGAACTGGCCCGGCTCGCCTGGGCTCGCGAGGGACGCGAGGTCACCGTCCACTCCGACCATGTCGCCGATGCGGACGGCGGCATCTTCGGATTGTGGAACCTGGCCGTCTCTCTCGTCGACGAGCCCGAGCGCCGCTGGCCGAAACTCGTCGACACCCATGTGAGGCGACTCGCGCATCCCGACCCCTCGGTCGAGGCGCTCTCCGACTCGCAACTGCACCGCCAAACCGTCCTGCGCCTTGTCGATAGCTCGGCCCTCGGTGATCCCCGCTGGTTCGCAACGGCACCGACTTTGGCCGGCGACCTGCGCCAGGTCCTGGTTCTGGACTTCCCGGAGACGGTGATGACGCCGCAGGAGAGCGACTTCGCCGCCCGCGGCGATCTGGACGAGTGGCGCGCGGTCGGGCGGGCGAACCTGTGGCACCTGATGCGCAGCGAGGCGCGCGAGCACCAGACCCTCGGTCAGCGGGGCGAGGGTGAGTTCGAGGTGCTCCTCGGCGAGAGTGTCTTCACCGCCTCGATGGCCATCTTCCTGGCCGAGCTGATCGCCCTGGTCGGTCACGCCGACGCCGGACGCGGGGTGCTGGTCAGCGTCCCGTTCCGGCACCAAGTGGCGTTCCGGGTGATCGACGGGCCGCAGGCCGCCCAGGCCGTGCCCAACCTGTTCCAGTTCGCGATCGCCGGCTACAACGAAGGTGCCGGCCCGCTGAGCCCGCATGTGTACTGGGTCAGGGACGGGCAGTGGACGCAGGTGACCGAGGTGGACGAGAAGGGCGGCCGGATCATCGTCACCCCTGAGCTCGCCGAAGCCCTCGAGCTCACCGAAGAGTAGGCGTCCGCCCGGCTCGGGTCCTCACCCGCTCGGCGGTGCCAGCCGCCTTGGATGCAGTAGTTGCGGCGCCCGGAGGGGCGGCATGCCGATCTCGGCGAGGAGATCCTCATGTGGCCCGGAACGCACAGCGCATGTAGAACCGGACTCATGGCCCAGTGGCTGCCAGCCGCTCGGCCGGACGTCGGCGGTCAAGGTTCCGCGAGGGCTCCCGCCAGGAACCACGGCCGCCTCGACCGCGCCGGTCGCTTGAGCCGCGCGAGGACCGTCGTCGCCTGAACGCGATGCCCGCCACCGAAGCCGGCACTGCACGACGGATGAGATGACTTAAAAGCCGATCGAGAACCCACCCAACAGGAATGCGAGGAGTACCAGTGCGACCAGAACCCAGCGCAGCCGGTGCCCGGTGGCCATGCTCCGCCCACCGGTCGGCCCAATGGCCCCATCCAGGACGTCCAGCTCCGGCGGAACCGGGCCGACGATGGTCACCGGCTCACGGCGATCGGGGTCCACCGCATCCCGGGCCGGATCGGGCAGCGGCCCGCCGGGCGTCAGCCAACGCGCGGTGATCGGATCGAAGCGCTCCTGGGGCGGGGGCACCATGCGGGTCATGAGTCGAGCATCGCACGCACTCTCGGTGCACGGCAGCCGGTATCGCACACTCTCAGTGGACAGTTGCCGGACGGCATCGCGACTGCAAGGGTGACCACATGCTCACCTTCGGCGCCCTCACTGAGACGGACGCCCCGGCAATCCAAGCGTTGCTGGAGTCCAATGCCGGCTACACCGAACGGGTCTCCGGTCGACCGCCGGCTCGCGGCGACGGCCTCGAGGTGCTCCGCGACGGCCCGCCCGACCTGAAGCCCGACCAAAAGCACTGCTTCGGGGCCTGGCGGGACGGCACCCTGATCGGCGTCGCCGACGTCCTGCAGTCGTGGCCGAACCCGCAGACGGCGCACATCGGGTTGTTGCTCGTCCATGGCGCACATGAGGGCATGGGTGCCGGGCGCGCCCTGCATGACCACCTGCTCGGCGTCGTGCGTGGCTGGCCAGGCATCGACACCCTGCGGTTGGGCATCGTCGAGACCAATGCGGCCGGCGCCGAGCCGTTCTGGACGAAGCTCGGCTACCGCCCCACCGGTCGGGTCGTCCCGTTCATCGACGGTCCGGTCGAGACGACGGTCGCCGTCTGGACTCGTCCGCTGGACTGATCGGGTCAGTTCGCTGAGCCCACGACTCCGTGCTCCGCGTCGTCGATAGCGCGGACGAGCCGAGCCCGCTCCTTGTCGATCCACTGGGTGCCCGAGTACGCCCGGATGAAGGTTTCGGTGAAGTCGACCGGGTCGTCCCCGACGATCTCGCGCAGCGGCGTCACATCGGCCGCAGCCCGCTCCCACAGCTCGATGTGGTCGGTGAGCAACCGGACCATGATGTCGCCGTCGGTGAGCCCGCCGTAGTACATCACGTAGCGGTCGATCGCCTTGGCCGCCGTCGCATACGG
>Ga0268263_1000727_pt1 | contig 40836 bp, 33 predicted proteins | sample Biomet5_FD_190358 | JGI IMG/M metagenome (GOLD analysis project Ga0268263, IMG submission 190358) | Microbial communities from bioreactor (seeded with sewage sludge) at LBNL, California, USA - Biofuel metagenome 5 (SPAdes) (version 4) | ecosystem: Engineered > Bioreactor > Anaerobic >... | reverse complement strand
ACTTCCCGTCTGCCTATTTGCTTTGCCCCTATCTCTTTTCTGCCCATGATTTACGCGGCAGAGTGCGTTCGTTCACTCGCTCTCCGCCGCGTTCGGTTCGTCGGCTCTTATTATCTTAATGACATTGCGGTGCGCGCCGGTGGTTTTTTTGTGCAGGCGGTTCACTTAAGTAAAAACTTGGCCAGCGCCTTTGCGTTTTTGGCGCGGTCTGGCACCAGCACCGACATGTCCGAGATGGTCTTGATTTCAAAGGTATGATCCATCGGGATGCGCAGCTGCTTGACCTTGGTGTCCTTCAGTTGGAACACCGCCGGGGCCAGCCTCAGGATGTCCGACACCGTCAGGTTGGTGGTCACCTGATCCAGGTTGTCGAGAGCCAGCTTGCCCAGGTCCATCATCGACATGCCCTTCATCGCTTCGATCACCTTCAGGATGACCTCCCGCTGCCGCTCAGTCCGCTCAAAATCGTCGGAGTCCTTGCGGTACCGGGCGTAGGCCTGGGCCTGGCGGCCGTTCAGCAGCTGCTCGCCCGTCTTGGTCAGCAGGTTGTCGGTGGTTTCGATGCCCTTGTCCGGGTACGCCTTTTTCAGCACCACGTTGTCTTCCATGATGACCTTGTTGATGTTGTCCATCTGGGTCTCGTCCCCGATGGTCAGCGTCAGCCCGCCGATCTGGTCGATCAGATCGGCCAAGAGCGAAAAGTTGACCGCGGCGTAGTAGTCCACCTTGACGCCGAAGTTCTTCTTCAGCGTTTTCAGCAGCAGTTTCGGCCCGCCGAAGTAGTAGGAGGAATTCAGCCGGTTGTTCTTCTCGCCGGGGATCTCCACGTACAGGTCGCGCATGAAGCTGGTCAGCTTCAGGGATTGGTGAGCGGCGTCGATGGTGAGCAGCATCATCGTGTCGCTGCGGCCGGTCTTCTGGCCGGGGCGGGCGTCGATGCCGATCAGCAGGATGTGGGTCATCTTGTTGACCTGATCCAGCGCGTTGGCGTCGTCCACGTTGAGTTCGCTCATCAGGTCGGACAGAAACTGCTCCTGATCGGTGGGGTCGGTGACGATGGCGTCATCGTCGCCGCCGGATGCGTCCGCCGGCTGCCGCTGCCCCGCCGCGGCCGCCCCCGCCGCGCCGGTCAGGCAAAAGGTCAAAATCATGAATAGCGCCAGCGCGAACGCGCCGCGCGCCCCGCGGGTCATCATGCGTACCACTCCCATACCATCTGAATTGAACACGCCCGGATCGAGACCGCTTCGAGGCAGAATCGCGTTCCGGCCGTCCACAAATCGACGGCCCTTCGTGGGAGTTTGTTCCCAGTTTTCCCCGTCTTTGACGGTTTTTTCATCGCAAAATCCGGGTAAATTCGCGGCGAACCGGGGACGGCGGCGCCGGTTTCCGGATACGCAAAAAGCAGGATTCGCGTCCTGCTTTTTGCGCCGGGGGCCGAGGATCACTATAAGCCGATGGCGGCGTTTTCGGCGTAGCCGTTCTTCAGCTTGAAGTAGGCCACCTGCTCCTTGAGCAGTTCCGCCTGGCCGAGCAGCTTTTCGCTGGCGGCCGAGCTCTCGCTGGCGGAAGAGGAATTGGCCTGCACCACCTGGGTGATCTGTTCGAGGCCCACGCGCAATTGGTCGATGCCGGCGGCCTGCTCGCTCGAGGACACGGAGATGGAGTTCATCAGCGCCGCCGCCTCCTGCACCAGGCGCATGATCTCCTGCAGCGCCGTCGCGGTATCCTGCGCCACGGCGGAACCCGCGGCGGTCTTCTTGATGGAGGTTTCGATCATCTGGGTGGTCTCCTGGGCGGCGCTGGCCGAGCGGGCGGCGAGGGAGCGCACCTCCTGAGCGACCACCGCGAAGCCCTTGCCGTGCTCCCCAGCCCTCGCGGCCTCCACGGCGGCGTTCAGCGCCAGGATGTTGGTCTGGAAGGCGATGTCGTCGATCACCTTGATGATCTTGGAGATGTTGCCGGAAGCCTGGTCGATCTCGTTCATCGCGGTCAGCATCGCGTTCATGCGGGCGTTGCCCTGCTCGGCCTTGTGCTTGGTGCTCTCGGTGAGATCGTTGGCCTGGGTGGCGTACTGGGCGTTCTGGCCGGTTTTGCTCGCGATCTGCTCCAGCGAAACGTTGAACTCCTCGATGGCGCTGGCCTGCTGGGTCGAGCCCTGGGATAGCGACGCGCTCATCGACGACACCTGATCCGCCGCGGAAGCCACGTTGGCGGAGGCGTCGCTGATGCCGCCCAGCGTGTCCGCCAGCTTGTCCGCGAAGGCGTTGAGCGAAGCGGACATCACGCCGATCTCGTCTTTGGACTTCACGTCGAGCCGGCCCCGCAGGTCCCCGCGGGACAATTCGCCGATCAGCTTCACCGCCTTGTTCAGCGGCCCGGTGATGCTGAACATGATGAGCAGCGCCAATAGCACGGTGGCCAGCAGCGAGGCCAGGTCAATGGTGATCGCGTAGACGATGGCCTGGCGGATTTGGGCGTTCAGGTTGGCCATCTCCTGGTTGATGGCCAGATCCATGGTCTGCTCCGCCTCGTCCAGGTAGGAGCGCAGCCCCTCGAACTCGCGGTACAGATCGGTGTCCAGGAAGCTGGCCTTGCCCCAGCCGGTGGACAGCGCATCCTTGGACCGCGCCGCCCAGTCGGCGTAGCCGGAGGTGAAAGCGGTGATGTTGTCAAATATGGTTTTTCCGGAATCCGGAAATTTGGCCGCGCCCCAGATCGCCTCGTCCTGCTTCAGCGCGTCCAGCGCCTGGTTGGCCCGGTCGACGGCCTGCTGGCCGTTCTCGTCGAACGCCTTGAGCAGCGCGTCCTTCTTCTCCGCGGAAACGCCGATGCGGCCGATCTCCTGGTAGGACGACAGCGCCTGAAACAGGTCCCGGTCGGCGTTGGTGAGCTGCGCGGAGCCCTTGTACACTTCGCCGTACAGCGTTTGCCTCATGCTGGACGTTACGCCTTGGATATTGTACACGGCGAGCACCGTAACCAGAATGCTCCCCAGGATGGGCACGCAGGCGAGCCAGATCAATTTTGAACGGATCTTCAGATTCCTGAACACTTGGGATTCCCTCCAATTCGATGATTGCTGGCGCGGGGCAGGGGCGGACTTGGTCGATGGGGAGGGGAGCGGTATTTCCATAACCTATATCGCGCATAAAATTGACAATTTTAGCCAATATTCGATAAAATAAACTGAAACAGGCGGTTTCGGATTGTTTTATCGGCTGAAATATGCCGGCGTTTCCGTTAACGGCGTGATCGGGCCCGTGGACGCGTCCGTCCGAAGCCCGGCCCGCCCGGATGTTCTTTGCGACGCGCCGCGCCGGATGCAACATTCCGTGCGGATTGTGCAACAAACGGGTCTGTCCGCCGGCGGCCAAGAGCGGTATAATATCCTTCAGTCATTGAATGAAAGGAAGAAAAAATATGCCGAAAATTACCTTCATGGGCGCGGGCTCCACGATCTTCGCCAAGAACGTGCTGGGCGACAGCATGATGACCCCGGCGCTTCGGGACAGCGCGATCGCGCTGTACGACATCGACCCGGCGCGGCTTGCGGAGAGCAAGCTGATGCTGGACGCGATCAACCAAAACGCGGGCGGAAAGGCGGCCATTGAAACCTATTTGGGCGTCGAAAAGCGGCGGGAGGCGCTCGCGGGCGCGGACTACGTGGTCAACGCCATCCAGGTGGGCGGCTACGCGCCCTGCACCGTCACCGACTTCGAGATCCCGAAAAAGTACGGCCTCCGGCAGACCATCGCGGACACGCTGGGCATCGGCGGCATCTTCCGGGCGCTGCGCACCATTCCGGTCATGCTGGATTTTGCGAGGGATATGGAAGCGGTGTGCCCGGACGCGTGGCTGCTCAACTACACCAACCCGATGGCGATGCTGACCGGCGCGATGCTCCGGCTGACCGGCGTCAAGACCGTAGGCCTGTGCCACAGCGTGCAGGTGTGCGCCGAGCACCTTTTGAAGGGCCTGGACATGCGCTATGACGAAGCGGTGCAGTGGAAGATCGCGGGCATCAACCACCAGGCGTGGCTGCTCGAAATCACGCGGGACGGGCAGGACCTGTACCCGGAGATCAAGCGCCGCGCCCTTGCGCGGACTGAAAAGCACGGCGACATGGTGCGCTACGAGATCATGCGCCGCTTCGGCTACTATGTGACCGAGTCCTCGGAGCACAGCGCCGAGTACACGCCCTGGTTCATCAAAAGCCGCTATCCGGAACTGATCGACCGCTACAACATTCCGCTGGATGAGTACCCGCGCCGCTGCGTCCGGCAGATCGCCGAGTGGGAGGAGCGCAGGGACGGGCTGACCCAAAACCCCAGCCTGACCCACGAGCGCTCCCGCGAGTACGCCAGCTACATCATGGAGGCGATGGAGACCAACCGGCCCGCGAAAATCGGCGGCAACGTGCTGAACCGCGGCCTCATCACCAACCTGCCGTCCAACGCCGCGGTGGAGGTGCCCTGCCTTGTGGACAAGAGCGGCGTGGCGCCCTGCTTCGTCGGCGACCTGCCGGAGCAGTGCGCGTCTCTCAACCGCACCAACATCAACGTCCAGCTGCTGACCATAGAGGCCGCCCGGACGCTGAAAAAGGACTGTATCTACCAGGCCGCGCTGATGGACCCGCACACCTCCGCCGAATTGTCCATCGACGACACCATCGCGCTGTGCGACGATCTGATCGAGGCCCACGGGGACTGGCTGCCCAAGTTCCATTGACCCTATCCGGACCCGCTCGCCTTCCCGCGCCCCCGGCCGCGCCGGGGGCGCGCCATTTTTGGACGCCAGACCTGCCGATAAATTATGGCGCAAATTGGAATTTGCGATAAAATAACCCTCCGGACGATTGACGGCGTGCCCGGCCGAACCTATAATGTGTGACATGCGAACAGTTTACCGGGTAAACAGTTTGACGAAAAAATTGGAGTGGGGGACATGGAGCAGCAGCAACAACTTGCGGAGCGCTTTTTCAACGCGATCGACGGGATGCGGCGCTACCTGATGCGCGTGAAGCCCTTCAACGGCATCGCCCACAACGAGGTGGCGATATTGCACATGATCGACGCCTGCGGCCGGCGGGGCGAGCGCGCCTCCACCACTTGGCTTAGCAGGCGCCTAAAGATGAACAAGTCCTCGGTGTCGCAGTCGCTGAGCGTTATGGAGGAAAAGGGGTGGATTCTGCGGAGCCTGGACCCAGGCAACCGGCGGCAGACCACCATCGAGCTGACCGACGAGGGCCGGCGGAAGGTGGCCGAAATCTACCGGGATATGCTGATCAGCATCTCCCGGGTGCTCGAGCGCATGGGGCGGGAGAACGCCGAGCGGTTCGTGGACATGATCGAACTCTTTCTGGCCAGCGTGAAGGTCGAATTCCAGCAAGACGAAAAGAGTGACAGCCATTGAAAAAACTGGTTCAATCCATGACCCCCTACAGCGGGTACGTGCTGATCGCGGTGGCGCTGCTCTTCGCCCAGGCGATCTGCGACCTGACGCTGCCCGATTATATGTCGGACATCGTCAATACCGGCGTCATGGACTCCAACATCCCCTACATCTGGCAGATGGGCGGGAAGATGGTTCTGATCTCGCTCATCAGCGCGGGCGCGTCGATCCTGGTGGGCTACATCGCCGCCTACGTCGCCGCCAACGTGGCCGGCGATTTCAGAAGCCGCGTGTTTAAAAAAGTGGAGTCCTTCTCAAACGCCCAGTTTGACAATTTCTCGACGGCCTCGCTGATTACCCGCACCACCAACGACGTGACCCAGGTGCAGACCCTCCTGGTCATGGCGATCCGCTTCGTGTTCTACGCGCCCATCATGGGCATCGGCGGCGTGATTCACGCGGTGCAGAAGTCCTCCTCGATGACCTGGATCATCGCCATCGCGGTCATCTGCCTGATCGGGCTGATCCTGATCCTGCTGGTCACGGTGATGCCCAAGTTCATGTCGATCCAGAACCTTTTGGACCGGATCAACCGGGTGGCGAGGGAGAACCTGGAGGGCATGCTGGTCATCCGCGCGTTCAACACCCAGAAGTTTGAGGAGAAGCGCTTCGATCAGGCCAACCGGGATTTTGCGGCCACCAACCTCTACGTCAACCGCGCGATGTCGCTGATGATGCCGGTGATGATGCTGATTATGAACCTGACTACGCTGACCATCATCTGGGTCGGCGCCCGGCAGATGACGACGCTCGACATGAAGATCGGCGACATGATGGCGTACATGCAGTACGCGATGCAGATCATCATGGCCTTCCTGTTCCTGGCGATGATGTTCATCCTGGTGCCCCGGGCCATCGTATCTTCCAACCGCATTTTTGAGGTGCTGGAGACCGAGCCTTCCATCGTCGACCCGGATCAGCCCAGCGACTTCCCGCAGCCGTTTACGGGCGAGGTGGAATTCAAAAACGTCAGCTTCCGCTATTCCGGCGGCGAGGACGACGTGCTCTCCGGCATCACCTTCAGCGCCAAACCCGGCACCACCACCGCCTTCATCGGCGCCACCGGCAGCGGCAAGTCCACGCTGATGAACCTTTTGATGCGCTTTTATGACGCGACCGGCGGCCATGTGCTGGTGGGCGGGCGCGACGTGCGCGAGGTGCGGCTGAAGGACCTCAGAAACCGGATCGGCTACGTGCCGCAGAAGAGCCTGCTGTTCTCCGGCACCATCCGCAGTAACCTCGCCTACGCCGACGAATCCATGAACCAGGCGAACGTCCAGCGGGCGGCCTCGATCGCCCAGGCGGTTGACTTCATCGAGGAGGAGCCCGACCGCTACGACGAGCCCATCGCCCAGGGCGGCACCAACGTGTCCGGCGGGCAGAAGCAGCGGCTGTCCATCGGCCGCGCCATCGCCAAGAACGCGCCGGTCTACGTGTTCGACGACAGCTTCTCGGCGCTGGACCTCAAGACCGACGCGAAGCTGCGCGAGGCGCTGAACCGGGAACTGAAAGGCGCGACCCTCCTGATCGTGGCGCAGCGGGTCTCGACCGTGATGAACGCCGATCAGATCGTGGTGCTGGATCACGGGCGGATCGCCGGCATCGGCACCCACCATCAGCTGCTCGAAACCTGCCCGGTGTACCATGAAATCGCCGCTTCGCAGCTCAGCGAGGAGGAATTGCTCAAATGAACGCGCAATCCAAATCGGGCGCAAAATCCCACGGGGCGGCGATGGGCCCCGGCGGCGGGCATATGGTGGGCGCCCCGCCCCAAAAGGCCAAGGACTTCAACAAAACCCTGCGCACACTGGGCCACCGGCTCGCCCCCTACACGGTCAGCATCGCGGTCGTCATGCTGTTCGCCATCGCCTCCACGGTGTTCTCCATCGTCGGCCCGAAAATGCTGGGCAAGGTGACGACAAAGCTGGTGGAGGGGCTGATCGCCTGGTACACGGGCACGGGCCTCTGGACCGACATGGCCTATATCACCCGGATCCTGACGTGGTTGGCGGCGCTTTACGTCGTATCGTCGATCTGCTCCTACGTGCAGGGCTACATCATGGCGGGCATCGCCAACGATCTGACCTTCCGGATGCGCCGCGAGATCTCCGAGAAGATCAACCGGCTGCCGCTCAAGTACTTCGACTCGCTGACCCACGGCGAGGTGCTCTCCCGGATCACCAACGACGTGGACCTGGTCAACCAGACGCTGAACCAGAGCCTGACCCAGCTGGTGACCTCCATCGTGACGGTTCTGGGCGTGCTGGCGATGATGCTGTCCATCAGCTGGCAGATGACGCTGCTGGCGCTCCTGGTGCTCCCGGTGTCCGGCATGTCGATGATGTTCATCGTCAAGAAATCCCAGGGCTACTTCGTGGCGCAGCAGCGCTACCTGGGCGCGCTCAACGGCCAGATCGAGGAGATGTACGGCGGCCACAACATCGTCCAAGCGTTTAACGGCGAGGCCGCGGCGGTCGAGAGCTTTGAGCAGAACAACGAGGCGCTGCGCGGCACCGCGGCGAAGAGCCAGTTCATGTCCTCGGTCATGATGCCGGTGATGAACACGATCGGCAACTTCGGCTACGTGGCGGTCTGCGTGCTGGGCGGGTACCTAGCGGTCAAGAAGGTCGTGGACATCGGCGACATCCAGTCCTTCATCCAGTACATGCGCTCCTTCACCCAGCCGATCGCGCAGCTGGCCTCGATCTCCAACACCATCCAGTCCACCGTCGCGGCGGCCGAGCGGGTGTTCGAGTTCCTGGACGAGCCCGAGGAGGCCGCCGACCCCAGCTCCGTCACCGACAGGGAACTGGCCGCCATCGAGGGAAGCGTGTGCTTTGACCACATCTCCTTCGGCTACGACCCGGAGAAGATCATCATCAAGGACTTCAGCGCCTCGGCGGCCCCCGGCCAGAAGGTGGCCATCGTCGGCCCCACCGGCGCGGGCAAGACCACGATCGTCAAGCTCCTGATGCGCTTTTACGAGCTGAACGGCGGGCACATCAAAATCGACGGCCGGGACATCCAGCAGTTTTCGCGCTCGCAGCTACGAAGCCTATTCGGCATGGTGCTGCAGGACACCTGGCTCTACAACGCCACCGTGCGGGAGAACCTGCGCTACGGCACATTCGGCGCGACCGACGAGCAGGTGATCGAGGCGGCCAGGGCGGCCCACTGCGACGAGTTCATCCGGGCGCTGCCGGGCGGCTACGACATGATGATGAACGAGGAGTCCACCAACGTCTCCCAGGGCCAGAAGCAGCTGTTCACGATCGCGAGGTCGATCCTGGCCAACCCGCGCATCCTGATCCTGGACGAGGCGACCTCCTCCGTGGACACCCGCACCGAGATCCTGATCCAGAAGGCCATGGACGCGCTGATGAAGGGGCGCACCAGCTTCGTGATCGCGCACCGGCTCTCCACCATCAAAAACGCCGACCTGATCCTGGTCGTGCGGGACGGCGACGTGGTGGAGCAGGGTACCCACGAGCAGCTTCTTAAGGCAAACGGCTTCTACGCCGATTTGTACAATTCCCAGTTCGACGAGTAACAGAAAGGGGCGCATGCCATGGAAACCGCTTCCAAACCCGAAAAAACCCGCTCCAATAAAGGGGCAGTCGTCGTCATCATCGTGCTGATCGCCGTGATCGGCGCGCTGATCGCCGGCTACTTCGTGCTGAAAGACATGAACACGCTGACCACCGACAACGTGAAGGTGACGGCGGACCTGAACACCATCATGCCCACCGGCGCGGGCAAGCTGAGAAGGCTGATGGTCGCCAAGGGCGAAACCGTGGCCAAAGACCAGATCGTGGCCGAGGCGGACAACACCGGCTATTTGAAGTCCCCGGTGAGCGGCGAGATCGTCGAGTGCGACGTGACCCAGGGCCAGATGGTCTCCCCGTCCACGGTGATCGCGGTGGTCGCCGACACCTCGGACATCTACGTGCAGGCGAACATCGAGGAGACCTCCATCCGCAGGGTGCGCCCCGGGCAGATCGTGAGGGTGCGCCTCGACGCTTACCCGGGCCAGGCCTTTATCGGCGTCGTCCGCGAGATCGACCGGATCACGCAAAACGCGATCTCCGGCAACGCGATGAGCTATTCCACCAGCGGCACCTACACCAAGGTCACCCAGACCATCCCGGTCAAGATCGACCTGAGGGATAAGATCAACCTCAGCGGCCTGATCGGCACCAACGCCACCGTCTCCATCCAGCTGGATTGACGTGAAGGAGGAGTTCCCCATGATGAAACCCGAGAGAAAGCGCAAAAATCCCGTCCTGACCGTGATGCTGGTGCTCGTCGTACTGATCCTGGGGGTCGTGGGCGGGGTGTTCCTGAACGAGAGCATGAACGGCGGCTTCATGGGCAGGCTGAACGGCGCCTCGCCCGCCGGCGCCAATGCCGAGGCCGACGCCTACGTCGCCCCCACGCCGGTTCCCGGCGCCGTCAACCCGGCGGGCGCGCCGGTTCCCGGCGCCGCGGCCGCCGCCACGCCGATCCCCGCGGCCGCCGCGGAGACTGCGAACGCCGTCACCGGCGACGGCACGCTGACCGCCCAGGACGGCGTGGACGTGCTGACCCCCGCCGCCGTCACCATCATCCAGCTGCCCGCCAAGGCGGGCGACGAAGTCACCCGCGGCGACGTGCTGGCCCATGTGGACAAGGATAAGCTCCAGGACACGCTGAACGCGCTGAAGGCCCAGCGGGATCAGCAGGAGCAGGTGGTCCGCTCCCTCAGCGGCAACAAGGCCTCCGAGACGGTGTATTCGCCGGTCAAGGGCCGCGTCAAGAAGGTGTTCGCCGACGAGGGCGAGGACGTGCAGACGGTGGTCGCGAGGGACGGCGCGCTGGCGCTATTGTCCACCGACGGCCTGATGAAGGTGACCTTCGTGCCCTCGGAGGGCAACGACATCCGGGTGGGCGCGGCGGTCACCGTCCGGAACGACCGCGGCAACGAGTGGGACGGCCGCATCGCCTCGCTGTCGGGCGCGACCGGAGAGATCACCGTGACCTTCACCGACAACGGCCCCCAGCTGGACGAGACCGTCTCGGTCTACCTGGGCGCGCTGATCGGCTCCGGCACCGCCAAGATCAATTCGCCGCTCACCATCACCGCCACCGGCGGAACCGTGGACGACGCCAAGTACCGGAACAAGGAGAACGCCTCGGTTTCCAAGGGCACCGCGCTGTTTGTGCTGAAGGACGTGCCCATCTCCGACGACTACAAGACCGCGCTGACCAAGCGCCAGGACATCCTGGACCAGATCATCCAGGCGGAGAGCGTATTGGACAGCGGCGAGATCGTAGCGCCCGAGAGCGGCATCATCGACGTGGTGTACGAGAACATCACCAACGTGCCGCTGGGCAAGGACACCGCGATCCTGTCGCTGTCCTCCGACGAGACGCTGGACATGGTGATCACCGTGGACGAGATGGACGTGACCCGGCTCAAGGTGGGCCAGAACGCCACCGTCACCGTCAACGCGCTGGGCGGCCAGACCTTTAACGGCAGCGTCAAGAAGATCGCCTTCGTGGGCAAGCCCGTCGGCGGCATCACGATGTACCAGGTGACCCTTCAGATGGACAACGCGCCCGAGATGCGCGTCGGCATGAGCGGCTCGGCGTCGATCGCAATCGACTAAAGGGCGATGAAAATCCGCTGCGGCGTCTTTTCATCGCGAAGGGAAGGCGCTGCGCGGGCCTGAAACGCTGCGGCGTTTCCGGGCGGCCCGCTGACTTAAGGGTTTGTTTCCTCCATCAGTGTGCGCACTGATTCCGGAAACCGTTCCTGGCGACTTGTCGCCAGGAACGGTTGAAAGCCTTGCGGGGTTCGGGACGGTTTGGCCGCTGGAACGTTTCCGGTGGCCAAACCGTCTCGGCGGCAAAAAAATCCGCGCGGCGTGTTAATATCCGCGCCGGTGTGGTATATCATGTACGATGGATTTGCGCCGCGACCGGCGCCGCTCAGGAAGCGATTGGAGAAGGGAAGGTTGATTTCATGAAGAAGTACGTCTGCTCTGTCTGCGGGTATGTTTACGACGAGGCCGCCGGCGATCCCGACAACGGCATCGCGCCGGGCACCAAGTGGGAGAGCCTGCCGGAGGATTGGGTCTGCCCGCTGTGCGGCGCGGGGAAGAGCGAGTTCTCCGAGGAGTAGCAGCATTGGAGGAGAAGTTCATGGAGAAGTGGAAATGCTCGGTCTGCGGCTACGTGCACGAGGGGCCGTTGCCGCCCGATTTCGTCTGCCCCCGCTGCAAGCAGCCGGCTTCCGGCTTCCGGAAGGTTGAGGAAGCGCCCGCCGCCCCCGCGGTGAACCGGTATGCGGGCACCAAGACCCAAAAGAACCTGGAGGCCGCGTTCGCCGGCGAGAGCCAGGCCCGCAACAAGTACACCTACTTCGCGTCCGTCGCGAAGAAGGAGGGCTTCGAGCAGCTGTCGGAGATCTTCCTGAAGACCGCGGGCAACGAGAAGGAGCACGCGGAGATCTGGTTCAAGGAGCTGGGCCGCCTGGGATCGACCGCCGCGAACCTCAAGGCCGCGGCCGAGGGCGAGCACTACGAGTGGACCGAGATGTACGAGGGATTCGCCAAGGACGCCGAGGCGGAGGGCTTCCCGGAGCTGGCGGCCCGGTTCCGCCGGGTGGCGGCCATCGAGAAGACCCACGAGGAGCGCTACCGCGCGCTGCTCACCAATGTGGAGATGAAGCAGGTGTTCGAAAAGGGCGGCGAGGCGATCTGGGAGTGCCGCGTCTGCGGCCACCTGGTCATCGGAAAGAAGGCCCCGGAGGTCTGCCCGGTCTGCCTGCATTCGCAGAGCTACTTTGAGATCCGCAGCGAGAACTATTAAGGCGCCTAAAATCCGCCGGGCGTCTTTTGGGCGCGAAGGAAGAAGCCTGCGCGAGCCTGAAATTCTCTGGAATTTCCGGGCGGCTCGCTGACGCGCGGAATTGTTTCGTCCCCCAGTGTGCGCACTGAGGGACGAAACGCGTTCCCGGCGCGCGGGTCGCCGGGAGCAAATTGAAAGTACGGAGAGGTCGCGCGCCCCCGCTTTATGTGATGCTGCGCGTGTCGACACCCTTGGGAACGAACTGAAAGCACGGAGGGGTCACGCGCCAGGCATGCCGCGGCGCTGCGCGCGGAATACTTTATACAAAAGAACATTCGCCGCCGCGGCGGATCGGAGGAACCGATGAAGAAGTACAATCTGGTGGTGGTGGGCAGCGGCGCCGGGCTGATGGTGCTGGAGGCGGCGCTGCAGCGGGGGCTGAAGTGCGCCATCGTCGAGAAAGCGAAGTTTGGCGGCACCTGCCTGACCAAGGGCTGCATCCCCTCCAAGATGCTGGTGTACCCGGCGGATTTGATCCGGGAGGCGCAGGAGGCCTCGCGCATCGGCCTGACGTTCCAGCCGCCCCAGGCGGATTGGGCGACGGTCGCCCGGCGGATGTGGGGGCAGATTGGCCACAGCGAGGGCATCCGGAAGAGCCTGAAAGGCGCGCCGGGCCTCGACGTGTACGAGGGCACCGCGGAGTTCACCGGGCCAAAGCGCATGCATGTCGTATACCCGGATGGCGCGGCGTCCGAGGAGTTCACGTCCGACGGCTTCATTCTGGCCGCCGGGGCGCGCTCCTTCGTGCCGCCGGTGGAAGGGTTGGAGCAGGCGGGCTACGTGACGAGCGAGCGCTTCTTCGGCGACCGCTTCCCGGAAAAACCCTGGAAGAGCCTGATCCTGGTGGGCGGCGGCGCGATCGGCGCGGAGTTTGCCCACGTCTTTTCCGCCTTCGGCACGAAGGTGACGCTGGTGGAGATGCAAGACCGCATCCTGCCGCTCGAGGAGGAGGAGGTCAGTGCTTTCGTCCGGGCGCGGTTCGAAAAAAACGGCATCGCCGTGCGCACCGGCTTTAAGGCGGTGGCCGCCACGAAGGACGGGGAGCTGAAAACGCTGACCATCGAGGACAGGGCCGGCGCGCGGGAGGCGCTCTCCGCCGAGGAGATCTTCATCGCCTCCGGCGTTCGTTCGAACGCCGACATTCTGAAGGCGGAGCTCGCCGGCGTCGCCACCGATTCCAAAGGCTGGATCATCACCAATGAATACCTGGAGACCAATCAAAAGGGCGTCTACGCCCTCGGCGACATCAACGGCAAGTTCCAGTTCCGCCACAAGGCCAACTACGAGGCGGGCGTGTTGATCGGGAACCTCACCGGCGGCGAGCGGAAGGCCGTCTCCTACGACGCGGTGCCCTGGGCGGTGTTCACCTGGCCGCAGGTGGCCCACGTGGGGCTGACCGAGCGGGAGGCGCGGGAAAAGGGCATGAAGATCGGCGTGGCGAGGAACCGCTACTCCTCGGTCGCCGCGGGCATCGCGATGGGCTACGAGGCCGGGGCGGAGGACGACGGCTTTGCCAAGATCATCCTGACCCCGGACATGCGCATCGTGGGCGCCCACGTGGCCGGCCCCTACGCCGCCATGCTGGTGCAGCCCTTCGTCTACCTGATCCACGCGGGCTGCCCCTGCCAGACCCTGGCTTCCGCCCACGCGAAGCTCAGCATGGAGTGCCCGGAGCTTGGCAGCGTGACGCCGGTGGCGGATTCGATGGTCATCCACCCGTCGATGAACGAATTGACCGCCTGGGCCATCGACGACGTGGAGTGGAGCTAATCCCAATAAACCCCATTGGCGCGCCTTCGGGGGCGCGATGCATAGAATCACAATGGCGCTCCGGCGGCGGGGCGCTTTTCCATTTACGCGCATGGATCATGGGCCTGTGGATGGCGCGGCCCTTAAAGAATTCAGGCAAATTCGCCATTTAACGCAAATATACAGTTGGATTTATGGCGGTGTGGTGGTATAATGCTCTGGTATTTCAAAATCACCGCCCGCGGCGGTCGCCGCCAATTACCCTTCCACTACGAGCGGAGAGGATATTCATGAGTCAAATCGAACAGATCAAACGGGTTCTTTTGGGCAGAGAGCTGAACAACGACCGGCTGACCTCCGAAAAACTGTCGAGAATCTGGGGCCTGCCGATCATGGCCAGCGACGCGCTTTCGTCGGTGGCCTACGCGGTCGAGGAGATCCTGATGGCGCTGGCGCCGGTATTGGGCATGGCGGCCACCAACTACGTAGGTCTGGTCAGCATACCGATTCTGGCGCTGCTACTGGTGCTGGTGGTTTCCTATTCCCAGATCATCAAGAACTACCCCAACGGCGGCGGCTCCTACATCGTCTCCAAGGCGAACTTCGGGAGCGGCCCGGCGCTGCTAGCGGCCAGCTGCCTGATGGTCGACTACATCATGACGGTCGCGGTCTCCATCTCCTCGTCCACGGCGGCCATCACGGCGGCGTTTCCGGCGCTTCAGGGCTTCGAAGTGGCGATTTCGCTGGGGAGCATCGCGCTGATCACGCTGGGCAACCTGCGCGGCATCCGGGAGTCCTCCAAGATCTTCGGCACGCCCACCTACGCGTTCATCTTCGCGATGGGCGCCATGATCGTGACGGGCGTCGTCCGCATGATCCAGGGGAATCTGCCGCCGGTTCAGTACACCGCCGCCCAGCAGGCGACGATGCCGATCGATGCGGTCGGCACGCTCACGCTGTTTCTGTTCCTCAGGGCGTTCGCCTCGGGCTGCTCGGCGCTGTCGGGCGTGGAGGCGGTTTCAAACGCCATCCCCAACTTCCGGCCGCCCGCCCAGCGCAACGCGCGGGACGTGCTGCTCATGCTGGGCAGCATTTCGCTGTTCCTGTTCGGCGGCGCGAGCATGTTGGCCACCCACCTGAAGGTGATGCCGCTGGAGGGCACCACCATCATGTCCCAGATGGGCAGCGCGATCTTCGGCAGCGGCTTCATGTACTACGCGCTGCAGTTCACAACCTCGCTGATCCTGCTGCTGGCGGCCAACACCGCCTACAGCGACCTGCCGCTGCTGCTATCGCTTTTGTCCAAGGATCACTACATGCCTCATCAGTTCGGGCAGCGCGGCACCAAGCTGAGCTTCTCCAACGGCATCATGTTCATCTTCTTCGCGGCGGGCCTTTTGATCATCGGGTTCAACGCCGACACCCACCGACTGATCCCGTTCTACGCGGTGGGCGTGTTCCTGTCCTTCACGCTGTCCCAGGCGGGCATCTTCACGCACTGGCTGCGGGATAAGACGCCCGGCTGGCACTACAAGGCGCTGATCAACGGCATTGGCGCGCTGGTCACCTCGGTGGGCTCGGTGGTCGTGTTCACGACAAAGTTCAGCGAGGGCGCATGGTTCCTCTTGATCGTGGTGCCGTCGATCATCTGGTTCATGTCCGCCACCAACCACCACTACGAGCGGTTCTTCAAAGAGATCAGCCTAGATGGCTACGACTACCGCTTCCCGGGCGCCCACGGCAGCGACAAGGTGCCCTGCGTGGTTCTGATCCACAACCTGAACCGCGCCTCGCTCAAGACGCTGAACTGCGCGCTGGAGATCTCCTCCAACGTGACGCCGGTGCACATCTCCACCACGCCCCGGCACACCGAGAAGCTGGTCGAGCAGTGGGCGGCGCTGGGCATCGACATCCCGCTGACCATCCTCGACGCGCCCTACCGCCAGATCATGCCGCCGCTGGAGGAATACCTTTCGAAGCGGGAGGCCGCGATCGGCAAGGGCCAGCTGCTCACGGTGGTGCTGACCAAGTTCGTCGGCAGCGGCTGGAGGGACGCCATCTACCACAACCAGACCACCTTCTTTATCGAGCGCAACCTGGTGCGCCACCGCAACATCGCCACCGTGCTGGTGCCCTACCTGTACAACCGGCCCGGCGGGAGCGCCCCGAAAAACTGAATACCAGCCGCCCCGGCCCAAAGAAAGGCCGGGGCGGATTCATAGCGCGGCGCGCCGGGGCGGAGGAAAGGCGGCGCCCTTCAGCACTGTTCCTCGTAGAGCAGTTTTCCGGTGCGGGCGTCCACGTGGATCACCATCAGGAACGGGTGGTTGTCCATCGTGCGGTTCCGCCAGCAGCTCTCGCCGCCCTGCCAGGACGCGCGCTGGAACGTGAACATCCAGACCGGGACGTACTCGTCCGAGTTGGAAATATGATTGGGGCCGCCGATGGCCTCGGATTCGTAGGCCAACCGCACCCGCTCGATCACCGCGGGGATCTCCCGGTCTTCCAGCTTGCCGTAGGCGTCGCCGGTGCGGCAGCAGTCCCACCGCAGTTGATCCGCGACGCCCTTCAGCGCCTGTTCCGCGGGGAGCATGGGCGCCGCGCCGCTCTCCGAAACCGCGTCCTTCACATAGCCGGTCTCCACGTACTCATAGCCCTGCCGCGTGACCAGCACATCCACGTGGCCGCCGATGCCGGTCTCGCCGCAGACGAGGCCGCCGATTTCCTGTTCAAACACCATGTAGTATCCCTCATGGGCCGGGTCGAAGGGTTCCAGATACCGCTTGGACATGTACACCTGCGACTCGCTCTGGGCAAGCAGCGCTTGGATGCCCGCGTAGGAGTCCTTCTCCAGCGTGTAGACCTTTTCTCCGGGCAGCAGGCGGATGCCCAGCCCCTCCAGCATTTTGCGGGCGCTTGAAACCGCCTCCGCCTTCGGCATGCCGTCCAACTCCAGATCCTGCGGAAACAGGAACGACCAGTCGCTCATCTCGTCCCGGAAATTCAGCATTTCCTCAAGATATCTGTTGTAGTACGCCGAGCTGTAGCAGAACCGGCCGGCCTCGTAATCGATCAGCATGTACTCGGAGAGGCCGTCGCCCTTGCCCAACGTGGTCAGCTGCTGCTCTGGCACATCCTCCCGGCTGCTGTCGGTCTTCATGAACATCTTTTGAAGCTGCGAAGCGTCGAAGGCGTGGGGCGCTGTCCGGATAGAAGGCAGCGCCTCCGGCGCGTCCGGGGCCTCGGCGTTGATCGACAGCGTGTCCGTCACCTGAAAGTTCAACAGCTCCGCCCGCGCCGGAAGCGCCAGCAGCAGCGCGAGCAGCACCATCGTCAACTTTTTCATGGATTTTCTCCTTTCAGGTAGAAGGTGTAGTCGCCGTAAGGGTCGCCGTCCTGCCCCCTGAACCGCAGCGTCAGCGTCCGCTGCGCCTTGACGGGCAGATTCCATTCCGCGTGGATTCGGTTCTGGGTGATGTCGCCTTCAAAACCGCTGCTGTTCAGCATATCCAGCTCCTTTCCCGCCTCGTCCAGCAGCGTCAGGGTCATGGACTGCCTGCGCATCCGGTCGAACTTGCCCAGCGCCGGGTCGATTTCGTAAGACGCGTCGATGTACAGCCGGAAGGGCGTGTACCGGGCGTCCAACCTGGTGACGGTGATGCCGTCCAGCGCGGCGGGCACCTTTGCGCCGAGCGCGCGGGGCTCCGCCCTGGCGGGAAGCCTGAAGGAGAGCACGCCGTGTTCCGCTTGGGTGAAATGCTCGTCGGTCAGCGAAACCGGGAGCTCGATGGACAGATCGGTAATCCGCTCGCCCAGCAGGTACTCCGCGTAGAGGTCGGTGCCGTCCCTGGAGTAGCGGAAGTCAATGGAATCGCACTCGGCCTGCACGCCGTCCGCAGTCAGCGCGCCCAGCCCGGCGGTCAATACCGGCTCGCCCGGCGCCGGGCCTCCGTCCTGGCTGGCCCAGCCTTCGCCCACCACGCCCAGCCGGTCGGCCTGAACCCGCACCGCCACGAGCACGCGCTCGCCGTCGTAGGCCGCGTCGGTCAATGTGAAGGTGGCCTCGCCCACCTTGACCGGCGGGGCGGGACTGTTGGCGATCAGCGCCTTGGCTTCCCCGCTGGGCCGGGCGCTGCCGGTGGTCAGGAAATCCCAGACGCCCCAGCGCGCCGTCAGCGCCAGCGCGGCGCCGGCCAATAGGATCAGGATCACGGCGGCGATCACGACCGCCTTCACGGGGACCCTGCGCGCGCGCCGCTCCTCCAACAGGGCCAGCGTCCGCTCGATCCGGCGGTTGAACCGCTCCGGGGCGGGCGCAAACGCCCGCGAGTAATCGATGGTGCTCACTTTCTCGCCTCCCCGCTTGAAAGCATGTGCCGGATGAGCGCCGCGCCCGTCCGGATGCGCCCCTTGACCGCGCCCGCCGGCAGGCGCAGAAGCCGCGCGGTCTCCTCGATCGTGTACCCCTCCGCGTGATGCAACAGAAGCGGCAGCCGGTACTTCACGTCCAGCGCATCCAGCGCGTCCCTAAGCGCCCGGTCCGGCGGCTCGGGCGCGGGCAGCGTCTCCGGAAGCTCGCAGAACGGGTGCCGCGCGCGCCCGCGCAATGTCCGGCGGCACTCGTTGATCAGGATGCGGATCAGCCATGTCTCGAAGTAGCGCTCATCCCGCAAGGCTGGCAGCGCGCGCCAGGCTTTGGCCAGTGCCTCCTGCGTCGCATCCTCGGCGTCGGCCTCCCGCTTCAGGATCGCCACCGACACGCGGTACAGCCTCTCCCGACAGGCGAGTACCCGCCGGGAGAATTCCTCTCTGTCCAATGCCGTGCCCTCCCGTTTTGCTATGCACCCATTGGATGGCGCGTGGGTGCGGTTTGATTGGCAAAATGCGGATTTTTCAAAATTATAACATTTCTTATCGGCATTTTGCAAAACAACCGCCGGGGCGCACGAGGCCGCCGGGTTGAAATTTGAAGCCAGTGTAAAAAAATCCTCCGGCTTTGTGGAATGAAACGGCGGGGCGGCGCTTTACAACGGCGAGGCCCCGCCGTTATACTGAAGCCATAATACCAATCCAAAACATTCTTACGTCGTCGCGGCGGCCCTTTTCGCGCAGGGCGGTGTCGCCTTCCGCTCGACCGTAGCGCCACTACGGCTCGCTCCGGCTCCTTGCCCTGCATCGAAAATTGCTCGCCGCTTTGGACGCAATAATGTTTCGTCTTGGTATCACAACATCGTGAGGAGGCGGTACGGGTGGCACTATTGAGCCGGGAGGGCGTTCGTCTCATTCGCCGGAACGACTATGAGACGCTGTGGATTGAGCCTTGGGGGGCGAACAGCCTTCGCGTCCGGGCGACCTGTCAGGCGGAGATGCCGGCGGAGGACTGGGCGCTGATCCCGCCGGAAACCCAGTGCGCGGAGATCGTTCTGAATGGGCAGGCGGCCTCGATCACAAACGGGAAAATCACCGCCAGGATCGCGGAGGGCGGCTGCATCAGCTTCTGGAATCAGAAGGGCGAAAAGCTGCTGGAGGAGCAGTGGCGCACCCGCGAGGGCGGCGGCTTCTCCGTCGTCAGCGCGCTGGAGGTCAAGGGGCGGGATTTCGTCCCCATCACAGGCGGCGATTACGCGCTGAACATGCGCTTTGAACCCAACCCCGGCGAGAAGATCTTCGGCATGGGGCAGTATCAGGACGGCTGCCTGGACAAGATGGGGTGCGTACTGGAACTGGCCCACCGCAATTCCCAGGCGTCGGTGCCGTTCTACGTGTCCACCGCGGGCTACGGCTTCCTCTGGAACAACCCGGCGGTGGGGCGCGTGAGCTTCGGCAAGAACATGACCGAGTGGCAGGCCCGCTCCACGAAGGCGCTGGACTATTGGATCAGCGCGGGGGACAAGCCCGCCGAGATCGAGCATGCCTACGCCGACGCCACCGGCCACAGCCCGATGATGCCCGACTACGGCATGGGCTTCTGGCAGTGCAAGCTGCGCTACCGCACCCAGGACGAGCTGCTGAACGTCCTCCGGGAGCACAAAAGGCGCGGCCTGCCGCTTTCCGTGATCGTGGTGGACTTCTTCCACTGGCCGATGCAGGGCGATTGGCGCTTCGACTACGACGAGTTCCCGGACCCGGAGGCCATGATCCGCGAGGTCAACGAGGCGGGCGCGGAGCTGATGGTGTCCATCTGGCCCTTCGTGGACACCCGCAGCGAAAACTACAAGGAGATGCTGGAGAAGGGATACCTGGCGCGCACCGACCGGGGTCTCCGGTATTCGATGGACTTCTGCGGCAACACCATCCCCTTTGACGCCACCAACCCCGGCGCGCGGGACTTCGTTTGGTCGGTCGCCAAGCGCAACTACTTCGACAAGGGCGTGCGCGTGTTCTGGCTGGACGAGGCCGAGCCGGAGTGCAAGGTCTACGACTTCGACCACTACCGCTACCACCTGGGGAGCGTGTTGCAGGTGGGCAACATCTACCCGGCGCTCTACGCCAAGACGTTCTACGACGGCATGCGCGAGGCGGGCATGGAGAACCCGCTGAACCTGCTCCGCTGCGCGTGGGCGGGCTCCCAGCGCTACGGCGCGCTGGTGTGGTCCGGCGACATCGACACCACGTTCAGGACGCTCAGGGAGCAGTTCGCCATCGGCCTATCGATGGCGATGGCGGGCATCCCCTGGTGGACCACCGACATCGGCGGCTTCCACGGCGGCGACCAGAACGACCCCAACTACCGGGAGCTATTGATCCGCTGGTTCCAGTTCGGCGCGTTCTGCCCGGTGATGCGGCTGCACGGCTACCGCAAGAACGGCGAGCCTTCGGCCAACCCGGCCAAGGCGGACACCGGCGGCCCCAACGAGGTGTGGAGCTACGGCGAGGAGGCCTATGAGATCCTCCGCAAGTACCTGTTCCTGCGGGAGGACATGCGGCCCTACCTGGAGAAGATCATGCGGCAGGCGGCGGACGAGGGCGCGCCGGTGATGCGCCCGCTGTTCTACGACTTCCCGAAGGATGAAAAAGCCGTGGCCGTGGAGGATCAGTACATGTTCGGGCCGGACCTGCTCGTCTCCCCGGTGATGGAATTGGGCGTCCGGCAGCGGCCGGTCTACCTGCCGGAGGGCGAAACCTGGATCGAGGCCCACACCGGAAGGGAATACGCGGGCGGCCGGACGGTGACCGCCGAGGCGCCGCTGACCACCATCCCGGTGTTCCTGCGCAAGGGCTCGGGCGTGACGGTCAAAGTCTGATCGAACCATTGCTTTTTAGCCGCCCGCCGCTGCCGGCGGGCGGTTCAGAGCATTGAAAAACCCTGAGGGATTTTTCAATGCAAAGGAAGAAGAACTGCGTGCGCCTAAAACGCTGCGGCGTTTCCGGGCGGCGCACTGGCCAAAGGGATTGTTTCTTCCACCAGTGTGCGCACTGATGGAGGAAACGCGTTCCCGGCGCACGGGTCGCCGGGAACGAATTGAAAGCACGACGAGGTTTGTCAATAGCTTGAGCCGCCCGCCGCCGCCGGCGGGCGGCTTTCTGTCACAAGGCGGTGGACTATTTTAAGATGCGGGCCGTTCCTTAATAGATTGCACCGGGAATGTCCACCAGCGCGCTTGACGGTCAGAATTTACAATGCTAATATCCGGATGTGATGTGTACCGCACTATCGGCGTGTTGCACAAAATAAAGGAGGGGTAACATGAAGAAATGGTTGATCGCGGCCTTGGCGCTCTGCCTCATCTTCTCCTCGATGGTAATTCCGGCGCAGGCCGAAGCCATCCAGCTGGAGCTGTGGCACTACTTCAGTACGGACTACGACTATTCCGATGGTTCCGTATTCCAGCGTGACATCGATGCCTTCAACGCCAGCCAGGACCGCATTCATGTGAACTACACCTATGTGGCCCGCGAGGATCTGCTCAAGCAGTACACCATGGGTGCGCTGTCCGGCGAGCTGCCCGACATCGGCATGGTGGACAACCCCGACATGGCCGGCTTCATCCAGATGGGCGTGTTCGCCGACATCACCGACCAGCTGAACGCCTGGGGCCAGCTGGATCAGTTCTTCAAAGGCCCGCTGAACAGCTGCATGCAGAACGGCCGCATCTACGGCCTGCCCCACAACTCCAACTGCCTGGCGCTGTTCTACGACAAGGACATGCTGGACGCCGCCGGCGTTAAGGTGCCCACCAACTGGACCGAGCTGAAGGATGCCGCCAAGAAGCTGACCGACCCCGCGAAGGGCCGCTACGGCCTGGGCATCAGCGCCGTCAAGAACGAGGAAGGCTGCTTCCAGTTTATGCCTTGGTTCATCTCCGCCGGCGGCAAGCTGGAGGAGCTCAACGGCAAGGGCTGCGTGGACGCGCTGACCTACCTGACCGACCTCATCAACGAAGGCTCTATGCCCAAGGACGTCATCAATTGGACGCAGGGCGACTGCAACAACCAGTTCATCTCCGGCGGCCTGGCGATGCAGATCAACGGGCCCTGGAACGTGGCCACCATCAAGAACCTGGCGCCCGACAAGAACTGGGGCGTGGCGCTGGTGCCCAAGGCGGACGACGGCGTGTACGCCTCCGTGCTGGGCGGCGAGAACTTCGGCCCCACCACCGCCTGCAAGAACCTGGACGCCGCGGTGGAATTCCTCGAGTGGCTGATGAGCAAGGACGTGTCCGCCAACTTCTGCGAGACGGCCGGCAAGTTCTCCCCGCGCGCCGACTCCTCCGCCTCCAAGGAAATCTGGACCACCGACCCGATCTTCTCCGTGTTTGCGCAGGAAATGCAGTACGCCATGCCCCGCGGCCCGCACCCGCGCTGGGGCGAGATCTCCACGGCCATCTCCATCGCCGAGCATGAGGCCTTCACCGGCACGAAGCCCCCGCAGGCCGCGCTGGACACCGCCGCCGAGACCGTCAAGGGCATTCTGGCCAAATAACACTCATCGTACTTTCCAATCGTTTCCGGCGGCTTTGCCGCCGGAAACGCGATTCTTCTCCCAATGCGCACACTGGGAGAAGAATCATTACGCTCGTTAGTCCGTGAGATGGAGGTGCCGCCCCGTGGCGATCAAATGGTACCGGCGCTACCGCGACCGCATCACCGGCTTCCTGTTCGTATTGCCGGCCGTAATCTACATGCTGTCGCTGATGGTCTATCCGCTGATTTATAACTTTGTGCTCTCCTTCCGGGATCTGACGGTGATGACGTTCAAGGGCGACACCTCGGTGTTCGTGGGCCTCGCCAACTACGCCACGCTGTTTCACGACCCGGAGTTTTTGACCGCGCTGGGCCAGACGTTCTGGTTCACCATCGCGTGCATCGTGGTTCAGTTCTCGCTGGGGCTATTGATGGCCGTTTTCTTCAACGGCCAGTTCAAGCTGGCGGGGCCGGTGCGCGGCACGATCCTGGTGGCCTGGATGATGCCGGTCTCGGTGACGGGCCTTTTGTTCAAATATATGTTTCTGACCGAGGGCGGCGTGATCAATAAGCTGCTCGGCTACCTGGGCATCGGCGTGGGCGCGCCGCTGGGCTGGCTGATCGATCCGAGCCTGGCGATGTGGGCGGTGATCATCGCCAACTGCTGGGTCGGCATCCCGTTCAACATGCTGCTGCTCGCCACCGGCATGTCAAACATCCCGCAGGACGTGTACGAGAGCGCGTCCATCGACGGCGCGGGGCCGGCGCAGCGGTTTTTCAAGATCACGGTGCCGCTTCTGAAGCCCGCGATCATGTCGGTGCTGATGCTGGGCTTCATCTACACGTTCAAGGTGTTCGACCTGATCTTCATGATGACCAAGGGCGGGCCGCTGAACGCCACGGAGGTGCTGTCCACCTACAGCTACCGCCAGAGCTTCACGTTTTTCAACTTCTCATTGGGCGCGGCCAGCGCGGTGGTGCTGTTCCTCTGCCTGATGTGCGTGGGCGTGTTCTACCTGAGGCTGATCCGGAAGGACGAGGTGATGTAGCATGGCGCAGGACGTGATCGTACGGAGCGATCTGCGGGTGGAGAGCCGGCGCATGAAGCTGAAAAAGCTGGGCATGGATCTCATCGCCCTCGCCATCGCGGTGGTGTTCCTGTTCCCGCTGTACTGGATTTTGATCTCGTCGTTCAAAACCGATGTGGAAATCTTCGACAAGAACATCTCCTTCTGGCCCAGGACGTTCACCGTGCTGCCCTGGGTGACCCAACTGGGCGACAAGGAATTTCTGGCGTCGCTGTTCAACAGCTTCGCCATCGCCACCTGCAACATGGTGCTGTCCACGCTCTTGGGCCTGACCGCCGCCTACGGCCTGGCCAGGTTCAACGTGCCTTTCAAAAAGACGCTGCTGCTCCTGTTTCTGGTGACGCAGATGATGCCCAACTCGCTGCTGCTGACGCCGCTATACCTGACGTTTACAAAAATGCACCTGCTCAACAGCTACCCGGCGCCGGTGATGGCCATCGCCACCGGATCGATCCCGTTCATCGTGGTGACGCTCAGGCCCTTCTTCCTGAGCCTGCCGAAATCCCTGGACGAGGCGGCCCGCATCGACGGCTGCAACGCGCTGACGTCGTTTCTCAGGATCATGGTCCCCATCGCGCGGGTGGGCATCGTCACCTGCCTGGTGTTCTGCTTCCTGCACGGCTGGAACGACCTGGTCTATTCGATGACCTTCAACGTCAAGGCCGACATGCGCCCGCTGACCGCCAACATCTACAAGTACATGGATAAATATGGAACCAAGTGGAATCAGATCATGGCGTATGGTATGATATTGGTGATTCCTGTCGTGCTCATATTCGTGAGCCTTCAGAAATACATCGTCGGCGGGCTGACCGCCGGAGCCGTCAAGGAGTAGCATGCGCTGGATCAAGGCCGCCTACCGGCGGGGCATGGGCTGGTACCACGCGAGCCTGCTGCCCCGCTTTGTGCTGTCCATCGCGCTGGCGGGGTGCCTGTTCATCCTGGTGGCGGTGATCTTCGTCACCCAGTACTTCAACCCGGCGCTGACCCGCTCGGTGGAGCAGGTGGAGCGGGACTACCTCTCGGTGCAGGCGGGCAACGTGCGCAGCCACATGCGCGCCTGCCGGAACCTGGTGTACGAGTGCGTGATCGACCCGATGGTGCTCCGCTACGCCATCGATTACCAGCTGAGCGCGCCGGGCGACCGCGCCTACGTTTCCCAGCGGCTGCACGACGTGATGCGGGATCACCTGAGCGACCTGTCGGACGCGGTGGCCTATACCATCTACATGCCGGACGGCTCCTACACGTACTACAACAAGCTCAAGGGTGCCACCGTAGGCTTCGGCTGGTTCGGCTGGGCGATGGGGCAGGATCACTACCCGGAACTCAAGGCGCTGTGCGAAAAGACGAACAGGCTGGGCGTCATGCAGGTGGACGTCGCGCCCCGGGACAGCTCCACCGGCGCCATGCGCTTTTTCCACCTGGCCTATCCGCTCCGGGATCTGTACAGCCACAAGCGCTACGGCGTGGTGGTGCTGAGCTTCGACGCCTCGGAATTGGGCAAGCTGGTCAACCCCACCCGGGCGGCGGGCGGCGAAAGCGCATCCTACGGCATCCTGACGAACGCCGACGACCTCGTATTGGCCCACCCGGACCTGGACGCCATCGGGCGCACGCTGTCCGAGGAGGAAGGGGAGGACCATCTGGTGCTGCCCCGGGGCGCGATCACGCTTAAGCAGCCGGTGAACGCGCTGAACCTGACGCTGATGCGGGTGGTGGACCGGAGCGTGCTGCTGGAAGACGCCAACCGCTACACCCAGCGGATGGCGCTGGTCTTGATCGTGCTGACGGCGCTGTTCGTCCTGGGGGTGGGCGGCATGGTGCAGCGGATCATCCGCTCGATCCGGCGGCTCAAAGCGGGCCTCGAACAGGTGGAGGCGGGCAACCTCGACGCGCTGGTGCGCACCCGGCAGGTCAACGAGATCGGCCAGATCATCGCCTCCTTCAACCGGATGACCGCGCGCCTCAAGCAGATGGGGCTGGAGCGGGAACAGGAGAGCCAGCGGGCCATTCAGGCGATGGACAACCTCCGGGCGGCCGAGATCCGGGCGCTCGAAAGTCAGATCGACAGCCACTTCTTGCACAATACGCTGTCCACCATCAGCTACACCGCCATGCACGCCGGCGACCACGACGCGTCCCGGCAGATTCAGCACCTGTCCAAGATGCTGCGCTACACGTTTGAGCGCTCCACCGGCGTCGTGCCCGTTCAGGAGGAGGCCGACTGGCTGAGGGACTATCTGGAACTGCAGAGGCTGCGCTTTGGCAGCGCCATCGATTATAAGATCATCATCCACCCGGACGTCGCCCGCTGGCCGGTGCACAAGCTGATCCTGCAGCCCTTTGTGGAGAACAGCCTGCTGCACGGCCTGGAGAACGGCCTTTGCGGCGGGGTGATCGAGGTGCGCATCGCGCCGTTTGACGAAAAGCGCATCCGCGTGACCATCCGGGACAAGGGCTGCCGCGGCATGCCGCCCGAACAGGTGGCGCGGCTCAATCAGCTGTTCTCCAGCTGCGAGGCCGAAAACGCGGGCGAGGGCATCGGCCTGGAAAACGCGGCGCTGCGCATCCGCAGCTACTACGGTGGCGGCGCGAGGGTGATCTTCAGGAGCTGGCTGGGCGTCGGCACCGCGGTGACGCTCATTTTGCCCCGTGCGCTTCCGAATTCGCCTTCGGCGCGCGCGGAAATAAAGGGGACGAAGCTGGATTCATAAATTCTTGTTGAAATTCCGGGCGCAATCCGCGCGGCCGGCCGCGGCTAATCTTCCGCGGGCCGGTTCTTGAGGTATTCGCCGGAGGATTGGCCCGTCACCTGCCGAAACACCCGGCAAAAATACTTGGCGTCGGAGAAGCCCACCGACTGCGCCAGCTCGTAGGTGGAGGTATCGCCGCTCTTCATCAGTTCGCAGGCGCGCTCGATGCGGTAGTTGCGAAGGTAGGTGGAGAAGGTCACGCCCACGTCCCGGCGGAAAAGGTAGCTCAAATATTCGCTGGTCATCTGCAGCTGCTCGCTGAGTTCCTCCAGGCCGATGTGCTTCGCGTAGTTCTGCCGGATCATCTCGAGCGCCTTGCGGACCGCCGGGTGCTGCGGCGGCGGGATCTCCACCCCGCTCGCGGGCATCAGCCGGGACAGCACCGTTTCCACGTCCTCCAGCGTCACCGGCTTGATGAGGTAGTCCCTGGCGCCCAAGAGCAGCGCCTGCCGCGCGTACTCGAACTCCGCGTAGGCGCTGACCATCACGAAGTCGCACTTCAGCTCCAGCCGCCGGGCCTCGCGCATCATCTGGAGCCCGTCCATCACCGGCATGCGGATGTCCACGAACGCCGCGTCGGGCGCCAGCGCGCCCAACTGCTGCAGCCCCTGCTGCCCGTTGGCCGCCTGGCCCACCACCTTGCAGCGAGGGTCGATGGACTGGATCAGCTCCACCAGCCCGTGACGCGACCGGATCTCATCCTCCACCACGACAATGCGCATGCGCCCACCCCCGTAAGCAGTATAGCATATTTTTCATGGGGTGGGAATCATCCTGCGCGGGTTTTGCAGCCCAGCGGTCGTTTGATCAATTTCAGAACAGGCTCGCGAGCGAGCGCAGCGGCAGCGCCTGGTGCAGGTACAGCCCCTCGCCGTAGGGGACGCCGATCAGCGTGCCGTCCATTTTGGACAGCGCCATCGCGAAATCCGCCACGTTCTGGGAGGCGTGGGCAGCGCACGCGGCGCGCTTTTGGTTCGCTTCCTCCGTGATGTCCACCACCAGGTCGGGCCGCCGGGGGTTGGTGCGGCGGTCGGCGCAGAAATAGAGGATGGCGTCGTAGTGCCAGTCGCTGCCGTCGGATGCATACTTGTTCAGGCCGCCGGCAAAGGCCGCGGCGCAGGCGATGCGGCTGGCGGCCGCGTGGTCCGGGTGGTAGTCGTCCGGGTGCAGCGTCAGGATGATCCGGGGGGATGAGGCCCGCATCAGCGGCGCGACCCGCTCCACCGCCTGTTTGTCGTAGTGCAGCCCCGCGTCCGGGAAGTCCAGCTGGTGGTATTCGTCAAGGCCCAACAGATGCGCGCCCTGCCGCGCCTCCCGGAGCCGGGTTTCCATCTCCGCGTGGCCGCCGGATTCGCCCCGGGTCAGCACGATCAGCCCGGTGCGCCGGCCCTCCTTTTTCGCCTTCAGGAAGATGCCGGAGGCGCACACCTCCAAATCGTCCGGGTGCGCGCACACCGCCAGCAGATCCACCATATGAAACGCCTCCTTGGGCTATTTGATTCCGGTCGCCGAGATGCCCTCGATGAACTGGTTCTGGAAGATCAAAAACAGCACGATCATCGGCCAGACGGCCATCACGCTGCCCGCCATCACCTGCGGGTAGTAGGTGGTGTGCTCGCCGATCAGCATCGCAAGGCCCGCCGACAGCGTCATCTTGTTCAGCGAGTTGTTGACGATCAGCGGCCACATCAGGTCCTTGAACGCCGACAGCGCCGTCAGAATCGCCAGCGACACCAGCGCCGGCTTGATGAGCGGCAGCAGAATCCGGGAGTAGATGCCGAAAAAACCGCAGCCGTCGATCATCGCGGCCTCGTCCAGCGCTTTCGGCTGGCCCATGAAGAACTGCCTGAGCATGAATGTGCCGAACGCGCTGAATATTTTGGGCAGCCACAGCGCCGTCACCGAATTGGTCAGTTTCAGCCGCACCATGATGTCGTAGTGGGGGACCAGGAAGATCTGCCCCGGCACCATGAGCAGCGACAGGCACAGCGTGAACAGCGCGTCCCGGCCCGGGAACGTCAGCCGCGCGAAGGCGTAGGCGGCCATCGAGCACACGAGCAGCTGCCCCAGGATCGCCATGCCCACCATGACGAACGTGTTGAAGTAGAACGCGCCGAAGGGGAACTTGGCCAGCACGACCCGGTAGTTGTCCAGGTTCCAATTCTGCGGCAGGATTGTCGGCGGGATCAGGATGCTCTCCTCGAATGTCTTGAACGAGGTCAGGATCATCCACAGAAACGGCCCGATGGTCACGATGCTGGCCAGGATGAGCAGCGCGTGCAGCGGTCCAGTGCGCTTGTTAGTCATCGTAGTGCACCCACCTTTTCTGCAGCTTCATCTGAACCAGCGTCATCACGAGGATCAGAAGGAACAGAATCATCGAGATCGCCGCGCCGTAGCCCTTGTGGAACTTGACGAAGGCCTCCTCGAAGAAGTAGGTGACGAGCGACCTCGAGGCCGCGGAGCCGCTGGAGTACTGCGGGATCATCAGGTAGATGATGTCAAAGATCTGAAACACGTTGATGATGGTGGTCACCGTCACGAAGAAGATCGACGGGGTCAACAGCGGGATCGTGATGCTCCGGAACTGCTGGGGGCCGCTGGCGCCATCGATGATGGCCGCCTCGTAGTAGCTGCGGGAGATGCCCTGCAGCCCCGCCAGCAGCACGATCACCTGGTAGGCCACGCTGCTCCAGATGAACACCACCGAGACCGACGGCAGCACCACCGCTGGGTCGGACAGCCAGGCCACGCCGGCCAGGCCCATCATCTTGAGCCAGTCGTTGACCAGCCCGAACTCGTAGTTCAAAAGCCACTTCCACATCAGCGCCACCGCCGCGGGCAGCGTGACCGCCGGCAGGAACACCATCGTGCGGTAGAGGCCCCGGCCCCGGAGCTGCTGGTTTAGTAGCGTCGCAAGCCCCACCGAGATCGCCACCACCAGCGGCACGCAGATCACGACGTACAACAGCGTATTGGCCAGCGCCTGGTAGAAGTAGGGGGCCTTGAAAAGATTCGCGTAGTTGGCCAGCCCCACGAACTTGGGAAAACCGAAGCTGGACTTGTTGGTGAAGCTATCGTACAGGCTCTGCGCAAAGGCGTAGATGTAGAATAACAACAGCCCCGCGAACAGCGGCGCGATCATGCCGTAGCCCGCCCGCATCTCGGCGCGCATCAACCGGCTGGGGCGCTTTGAGTGCATGTGCTCCTCCTCCTACCGCGCCGCGTCGGCCCGGTGATGTGAAACGCCCGCATGGCATGCCGTTTCTTGCCATGCGGGCGTTTGTCAGGTTCCGTCAAGCGCGCCCCGCGTGGCGATGGGGGCGTATTCCTTATTGTGCGTCCAGGATGGGCTGAATCTGGGACTGGATCGACTTGCAGCCGTCCTCCGGGGTCACCGCGCCGGACAGGATCTGGCTGGACACGTCCATCACGATCGGCAGCCAGTCGGCGACGCTCGTGGAGGTCGGGAAGAAGTAGCCGGTCTCCGCGACCTTATAGAACACGCCGGCGTCGAAGTTCTTGAAGTTGGGCACGTAGTACTGCTGCGCGCTGATCAGCGCCGGCATGTCGATCTTGCCCTCGGCCTGCATCTTGTTGGCTTCCTCGCCGCTGAGGAACTGGATCAGCTTCCAGGCGGCGTCCTTGTTCTGGCAGTTGGCATTCATCGCGTAGCCCAGGCCGGCGATGACGGAGGTGTTGGAGGAATCCATCTTGGGCATCGGAATCACGCCGATGTCGGAGGCGAAGGAGGCGCCGTCCAGCACGATCGCCTTCCAGCTGCCCATGAACAGCATCGCGGCCTTCTGGGAGAGGAAAAGGTCTGTGCCCTTGGTGTCGGAGAGCACCTTGGCGTCCGGCATCACGCCGTCCTTCATCAGATCCAGCACGTCCTGGTAGGACTTGATGGTGCCCGCCTGGTCAAAGCCCGCGGTCTTTTCGTCATCGGAGAGCACGAAGCCGCCGTCCTGCTTGATGAAGTTGAAGTAGCAGGGCTGCGGGTCCAGCTCCATCGCCAGCGGGTATTCGCTGGCACCGGCCGCGGTGATCTTGTCCTTCAGCTGCTTGCCGATGGCCACCATGTCGGCCCAGGCCCAGCCGTCCTTGGGCTCGTCCACGCCGTACTTCTTGAAGATGGCCTTGTTGTAGAACACCTGCACGGTGTCCATGCCCTTGGGCATCGCGTACTGCACGCCATCCATCTTGTAGGCGTCGGTCACGACCTTGACGTAGCCGCTCATATCGATGCCGGCGGCCTTGATGTAGTCGTCAAGCGGCTGCAGCACGCCCGCCTTGACGTACTTGGGCAGGTAGGTGTTCATCCAGAACACGTCCGCCGCGGTATTCGCGCCCATCGCGGCGTCCAGCTTGGTCCAGTAGTCGGCCCAGGGGGTCAGCTGCACTTCCACATCGATGTCGGGGTTCTCCTCCATAAACTTGGCCACGATCTGGTCGAAGACCGGCTTCTGCGCCTCGTCCCACAGCGCGTAGGTGATCTTCGTCTTCTCCGCCGCCAGCGCCGGGGCGAAGGAGACCAGCGAAAGCACCAGGACCAGGCCCAGCATCAGCGCGAAAGACCGTTTGAACAACCGCTCCATGTCCGTACCTCCTTAATAATCTCAGGATGCACATACGACGTTCGGCCTGCGGCGCGCCGCAAGCCCCGACAGGCTCATTATAGGGGGAGGGGAAGAGATTGTCAATAGACTGATCAAATAAAATCAATATATATTCATCAGCACAAAGCGGAGTTCTTCGCGCCCGGCGGGGAACATCCCGCGAAACTGCCAGGGATTCCCCGGAAGTGCTTGTATTTCCGCCGCATATGTGATATAACGGGTGGGGAAGTGAAGCGCGGGCGCCGGCCGGTACAAGTTGATCAATCTGATCATTTTGACCCGCGGGCCCGGAAAGGCAGGATTCGCATGAAACTCACCGTGATCGGCGGGGCGGGCGCCCGCTCGCCGATGCTGCTTAAGAGCCTGGCGGCCCAGGCAAAACCGCTGGATTTGACCGATCTCACATTCATGGACGACGACCCGGTGCGCCTGAAGGCGTTCGGCCCGCTGCTGACAGAGGCGGCCGGGCGGCTGGCGCCGGGGCTTCGCTTTGAGGTGACCGGCGACGAGCGAAAGGCAATAGAAGGTGCGGACTACCTGATTACCACCATCCGCGCCGGGCAGGACATCTCCCGGGTGATAGACGAGCGGGTGGCGCTGCGCCACGGCGTGATCGGCCAGGAGACCACCGGGGCGGGCGGCTTCGCGATGGCGCTCAGATCCATCCCCGCGCTCATTCACTATTGCGAACTGGCGCGGGAGCTGGCCGCGCCGGGCTTTCTGATGTTCAACTTCACCAACCCCGCGGGGCTGGTGACCCAGGCGCTGCGCGATCTGGGCTATGATTTCGTCTACGGCATCTGCGACGCGCCGACGGGCCTGCTAAGGCAGGTGGCGCGGCTGCTGGGCAGGAGGCCGGAGGAGTTCCGGTCCGAACTGATCGGCCTGAACCACCTTTCCTACTTCACGTCGCTGAAGCTGGACGGGCGCGAGGTGCTGCCGGAACTGCTCCAGGACCCCCGGCTCTACCGGGAGACCGACATGCGCTACTTCCGGCCGGAATTGGCTCAGCGTCTCGGGTGCCTGCTGAACGAGTACCTCTACTATTACTACTACCGCGAGCAGGCCGAGGCGCACATGCTGTCCGCGAAGGAAACCCGGGGCGAGCGCATCGAAGGCCTGAATCGGCAAATGGTGGAGGGGCTTTTGAGGATGGACGCCGGGCGCGACTTCGAAGGGATGCTTGCGCTCTACGGCGAGATCACCCACCGCCGGGAGGCGGACTACATGGCGTCGGAGTCGTCGATCCAGCGGGACGAGGCCGCGACGCCCCGCTTCGACCTGTACGCGCCGGAGGAGGGCGGCTACGCCGGGGTGGCGCTCAAGATCATCCGCGCGAGGATTTCCGGCGAGCCGGGCGAGATGAGCGCCTGCGTGCCCAACCGCGGCACGGTGCCCTGGCTTGAGGATTCGGACGTGATCGAGGTCCTATGCGCGCTGGGGAAGGACGGCCCGGTGCCCAAGAAAGCGGACTACCATCTGCCGGAGGGCGCGAAAGCCCTGATCCAAACCGTCAAGTTCTATGAACGCGCCGCCGCCCGCGCCATCGTGCGAAAGGACTGGCTGCTGGCGCGGGACGCGCTGGCGGCCCATCCGCTGGTCAACTCCTATTCGCTGGCGGAGTCGCTGCTGAACGAGTATTTGAACGCCTATCAATCCTATACGGGAGGATGGAACCGATGAGCTTTGTGGCGGGGTTTGGCATCGCCAATGTGGATTTTCTGTTCGGACGCATGCCGCGGGTGCCTAGGCCCGGTGAGGAGATCTACAGCAAGAGTTTTTCCCGGCAGCTGGGCGGCGGCCCGGTGGCCACGATGATCCAGCTGGCGAGGCTCTCCGTGCCGGTGCGCCTCGCCACCTACGTGGGCAGCGGCGACATGAGCGCCTTCGTCCGGGAGCAGCTGGCGCTCAATAAAGTGCCGTTTGTCAACATGCACTCCAGCCGCGAGGCGGAGCCGCTCAATGTCAGCTGCATCATCTCCTGCCCGGAGGATCGGGCGCTGGTCAGCTATCGGCCGCCGGCCGAAGCCTTCCGGGTGACGGAGGACACCGTCTACCAGTTCTACAAGGGCGCGAAGGTGGCTTACGTGCCGCTGGAGCACGCGCATCTGTGCAAGCGGCTCAAGCAGGAGGGCGCCGTGGTGGTGATGGATTCCTTCTGGGACGACGAACTGTGCATGGCGTGGTACGAGAACGTGCTGCCCTACGTGGACTACTTCACCCCCAACGAGAAGGAGGCGCTCAAGATCACCGGCGCGGCCTCGGTGGAGGAGGCGCTGGAGCGGCTGTCGGAGCGGCTGCCGCTTGCGATGGTCAAGCTGAGCGAGAAGGGCTGTATGATTCGCGAAAGTGGCGTGACGCGGCACATCCCCGGCGTTCCGGTGCCCTACGTGGACGCCACCGGCGCGGGCGACGCGTTCCTGGCGGGGCTGATGTACGGCATCTTCTACGGCTGCGGGCCGGTGGACTGCGTCCGGCTGGGCAACATCACCGGCGCCAGCGCCGTCACCCGCATCGGCTGCCTCACCGCCGAGATGAACCGCGCCCAGATGTTCGCTCAGATGGAGAAGCACTATGGGGTCTTGCTGGAGAGTCGCTGAAAATCCGCTGCGGCGTCTTTTCAGCGAAAGGGAAGGAACTGCGCGCGCCTGAAAATCTGCGGATTTTCCGGGCGGCGCACTGACTTAAGGGTTTGTTTCCTCCACCAGTGCGCGCGCTGGTTTACGGAAACCGTATCCGCCGACAAGTCGCCGGAAACGATTGGAAGATGCGGCCGGGAATCGTCGATCCGACATATTTTTCTGGCGCTCGTCCCGCCCTGATGGTATAATGAAAGGCGGCGAACGCAAGGAGTGGCTATGAAGCAGGATCGGCTGCAGCAGATCGAGAAATACGTAAAGACCCACGGCAAGGCCTCGATGGAGGAATTGACGGCGTATTTCGCGGTCTCGCCGATCACCATCCGCCGGGCGGTCAAGGAGCTGGCCGAGCGGGGCGCGCTGATGAAGGTCTACGGCGGCGTGATGGCGGCGACGCCGCTGCCGCCCATCCCGGCGTCCCCGGGGGATGCGGGCGTCATCGGGCAGATCGCGGCCTCGCTGGTGGAGGATGGGGACTTCGTCTTTCTGGACGAGGGGCCGCTGGTGGCCCAGATGGTGCCGTACCTGACGCTCAAAAAGGACCTGACGCTGATCACCAACAGCCTGGCGGTGCTGAACGCCGCGGTCAACTTGTACACGCTCAACGTGATCTGCCCCGGCGGCAAGCTGCAGCAGTCCACGAGGACGCTGGTGGGCAGCCCCCAGGACGCGTTCCACTGCCGGAGGGCGTTCATCTCGGCGGAGAGCGCCTCGGTGGAATACGGCGCGGCCAACTCCAACTTTTATTCCGGCGTGGCCAAGCGCGTGGCGATGGAGGGCAGCGACGAGAGCTACCTGCTGCTCGATCACGCGGGCTTCTGCTCCCAGAGCTACAACACGTTCGCCAAGCTCTCGGCGTTCAGGGGCATCGTGACCGACAAGCACCCGCCGCAGCGGATCGTGCAGCACTGCATGGAGAACGACATACGGATCTGCTGCACATTATAGAGGCGCTCAAAATCCGCTGCGCGCCTTTTGAGCGATAGGGGCGGGGACTGCGCGGGCCTGAAACGCAGCGGCGTTTCCGGGCGGCCCGCTGACGGAAGGAAATGTTTCCTCCACCAGTGTTCGCACTGGTTGCGGAAACGCATTCCCACCGGCAAGCCGGCGGGAATGATTGAAGGAGAACGGGCGAGGCTGTGCGGGTCGGGTAGACCGGCGGGAATGATTGGAAAAAACGACGGAAGAAACCCGAAGGGGGCGTCGGGGTTATGGAACGGGACGATGCGTGTTATCGCAGCTACTTAAATGTGCTGAAGGAAGAGCTGGTGCCCGCGATGGGCTGCACCGAGCCGGTGGCCATCGCCTACTGCGCGGCGCTGGCGCGGCGGGCGCTGGGCGAGCAGCCGTGCGCGGTGGAGGCGCGGCTCAGCGGCAATGTAATCAAGAACGTCAGGAGCGTGACGGTGCCCAATACCGGCGGGCTCAAGGGCTTCACCGCCGCGATCGCCGCGGGCGTGGTGGCGGGCGACCCCGATAAAATGCTGGAGGTCATCTCCGGCCTCACCGACGAGGACCGGAAGGCCATCCGCGATTTCCTGGAAAACGTGCCCATCCGCGTCTCTCCCGCCGACACCCAGCGCTCGCTGGAGGTGGAGGTGACGGTGCTTTCCGAATCCTCCCGCGCCACCGCGCTGGTGGCCGACAAGCACACCCGCCTTATGCGGCTGGAGAAGGACGGCGAGGTGCTGTTCCAGCGGCCGGAGGAGGAGAGCGCCTCCCAGCCGGAGGACCCGCTGACCATGGAGGGCATCTACGACTTCGCCATTTCGGTGGACTTGAACGACGTCCGGGGCCTGATGGACCGGCAAATCGAGTACAACACCCGCATCGCCCAGGAAGGCCTCTCCGGCGAGTGGGGCGCGGGCATCGGCAAGGTGCTGCTCGCCTCCGGGGAGGACCTGCCCACCCGCGCCAAGGCGATGGCCGCGGCCGGGAGCGACGCCCGCATGGGCGGCTGCGCGCTGCCGGTGGTCATCAACGCGGGCAGCGGCAACCAGGGGCTGGCGGTCTCGCTGCCGGTGATCACCTACGCCCGGGCGATGGGCGCATCTCAGGAGGCGCTGTACCGGGCGCTGACGCTCTCAAACCTGGTCTCCATCCATCAGCGCTACGGCATGGGTCGCCTCAGCGCCTTCTGCGGCGCGGTGTGCGCCGGGGCGGCGGCGGGCGCGGGCATCACGTACCTGAAGGGCGGCGGCTACGACGCGATCTGCCACACGGTGACGAACGCGCTGGCCATCACCAGCGGCATCGTGTGCGACGGGGCCAAGCCCTCCTGCGCGGCCAAGATCGCGGCCTCGGTGGACGCGGGGCTGCTGGGCGGGCGCATGGCGGAGAGCGGCAAGGGCTTTTCGGCGGGCGAGGGCATCGTGTCCGGCGACATCGAGGGCACGCTCTCGAACGTCTGCCGCCTGGGCAAGGACGGCATGCGGGAGACGGACAAGGAAATCCTGCGGATCATGGTCGAGTGACGGCGTTTGGAACCGGCCCGGGCTTTTTATGGCATTAAGGTGGGCGGATGGAACCGCTGTTCCACCCGCCCCCGTCTCCTTCAACCATTTCCGGCGACCCGCGCGCCGGAAATGGTTTTCTCCACCAGTGCGAGCACTGGTGGAGAAAACAAACCCTCCAGTCAGTGCGCCGCCCGGAAATCCCGAAGGATTTCAGGCGCGCGCAGGGCTCTCTCATCGATGAAAAGACGCGGAGCGGATTTTCATCGCCTATTTCAAGTGCCTTGTGCGCACCTGGTCGTACTTCTGCATCAGCTCGCGGTAGATGGAACCGGTATGTAGGGGTTCGTCGATGCCCGGGATCCGGGCGGGTTCGGCCGGGGCCGGGCGCACGCTGGCGACGCATCCTCCCGCCTCGCAAGTCTGCGGGGGGCGCAGCGAGCAGCCCTCGCTCCGAGCGCGCCGGATCAGTTGAAACGTCCCGTTCATTGCATTCCTCCTCTCTGATGGGCCCGCCCCATCCTATGCGGGGGAACTTTTTTATGTTTTCCAGGTTTTGAGCCCTTGCCTTGAGGTCGGGATATGATATAATAGAATAAGTATATTACGCCCGTAAAAAGAGAGGCGGACTGCGATATGGCGAACGCCCGATCCGGCGGCCCCCGCCGCCCTGAATTGGATTATTACGAATATAAGAGGTTGCACGAGCAGCGCGCGCGGCTTGAGGCCGCGCCGGTCGTCAAACCCGCTGCCGCAAAGCCCGCGCCCGCTCCGAAAACTGTGAGCGATCCCGCGCCCGAAACCGCGAGCAAGCCCGTGCCCGTGCCGGAGGCTGCCGAGCCGCTGGATCTGCTCGACGAGGACGATCTGAATCTGCCCGCCGAGCCGCTGGATCTGCCGGAGGAGAAGCCCTCGCTGTTCTCCGGCGTCAAGTCGCTGATGAAGGGCGTCTCCCACCGGGTGCCGTCGGACGAGCCGGAAGAGCGCGAAGCCCCCGTTCATCACGGCCGCCACGAGAAACCCCAGCCGGAGGCGGAGGACGAGGACGACGATGACGAAGTCGAGTCCGCGCCCGGCGACGGCCCGCAGATTGACAACCCCATCGGCGACGCGCTGGTCAAGGTCAAGGATCTGTTCCTGAGCGCCCGCCGGAAGCTGGCCGAGCGCCGCCCCGCCCAGCCCCGGCAGATGGAAGAAGAACCGGAGGAGACGGAGCCGGCGGACGGTTCCGAGGCCGCGCCGGTGCTCTCCCGCCGCGCGCGCAAGGCCGCCAAGGCTCACGAGGAGCCGGAACAGCCGCCGATTCTGGACATTACGGCGATGGACGAGCGCGAGGTGGACGAATTGGTTTCCAAGCCCGGCACCACCGTGCGCGCGGACTTTGCCGAGGATATTCCCGCCCGGGAGCCGGACGACGATGACGACGATGACCTGCCCCCCATCCGCGGCACCAAGCTCTTTGGCTTTTTCAAAAAGGTCCGGGGCCGCGGCGCCGAACCCGAGGCCCGGGAGGATCTCGAACCGGAGCCGGAGGAGGAGCCGTCCATGAATGAAGACCCGCGCTCCAACCTGACGCAGCGCCTCGCCGAGGAGATGGAAGACGCGCCCGTGCTCTCCCGCAGGGAGCGCAAGGCGCTGGCGGCGGGCAAGTCCGTTCCGGAGGCCCCCGCGATGCCCGCCGAGGCGCCGGCCGCGATGCCCATCGGGGTGGACGAGCCGACGCAGCTGTTCCGGCCGCTGCGCGCCCGCACCGCCCACGCGCCCGTCCGCCTGACGGAGGAGGACGAGGTGGAGGAGGAAGCGCCGGTCCGGAAGCCGCCGAAGCCGGCCAAGGTGAAGAAGCGCCGCTTCTACGACGACGAGGAGCCGGAGATCGAGGACGAGGAACCCGTCAAGCCCGCGAAGCCCGTCAAGGAGAAGAAGCGCCGCTTCTACGACGACGAGGAGCCGGAGATCGAGGACGAGGAACCCGTGAGGCCCGCCCGGGAAAACAAGCGCCGCCCCTACGAGGGCGACGACCTCGAGGACGAGGACGACGACGTCAAGAGGCCGCCCAGGCCCGCCAAGGAGAAGAAGCGACGCATCTACCAGGACGACGATCTGGAGGATGAGGACGATTACGGCGAAAGCAGCCGCTACGACGATTACGATGATTACGACGACTATGACGATTACGACGACTACGATGAGTACGACGAGGACGACGGGTACCGCGTTAGCGGCGGGCGGCGCTTCCTGGGCTTTTTGAAGGGCCTGGTGGTGTTCATCCTGTTCCTGGCGGTTTGCGTGCTGGTGCTCAGGCAGCTCGAGGGCAGCCGGCTGATCTCGCTGGATGGCCTGCGCGGCGCGGTGGATCCGGTGATCCCGATCAACCTGATCCTGCCGTCACCGGAACCCACCGCCACCCCGATGCCCACCGCCGCGCCCACGGTTGTGCCCACCGCCGCGCCCACCGAGGCCGCCGCGCCCGCCGAGACGCCCGGCGCGGACATCGCGCAGGTGCAGGCGACCGACGAACTGGACGGCGTCATCTCCGGCGACTGACGTTTTCCTTTGATTCCGGCAGCTTCGCTATGCCGGAATCCTTTTTACGAACCGGTGAGGAGATTGCTATGAAGTACGTGGTGGCGCTGGATCAGGGGACCACAAGCTCCCGGGCCGTGCTCTTTGACGAGACCGGCGCGCTGGTCGCGGCGCGCGGCATTGAGTTTCCGCAGCTCTATCCGGAGCCCGGCTGGGTGGAGCACAACCCGGAGGACATCCTGTCCACCCAGATCGACGCGCTGAAGGAGACCATGCAGGCCGCCAAGGTCGATCCCAAGGACATCCTGGCAGTGGGCATCACCAACCAGCGGGAGACCACGCTGCTGTGGGACAGGGCGTCCGGAAAGCCGCTGTACAACGCGATCGTGTGGCAGTGCCGCCGCACCGCGCCGCTCGTGGAGCGGCTCAAGCAGGACGGGCTGGGCAGCGTGATCCGCGACCACACCGGCCTGGTCGCGGACGCCTACTTTTCCGGCACCAAGCTGCAGTGGCTGCTGGAGCACGTGGATGGCGCCAGGGTGCGGGCGGACGCGGGGGAACTGTGCTTCGGCACGGTGGACTCCTGGCTGGCCTTTCACCTGACGAACGAGCGGGTCCACGTGACTGACGCCACCAACGCCGCCCGCACCATGCTCTACAACATTTACGACCAGGCGTGGGACTCGCTGCTGCTCCGGGCGATGAACATCCCGGATGCGCTGCTGCCCAAGGTCGTGGACTCCTCCCAGGTCATCGGCACGCTCCGCAAGGACATCCTGGGCGTCGAGATCCCGGTGGCGGCGCTGGCGGGCGACCAGCACGCGGCGCTGTACGGCCAGGGGTGTTTCGCCTCCGGCATGGTCAAGAACACCTACGGCACCGGCTGCTTCCTGCTGATGAACACGGGGCTGAAGCCAGTGCGCTCCGGCAGCAACCTGATCACCACCATCGCCTGGCGCATCGAGGGCGTGCCCCGCTACGCGCTGGAGGGTTCGGTGTTCATGGGCGGCGCCACCATCCAGTGGCTGAGGGACGAACTCAAGATGATCACGACCGCCGCCGAGAGCGAGCGGTGCGCGCTTTCGGTCACCGACAACAACGGCGTGTTCCTGGTGCCCGCGTTCACCGGCCTCGGCGCGCCCTACTGGGATATGTACGCCCGCGGCACCATCGTGGGCCTCACCCGCGGCGCGAACCGCAACCACATCGTGCGCGCCGCGCTGGAATCCATCGCGTTCCAAACGAGGGACGTGCTGGAGGCGATGATCCGGGACAGCGGCTTAAAACCCAGCGTGCTGCGCGTGGACGGCGGCGCCAGCCGCAACAACTTCCTGATGCAGTTCCAGGCCAACCTCCTGGGCATCCAGGTGCTCCGGCCCGTCGTCACCGAGACCACCGCGCTCGGCGCAGCCATGCTCGCGGCGCGGGCGGTGGGCCTTTGGGATGCGAACAAGCTGCAGTCCATCTGGGCGCCGGAGAACCGCTTTACCCCCTCCATCGACATCGCCACCCGCGAAAGGCTATGCGCCGGCTGGTCGAAGGCCGTCGAGCGCGCGAAGGGCTGGGCGGACAAGTAAGGGGGAGCCGGGGGTTACGCCGGGGCTCCGCCCCAGACCCCGCAAGGGGCAGTGCCCCTTGACCCCGCAAAAGGAATAACAGTCATGTACCACCGGCTAAGCCGGTGGCTTGATTAGGCCCTATAAGGGCCTGATACCGGCGGCGCTACTCGCGCTCTGAAGACCTGACAGCCGCACCAATTT
>Ga0268263_1000726_pt1 | contig 40979 bp, 25 predicted proteins | sample Biomet5_FD_190358 | JGI IMG/M metagenome (GOLD analysis project Ga0268263, IMG submission 190358) | Microbial communities from bioreactor (seeded with sewage sludge) at LBNL, California, USA - Biofuel metagenome 5 (SPAdes) (version 4) | ecosystem: Engineered > Bioreactor > Anaerobic >... | reverse complement strand
GGCGAGAAGGGAACGCCGGTCATCTTCTGGAAGCGCTACGCGACCGAGGACCGGCAGACCGGTGAAGCCAAGGAAGTGCCGGTGCTGCGCTACTACACCGTGTTCAACCTCGACCAGATCGACGGGCTGGAGGCCCCGGACGCGCCTGAGCCGGTGAACCCAGACTTTGCGCCCATCCATGAGGCCGAGCGCATCATCCAGGCCATGCCCAAGCGCCCACTCATCACGCACAGTGAGCCCAGAGCCTACTACCGCTCCATGACCGACACCGTGAACCTGCCCAAGCCGGAACTCTTCACCGAGCCCGAGGAATACTACTCTACGGCCTTCCATGAACTAACGCACGCCACAGGCCATGAGTCCCGGCTTAACCGCCGCCCATCCACCGAGATTCGCCACTTTGGCGACCGCGAGTACAGCCAGGAGGAGCTTGTGGCCGAAATGGGCGCGGCGTTTCTCTGCGCCGAGTCCGGCTTAGCTCCGGCAGTGCTCCAGAACCAAGCCGCGTACATCGACGGCTGGCTCAAGGTGCTCAAGGGTTCGCCCAAGGTTGTGGTTCACGCAGCGGCACAGGCGCAGCGCGCAGCCGACTTCATCCTCGCCCGCACCTTCAACGACTAACCCCATCCGTTCGACCGGAACAACGAGGCCCCTCCACCGCGAGGGGCTTCGTTGTTTCTGGCGTCCGGCATGACCCCAACCGTCCGATAACGAACACTTATCGGACGCTCAAAGGAGCTTCCATCATGACCGATTTGATCACTTCCGAAGCCGCGTCCATCGTCCCTTTCGACCCGGAAACCCGTGAGCGCGTCCGCACAATCCTTGAGTCTGGCATTGCCGACAACACCCGTCGCGCCTACGCGGGCGACCTACGCTATTTCTGGTCCTGGGCGCGTTTGGCGCTGGGCCTGGCCGAGGCCTACCCAGTCCAGCTCGCCGCCGTGGTCCGCTTCATCACGGACCACCTGGAGGGCCTGCCTGAGTCTGTTGACGCCGCCCTTGTGGCCGAGGGAGCCAAGGCCCGTACTGGCGTGCATTCCCTCGCCACGGTCGCCCGTCGGCTCGCGGCCCTTTCCGTCGCCCATGAGGCCCAAGGCGTGGAGAATCCCGTCCAGCTCCCACAGGTCCGCGCCCTGCTCTCCGCAGCTAGGCGCGGCAAAGCCCGCCAGGGCCTCGGCACTCAGAAGAAGCGCGCCGCCACCCTGGACGTGCTCAACGCCATGCTCGAAACCTGCGGCAGCGATCTTCGCGGCGTCCGTGACCGGGCGCTTCTGCTCTTCGCCTTCGCCTCAGGCGGTCGCCGCCGTTCCGAGGTCGCCGCTGCCAAGGTGGAGAACCTCAACACCGTGCCGGGCGGCTTCCTGTACCGCATCCCCTGGTCCAAGACGGACCAGCAGGGCGTGGGGCGCGAGGTGCCCGTCCTAGGTCGCGCCGCCGTGGCGCTTCAGGCCTGGCTTGAGGCCGCTGGAATAGTTGCGGGAAACCTCTTCCGAGCCGTTGACCGGAGCGGCGGTGTGGGTGCAAAGCTTTCAGAAAAGGCCGTCGCCCGCATCGTGAAGAAGCGCGCGCGGTTGGCAGGGCTCGACGCGGACAAGTTCGCAGCGCACAGCTTGAGGTCTGGCTTTGTGACCGAGGCGGGGCGTAAGGGCGTGTCGCGGAACGACGCGATGGCGTTGACCGGGCACAAGTCATCTGCCGTGTTCGACGGCTACTACGAGGCGGGAGCTGTGGCGAAGAACAAGGCGGCCCGGCTGGCGGATGACTAAGGGGTGCTTATGGGGGCGGCTGTACCGATAAACATGCTCAGCCCCCACAACAAAATAGAACAAATGATTGCAGGAAGGACATTTTCTTGATTGTCTGGCATGTTCTGCGTAATGAATTTCTTCATGTATTCACGCCGCCCTAGGCGATGAACACCTTGACGCAGAAATCGAGCCCCAGCCACACCTAACGAAAGGCTCAAAGTCTATGCTGAAGCTTGAAGCGATCACAAAAAACACTGCAATCACAGGCATTGAGCCGGGAAAAGTCGTCCGCGTTGTCACAACAGAACCCGTGGGGATAGACGCACTCACGGTCTATTACAAAACACCCGACGGCAGACTCCTAGAGAGGATGCTGTTCCGATCAGATGAGGCGAACCTCTCCGTTGCTGAGGCTGGACGGCCTTGGTCTTTCGACGCGCCAGGAGAAGCTTTCAAACTCGCGACGGAAGCATACCGCATCAATCTCGCACACCTCTTTGATCCGATGATGGCCGTTCACACATCCAACCTTGAGCCACTGCCCCACCAGATCACTGCCGTGTACGAGTCGATGTTGCCGCGTCAGCCCTTGCGTTACGTGTTGGCTGACGACCCTGGAGCGGGTAAGACCATTATGGCGGGCCTCTTCATTCGCGAACTTCTGATAAGAGCGGATGCGAAGCGTGTCTTGATTGTCGCCCCAGGCAGCCTTGTCGAGCAGTGGCAAGATGAAATGTTCGAGAAATTTGGCCTCCATTTCTCCATCTTCACGCGTGAACAGATCGAGCAGTCTCGCGGTGGCAACCCGTTTGAAGACTGTGACCTGATGATTGCTCGCGTTGACCAGCTTTCTCGAAACGAAGAACTGCTTGAAAAATTGCGGCTCACACATTGGGACCTTGTCGTCGTCGATGAGGCTCACAAACTCTCCGCAAGTTACTTTGGCAACAAAATAAGCAAGACAAAACGGTTTCAGCTTGGCGAACTTCTCGGCTCAATAACTCGCCACTTCCTCCTGATGACCGCTACTCCTCACAGTGGGAAGGAGGAAGACTTTCAACTGTTCCTCTCTTTACTGGATGCTGACCGATTTTACGGAAAGTCGCGGGATGGAGCGCATAAGGTGGACGTTTCAGACCTTATGCGTCGCATGGTTAAGGAAGAGATGTTGCGTTTTGATGGTACGCACCTCTTTCCTGAACGCCGCGCCTACACGGCGAACTACAAATTGTCAGACCTGGAAGCAGCCCTTTACGCCGCAGTGACCGAGTATGTGAAGGTGGAGATGAACCGCGCTGACAACCTGGACGGGCAGCGCAAAGGTGCCGTCGGTTTTGCGCTGACTTCACTCCAGCGTCGACTTGCTTCGAGCCCCGAGGCCATCTACCAATCGCTCAAGCGCCGCCGCCAACGTCTGACACGCCGCGTAGAAGATGAAAAATTGCGCCAGCGGGGCCAGATGGTGGCCGAGACGCTGGCACCATATGGGGCGAGCAATGGCGCGGGAATTCCCGAAGACATATGGGAAGCGGACGAGTCCATGTCGGCCGAGGACTATGAGAACTTCGAAGAGTCCTTCGTCGACCAAGCCACCGCAGCCCAGACAATTCAGGAACTTGAGGCTGAAATTCTTATCCTGGAGGGATTGGAGGAGCAGGCGCGCCAAGTGGTGCATTCCGGCCAGGACCGCAAGTGGGATGAACTGTCTAATCTGCTGCAAAATACACCAGAAATGCACGAGGCTGACGGCCGCCAACGCAAGCTCATCATTTTTACCGAGCATAAAGATACGCTGAATTACTTGGCCGTCAAGATTCGCGGTCTTCTCGGAGAAGTCGGCAATGATGATGCCGTCGTCTTGATTCACGGTGGAGTCAAGCGGGAAGAACGCAGGAATGTGCAAGAGAAGTTTCGCACTAACGCTGACGTTCGGGTGTTGATAGCTACCGATGCAGCTGGCGAAGGCGTGAACCTTCAAAACGCCAACCTCATGGTGAACTACGACCTGCCATGGAATCCCAATCGGTTGGAGCAGCGCTTTGGCCGTATCCATCGCATCGGCCAGACCGAAGTCTGCCATCTGTGGAACATGGTTGCAGCAGAGACACGTGAGGGCGACGTCTTTCAGCGGCTGTTTGATAAGCTTGAGATTGAACGTGAGGCTTTGGGCGGACGAGTCTTCGACATCTTGGGGGAAGTCTTCCAAGAAAAAAGACTTAAGGACCTCCTTATTGAAGCCATTCGATACGGGGCCGACCCGGAAAGGCGCAACAAACTCTACCAAGTAGTGGAAGGCGCTCTTGATACCACACGTCTTGAGGCAATCATCAAGCGGAACGCGTTGTGCGAAGAAGTGATGGATGAACGCCGCTTGTTCGCCGTCAAGGAGGAAATGGAGAAGGCTGAAGCGCGCAAGCTCCAGCCTTACTTCATTCGAGCCTTTTTCACCCAAGCCTTTCAGCAGCTTGGTGGAGACCTGCGACCACGCGAAGCTGGCAGGTATGAGATCACGCACGTTCCCGCCATGATCCGAGAGCGCGACCGCCAGATCACAGGGCGGGATCGCCGTAACCTCGACGCGGTGCAGCGCAAGTACGAACGCATTTGCTTTGAGAAGCAGTTCGTGCGGCTCACAGATCGCGCTGGCGCGCCCATGGCCAGCTTGCTGCACCCTGGGCATCCGCTCATGCAGTCTGTGACGGACATCATGCTGGAGCAGCACCGCAATAAGCTCAAACAAGGAGCGGTGCTCCTAGACCCGAGCGACATGGGCACCACGCCAAAAGTCCTGTTCCTCATCGACCACTCCGTTAAGGAGGGGGCGACCCCAGACCGTGTCGTTTCGCGCCGCATGCAGTTCGTCGCCATCGACCCGCATGGCGTTGCAACCAATGCGGGTTGGGCTCCACACCTCGACCTAGAGCCTTTGGGTAAAGGCGACATCGCCACCATCGAAGACGTTTTGAACGCGCCCTGGATCACGCAAAACCTGGAGCAACTTGCTTTGGCCCAGGCCTCACAGCGCCTTGTCCCAGAACACTTTGAGGAAGTGCGGTCCCGGCGTGAAAGAGATGTCGACAAGACTCTCGCCGCTGTTCACGAACGCTTGGTCAAAGAGATCAACTTTTGGTCTGACCGCTACCTCAAACTCAAAGAAGATTTGGCAGCAGGCAAAGACGTACGGCTCACGTTGGAAAATGTACGGCGCACCATCGATGAGTTGACCGCCCGTCGAGAATCACGTGAGAAGGAACTCCTCGCGATGCGCCATGTGATTTCTTCAACGCCAGTTGTCGCCGGTGGCGCACTGGTTATCCCCGCTGGCTTGCTTGCGCAGCGCAAGGGGGAACCGCAAACACCCGACACGTGGGGGCGGGATGCAGAGGCACGCGCCAAGGTGGAGCGTATTGCCATGCAGGCCGTCATGAGGGCCGAGTTGGCTTTGGGGCATGAGGTCATCGATGTTTCCGCCCAGAAGTGTGGCTGGGACATCACCAGCTTGCCTCGGGCGGTGGACGGTAAGCTTCCACAGTCACGCCACATCGAGGTGAAAGGTCGAGTTAAGGGAAGCACCACCGTGACCGTCACCCGCAACGAGGTGCTCTACGCCTTGAACCAGCAAGACAAGTTCATTCTGGCTATCGTCTTGGTAGACGGCGAGGGGCACGAGGGGCCGTTCTATGTGACGAAACCCTTCACGAAGGAGCCGGGCTGGGCCGTGACCAGTCTCAACCTGGACTTGGGGGAGCTATTAGCGAAGGGGAATATCCCTGGAGAAGTCTCTTGAGGCCTTGGGCGGCCCCAAAAAAGAGACGCCCCCACTAGGGAGGCGTCGAGCCAGAGATGCGATCTCCGGCGGGGTTAGTGAAGTTTAGTTAACTGTGAACGGGCAGCTTGTCAATATGCCCGAGGCTGGCTTTCGAGAGGGCATTATTGTGAGCCGTATAGTCGCGTATGTTGATGGGTTCAACTTGTACTTCGGCCTGCGGAGCAAGAGGTGGCAAAAGTACTACTGGTTGCACCTGTCTAATCTGGCCAAGTCCATTTTGAAGCCTGGACAACATCTTGAATTTTTGTACTATTTCACGTCGCGGATTCGCTCAAATGGCCGAAATGTGGACGACATACAGCGCCAGAACACATATCTTGAAGCCCTGGAGGCACTGCCGGGCATCGAGATCAAACATGGACACTACCTGGAAAAGCCAAGGCGGTGCTGGCAATGTGGTGCGCAGTGGCTGGACTACGAAGAGAAGATGACCGACGTGAACATCGCCGTGCAATTGCTGACGGACGCTTTCTCCGACCGATTCGACACCGCGCTGCTCATCTCCGGCGACAGCGACCTGACGACCCCGGTGAAGACACTGCGCACCCAGTTCCCCGGCAAACGGCTCATCGTGGCCTTCCCGCCAGGGCGGCAGTCCTCGGAACTGAAGAAGGCCGCCAACGGCTACCTCCACATCGGCGAAGACAAACTGCGCCAGTCGCAACTTCCGCCCGAGGTCTCGCGGGCCGACGGCTTCGTCCTCAAACGCCCAGAACACTGGCAGTAGAGAGAACAGCATGACCGCCATCAAATCCCCAAAGAAGCTCATCGAAGTCGCGTTGCCGCTCGATAAGATCAATGAGGCCGCAGCGCGTGAGAAATCCATCCGCCACGGCCACCCCAGCACCCTGCACCTCTGGTGGGCGCGGCGTCCCTTGGCGGCGGCGCGGGCGGTGATTTTCGCCCAGATGGTCAATGACCCCGGCTACCAGACAGGCGAGGGCTTCAAATACGGCATGAACAAGGAAAAGGCCGCCATTGAGCGCGACCGCCTGTTCAAGATCATCGAAGACCTCGTGCTTTGGGAGAACACCAACAACGAAACCGTGCTGGCCAAGGCGCGCAAAGAGATTTGGCGCTCCTGGCGCGAGACCTGTGAGCTGAACAAGAACCACCCGCAGGCAGCGGAGCTGTTCAACCCGGACAAGCTGCCCGCGTTCCACGACCCCTTCGCGGGCGGCGGAGCCTTGCCACTTGAGGCGCAGCGCTTGGGGCTGGAGGCCTACGCCTCGGACCTGAACCCCGTGGCCGTCACCATCAACAAGGCCATGATCGAGATTCCGCCCAAGTTCGCCGGGCGCGCACCCGTTGGGCCTCGGCTGAAGGGCGAGAGCCAGAGTTCACTGCACGAGGGCTGGACAGGGGCCAAGGGGCTGGCCGAGGACGTGCGGCGCTACGGGGCATGGATGCGCGATGAGGCGCAGAGACGCATCGGCCACCTCTACCCAAAGATTGAGGTCACGGCGGCCATGGCCGCCGAGCGCCCGGACTTGAAGCCCCTCATCGGGCACAAGCTCAGGGTCATCGCCTGGCTGTGGGCGCGTACGGTGAAGAGCCCCAACCCGGCCTTCAGCCACGCCGAGGTCCCGCTGGTCTCCACCTTCCTGCTGTCCAGCAAGGCGGGCAAGGAAACGTATGTGGAACCGATTGTAGAGCGCGACAGCTATCGTTTCACGGTGAAGGTTGGGACACCGCCAGAGAGTGCAAAGGGTGGCACAACGGCAGGAAAGCGAGCCGCGTTCATTTGCCTGCTTTCCAAGTCGCCCATAAATTACGACCATATCCGTACTGAGGGCAAGGCTGGGCGCATGGGGCAACGCTTGATGGCAATCGTTGCAGAAGGTGTACGAGGCCGCGTCTATCTTGAACCGACGGATGAGCACATCGCAATAGCAGCGAGCGCCAAGCCGGAATGGTCGCCGGAAATGGAGTTGCCAAACAACCCGCGCGACTTCAAGACACCGAACTACGGGCTGACCAAGTTCGGCGACCTCTTCACCCCTCGCCAGCTTGTGGCATTGACCACATTCTCAGACCTCGTTGGCGAGGCCATTGTAAAGGTTCGCCAAGACGTGCTGGCAGCAAGCCTGCCGGACGATGGCAAGGACCTGGACGACGGAGGGGATCGAGCCACGGCCTATGCGCAGGCGGTGGGCATCTTTTTGTCCTTTGCGATCAGCAAAATTGCAAACATCGGATCTTCAATCGCCTCTTGGATGAATGATCGCGGTGCATTTCGGGAGACTTTTGCGCGGCAAGCTATCCCAATGACTTGGGACTATGCTGAGTCAAACCCGTTTGCCGATGCCGGTGGAAGTATGCAAGCAGCTATCGACAAGGGCGCGATGAGCATTTGCGCGTTTCCTTGTTCCGGTGTTGGCGTTGCACAACAGGCTGATGCCCAGTCGCAAACAATCAGTACGAGAAAGATCGTCTCTACCGACCCACCATACTACGACAATATCGGGTACGCTGACCTTTCAGATTTTTTCTATGTTTGGCTGCGCAAGAGTTTAAAGCCCATATTCCCCGGACTGTATGCCACGCTTGCAGTTCCCAAAGCCGAGGAACTTGTGGCCCAGCCGTATCGCCACGGCGGCAAAGCGCAGGCTGAAGCTTTCTTTCTAGAAGGCATGACCCGCGCCATGCACAGCTTGGCGGAACAGGCGCACCCTGCCTTTCCTGTTACCATCTACTATGCCTTTAAGCAGGCTGAAACCAAAGGAGAGGCTGGCACCTCCAGTACGGGCTGGGAAACCTTCCTAGACGCAGTGCTGCGAGCAGGTTTCGCCATTACCGGGACATGGCCAGTACGCACAGAGGGCTCAGGCAGAATGATTGCGAGTGGCACCAACGCTCTTGCCTCCAGCATCGTTCTTGTCTGCCGCAAGCGGTCGCCGGATGCGCCCACAGTGAGCCGCCGCGAGTTCCTGCGCGAACTCAATGCCGTACTGCCCGAGGCTCTGGACGAGATGACCCAGGGCGGCGTCAACTCGCCGGTGCAGCCGGTGGACCTCTCGCAGGCCATCATCGGCCCTGGTATGGGCATCTTCAGCCAGTACGCCGCCGTGCTCGAAGCCGACGGCAAACCCATGCGCGTGAAGACCGCCCTCCAGCTCATCAACCGCTTCCTGGCCGAGGACGACTTCGAGCATGACACCCAGTTTTGCCTGCTCTGGTTCGAGAAGCAGGGCTGGGCCACCGGCCAATACGGAGAGGCCGACGTGCTGGCCCGCGCCAAGGGAACCAGCGTGGGCGGACTTGTTCAGGCCGGTGTGGCGGAAAGCGGCGGCGGCGACCTGCGCCTGCTCAAGTGGAGCGAGCTGCCGCGCGACTGGTCCCCGGAGACCGACACACGCTTGCCCATTTGGGAGGCCCTGCACCACCTGATCCGCGCCCTGAACCAAGGGGGCGAAGCCGACGCCGGTCGCCTTCTGGCGCGCATGGCCGAGAAAGCCGAACCCATCCGCGCCCTGGCCTACCGCCTGCACACCCTGTGCGAGCGCAAGGGCTGGTCCGAGGACGCGCGCGCGTACAACGAACTCGTCGCCGCATGGTCGGGCATTGAGTCCGTTGCCACGAAGGGCGGTGCTGTTGGCACCCAGCTCAAGTTGGACTTCTAACCAGTAAGGGCAAATCGATGCAGAACAGAAAGCTGTCCATCAGGAAAATCGTCAGCGACCTCAACAATGATGAGGCGGATGGAGGCGGCTTTTGGCTTCCAAACATTCAGCGCCCATTTGTGTGGAGCGAAGAGCAAATCGCAAAGCTCTTCGACTCCATTATGCGCGAATATCCGATTAGCACGTTGCTTGTTTGGAAAACGAAAGAAAATGTGAAGCACCGCAGATTTATTGACAACTACAAGCACGACATGAGGCTTACGGACTATTATGTCCCAGACAATTCCGCGCCAAAGGTCATGGTTCTTGATGGTCAGCAACGCTTGCAAGGTTTGTTTATCGGGCTTCGTGGCAGCTACAACAAGCTTGAGCTGTGCTTTGACATCTTGAGTGGCGCTTCTGCTGCTGCTCCAGAAGACATTCGATTCCGCTTCGCATTCAAATCGCAAAGCTCGATTGCTTGGCCGTGGGTACTTTTTAAGAGAATCGTATTCCAGAACAATAAGCTTCCGAGTGAGATCGCGGAAGACCTTGAGAAACAAGCTCCCGCCCCTTTGTCCCCTGATGAGCACAGAGTTGTATGCCGCAACGTGGAACGGGCTCGGCAAGAGTTCGTCAATAGCGACAACATCACCTACCAACAGCTTGATGGCATAGACAACCCCGACACCTACACGCTTGATGACATCGTTGAAATATTCATCCGCGCAAATTCCGGTGGCACCAAACTGAGCAAATCCGACCTGCTCTTCTCACTGCTCACCGCGAGCTGGGATGAGGCTGACGGCGAGATAGAGGCGCTGCTGGAGGCCCTGAATCAAGGTGGTTTCTGCTTTGACCGTGACTTTGTGCTGAAGTCATGCCTCACCATGCTCGGAAAGGGCGCACGGTATGAGGTCGGCAAGTTCCGTGACGGTCAGACCAAAGAAGAGATCATCGCCAAATGGGACAAGCTGGCGGAGGCCATCAAGGCTGTTCGCGACCTACTCGTCACCAAAACCTATATCCGCTCTGACCGTGCGATGCCCTCGTATTTGGCTCTCATTCCACTGATCTTCTACCGGTTCCATTACCCGGAGAAATTTGCCGTTAACAACGACATGACGGCCTACCTGCTACGTGTATTGATAACCGGAGTTTTCAGCGGAAGCCCTGACAACTTGATCGACAAATTAGTGCGAAACATCCAAGAGAAGCAGCAGTTCGTTCTTTCAGAAATATACGGTGTCATCGCCGAGGAAGGGCGCAGTCTCGAAATATCTCCCGAAGTTATCTTTGAGCAGTGCTACGGGTCACGGACCATCCACTTGTTCTTTAACCTTTGGTATCGAGACTTCAACTATGCGCCTGCACTAGACTCAAACGGGCCGCAGGTAGACCATATCTTTCCGCAAAGCTTGCTGAAGAAGGTCAAAGACATCAACCCAGACAGTGGCAGGCAAAACATCCTGCACTATCGAGCGGAGCAGCGCGACCAAATTGCCAACTGCATGTTGCTGACCGCAGACGAGAACGGCTTCAGTGGGAAATGTGACACCCCGCCCAGCAAATGGTTCGTCCGAGATCGTTTCAACTCAGACAAAGAGCACCTGGAATACTTAGAACTTCACCTCATCCCGAATGACCCAGCTTTATGGGAACTCGAAAGGTTTGACGATTTTATTGCTGCCCGCAAGGAGCGGATTCGCGAGAAATTTAGCTACATGCTGCGGCATCCGAAAGGAGAACAGAAGTGACACTAAAGCCCTGGCGCGAAATCGCCGTTCCCCACGAGGACGTGCTGCAAGGCACCTTCAAGCAGGCCGAGTTCGCGGCCGACCTGTCCCGTGTCCACGCTGGAAGCGCCACCGCCGAGTACCAGAACCCGACGCTGTTCTTCCAGCGCACCTTCATTACCGAAGGCATGCGCCTGCTCCTGGACTCCGTGGTCAAGCGCCTGTGCGGCAAGGGCGGCGATCCGGTCATCCAACTACAGACGGCTTTCGGCGGCGGCAAGACGCACACCATGCTGGCTGTGTACCACCTCGTCAGCCGGAACGGCGGCAAGGTCATGGTCAGTGATTTGCCCGGCGTGCCGACCATCCTCGATGCGGCGAACATCACGGAACTGCCGTCCGCCCGTGTGGCCGTGCTAGACGGCATCAAATCCTCTCCCAACCAGCCCATGGTGCGGGACGGGCAAACCATCCGCACCCTGTGGGGCGACTTGGCCTGGCAGCTCGGTAAGGCCGAGGGCTATGCCCTTGTCGCCGATGCCGACGCCTCGGGCACCTCACCGGGCAAAGCAGTGCTGGAACAACTTTTGGAGCGCTACGCTCCTTGCGTGATCCTCATCGACGAGCTTGTGGCCTATGTGCGACAGTTCCCGGAAGGCACGCCTTTGAGCGGTGGAACCTTCGATTCGAATTTGAGTTTCGTGCAGGCCCTCACCGAGGCCCTCAAGGCCGTACCGACGGCTGTGCTCCTGGCCTCGCTGCCGGAGTCCGCCAAAGAGGCGGGAAGCCAGCACGGCGTCAAGGCGCTTGAGGCCCTATCGCACTACTTCGGGCGCATCCAAGCGCTCTGGAAGCCGGTTGCGACGGAGGAGGCCTTCGAGATTGTGCGGCGACGCCTGTTCACCAGTATCAGCGACAGGGCAGCAGCGGAAGCCGTATGCCGGGCGTATGCGGACTACTACATCTCCAACGCAGAGGACTTTCCCCGCGAGACCCAGGAGAGCCGGTACTACGACCGGCTGATGCAGGCCTACCCCATTCACCCAGAGGTGTTCGACCGGCTCTACGAAGACTGGTCATCACTCGATAACTTCCAGCGCACTCGTGGTGTGTTGAAGCTTATGGCCAAGGTCATTCATCGTCTTTGGAAGGACAATGACAGAGACCCGCTCATCATGCCTGGGAGCTTCCCCTTGGCCGACGCTGAGACGCGCAATGAGATGATCTACTACCTTCCACAGGGGTGGGACCCGGTGGTGGAGCGCGATATCGACGGTGAGCGCGCCGAAACCACCGAACTTGAACAGGACACGCGATTTGGCAGCGTTCAGGCTTGCCGCCGAACGGCACGAACGGTCTTCTTAGGTAGTGCTCCAAGCACCCAGAACCAGGTCGTGCGCGGGCTTGAAACAGAACGCGTCGCGCTAGGAGTGGCGCAGCCTGGGCAGCAGATCGGCGTCTACAAGGACGCACTGCGCCGTTTGATCGACAAACTGCACTACCTGAACAGCGGCAACAACCGGTTCTGGTTCGATACCCGCCCTAACCTGCGGCGAGAGATGGAAGAGCGCAAACGCAGGTATAAGGACCAAGAGGATGTAGTCCCCTTCATCCGTGAAAAGGTCCAAAAAGCCTTTTCGAATACCGGAGTGTTTGGCGGCGTCCATGTTTTCACCGGAAGCGCTGACGTACCAGACGACTGGCAACTCCGCCTCGTGGCGCTGCCCCCAGAGGCAGCATACAGCAGAAGTGGCCCGGATCGAGCAACCGAGCTCGCGAACACGTTTCTAAAATTTCGTGGAGAGCAACCACGCGTCAAGCAAAACAGACTGATCTTTCTGGCGGCTGACGGCGACAGCACCGGGCGTTTGAAGGACCTCGTACGCTCATTGCTTGCTTGGCAGTCTATCGTGAATGACATCAAGGACATGAGGCTCAACCTTGACCAATTTCAGGCGAGGCAGGCGCAAAGGAGCCTGGAGGACGCGAACCAGACGTTGCAACGGATGGTTCGTGAGACTTACAAATGGCTGATGGCCCCAATGATTGATGCTCGGCCAGGAAACGGCTTGCCTGAGATTGAATGGGAGCGGTTCCAGGCCAACCCCGGCGCAACGCATCTGACGCTAGAGATCGAGCGCGTGCTCAAAGAGAATGAGCTCCTCATAACCGAGTGGGCTCCTATCCACCTCAACAAAATGCTTCGAGATTGGTTCTGGAAAGAGAATGTCTCAGAGGTTAACGCGCTTGAGGTGTGGCAGCAGACCTGCAAACAGCTGTACCTGCCCAGACTAAAGGACGATGCAGTCTTTAAGAACGCCATGGGCGCAGGTTCAATCGGTCGTGACTTTTTTGGCTTTGCCCAAGGCAAACAAGAAGAGAAATACATCGGCTTTAGCTTCGGGACAGCAGCGATGTTGTTCCTTGATGATGCGTTGCTGCTAATCGAACCTACGGTGGCGGCGGCATATGCTGCGCGTATCACTCCGCCTCCGCCGCCCACGCACGTTGATCCAACACCTCCCGACGACTCAGACAAACGGGACCCCGACCCAGAAACGAGGCGCGACCCTAAACCTGAACCGGAACCGGAAGCAAAACCGCTGCCACGAAAGAAACAGTTTTACGGCAGCATTGACCTTGACCCAGTGCAAGCCAAGCGGCAGTTTGCAGATATTGTCGACGAAGTCATTCTACAATTCACACAGCAGACAGGCGTCAAGGTCGAAATTTCTATTGAAGTGCGTGCTCAATCTCCAACAGAATTTGGAAACGACACACAGCGTGCAGTTAGTACAAACTGCTCGGTCCTCAAGTTCAAACAGTATGAGTTTGAAGAGTAAGCTTTTCATCTGCGCAAGGCGAAGCAAAATAACTCGTGAGGCCATGAATGAGTGAACATCAATTTAAGCCTGGCGTTTTTGTGGTTAACCCGAAGCTCCTTGATTGGGGGACTGGGCAAGTCGTTGAGTTGCGCGAGCAGGGAAAGCTGGTTGTGAACTTTCAGAATGCCGGGCAAAAAGTCATGCTCTCAACTTTTTTAAGTCCAGCAGAAGCGCCAAAAAGTGGAAGTATCCTCTCCCCAAGCAGCACAGGCAAGGGGAAGAAGGCGAAGAATGATAATAGCCCGCTGACACTCATCAGAAATGACCCAGGCGAGGCGGGGAAGATCATGGCTGGAATCACATCGAGCAGAAGTGACCTAGAACTGCTCATGTCGCTTCTCGTCACTTCGATTGGAGTTGCCGACAAAGCAGCCCCAACAGCATGGAGCGTTACATTAAACTACAATGGGTATCGCCTCAATGTCGGCAGCGTTGAAGTCATGTATTACCTTGACTACACGCTTATGGTCAACTTTGTCGGCAATCGTGGCGTTAGCCCTTTTGTTGGACGTAATTTCTATGACGTAAGCTATGCGTCTATCTCTGCTCCGCAGTGTACTTATAACGGCGTCGTCTCAGACTATACTCCATTGAGAGAGTCTCTCGCTATCGCTCACCGCAAGTTTGTTGAGCTGGCTGCCACCAAACCTTCAGGGGGACCACGTGAGGGAGCCACATGGGGGGCAAGCCATAGCGAAGGGCTGGTGCGTTTCGCACAGATGGTTTGCAGCGGCGAGCGTTAGATTTCAAAACCAGTCCGGTCATAGCGACCACGGCGGGGGCTTTGTGATTGTACCCACACGACCAGGTTTGCCGTAGCGTAACGTCCATGAGGCACGGTTTCTAATTTTATCAGATACGGACGCGCATTATGTCTGTCGCGTGTAATGCAACAACAGCATAAAGAGTTCTGGCTGTATATGTCGAATATTGCGCAAGGCTTAGTACAGTATGAATTTTGGAGGTGGGAGTACCAACGCAGGAACCCTTTCTACCGTGATGCAGTTAACAAACTTGCGGATGTTATTTCAAGTCGTATCAAAAATGACAATTCGTATTATTGTGTCACATTGCCAGACCTGCTCGACTCTGATGTGCATATAGATCGTGCCGTGCGGCTGATCCGTACACCGTTCATCACTGGAGAAGCGATCAGAGATTCATCTTTGCTTTCATATATCACCCCAGATGAATTCTTAGAGTTTGTTAAGGCGAACAAACGTTTGCCTACATTCCATCGAGATGGGTTTTCCGGACAAGAGCTTGTTGAAAGCGGCACTATCGAGGAAATCTCAAGCAGCTTTTCCCCTGCTTTGTTTCATGTGCCAAGTTTTTACATCGACTTTGGGAATACCGTTGAGCACGAAAAAAGCATAAAGCTTGTTGTGCCGCTAGATGTAGAGATAGAGGTCCTCCGGCTAGAACTGTCGTGCATTCACGCGATCTTTGCGGCCAGCGGGGAAATACATTACATGGAGCAATCGGACGCGACTCCCCTTTCCTTGTCCGTGCGAGAATCAATGAACGCGCTGCGAGCATGGTGGAGGGAAAAGAGGAGCAATAGGAGAGCGCGTTACGCGTCTCTGCCTCGGGCGGTTGGCCTCTGGCTATACGATTACTGCGAGCTAGAGGGTGCCTCCGCGACGAAGGCAGTCGAAGCGTTTTTAGAGAAATATCTGGACGACACGGGGTCGTGTCGATTCGGAAGGCAATTCGACGATGACCATCTCCTGATGAAGCTCCTGTCTACGACCCGTAAGTGCGTCGAAACAATCGAAGTCCTCCCCATAAGACGCAGCCGCGCGCTTAAAGTGGCACCTTAAGCCCTGCCTTAGGGTCCCTACAGCCCCCTGCACCTTTCCGGTACTCCGATGCCAGTTCGAAACCCACCCAAAGGGAGAGACTGGCATGGCGAACCAAAGCAACAGGCTTTCTGATCACACTTCCTCCGCATGCAGTAGGGCTAGCGGGAGATATTCCGCACTCCTGACGACTCGTCGCGGCTCCTCTCGCCCGCGTGGAGGGTGCCATGAGTGAGCAGGCTCCTCCGCGCCCGACGGTCCTTGCGCCGATCTTCGACAACATCCCGCGTGAGATGAAAGACCGCGATCAGTGGATCTGCTGGCGGCTTGAGTTTCGCGATGGCAGATGGACGAAGGTTCCGGTGGACCCAAAGACCGGTGGATTGGCGAAAACGAACGCCCCGGAGACCTGGGCTAGCTTCGCTGTTGCTTGGAGCTTCTACCACGAAAGGGCGGGGCGGGGCATTGACGGCCTCGGTTATGTCTTTTGTGAAGACGACAGCTTTGTTGGCATCGACCTCGATCACTGCATAACGGATGGAATACTCGACGGTCCGGTCAAGGAACTCGTCGAAACCTTCGCCGAGACCTATATTGAGACGAGCGTTAGCGGGACCGGTCTCCATATTATTGCCAAAGCAAAGCCCCCTTTCCAAGGCGCTAAGCGAAAGCGTGGCAACATAGAAGTATTTAGCAACCGCTGCTTCTTTACCATTACGGGACACTTGCACAATGATTCTGGCAGAAACGGTACGATTGCCGAATTGCAAGCCGAGGTTGACGATGTATATCGTCAATATTTTGTGCTGCCTGAACACGATTCGAAAACTATGAAGAGTGGTGAGTGCAAGCCGGCACCTATTGTGAAGCCACACGCCAAGTCAGGCCATGAGAACATTCTGACGACCATGCTTCATGCGAAGAACGGTGGCGCGGTAGAACGGCTGTATAGCGGCGACACCGCTGGATATCCGTCGGCATCTGAAGCCGATTTGGCTTTGTGCAATCATCTCGCCTTTTACACCGGCAATGACCAAAGCAAAATGGACGCCTTGTTCAGAGCTTCTGGGCTGTACCGGGCCGACAAGTGGGACCGAAACGCTGGGGGAGGCGAAACCTACGGCCAGAAGACGATTCGTCGCGCTGTTGAAGGCACGCACTCCGCTTATGGCGACAGTAAGAGCGCATCTTTGGGCCAGTCTCCTCGGCAAACGTGTGAAGCGTTCATTGCCCGGATCAAGGCAGTTGAAGACCCTCAGGGGGCTGGGCTTGGGGCTCTGACGGATGTTCTCCTTAATGATGTTGCAACTTCTAGCCTGCCGCAGATTCATGTTGAACAAATCCTTCAGCATCTCGCTAAGGCGACGGCCTTGCCGATCACAGCTCTGCGCCATGACCTGAAATGTGTTCGCAAGCAACATGATATTGATGGCGACAATGCCCGACACGACAAGATCGCCAGCGCTGTCATCGAATCGTATGGCGACGGGAATAGCCTGTATACCCAAGGTTCCTTTTGGATGTGGGACGGTCGCGGAAAGTGGCGCACAGTTGATGATCGGATTATCAAGAAGCGAATTCATGATGCTTCAAAGTCGCTCAACTTAACAAAGAGTGTTGTCGACTCGATTGCTGACCTGTGCAAGACTGAAATGTTCATTGATGGACATGCTTTCGATCAACATCGGAACATGATTAATTGCCGCAACGGTGAGCTTCATCTTGTAGACGGAGTATATCAACTTCGGCAGCACTGCCGCGAGCACTACGCTACGACGCAAATCCCTATTGTATTCGATCCCACAGCCGTTGCACCACGATTTGAAAAGTTCTTGGACGAAGTGTTCGAGTTCGATGACGACAAAGAGATGAAGAAGCTCTTGCTCCTTGAAGCGCTCGGTTATTCATTGCTTCCGACATGCCAGTACGAGAAATTTTTTGTGCTGATTGGGCAGGGGGCTAACGGGAAGAGTGTGGTCCTCGATATCCTGGCAGCAATGGTCGGAAAAGATCATGTTGCAGCTGTTCAGCCAAGCCAGTTCAGCAACAAGTTTCAGCGTGGCCATCTTCAAGGCAAGCTCGTGAACCTCATTTCTGAACTTGCGACGAATGAAGTTCTTGCTGACGCTGAGTTGAAGGCTATCGCAAGCGGCGAGTTGATGACCGCAGAACACAAGTTTGCGGCACCCTTTGAGTTCAATGTGTGCGCCACCTGTTGGTTTGCGACTAATCACATGCCGCAAACACGCGACCGCTCTGACGCTTTGTTGAGAAGATGTATCATGCTGCCTTTCAACCGCGTTTTCAAAGAGCACGAACAAGACCGTCACCTTAAGGATGCGCTGATCGACGAGCTTTCTGGAATACTCAATTTGGCTCTCAAAGCCATGGAAGGTGTCCATGCGAGGGGTGCGTTTACCTGCCCACCATCGGTCGAACTGACAAAGGAGCGTTTGCGTTCGACGACAAACCATGTGCTGGATTTTGTCGAGGACTGCTGTGAACTTCTGGCTGAGTGCTCCGTCGAATCTAGCAAACTCTACGCTGTCTACAGGGAATGGTGCTTGGCTAAGTCGATCACCCCTAACGGACAACAACAGCTCACTGCTCAACTTCAAAGGCTTGGCATTAGTCTTCGGAAAGGGGCGAAGGGAGTGAGACTTCTTCAGGGAATCGGACTGATCGAGGCGGCAGAAGGCTCGGTGAGTGCCGTCTCCTCCACAGGCGGAGCGGGCAGCGGTGGCGCGGGTGGCGCAGGTGGCGCACCCTCCCGACATAACCACCATGATGTTCAACAGTTGCTTACACCTTGCCCTCCGAAAATCGACGAGGGAGGAGATTAAACATGTCGCATAGCCTCGCCACCTGCGCCACCTGCCCCCCCCCCCTGTGGGAGCCTCTGCCTTTCAGCGGTCCTAGACTCCTTTGACAGAGTTCGCCATGGCCTTCCGAACCCATGGCAGAAACAGTGAGTGCACTCATCTAACCAAAGGTACTTGTTGAGATAAGTCCATGTCGCAGAGCAACACCCAACATGCACTTGAGCGCGAATATGGACGCGCTCTGACCGCAAAGGACGTTGCGGATTTCTTTCGCATTGACCCACGCACGGTCAAGAAGTACGCAACTGACTTGGGTGGTGTCTGGATTTTTGGACGCCTCATGTTCTTTGAAAACCGCATAAGAGAGGCAATTGATGCCATCCAAAGTGATCAAAAACAGCAAGGTAAGATGGTTGGCGTGCGTCAAAAAGCAAGACGTACGCAAGCAACGGCTATTCAACACACGAAGCGAAGCCCTCGACTGGGAAGCGCAGATGCGTCGGGAGTTGGAAGAGGAGAACGTGCAGACCCGCACGGTATCCTTGGCGGACTGGGCGACAAAGTATCTTGATTACGCGCGTGCCAAGTTTGCTGAAATGACCTACCGGGAGAAGCGCGACGTGTTCAAGCGTTTCTTTCGCACGATCACTCCTGACCTCCCCGTCGAGGCTTTCACGGCGCGTCACGCACTGGCGTACCTTCAGGTCCAAGCCGAACAGCGGAGCGGGTACGCGAGCAACAAGGCACGGAAGAACTTGGCAGCGGCTTGGGCTTGGGGAATCAAGTATCATGGGCTCCCGGCCAACCCCTTCATGCTGGTTGACCGCTTTCCCGAAGAGCGGCAACCCCGCTATGTCCCGCCTGAGGATGACTTCTGGGCTGTTTACGAGGTCGCCCAGGGGCAGGACAAGGTGATGCTCTTCGCTTACCTTCACTTGGCAGCGAGACGTTCGGAGTTGTTTAGGTTGACGTGGCAGGATGTTGATTTCTCACTTGGTCGCGTCCGACTCAGCACGCGAAAGCGTCGCGACGGTTCGCTTGAATATGATTGGATTCCGATGACGTCTGAATTGAAGGCGATGCTGTTGCGTTGGTGGGAGAGCCGACCGGCAAGGGATTCTCAGAACGTCTTTGTTTGCCTTGATGAGACTTCGTTCACCCGGGAATACTACGGGAAGGCGTTCCAGAAGCGGCAGCATCTGATGCAACGACTCTGCAAACGAGCAAACGTCAAGCCCTTTGGCATGCACGCCATACGGCACCTCACCGCGTCGACGCTCTACCACGCGGGGCAACCGGTGGCGGTGATTCAGACGATTCTGCGCCACAAGTCGCCGTCGACCACCGAGCGCTACCTGAAAGGCCTGGGGCTGGAGCACACGCGCCAAGCGTTGGAAGAGGTCATGGTGAAGCGTGGTCCGGCAAAGGTAATTCCCATCAACAAAATCGAAACCCCCAAGGCGTTAGCCTCAGGGGTTTCGATTTAAGTACTTCCGCCCGGTACTTCCACCGGGCCTTACTAAGGCGAGCAGGTTATAACCTGCTGAATTTGCTGGCGTCCCCAAGGGGGTTCGAACCCCTGTTGCCGGCGTGAGAGGCCAGTGTCCTGGGCCGCTAGACGATGGGGACGGACAAAGCTTTGGTGGGCCGTGAAGGACTCGAACCTTCGACTCTATCATTAAAAGTGATATACTCTACCAACTGAGTTAACGGCCCCCGAAGGAAGGCCCTTCTATCCAGCGCGAAGGCGGCTGTCAACATTTTTTTCAGGAATCTCCGCCACCGTTGCGCGCAGGTGCAAAAAACGCCGAACCGCGCTACGGTGATTGCGTGAGTCCGCCAGCAAAACCAAAGGCCCCGGGCATCCGCCGCAGGGTCACCAAGAAGCCCCGGCAGCCCGCCCTGCGGCCCCGGGACGCCCGCTTCCGCTTCCTGGTGGAGCACTCCCGCGACATCTTTTTCTCCATGCGCCTGCCCGAAGGCCAGTACGAGTACGTCAGCTCCGGCGTCACCGAGCTGCACGGCGTCACCCCGCAGCAGCTCTACGACGACCCGAAGCTGTTCTGGACCTTCATCGCCCCGGCCTGGCGCGACCGCATGCGCGCCTGGGCCGCGGACATCCGCCGCGGCGTTCTGCGCGAGAAGTACGAATTCGAGGTCATCGACCGCTACGGCCGCCTGCGCTGGATCGAGCAGCGCACCGTGCTCGTGGAGCGGCCCGACGGGCGCGGCTCCGTCCTCCAGGGCGTGGCCTCGGACCGCAGCGAGGAGCACGCGGCGGCGCTGGCCCTGCGCGAGAACATGGAGCGCTACCGCCAGCTCGCCGAGGCCTGGCCCGAGCAGGTCATGCTCACCATGAACATGGACACCGGCCGCCACGAGTACGTCAGCCCGAGCATGGAGCGCGTGCTGGGCTACCGGCCAGAGGAATTCTACGCCGATCCGGGCCTGGGCCTGGCCGTGGTGGCCCCGCGGTGGCGGGAGCAGGCGCGGGTCTGGCTGGAGGAAATCCACGCCGGGGTCCTGCGGCCGTTCTACGAATTCGAAATCGTGCGCCGCGACGGCGCGCAGCGCTGGGTCTACCAGGTGGGCGCGTTGCTCCCGAGCGAACCCGGCGGCGACCGTCGCGTGCAGTTCACCTTCCACGACGTCACCGACGCGCGCCAGGACCGCCGCCAGCTGGAGCTGAGCGAGGCGCTCTTCCGCCAGCTCGCCGAGGACTGGAGCGAACAGGTGCTCATGCGCATCGACCTGGCCACCGGCCGCCACGAGTACGTCAGCCCGAGCATCACCCGGGTGTTCGGCTTCACGCCGGAGGAGTTCGCCCACGAGGACAGCCGCGCGGCCCTGGCCGTGGCCCCCGAATGGCGCGAGACCGTGGCCCGCTGGATGCGGGAGGCGGCCGCAGGCGGCCTTGCGCCGGAGTACGAATACGAGATCATCGACGCCTGGGGCCGGCGGCGCTGGGTCTACCAGCGCGGGGTGCTCCTGCGCGGCGGCGACGGACGGCCCCTCGCCGCCCAGTTCGTGCTCTTCGACAACACCGAGCGCAAGCGTCTGGAGCAGGCGCTGGAGAACTCGCGGACCTTCCTCGACTGCGTCATCGAACAAAGCCCGGTGGCCCTGCTGATCACCGACGCCGAGGGCACGCTCATCCGCATCAACCAGGCCCTGCGCGACCGCGTCCAGGTCACGGACGAGCAGGCGGCGGGCCGCTACAACATCTTCAACGACGTCCAGATCGCGGAGCAGGGACTGCTGCCGCTCATCCGCAAGGTGCACGAGCACGGCGGCGTGGAGCGCTTCACCCTGGACTACGACATCGGCCGCGTCGAGAGTCTTGCGCCGCGGCCGCAGCACCGGCGCATCCTGGACGTGACCATCGGCGCGGTGCAGGATGCCGCCGGCCGCACCACCAACCTGATCCTCCAGCACATGGACATCACCGAGCAACGCCGGGCCCAGGAGGAGCTTGCGCGCAAGGACGCCATGCTCTCGGCCATGCTGCGCAACATGCCCTTCGACTTCTGGGCGCGCGACACCGAGCTCCGGTCGATCATGCAGAGCGACGCGAGCATCCGCCTCTGGGGCGACCTGGCCGCAGGCGACGAGGACTTCGTGCCGCAGGAGACGCGGACCGTCTGGCGCGAGACCGACCGCAAGGTCATGGAGCAGAGCCCCGTGGAGGAGGAGCGCACCCTGCGCCTGCCCACGGGCGAGCTGCGCACCTTCCAGAGCGTGGTGGCGCTGATCAGGGAGGGCGAGAACACCCTCGGGCTGCTCGGCGTCAACGTCGACATCACCGCGCGCAAAGCCGCCGAGGAAGCCCTGCGCGAGAGCACCGCGCGCTACGACGAACTGACCCGGCGCATTCCCGTGGGCGTCTATCTCTTCAGCCTGCGCGACGGCGAGACGCGCTTCGAATACGTGAGCCCCCGGCTCTGCGGGATGCTCGGCCTCCGGGAGGCGGACTTCGCCGCGGGGTTGCGGCCCTTCCGCCCGGCCGTGCATCCGGAGGACTACCCGGACATGCTCCGCGCCGGCCAGGAGTCCCTGGCCGCGGCGGCGGCCTTCCGTTGGGAGGGCCGCTTCCTGGTGCGCGGGGAGGAGCGCTGGGTCAGCATCGAGGCCGAACCCGCGCCCATGCCCGGCGGCACGCGCTGGAGCGGCGTGGTCTCGGACATCACCGCCCGCAAGCAGGCCGAGCAGGCCCTTCTGCGCAGCGAACAGCGCTTCGCCGCGCTGATCCGCAACTCCTTCGACACCATCAACATCCTCGACGCCGACGGCCGGCAGGTCTTCGTCAGCGACGCGGTCCAGCGCATCCTGGGCTTCACCGCGGCCGAGCTGACCGACATCCCGGTCATCGAGACCATGATCCACCCCGACGACCGGGCGCGCGTGCGCGAGAGCTTCGTCCGGGCCATCCGGGAGGGCACGGCCTGGGTCCAATACCGCCACCGCCACAAGGACGGCGCCTGGGTCCACCTGGAGGCCTGGGGCACGAACCAGCTGGACAACCCGGACATCGGCGGCGTGGTGGTCAACGTCCGCGATGTCACCGACCGCCTGCGCGTCGAGGAGGCCCTGGCCAGGAGCAGCCGGCTCTGGCGCAGGCTGCTGGACTCCATGCACGAGGGCGTCTGGGCCTTTGACGAGAACCAGCGCACCATCTTCGTCAACGGCCGCCTGGCGGCCATGACCGGCTACAGCCTGGGCGAACTCGACGGCATGGTCTTCTCGGACATGCTCGACGAGGCGCAGGCCAGAATCGTGCGCGAGCGCATGCAGGCGCGGCGCATGCGCATTGCCGGGGCCATGGACTACCAGCTGCGTCGCAAGGACGGCAGCCTGTTCGCGGCCCACGTGTCCTCCGCGCCGATCCTGGACGAAACCGGCGCGTACGAAGGGCTGGTGTGCAGCGTGACGGACCTCACCGAGCACAAGCGCATGGAGGGGCAGCTGCGGCGCAACCAGGCCCGCTTCGCTGCGCTCTACGAGCTTTCGCGCCTGTCCGCGGCCACGGAGGAGCAGCTCGCGGCCTATACCCTGCGCCAGGCCCTGCGCCTCACGGAAAGCGCCGCGGGCATGCTGTTCTTCGTCAGCCGCGACCGGGCGCGGCTGGAGCCCATGGCCTGGGAGGGCCCGCGCGGCCCCGAGCCCGTTCGGGAGATGCCCGTGTCCGTGCCCACGCCGTGGTCCGAGATGTTCATCACCGGCCAGCCCCTGGTGCTCAACGACTTTCCGACTTACGGGGACCGGCTGCCGGACGGGCACACGCCGGTGGACCGCTTCCTCGGCGTGCCGGCCCTGGACGGCGGCCAGCCCGCGGCCATCATGGGCCTGACCGGCAAAACCGCGGCCTACACCTCCGACGACAGCCTGCAAATCGCGCTGCTGCTGGACGGCATGTGGCGGACGGTGCGCTCGCGGCGCGACCAGGAACGCATCCGGGCCTCGCTCCGGGAAAAGGAGGCGCTGCTGCGCGAGGTGCACCACCGGGTCAAGAACAACCTGCAAGTGGTGTCCTCCCTGCTGGACATGGCCGGCCGGCGGCTGCCGGCCGAGACGCGGCGCGGCGTCGAGGAGGTGCGCGCCAAGGTGCAGGCCATGGGCCTGATCCACGCCCAGCTGCACGGCGAGGACGCGGCCGGCGGCATCGACCTGGAACGTTACGTGCGCGCGCTGTTCCGGCAATTGCGCGAGATCTATTCCGGCGACATGGAGCTGAGCCTTGACATCCGCCTGGGCACGCTTCGGATCGGTCTGGACGCGGCCACGCCGCTGGGCCTGGCCCTCAACGAGGCCCTGGCCAACGTCTTCCGCCACGCCCGGCCGGCGGACGGGACCGGGCGGGTGCGCATCGCCGCCTGGCGCGATGCCGAGGGCCGTGTCTGCATCGACGTCGGCGACGACGGCCCCGGCCTGCCGCCGGGGCTGGACCCGGAACGCTCGGGCGGGCTGGGCATGAAGCTGATGTTCGGTCTGGTGCGCCGCCAGCTCGGCGGCGAGCTGGAGATCGCCGACGGCGCCCCCGGGGTTGTGGTGCGCATCCGCTTCCTCCGGCGGACCGGGGGCTGAGGCGCTGCGAACGCGCCGCCTACCAGACGCCGCAGCCGCGCAGGGCCGCGTCGCGCAGGCGGTCCTCGCGAACGGCGCGCTCCTCGTCCAGATCCAGCTCCAACGAACGGCCGGGACAGAACTCCGGGCAGCGCGAGGCGTCGGCGTCGTCCTCCGGGCGGACGCAGGCCCGCGGCCAGCCCTCCAGGACCAGGGCCTCGGCGGCCTCCTCGCAGCCCTCCGGGTCGTAGTGTTCGCATTCGGCGCAGCAAACATCCCCATGGTGCGGCATGGACCCTCCTTCGGTTTGGCGGCGCGGCCGCGGGATGCGACCGCCGCCCACGTCGGATATATAGTAAACAGACAATATTTTGTCAAACAGCAATGTCATTCGGCACAGAAAGCCGCCCTTGAGCGCGGCCGCATTTTGTGCCAAGGTGCGCCCACCGAACATCCAGGGAGCACGTTTCATGCGCGAGATCATCCTCATCCACGCCACCGGACCGGACAGGCCGGGCATCACCAGCGCCCTTACCGGCGTGCTCGCCGCCTGCGGCGTCGACATCCTGGACATCGGCCAGGTGGTCATCCACGACCAGCTGACCCTGGGCCTGCTCGTGACCTGGCAGGGCGAGGAGCAGACCGCGCCGCTGTTCAAGGACCTGCTGTTCAAGGCCCACGAGCTGGGCATCGCCCTCAAGTTCACGCCCATCGCCGGCCACCAGTACGAGACCTGGGTGGGCGTGCAGGGCCGGCCCCGGCACATCGTCACCCTGCTCTCCCGCCGGCTGGAGGCCCAGCACATCTCGCGCATCGCCGCGGCCCTGGCCCGCCACGGCCTGAACATCGACACCATCAACCGCCTTTCCGGCCGCATCTCCCTGGAGAAGTCCGGCCCAAGCCGCCCGGCCTGCGTGGAGTTCTCCGTGCGCGGCGGCGCCTCCGACTGGGACGCCCTGCGCCGCGAGTTCATGGAGATCTCCGCGGAGCTCGGCGTGGACGTGGCCCTGCAGGAGGACAACGTCTTCCGCCGCAACCGGCGGGTGGTGGCCTTCGACATGGACTCGACCCTGATCCAGGTCGAGGTCATCGACGAACTGGCCCGGCGCTACGGCGTGGGCGACAAGGTCGCCGCCATCACCGCCGGGGCCATGCGCGGCGAGTACGACTTCAAGGAGAGCCTGCGCCGCCGCCTGGCCCTGTTGAAGGGCCTGGACGCCGGCGTGCTGGAGGACGTGGCCCGCACCCTGCCCCTCACCGAGGGCGCGGAGCGGCTGATCTCCAACCTCAAGCGTCTGGGCTTCAAGATCGCCATCATCTCCGGCGGCTTCACCTACTTCGGCCAGCGCCTGCGCGAACTGCTCGGCATTGACTACGTCCACGCCAACATCCTCGACGTCAAGGACGGCAAGCTCACCGGCAAGGTCCGCGGCCCCATCGTGGACGGCACGCGCAAGGCCCATCTCCTGCGCGCCCTGGCCAAGAAGGAAGGCATCGACCTGCAGCAGGTCATCGCCGTGGGCGACGGCGCCAACGATTTGCCCATGCTCGGCCTGGCCGGCCTGGGCATCGCCTTCCACGCCAAGCCCAAGGTCAAGGCCGGCGCGCGCCAGAGCATCTCCACCCTGGGCCTGGACGCCATCCTCTACCTCATCGGCTTCCGCGAGCGCGAAACCCTGGGCTGAGCCTGACCGGCGCTGCCGGCGTCTTTCCCCGCCGCGCCTGGACAGCGCTCCCCATATTCGTGTAGGGTGTTTATGCCCGCAGCCGGCTTCTTCCGGCCGCGCGCAACCGCATCGGCTGGATCCTCCCCCCGGACAGCCGTTACGCCCGTGGCGAAGCCGCGGGCCGCAACCCGCCGGGGGAACGCATGACGCTCACGATCAAGGCCAAACTTACGGGGGCGTTCGGCGCGCTCCTGCTCGTCTTCACCGTCTCCGGCGTGTTCTCCATCCTGAACCTGCGCGGCCAGCACAGCACGGTGAGCATGCTCAAGGAGCACGACCTGCCGCTGGTCGACCTGCTGCAGAAGACCGCCCTCCAGGTCCAGCTGTACCGCAAGGCCGAAAAGGACATCCTGCTCAACATCGGCGCGCGCAAAGCCCAGGCGGAGTACCTCGACAAGCTCAAGGACCTGTCGCAATCGACGCGCAACGGCTTGGCCGCATTGGACAAGGGCGTCCACGCGGACGACGACCTCTCCGAGGACGTGCGCAAACTCTCCGCCGACGCGGCGCAGTCCTTCGCCGCCTATGACGACGTGGTGCTGAAGACCTCGGCGGACCTCGCCAGCGGGACCAGCGCCCTGACGGCCCAGGAGGCCAATGCGTTCTACACGGCGCACAAGGACAAGATCCACCGCGTCGAAAAGAACCTGGACCAGTTGGACGGCCACATCATGAAGATGCTGTTCGACAACCAGACCGAGCTGGCCGGCCTCGCCCAGTCCACCGAAACGCTCCTCATGGGGGCGGTGGGGCTTGGCGTTCTGGCGGCCATCGTCCTGGGCGCGGCCGTGCTCATCTCCATCACCCGACCGCTGGGCCGCGTCGTGGACCTGGCCAAGGCCGTTGCGGCGGGCGATCTCGACGCCAGGGCCGCGGGAACCTACGGGGCGGAGATGGCCGAGCTCAAGGGCAGCATCGAAGGCATGGTGGGCACGCTCAAGGTCAAGATCGCCGAGGCCGAGGAAAAGGGCGCGGAGGCCGCCGAGGAGAGCCGCCGGGCCCGGACCGCCGCCGATGAGGCCAAGGCCGCCACGGCGAGGGCGGAGCGCGCCAAGTCCGAGGGCATGAGCGAGGCCGCCGGGCAGCTGGAGCGGGTCGTCGAGGTCATCGGCAGCGCCTCGGAGGAGCTCGCGGCCCAGGTGGAGCAGTCCAGCCGCGGGGCCGAGCAGCAGTCCGCCCGCGTAAGCGAGACCGCCACGGCCATGGAGGAGATGAACTCCACCGTGCTGGAGGTCGCCAAGAACGCCTCCCGCGCGGCGGAGTCCACGGAGGCGGCCCGGCAAAAGGCCCTGGAGGGCTCGGACGTGGTGAGCCGGGTGGTCGCGGGCATCGGCGACGTGCGCCGCGTGTCCCTGGAGCTGCGGGAGGACATGACCGCTCTGGGCAAGCAGGCCGAGGGCATCGGCCAGGTCATGAACGTCATCAGCGACATCGCCGACCAGACCAACTTGCTGGCGCTCAATGCGGCCATCGAGGCCGCGCGCGCCGGCGACGCCGGCCGCGGCTTCGCCGTCGTGGCCGACGAGGTCCGCAAGCTGGCCGAAAAGACCATGACCGCCACGCGGGAGGTGGGCGAGGCCATCCGCGGCATCCAGGACGGCGCGCGGAAGAACCTGGAGAACGTGGAGCGCGCGGCCGACGCCGTGGATCAGGCCACCGGCCTGGCCGAGAAGTCCGGCGCGTCGCTCGGCGAGATCGTGCGCATGGTCGAGGAGGCCTCGGACCAGGTGCGCTCCATCGCCACGGCCAGCGAGGAGCAGTCCGCAACCTCCGAGGAGATCAACCGGAGCGTGGAGGAGATCAACCGCATCTCCGGCGAGACCGCCGACGCCATGCGCCAGTCGTCGCAGGCCGTGGGCGAGCTGGCCGGCCAGACCCAGAACCTGCGCGGGCTTATCGAGAAGATGAAGGCCGGCGGCTAGGCGATCACCGGACACTGCGTAGATGCTTCCCGTTTGAGATGATGCGCCGGATGTTGCGTTCCACCGCAACCATAAAGGAATTTTCCCTTCGGGACGATAGAACGTCTATGCCTCATTGACGGCACGAGATACGTAGTTTAGAGCCTGTCGTGTTCCCCAGTTTCTTCCGAAACCAGGAGGTCCCATGCTCGCGGCAATGAAGCTCTCCCGAAAGCTTGCGCTGGCCTTCACCATCCTCGTCGCGCTGCTGCTCCTCAGCAGCGGAATCGGCCTGTATTCCCTGAAGGCTTTGAACTACAACGCCGACCAGCTGGCGACCAACTGGCTGCCGAGCGTCCTCCAGGTCAGCAGGGTCGATCACTTCGCCCAGACCGTGCGCCGCTACCAACTGAACTACATCGCCGCGGACACTCCCGAGGGCCGCAAGGTCGCCCTCAAGCACATGGACGAACACTCGGCCAACCTCGACAAGTCCGTGGCCGCCTATGAGCCCCTGATCTCCTCCAGCGAGGAGAAGGCCGCGTTCGAGGCGTTCCGCAAGCACTGGGCCGCGTACCTGGAGCTGCACAAGGCCGTCGTGACGGCCACCGAGGCCGGCCGCAAGGCCGAGACCGAGAAGGACAACCAGGCCGCCCTCAGCGCGTTCAACCTCGCGCTGGAGGCCATCCAGAAGGACATCGAGATCAACCACAAGGCCTCGACCGACGAGGCCGCGGCGGCCGCCGTCACTTACTCGCGCGGGGTCACCATCAGCGTCATCAGCATCATCCTGGCCGTGCTCGCGTCCATCGGCCTGGCCCTCGTGCTCGTGCGCAGCGTCATGGCCCAGCTGGGCGAGGACCCGGGCTATCTGGCCGAGATCGCGGGCAAGATCGCCGGCGGCGACCTGAACGTGGTCTTCCGACCGCAGAAGACCCAGGGCGGCGTGTACCACGTGCTCCAGGGCATGGTCGGCACCATGAAGGCCAAGATCGCGGAGGCGGAGCAGAAGACGTCGGAGGCCGCGGAAGAGGGCCGCCGGGCCAAGATCGCCGCCGACGAGGCCAACGAGGCCAAGGCCAAGGCCGAGCGCGCCAAGGCCGAGGGCATGATCGAGGCCGCGGGCCAGCTGGAGAAGGTCGTCGAGGTCATCAGCTCCGCCTCGGAGCAGCTCTCGGCCCAGGTGGAGCAGTCCAGCCGCGGAGCGGAGCAGCAGTCCGCCCGCGTGGCCGAGACCGCCACGGCCATGGAGGAGATGAACTCCACCGTGCTGGAGGTCGCCAAGAACGCCTCCCAGGCCGCCGAAAGCTCCGACCAGGCCCGCAAGAAGGCCGGCGAGGGCTCCCAGGTCGTGTCCCAGGTCATCGAGGGCATCGGCACCATGCAGCAGGTCTCCGTGTCCCTGAAGGAGGACATGGGCGCCCTGGGCCGTCAGGTGGAGGGCATCGGCCAGGTCATGAACGTCATCAGCGACATCGCCGACCAGACCAACCTGCTGGCGCTCAATGCGGCCATCGAGGCCGCCCGCGCCGGCGACGCCGGCCGCGGCTTCGCGGTGGTGGCCGACGAGGTCCGCAAGCTGGCCGAGAAGACCATGGCCGCCACCAAGGAAGTCGGCGAGGCCATTCGCGGCATCCAGGACGGGGCCAAGAAGAACCTCGTCAACGTGGAGCGCGCCGTGAGCGCCGTGGAGCAGGCCACCGGCCTGGCCAAGAAGTCCGGCGAGTCCCTGACCGAGATCGTCACCCTGGTGGAGCAGGCCACGGATCAGGTGCGCTCCATCGCCACGGCCAGCGAGGAGCAGTCCGCCACCTCCGAGGAGATCAACAAGAGCGTGGAGGACATCAACCGCATCTCCAGCGAGACCGCCGACGCCATGCGCCAGTCCGCCCAGGCCGTGGGCGAGCTGGCCGGCCAGACCCAGAACCTGCGCGGGCTCATCGACAAGATGAAGGCCGGCGGCTAGAAACGCCGCGCCGCAGCAAAACGCAAAGGCCGGGATCGCTCCCGGCCTTTTTCGTTTCCCGACGCGCGGGGGTCAGCGCAGCGCCCACGCGAGACGGCGCGCCTGTGGCGGCGGCAGGTCCGGCGGCCGGCCGGCGTAGTAGGCCGCGGCCTCTTCCGGTCCGAGCGTGCCGGCGCTGCCGAAGCCGGCGCGCAGGAGGTCGGCGATGATCGCCCCGGCCGTGTGGAAGTTCACGAAGGGCTCGCCGAGATCGGCCACGCGCCGGGCCAGGGCGTCGCGGTCGGAGTTTTCGCCCTGCGGCGGCGGCCGGAAGGAAACCACCACCTCGCTGCCGGCCGGAAAGCGCGCCAGCTCCCGCAGGGCCTCGTCCACCACCGGTTGCGGCAGGTACATCACCACCCCGAGCCAGGCGAAGAACGCCGGCGCAGCCGGGTCCACGCCGCCGTCCGCGAGCGCCTCGGCCATGTTCCGCCGCTCGAAGTCCACGGGGACGAGCGCGGCGTTGTCCGGCAGTTCCAGGCCGCTTTCGGACAGGAGCCGGCGCTTGTGCGCCTGCGTGGCCGGGTGGTCGATCTCCACGATGCGCAGGCCGCGCGCCCACTCGGGCTGGCGCAGGGCGAAGGTGTCCAGCCCGGCTCCGAGGATGACATATTGCCGCACGCCGCGTTGCGCGGCCAGACGCAGGCGGTCCTCGACGAAGCGCGCGCGCAGCACCACATGGGAGCGCAGCGCACGCCTTTTTTCCTCGGCGTGGCGGCCGGCGGCGGCGAGCAGCCGCGCACGTCCGGCCGCGCCGAGGATCGGCACGGCCACGGGGTCGTCGAAGATGCGCGGCTCGGCGTCGAAAATCTGGTGCGCGGCGCGCAAGTGGGCCACGGCGAGGGCGGTGCGGCTGACCTCCTGCTCCTGCATGGCGCGTCCTACTGCACGACCCAGACCGCGCAGTTGCGGGCGTTGTGCACCAGCCGCGTGGACACGCTGCCGAAGAGGAACTCCTCGCCCTTGGTGATGCCGCGCCGGCCCACGACGAGGGTGCCGAAGCCGCCTTCCTGCTGCACGTCGAGGATGGTCTGGGCGATGCTGGGCTCCGCGCTGCACAAAACGGTGCGCTCGGCGATGGCCTCGTCCGGCAGGCCCGCGGCGGCGAGCCGGGCGCGGGCGGCCTTGAGGAAGTCGAACACGCGTTCGTGCTCGACCTGGCATTGGCCGAGCCAGGCAGCCTCGCTGTCGAAATTGTCGCGGCCGGGGGCGCGTTCCACGTAGAGCAGGGTGACGCGCACGCCGGGCGCGCCGCCGAGCACGCCGGCGGTGTAGTTCACGGCCCGCACGGCGTTGTCCGAGGCGTCCACGGCGATGAGGATGTTCTTCACGTCCATGCGGCCTCCTTGCTGCGCGGGTCAGGCCCGGCGCAGGATGTCCAGGCAGGGCTCCAGGTCGCCCAAAAGCTCCGGGATGGTCTCGTAGTAGACCTCCGCCGCGGCGGAGTAGTGCAGGAGCACGCGGTTGAGCTCCTCCGGGATGTAGGGGAAGAGCTTGCGCAGGTTCACGATGCGGTGGCGGAAGAACAGCGAACAGTCGGATTCGGTGATCACCGGGGCGGTCTCGCTGTCCAGCTCGCGGTCCTGGATGGTGTGCACGCCCTTGCCGGTGATGAAGGAGAGGATGTTGCCCAGGCCGAAGAGATCCAGGCCGAAGGGGTTCTCCGCGGACTCGTAGCCGTAGTCGAAGTCGATCCAGCAGTAGTCGCCGGTCTTGAAGTCCGCGTAGAGGTGGTCGCGGCGGATGTCGCCGTGGGTTTCGCCGTGTGTGTGGAGAAAGCCGATGGCCCGGCAGGCGGCCATGAAGCGTTCGAGCACGCCGGGGTAGACCTCGTGGAAATAGCTGCGGTGATCCAGGCGGATGTCCTCGACGTTCAGGTCCAGGCGGCGGCCGTTGACGCGTTCGAGCACGCGCACGATGTTGCCGCGGGCGTCGCGGTGGGCCGCGCCCTGCATGAAGCGCGGATCGCCGTCCACCAGGCGCAGGATGCGCGCCTCCTTGGCCGCGCTGCGGCGGCAGGTGATGGTCAGCGGGCCGATGTGCTGGTCGAAGGTCTCCTGGAACTCCAGCTTGAGGATGCGGTACTGGCCGCTCTCCAGCTCGATGCAGCGCTTGACCCAGAACTTGGGGTCCTCCATGCCGAAGCGCCGCTCGCGCTCGTCGCCCAGCACGAGATAGTGGCGCTCGCCGACGCGGATCACGTCGCCGTAGCCGATGTTCATGAACTCGGTGGTGTCGGTGAACACGCTGCCATACGTGCTCACGCTCACCGGGGGCTGGAAGCGTTCGATCAAGGCGCGGACGGAGCGGGACGCGGGGTCGGCTTCGGGCATGGCGCGCCTCCTGGGCTTGCCCCTTATATGGCCATTTTCGCCCGCTTCGTCAAGCCGTTACATGCGCGCCTACTTCCCGAAGGGGCACTTGGGATAGGTGCAGGAGCGGCAGTTGAGGCAGAAGCCGCCCTCGCCCATGTGCGCCAGATCGGCCCGCCCGGGCGTCATGCCGGCCAGCAGGCGCGGCAGGAGGATGTCCAGGCTGGTGGTTTTGTGGAACAGGGCGCAGGCCGGTACGCCGAGGACCTGCGCGCTGCCGGAGGCCGAGGACAGTCGGCCGACGAGGGTCATGGCCCCGGGCAGGATGGGCGCGCCGTAGAGCCAGTCCTTCAGGCCGGCGGCGAGGAGCCCCTTGCGCGTCACGTCGTCCGGGTCCACGGAGAGCCCGGCCGTGGTGACCACGAGGTCCGCGCCCAGGGCCAGCATCTCCGTCGCCGCGGCGGCGATGGTCGCGGAGTCGTCGGGCACGATGGTCTCCTTGACGATCTCCGAGCCCAGGCGTTCGGCCTTTTCACGGATGACCGGGGCGAACTTGTCCTCGATGAGCCCCTTGAAGACCTCGGTGCCGGTGATCAGAACGCCGATTTTGGCCCGGCGTAGAGGCCGCACGGCGAACAGCGGGCCGCCGGCCAGCACGGCCTGGGCGCGGCGGAAGTTCTCGGCGGAGATGTAGAGCGGGATGGCCCGCGCCCCGGCCAGAGCCTTGCCCGGCTCGGCCAGCACGCCGAAGTGCCGGCTGGCGGCCATGACGTCGGGCACGAGGTTGAAGGCCTCCAGGCGCTCGCGATCCAGGTCGAACACGCCGAGCACGCCGGAGCGGAAATTGACCTTGCCCTCGTGGGGCTGGTCGTCATGGGTCACGTTCGCGCCGGCCATGAGCTTGGCGAAGGCCAGCGCAGCCTCGTCCTCGTGCACGAAGCCGTTCGGCGCGTCCTGCTCCAGGTAGACGTGGGCGCGGCCCATGGTCTGGAGCCGGCAGACGTCGCCGCCGGAGATGGCGTGGCCCTTGGCGAATTCCACGCCCTTGCTTTCGCCGGGGACGATGCGCGTCATGTCGTGCAGGGTCTTCTGGCCCACGGCCTCGGCCACGGGCACGGCCACAAGCTGCGGGCCGGGCCGATCCGGCGCGGCGCAGGCCGTCTGGCCGTAGGGCGCCTCGCCCTGGCAGCCGCGGCAGATGGCCCCGTCCAGGGCGGGATAGGCCTCCTGGCAGATGGGGCACACGGCCACGCGGCCCATGCTCCGGTGGCGGCGGAAGAGGTCGTCCACCTGCACCGGGGCCATGGAGCAGAGGCTGTCGCCGGCGGTCTCGATCTCGCTGAAGAGCCGGTCCGTGTCCTGCTCGGCCTTCTTCTTGAGCTTCATGAACCAGGCCTTGATCTCGGGATAGGGCTCCAGGCGCTGCTGCGCGATCCACACGCGCACGCCCGCGCCGGTGTACTTGTCGTACAGCGACAGGGCGTAGCGGCCGAGGTTGAGCACGCGCATCCAGCCGTTGCCCAGGGTGCAGGGGGTGAGGATCTGCACGGCGTCAGGCAGGCATTTGGCCGTTTCGGACACGGCGTCGAAGAGGGTGCCCTCCGGGAGCTGGCGGCGCGCCAGCTCGACCATGTAGCCGCCGATGATCAGCCCCGGCGCGGGATAGCCGTGGAAGGCCGCGGCCATGGACTTGAACTCCTCGAAGGTGTGCTGCCCGATATTCATGCGCATCCGTCCTTTGCTGCATTATGCTGAGAAAAACATAACTCGGGTTCTACGCCACCTCCGCGCGCCTGGTCAACTTTTTTTCCAACTTTCGTGACTCAGCACTTGACGCATATACCCCATACAGGTATGGGGGAGTCAAAGAGCATTCGGAACGCAGCGGCGAGCCGCAGGCTTGGCCGCGAGAAACATTGCAGGCCCGGAAACACGAAAACCGTAGGAGAGTATCATGAAGCGCAGCACGTCCCTTTTCGCCGCCATTGTCCTGATCCTGGCCACCGTGGCCTTCGCCTTCGCCGCCGATGGCAACGCCCGCAAGGGCAAGTATCTCTATCGCCAGAATTGCCGCACCTGCCACGGCGCGTCCGCCTCCGACCTCTCGCCCAGCTCCAAGACCCAGGCCGAGTGGAAGAAGGTCTTCGCCAAGCCCGAGGCGCTGAAGTGCGCCAAGGAGTGGAAGGGCCTCTCCGCCGCGGACAAGGCGGACATCTTCGCCTACCTGCACGACTACGCCAAGGACTCCCCCTCGCCGGCCAAGTGCAACTAGCACGGACATGGCGGGCGCGGCGGAGTTCGCACTCCTCCGGCTCCGCCGCGCCGCACCGGAGCACCCATGAGCGCCACAAACGACGCATCCCTCACCCGACGCCAGTTCCTGCGCCTGGCCGGCGCAACGGCGGCCGTCTCCGCGGCTGCCGCCCTCGACCCGGCCCAGGCGGCCCAAACGGCCCCTGCCGCGCCCCATGTGGGCAAGCCGCAGTGGGAGTCCAAGTTCGGAGTCTGCGACATGTGCTTCAACCGCTGCGGGCTCATCGCCCGTGTGGACAAGGGGCGCATCGTCAAGCTCGACCCCAACCCGAAGTTCACCAAGTCGCGCGGAATGCTCTGCGCCCGCGGCAACGCCGGCGTGGACCAGGTCTACGACCCGGACCGCCTGAAGACGCCGCTCCTCCGCGAGGGCAAGCGCGGCGAGGGCAAGTGGAAGGCCATCTCCTGGGAGGAGGCCCTTTCCCTCTGCGCCGCGAAGATGAAGGACATCGCCGCCAAGTACACCCGCTGCGGCATGCTCTTCAGCGCAGGCGCGGACATGCAGAGCCAGTTCGTCAACCGCTTTGCCGAGGCGTATGGCTCCTACAACGTCACCAGCCACGAGTCCCTGTGCCTGCTCTCCGGCAGCCGCGCCTTCCTGGACACCTTCGGCGAGGTGCCTCAGCCCGACGTCATCAACTCCAAGTACGTCATCCTGGCCGGGGCCAACCGCATGGAGGCGCTGGTCACGCCCGACAGCATGGACCTCGTGACCATCATGAAGAACGGGGCCAAGGTGGTCGCGCTGGACCCGCGCTACACCAAGACCGCCGCCCTGGCCTCGGAATGGCACCCCATCCGCCCCGGCACGGACATGGCCTTCATGCTGGCGCTGATGCACGTCATCATCGCCGAGAAGCTCTACGACTCCCAGTACATCAAGGAGCGCACCAGCGGGTTTGAGCGCCTGGCCGCCCACGTGGCGGACAAGACGCCCGAATGGGCGGCGGCGGAGTGCGGCGTCGCCGCGGCGGACATCGCGCGCATCGCCCGCGAGCTGGCCGCGGCCGCCCCGGCGTCCATGGTCTATCCCGGCCGCCGCACCTCGGACTACGAGAACTCCACCCAGATCCGCCGCAGCTTCGCCCTGGTCAACGCGCTTCTGGGCAACTGGGACCGCCCCGGCGGGCTGGTCCCGGCCCGGCCGACGGGGCTCAAGAAGGCCGCGCCCTTCGAGGCCCCATTCTACGACGACAATCCCACGGGCCGCGTGGACATGAAGATCGTGCCCCTGCTCTTCGACGACGAGGGCTCGTTCGTCATCACCCGCGACTGCGCCATCAAGGCCGCGCCGTACCCGGTCAAGGGCTGGTTCGTGTACAAGACCAACCCCATGGCCACCGCGCCCGAACGCAGGAAGACCCGCGAGATGATCGCCCAGTTGGAGTTCATGGTGGTGGCCGACATCACCATGAGCGACACGGCCTGGATGGCCGATCTGGTGCTGCCCATGCCGAGCGCCCTGGAGCGCCAGGACCCGGTGCAGCCCTTACAGGCCGGGGCCGAGGGGGCCTGCCTGGTGTTCCGCGATCCGGTCATCGCGCCCCTGCACCAGTCCCGGCCGGTGTTCGAGGTCATGAAGGACTTGGCGGGCAGGCTGGGCTTCCCCGAGGCCTTCGCCTTCGACATCCCGTCCTATCGCAGGCAGCAGCTCGCCGCCTTCCCGGAGGCCGAGCAGACCATCCTGCGCGACGGCGTGTTCTATCCGCCCAATCCGCCTCTGGGCGCCACAGACGGCCAGCCCTTCAAGACCACCAGCCAGAAGATCGAACTGGTGAGCCAGCGCTACGAGGGCCTGGGGCTCGACGCACTGCCGGTCTACACGCCGCCCAAGCCCGCCCCGGACGACAAGCGCCGCTTCCGGCTGGTGGCCGGGCGCAGCGCCTGCGTCACCCAGGCGAGCAGCACCAACAACGCCCTGCTGTCGGAGTTCGAGCCGGAGAACACGCTCTGGCTCAACGAGGACGCGGCCAAGGAGCTCGGCGTCCGCCACGGCGACGTGGTCGAGGTGGAGAGCCCGGCCGGAAAGGGCGAGCTCAAGGCGTTGGTGACGCCCAAGATCCGTCGCGACACCGTGTACATGCTCTCCGGCTTCGGCGTTATCTCCGGCGGGCTCTCGCGCATCCGCGGCAAGGGGGCTTCCATAGTGGAGCTGCTGGAGGGGAGGTTCGACGCCATCTGCGGCAACTCCGCCATCCATGAGACCTACGTCAGCGTGCGCAGGAAGGGGGCCGCATGAACCAGAAGCTCGTGATGGTCATCGATTCCGCCAAGTGCATCGACTGCAAGGGCTGCGTGGCCGCGTGCAAGCAGGCCAACGGCGTTGGCCGAGGCGTCTGGCGCAACTGGATCAAGGAGGCCGTGCCGCCGGTCCTGGCTGACGGGCGGCTGGGGCGCGGGCATTTTCAGCCCGGAGCCTGCATGCACTGCGACGAACCCTCCTGCGTGGGGGCCTGCCCCACCGGGGCCACCTACAAGAGCGTCGACGGCTCGGTGGTCATCGACCCCAAGCTGTGCATCGGCTGCGGCAACTGCATCAAGGCCTGCCCGTACGGCGCGCGCTTCCGCGACCCCGTGAAGCGCATCGCGGACAAGTGCAACTACTGCCCGGAGCGCCGGGCCGCAGGGTTGCCGCCCGCCTGCGTGGACACCTGCCCCACCAAGGCCCGCGTGTTCGGGGACATGAACGACCCCGACAGCGAGGTGTCCGGGCTCCTGCGCGCCAACCAGGGCAAGGTGGTGCGCATAGTGGCCAAGGGCCACGATACCAAGCCCAACATGTACTACATCGCCTCCACCGCGCCGGATGGCTGGGCGGTCAAGCCCGTGGACCCCTTGAGCTTCGACGCCCTGTCCGGGCTCATCGGCCCGGCGGTGAAGGCCGCCGTGGGGCTCTCCGGCCTTGGCGTGCTGGCGATGCTCGGCCGCCAGCTGCTGGTTTCCGCCAGGGGCGAAGGCAAGGACGCAGGCCCGGGCGCCGGCCCAGGCGCAGGCAAGGAGGACCGCCATGGCTGAGATCCGTCGCCACGACCCGTCCGACATCCGCATCCACTGGTTCAACGCGGCCTGCTGGCTGGTGCTCCTCGTCACCGGCCTGGGGCTCATCAAGAACGAACGCCTCAACCCGCTGGGGGCTTGGCTGCCGGACGCGCTAAGGGCGCTTTTTGGCGGCGGCACGGCCGGCGGTGCCGCGCTTTTGGCCGTCCATGAGACCGTGGGCGTGCTCTGGCTTGTGGGCTTCCTCGGCTATCTGGCCGTGAACCGCGCCGGGGCGCGCTTCTTTCTGCGCGAGATCTTCAGCGTGCGTCCGGGCGACCTGGCCTGGATGGTGCGCAAGATGGGCCGCATGACCTTGGGCGTGGGCGGCGAGCTGCCGCCCCAGGGCTACTACAACATGGGGCAGAAGGCCTTTGCCCAGGCGTCCGTCGTGGGCGGCGTGGTCATCGCGGCCACGGGGCTTGTGCTCCTGGCCTCGGACAAGTGGCTGCCGGCCTCTGCCGTGTGGCTCATCGGCTGGGCCGTGAGCCTGCACTACCTGGCCGTCGGCTTGGTATTCGCCGGGCTGCTCGTGCACATCTACATGGCGGCCATCTCCCCGGAGGAGAAGCCCGGCTTCCGCTCCATGTTCACGGGCACCGTGCCCGAAGACTACGCCCGCCACCACCACGGCCTCTGGCTGAACAGCCGGGAGCCGGACGGAGAGGCAGGCAAGTGATCCCGTTCAATGCAGGCCGGTCGGGGAGCCCGGCGGCCTGAGCGTCAGTGTGGCGAAGCGACCGATCCCAACGGAGAACTCAAGGAGAGCGACATGCAACGTGGCAAGCGCATCATACAGGCCCTCTTCCTGACGGTGCTGACCCTGGCCTTCGCGGCCTCGGCCCAGGCCGCCAACCCGGACTACTTCTACAAGAACCTCGTGGACATCGGCTACGTGAAGTCGCTGGTCAAGGTGCCGCATCCCGAGGGAGTCATGCTCATCGACGCGCGGCCCTACCAGGGCAAGTACGTCCAGGGCTACATCCCCACAGCCGTCAGCCTGCCGGACAGCGAGTTCGACAAGCGCGCCGCCGAGGTCCTGCCCAAGGACAAGAACGCCACGCTGGTGTTCTACTGCGAGGGCCCGTCCTGCAAGCTTTCGCACAGCTCCGCCCGCAAGGCAGAGGCCCTGGGCTACAGGAACGTCAAGGTCTTCCCCGGCGGCTACCCGGAGTGGGTCAAGGCCGGCGAGTACCCGGCCATCGGCGTGGAGGCGCTCAAGGACATGATCACCAAGGGCGAGAGCTTCCTCTTGGTGGACTCCCGTCCGCTGGTGAAGTTCCTTGAGGGCAGCATTCCCTCCGCCGTAAGCATCCCCGACTCGGCCTTCGCAAAGAAGCAGGGCCTGCTGCCGGCCGACAAGGCCAGCACGCTGGTGTTCTTTTGCGGCGGCTACGCCTGCCCGCTGAGCCACTCCAGCGCCAAGAAGGCCATGGCCCTGGGCTATGCCAACGTGAAGGTCTGCGAGGCCGGCGAGCCCGCCTGGGTCAAGAAGTACGGCGCTTCCAGCGGCGGGCTGAAGGTCCAGACCGGCGGGGTAGAGGGCGCCATCAACGTCGAGCAGTTCAAGAAGATCCTGGCCGAGAAGCCGGACAGCATCATGCTCATCGACGTGCGCGATCCCGAGGAGTTTGCCGCGGGCCACTCGCCCAGCGCCGTGAACATCCCCGTGGGCGAGCTTGAGAAGAAGCTCAAGGACATGAAGTTCGACAAGCCCGTGGTGTTCGTCTGCGCCACCGGCTCGCGCAGCGGCGAGGCCTATTACATGACCCGCGACCTGCGCAAGGACGTCAAGGAGGTCTACTACCTGGAGGCCGCCACCAAGTGGTCCAAGGACGGCTCCTGCGACATCACTCCGAACAAGAAGTAGCCTTGAGGATACGGCCGGGCCGGGGGGACGAGCCTCCGGCCCGGGTTTGGGGAGTCAGCTAAAATACCCCAGGGAGGCACCCTTGCCAATCACGCGCCGAGATGGCACACAGAACTCACGCGGCAATGCGGCCACTCCTGCGCTCCGGCGTGGGAGAGGGAGGCCGGCGCCGATTCCCCAACCTCCCCCCGAGGAATCAGCCATGGGCAAGCTCATTAAGGACGAGGAAGCGCTCAAAAAGGACGTCATGGCCCGCATGAAGCGCATCGAAGGCCAGGTGCGCGGCATCCAGAGGATGATCGACGAGGGCAAGGAGTGCGAGGACATCCTCGTGCAGGTGCGGGCCGTGCGCTCGGCCCTGCGTTCGGCCACGAACCAGATCATGCGCCGCTATCTCATCCGCTGCAACGTTGCGGCCATTGAGGCCGGCGACCCTACCGCGCAGTACGAGAAGCTCATGAAACTCGTCTCGGATTTCATCGACGGCTAGGGCGCGCAATAAAGCGCATCACGCCCCGGTCGCTCCCTCTCCGCCGCCAGCCGACGGCTCAAGCCCGGCCCGCCTGCGCCTTTTCCTGCCCATCAGCCCGGACAGCCTGCCCTGGAGCTTGTCCAGGTACACGTAATACACCGGCGTGAAGAACAGCGTCAGAAGCTGGGACACGAGCAGCCCGCCCACCACGGCCAGACCGAGCGGCCGCCGCGCCTCCGCGCCCGCCCCGAAGCCCAGCGCGATGGGCAGGGTGCCCATGAGCGCGGACATGGTCGTCATCATGATCGGCCGGAAGCGCACCAGCGCGCCCTCGTAGATGGCCGTGGGGCCGTCCTTGCCCTGGGTTCGCTGCGCCTCCAGCGCGAAGTCGATCATCATGATGGCGTTCTTCTTGACGATGCCGATGAGCATGATGATGCCCACGAAGCCGTAGAGGTTCAGATCCATGCGGAAGAGCATCAGCGTGAGCAGCGCGCCCGCGCCGGCCGAGGGCAGGCCCGAGAGGATGGTCAACGGGTGGATGAAGCTCTCGTAGAGCACGCCGAGCACGATGTAGATGACGATGATCGAGACGATGAGCAGCACCCAGAGGCCCTTGAAGGACGACTGGAAGGCCTGGGCCGTGCCCTGGAAGGTGGTGCTGATGCCGGCGGGCAGGGTTTCCCGCGCGATGGCCTGGACCTTGTCCACGGCCTGGCCCAGGGACACGCCGGGCCGCAGGTTGAAGGACAGGGTCACCGAGGGCAGCTGGCCGGAGTGGTTCACCGCCATGGGCCCCACGCCGACGTCCTGCTTCACCAGGGTGCTCAGGGGGGCCAGCTCCATGAGCACCTTG